>Ga0187893_10001410_pt1 | contig 58018 bp, 85 predicted proteins | sample MA1701074metaG_FD_139574 | JGI IMG/M metagenome (GOLD analysis project Ga0187893, IMG submission 139574) | White microbial mat communities from a basaltic lava cave in the Kipuka Kanohina Cave System on the Island of Hawaii, USA - MA170107-4 metaG ...
CCGTGGGGCGCCGTGGAGGCCGCCTCCCCGGAGGCGGCCCTGGCCCAGGCCCGGGCCGAGCTGGCCCGGGCCACCGGGAGCCCCGAGGGGCTCCAGATCTCCCGCCCCCTCGGGGGCGGCGAGCCGGTGGCCGCCTCCCCGGAGGAGGCCAGTGAGAGGGGGTACGAGGCGTAGCCCCCCGCCCAGCCCCCCCCCCCATCGAAACGAAGCGCCCCCAGGGACCTACCTCCCTGGGGGCGCTTCGCGTCTCCCAGCCTCATGTGCCTGCCTCCCGTGCCTCCCGAGCGTGCGGCCTAGTAGGTCGGGGTGGGATGAACCGCACCCCCACCCCCATCGTCTAGGGGGGTGGGAGCCTCCCGCGGCGGGCCCGCGGGCCCGAGGTGCGGTATCCGAGCCGCACCCCGGGGCGTACTGTGCGGGGCCCCGCACTGGGGCACGGTGCCCCGCGGCGCGGCGACCCCTCGGGCCCCGTCATGGGGGGGCTCGAAACCGGGCCGGCCCGACCGGGAGCCCCAGGGGGGGCACGCTCCCGGCCCCCAGGGGGCACGGCCCCACCCCCCCAGGGGGCACGCCCCCACCCCTCCCCCGCTTCGTAACCATGGCCGGAACCGTATTTGTAACCGGTTCCGAAAGTCTGAAACTGGGAACGCCCGGGAAAGGGCCCTAGGGCGCAGCGTGGGGGCACCCCGATGGCACTCGGGGCCCCACGCTAGGGGGGGGATAGGGTCGGGTTACACGGCCCAGGGGGGGCCCCAGGCGCGTCGGAGGGGGAAGGGTATCTCCGGAGAATTGTAGCCGTAGTGGGGTTACCGGAGAATATATGGGCGTCGCCTTGTTGGGGGCCACGGAACCCCCGGGGGCCATGAGTTTCCATACACCTGCACCTGGGGCAAAGACTGACCCCGGGCCGTGGGCGCCCGGGGCCGTGCTGGGGTGGGGGGTGGGTCGGAGCTAGGGGTTCCCCACAAGGCCCTGGCAGCCAGTGGGCTGGCCGTCCGGGCCCCGGACGAGGGCGCCCGGGGAGAGGAGGTCCCGGCGCCCCGGGGCCGCGGCCCGGACCACCAGGGACACGACCAGCCAGACGCCGGGGGTGGGGTCCGGCAGGTCGACCACGGTGCCGCCGGAGGCGGGGGCGCGGGTCACGGGGACCCCGGTCGCCGCGGTGGCGTCCGGGTCGGGGGTGGCTGGTGGGACCGCCACCCGGGGGATCGGGGTCCCGGCCACGGGCGCCGGGAGCACCAGGGGGGCCGGGCCCCCCAGGACAGTGATCGCGTGGGGGGTCAAGTTGGTGATGGTCATGACCATGCCTTTCCGCGGCGGGGGCCGCTTCGTGTATCAGACTACGCTCCGGCCGGAAAGTTCAATCTTTTTCCGATCGGGGGGACCGTCACCTCCCGGGCGCCACCTCTCGGCGCAGGGCCGCTACGACGATATCCGCCTCCCGCCCAATCACTGGGGGCACCGGATAGGGCACGGCCAGGGCCGCCCGGACGGTCCGCCGGCATACTCCGGCAGCCTCGGCTACCAGCCGGTCGGGCAGGCCGGCATTCACCAGCGCTCGGTAGGCATGGTCCCTTACCCCCGAGTAGGGGGGCCAGTGACGGTCGATGGCCGCGCCCAGGATACGTGCGGCCTCCCGCCGGAGCCGGCCCCGGAGGCGAAGGGGGCGACTCATGGCTCCCCCTCGGGAAACCACTGGGCGGCAGGCCGGGGGAGAATCCATCCCTTCCCGCGCTTCCTCATTTTCGGGTTCGGGGACAGGAAGTAATCCACTCGCACTGCCTCGCCCCCGCAACTGGGGGAGTACCCCCAAACGATAGCCGAGTGGTATTTCTCCCAGCCCCTATCGTGGGCAGGATCGGTTGGGATGCGTGGCATGTTAGATCCATTCCTTCCGAAGCGTGTCGCCCGGGTTCCGGGAGAGTTCGGCCCGATGGTCACTCAGTCCGGGAACACTGGGGGGGATTCGAGCCGAATCGCGGCCATGCAACGCAAGGGACAGGCAATGGACGATATGATGCCCCGCATCGAAGCCGCACCCTCCGACCATAAGCGCGCCATCGCGCCACGGGTACCCGAGCGCGTCGCCCACGTACCCCGAGATATTGACCAGCGCGGGCGGATTGCTCGAATCCCTCACGATTGCGAGCGTCGAAACGGTGCGGGACAAGCCGGAGCGCGAGACAGTCCGGAGCACGGTGTACACCGTGCTCCCAGGGGGAAGGATCTTGGCGAGGTAGTCTTCCGTCCACAGTGCCAACAGGATGCGCCTGGCGTCCCGGTCGGGGCCCAGTAGATCCATGTGGGGGTAGGGCGGGCGCCCGGGCGCCGAGGCCGGTGGGCGGGCCCGGTCGGGGGCCCCTGGGGAAGTCGCTAGGACCCATGCCGCGGCGTAGAGCCGCTCCGCGAGGGACCGCCCGGCGGGGGGCCGATCCATGGCCAGCCGGAGCGAGGCGTGATCCCCGTCCGGGATCGAACGATACCAGTCGATCATGGCGGCCCGGAGCCCGTAGACTCCTAGGGGGATCCCGCGGGGATCGGGGATAGGTGGAAGTTGCACTAGTAGCCTTTCTGCGCCCTAGTGGGGCGCTCTCATGCCCGCAGCCCAGGTCACGGGCACCGGGGCGGGGGCGAGGGAAGCAGTCCGGGGGAGGGGAGGTAACTCTACCAGCGGTCGTCGTCCGCCGGCTCCTGGACCGGGGCCGGCGGGGCCAGGGCCTTGAGCACCTCCGCCCACCCCTCCTGGCCGCGAGCCACGGTCACCTCCGGGAGGCCGGGGACCTTGGCGTCCTCGGCGCCCAGGCCGAGGATGAGGCGCAGGGCCAGGGCCCTGGCGTGGGCCCGCCCCAGCACCTCCCCGAGGAGCCGGGGGTCCACCGGGAGCTCCTCCTCCCCGGCACCCCCTGCCAGGAACAGGACGGGGGTTTCCTCCTTCACCCCCGCGGCCACGCGCACCGCCCCGGCGCCCGCCTCATCGCCCTCCAGGATGCGACGGGCGGTCAGGATGGCCGCGTCCCAGGCGGCCCCATCCCGGGCGTGGCGCCTCCCTTTGCCCAGGGCCTTGGCCCAGTCGGCCCTCCCGGAGGCCTCCCCGGCGAGGCCGCCGGGGCCTCCGATCCCGGCCTCCTCCAGGCGAAGGAGGAGGATGAGAAGCGGCGCGATCCGGGGCCGCTCCTCCTCCCGGTCCAGGCCGGTCAGCCACACCGCGGCGTGGATCGCCGCGGCGGTGGCGGCCGCCGCCCTGGCCCGGTGGCGGTCACCCGCCCCGGGCGCCCTGAGGGCCCGGAGCGCCTCCTCCTGGAGGTCCCAGGGGATCCCATCCGGGAGCTCCCCCAGGACCGGGGCCCGGGGGACCTCCGGGCGGAAGGGGTGGAAGGTGGGGGCGGGATCGGAGGTGGGATCGGTATCGGTGTTCATTGCCTAGCCTTTCCGCGGCTCGGAGCCGCTGCACCCCCAATATACGATGGCCGATGGCCCGGGGTTCACTTTTTTTTCACTCCGTCCCGATCCTCTCCCATGGCCTATCCGCGGCTACAGTGGGCGGCCCCCGAGGGCGCCCCCCGGGGCCGGCCCCAGGGGGCGCGGGGAGCGGTCCCGTCCCCCGGGGCCGCCCCCATGTCGGGAATGGGGCCCCTACGCTGGGGAGAGCAGCTAGCGGAGGTATCCCCTGTCCCCCCTGTTCCCGCCTCTCGAAGGGCCGGCAAGGCGCGGCATCCCTCCGGCTCGAAGGCGGCTCCCGCCAGCTCCCGCCAAGTCGGGGGACCTCGGGGCGGAGCGGGCAGCTCCCAGGGGGAGGGGGCGGCCCAGGCTGGCGGGCGAGGGGGCCCAAGGCCGGGGGCCGGCTCGGCGCCCTTATAAGGCCCCCCGAAAAACCGGGGCCGGCCCAGCCGGAGGGGAAGCCCCCCGGGGCGGCCCCGGGCAGAGAGCTAGGGGCCCCACCGAGCAGGTCAGGCAAGCGGGGCCCTCCCCACGGACCCCAGCTCATATTTGTAACCAGTTACATTTTCGGCCCACGGGCGGTGGTAGGGACCCCTTGGGGAGCATCCTGGAGGCACCAGGCAGTACTCGGGCCCCCGCCCTATCCCCGGGGGGTCCCGATGCATCCTGAGACCATCCTGGGGCATCCTAGACCGCTCACGAGATGGGGCCCGGGGCCGAAAGCTAGCAGGATAGGGTAGCCGCCGAGATGTTGCCGGAGAATATATGGGGGCCGCCTTGTTGAAGGCGAGCGAACCCCCCGGGGATGGGAATTTCCATACACCTAGACTCCGGGGGCCGGGAGCACAGTGCACTCGTGCCCCCAGACCCGAGTGCCCTCGGAAGAGGGGGCCGGAGTGAGCTGCCCCACGACCCGGAGGCGGGCCCCCCGGTATGCGGTACGGACCACCTCACGAGCCAGGGGGCCCACGAAGTAGACATGCACGACCACCTCCTGGGGGGCCCCCTCGTCGATCAAGAGGCCGCAGGAGACGTACGCATCCGTGCCCTCTACCAGGTCGAGGAAGGACGAGACGCGTCCAGTGAGTTCCACTCGGTTGACTCGGTTGACTCCGTTGCTCTCGCTGTCAGTCACAGCACACCTCTCCGCTCCCTGGGAGCTACCCCCTTCTGACGACCGAGAAGGGGAGGGGGTTCATTCTTCCCCATCGACAGGAGAAGGGGGAGACCACCGGGTGAGAGGAGTGAAGGGTGGGGGTGAGAAGGGTACGTAGGGATGAGATGTGGGATACGAGGGAGTGCCCCAGTGACAAGGAAGTGAACAAGGAAGTGAACAGGAGGGTAAGATAGGGGGAGAAGTGGGGCTCACTGCAAGGACCGGGCCAAGGCAGGGGGATCCAGGCTGGGAGCGGATAGCATCCTCTATAACCTGTGCACTCATGGGTAAAGCCCCCCAACCCCTAGCCCCCCTGTGCCTTGGAGCGTGTCCATAGTCGGCTCACGCACGAATCCCGGGAAGTAGGTGAGAGACATCCACAGCCGTGGTGAAGAGACGGAACGTAGTGCACGCTCAGGGCCTTCGGCCCTTCGCGTTCCCCGCCGCGCAGAAGCCCCCTTTTCTTTTTTTCTTCCATCCCAGAGGGAGGGATCTTCTGTCTGGGAACCCTCGCGACGCGACTAGGATCCAGTGGCCTCGCGATAACCCTGGAGTGGGAGGGGGTTAGGGGGAGGGAGAGGGTCTTGACGCAGCGGAGGGGATGTGCTACGATGTGCTCACGCCTCGGACCGTTCGGGGCAGCCGAGGTGCCCGTACGCAGGACACTAGAGCCCACAGATCGTCCGTCCCGCTCTCTCCGGAGCCCACGGATCTGAACCATATTCTCGGAGAGAAAAGAAAGGCGCCCCGGGGATCGTCCGAGAAACCCGGGGCGCCAGAACGTAGCCATGGAAAGTATACATGACCCCTAGCCCGGATGCAAGCCCCCTCGAACTAGAGTGGTTCGCAGCCTTGCTCCATGCGACCCCCCGCCTGGTCGCGGCAGGCTACAGGAACACGGCAGAGAGGCTCCTGATCGGCATTCCAGACCCCTATGCCCCGGCTGGGGACAGAGTGGACAAGCCCGGAGGTACCCGCCGGAGGACCCCCACTAGGGAGCGCACTAGGACCGTCCAGAGGCGGCTCCGTCGGTCTCACCGCAGGGTCGTAAGCTACCTGGAGGCCCTGCATATCGTCGCAGATATGATCCGCGTGGGCACCCAAGAGTGGGCCATCGAGGCCCTGTTCCAGGGCTATCTGGGGGATGCCCTCAGGGCTGAACTGCCAGGCATACCAGACCACAAGATCATCCCGGTTGTTTGCGCGGAGGCCCGATGCCTGATCGCCACGGCCATCCGGGGCATACGCCTGGCGCCCGATGCCTATGGGGGCACGTGTTCGCAGGATGCTGAAAGCCAGAAGATCCCGTGGCACGAGCGCCGGGCCACGGAGAGGGCCTTCGGCTCGGGCCGGGCTGAGAGCCAGAGCAGCCGTCGGTACCTCGGCATAGGGGCCCTGCTGTGGGTCCCTGGGGGGTCCCATCGGGGGGGCTACTGCACGATCGTCTATGCAGTTCGGGCCTTCGTTGTGGCCGTGAGCCAATCCATGGACATGGATTTACCTTCTTCTGAATGGAAGGCACAGTTCATCTGTGCCTCAGCCTCCTTCCTCGGATCGGAGCAGATCCCATTTGAGCTAGCCCTGGGGGCCCTGAACCTCATCGAAGAAAGAGGGCGGGCCCCGGGGGCGGATTGCCTCAGGGTGAAGACAGATAGTGATCCCACGATCCTAGAGGGAACTGGGGGCGTGCCCCTGAGTCAGTCCTTTCCCCGTCCCATGGAGATTTCACACCACTTCTACTACGGGCGGGGCATCGCCCGGGAAGCATGCCGGGACCTCGCTCTGCGCCTCTACGAGGCGGGGATCGACATTGCAGATCGCGTGCGGGAGTTCATCCCCAAGGTCCGAAAGGTGGAGACCCCGGAGTACTCGATCTGGAGGATGCCCATTATGCAGCCCGAGCGCATTGTCCAGATCGTGATGGAGACCACCCCGACCTCCATCTTGAAGAAGTGGCCCAAGATGATGGTGGCTGTCACGCAGCTCCGGCAAGGCCAGAAGGCCATGGCACATCACGGGAAGACATTGCCTCCCATCTCGGGGCTGGACACTTCCCTGGGGCCGTTCTTGGCCTTTGAGAAGCAAGTGGACTGGTACGCGAAGGCCCTCGAAGCAGCGGCCATCGTGGATGAGCTTCCTCACCTCGACCAGCAGGCATAAAAGTAACCGGTTACTTTTATGCTGACCAGGGCTCTGGAGCTGGGACTGTCGATGGGAGAAGCACTGTGGTCCGTGTGACAACTGGCTGCATGTGGAGTGGCAAGAGCGCGGCCCTCCTGGCTGTGGTGCGCTACTACCTCTCGTCTCCCCAGCCTATCCGGGTAGAAGCGTACGTCCCTTCCACAGCGGGGGTAGCCGTCATTCGTAGTCGCGATGGCTCTCCTTCCTTGCCGGCAAAGCCCGTGGAGGACAAGGACTTTCACGACTTGTCCTTCCGCGAAGATCACCTCAAGTACCTAGTTGTGGTCAGTGAATGCCAGTTCCTTGGCCCGGGTCTCGCTTCCTTCACTGCCCGACACATGAGAAGCCATGACGTGTGCCTCCTCCTGGAGGGGCTCTCCTACGACAGTGACCATCAGCCATTCGGGCCCCTGCTTGAGATCACCTCGTGGGGCTGCCCCACGACCACTCTCTATGCGTGCTGTGCGGTCTGCCGGGGGCGGGCCACGCACACCTATCACCGGGGGCCCAAGGGGGCGCAAGTGCAGGTAGGGGACAGTGGGTACGAGCCCCGGTGCGAGCCTTGTTGGTTGATGGGCCGGCAGTGGGCCTGAACGGCCAGAGAATGGGGACACGCGGATGTCCACTCAATGTCCCCCCTTTCTTCTCTTACTACGGGGGGAAGTGGAGAGTAGCGCCTCGCTATCCCCCTCCCGAGCACGAGATCGTCATCGAGCCCTTTGCCGGTGCGGCTGGATACTCTCTTCGGTACGCTGATCGCCGGGTTTACCTTTTCGATAAGGATGAAGTGGTCATTGGCCTCTGGAAGTACCTCATCGGTGTTTCCGAGGATGAGATCCGATCTTTGCCAGACATCGAGCTGGACAAGACCACGCATGACTATCCCTTGATCCCCGAGCAGAAGTGGCTCATCGGTTGGTGGTGCAACCCAGGGACTTCTCGACCGAGGATCCGCCCATCTTCGTGGATGAAGAATCGATCCTCTGGATTGTTGTATTGGGGGAGTGGGGTCCGAGAACGAATCGCGGCTCACTTGTGGAGGATTCGCCATTGGAAGGCCGAGGTCTGTAGCTACGACCACATTCCGATCGAAGGTCCGGCAACGTGGTTCATTGACCCTCCTTACTACCTTCAGGGCAAGCACTACCGATACGGTAGTCGGGGGATCGACTACAAGAGGCTTGGATCATGGTGCCGAGATAGACGAGGGCAGGTCATTGTCTGCGAGCAAGATAGTGCATCGTGGTTACCCTTTGACCGGAAGATCCAAGTGAAATCCGCGAACGGCAAGCAGAAGGGCACGCGGACATCATCCTCCGAGACGTGGTGGTACATGGTCTCCCAGCGCGGCTCCCAGGGCCGAACAGCGGAGATCCTGAAAAAATATTGAACCTGGGACCCTCCCTCGTCGTATACTTTCACTGAGGAGCACCCCCGAGGTGCGGGAAGGACCAAGCGTGGCCTGCGAGCCCTGTCTAGGAGGGGCCTACCGGAACTGCCCCTGTTGTGGCGGCCCCCAGGATGTGGCCTGCTATACGTGCCGCACGGACCTGGATGAGGATAACTGCCCACCGTGGGTGTGGGAGACCACCTCCCCGCCCCGGCATAGGGCCACTGACGAGGACCCACGGCCACAGCCCCCAGAGTGCTGGGAGTGCCTTGGGTTCGTCCGGTGCCTCCCCTGCGGGTACTGGATGGACCCCCTCCTTGAGGTGCCCCACGCGGACGAGGGGTGCCCCAACTGCTTGGCCCTCCCCCGGAGGGATGGAGAGTGCTCCAGTGGCATCTGCGACCGCCCAGCGACCCGGGAGGTCATCCGTCGTCCAGGGGAAGTGCTGGCCAGGACGTGCCTGCCCTGTGCCCTGGAGGTGGCCCGTGCCTACAACATCTCCCAGAGGGGAATGCGGCACGTGTGGGTCCGCGTGCGACCCATCGAGGAGGAGGTAGTTCCATGAAGGAAAACACGATCCGCCTGGAGACGGCCCGCAGCTTCGCCATCATCCTGGATGCGGCCAAAGATCCCACTGACGGCAAGCCCAGGAGGACCAAGCAGCAGAAGAAAATGGACTTGGAGGCGGCCAAGAGGGCGAAGAAGAAGCAGCGCAAGAAGGACCTCCGCATTGGGAAGATCATGGCTGTCCTCAGTGCGGATGCTACGGCCTTCAGCTCGGTCTCCGCGGCCAAGAGGGCCCGCAAGAAGGCCCGCAAGGTACTGGAGAAGATCGCACCCCAAGAAGGGAAGGACTGACATGCTGAACGACTACACCATCGTTTCCGAGGAAGAGGAATGGATCCTGGTGCGGAGCCCCGATGGCCGCGGCACGGTACTCCAGATCGACCGGAAGGCTGTCCAGGTAGTGCGCGGCCTCACCAATGCGGAGCACCGTCTTAGCGGTGCTTCCTTCGTGATGGGCCCCATCTCGGACTACGGGATCCGCTACTGCGCACAGTGGCTCTCCTGGGAATACGCTCGGCGACGGTTCCGTCAGTACGTGCAGGAGACCAGGAAGATGAACGAAGCAGTGAAAGGAGCGAAGTGATGGAAACCAAACTGACCGACATGAGCCACCCCGCCCCGGACCTCGACCACCCCGGGTGCGTGGGAGTGGAGGTCTACATCCGCCTCCCAGACGGCCGGGAGGTGTCGGGTGAGGTGCTCATGCGCCCGGCCCCGTGGGATCCGTCCCGCCTGGAGATGTACGGCGTCGGCGTGGACTGCTGGGCCGACGCCCAGCTCATCGACGAGGTGGGCCGGGAGGCCCTCGAGGCCCTCGAGGCCGAGATCCTGGCCGGCGCCCTGGCCCACTGGGACGGGACCGTGTCGCGCCCGGAGCTGGAGCTGGTGAGCGTCGGGCCCACGAGCGCCTCCGAGGAGCATCCCGGGTCCGCAGACACCGTGGTGACCCTCCGCTTCCCGGACGGCCGGGAGGGTCGGGCCTAGTGCTCCTGTGTCCCGACCAGGATGGCTCCCTGGCGCTCTGGCACGTGGACGGAGAGGGGCTCGATCCCGGCTGCTGGGCCGACCCCGATCTGGTGGCCGCGGTGGGCCTGGCGGCCATGGCGGCCATGGGCGAAGAGATCCGGCTGGCGGCTTATCACGCGTGGGATTGGACCGTCTCGAAGCCCTGGACTAACGAGTAGCCCCGTGACCCCGGCGGAAGCCAGGGAGAGGATCGAAATGGACCACTACATCGCAGTACTACGGGCCGCGGCGGCCCGGGGGGACCAGGAGGCTCGGTTGAAGCTCCAGGCGACCGAGGCCCGCATGGGCTGCGGGAAGCCCGCCACGCACGCGGTGGTGAGAGGGTACCGTCAGGTGCAGGTCGGGATGTGGTGCCGGCGGTGCGCCGGCCGCATCGCGGACCGGCTCACCCGAGCGAAAGGCCAGTACGGCCCGAGCTACCGCAGGCGGCCACGAAACGAGGAGCAACCAGGACTGTGCCAGGGAGACAGCCACCCGCGGGCATACCCGACTACGGCTCCCTCAGTGGCGCAGAGAGAATAGAGCCATGAGCGACACCCCGGACGACAAGGAACTGCTCCAGGCGGCCGAGGCTGCCTCAGTGGTGGCGGAGAAGGCCGCCGTGAAGGCCCATCACGAACTGACCAACGGATGCCCCGTGGGCGGCCGAGAGCTGGCGTACCAGGCATCAGTCGCATGGCGTCGCGCTGCCGACCTCTGGAGCCGCCAGTCAGGGGGATCCGACCAGGAGCGGATCGCCCGAGAGGCCGCAGATACCTGGGAGCACAAGGCGGAGTAGAGCACATCAGCCCCGGTGCCCGTAGCCGGAAGAAAGGACTAGATCATATGGACGAACAGAACAGCCGGGCCCTCTTGGCCCACAGCCGAGCAATCGCCGAAGCGTCGGCGGAACTGAGCAAGACCGTCGAGAGGTCCAGGAATGGTGCCCGATCCTACGGCATCTTCAGCGACCTGGCCCCTGGAGATAATGTCTTCGTGATGGGGCATCGCTTCCACTGGCTCGGGGTCGTCGCTAGTGTCAGCGACGACGAAGAGACGTTGACCATGGATTGTGTCCATCAAATCGACTACGACGAAGAGGAGACGCCGGGCGCGAAGCTGTACCCGCTCGGCGACGGATGGCGAGTGGATCGCTCCGCCATCGGCGGGGCGGTCCAGAAGATCGAGGGTCGGCCCCTTGGATACCAGCAGAAATGGAAGCAGACACTCGACGCGTGGATCGCCAAGAAGGCGAAGGCCTGATGATGAGGAATTACTTCTGGCATTACTACTGGTCGCGGTCGGGGTCGCGGTCGGGGTCGTGGTCGGGGTCGCGGTCGTGGTCGGGGTCGCGGTCGGGGTCGCGGTCTGCGCGTTCGGACTGAGCTAGGAGGTGTTGATGAAGAACTGTTGGGATGGAGCAGTCTCGCCCCCGGCGCCCTCGGCCGGGGCTGAGGGCATGAGAGACCCGCGCACCGCGGGCCACTGACCTGGCCGATGGCCAGGAGAGAAGTCGAGGAAGGGAAGCATAATTTCTTCCTTCGGGATTGGGCGGTCCTGAAGCAAGTGACGAGAGGAACGAGACGAAGAGCAAGCATTTTGCTGAGAAGGTGATTCCAGACAGGCAAGAAGGAGGCATAAGGTGAACATGCACTGCTACGAGCAAGGCCAGAAGATTGCCTACTACCGGCGGCAGGCCGAGCTGATGGTGAGCTTCTTCCGGGAGTTCCCGGATGCATGGTGCAAGCCGGGCTCCGAGTGGAGTTCCGACAGCAGGAGCCGGGGCCGCCTTCTCTGGAGCGGCGAGGGAGCGGATACCATCGACAAGGAGGGTTCCGTTTGGGAGCCACTGTTCGCCAGCCAATGGCCCAGTGGGATACACCCCTACCTCCGGGAATGGAGTGAGCGCGAAGGCGTGCACTGGGAGCCCTACGACAGTGGCACCTGGTTCGGGTACGACGAGAGGAGCTGAGATGGGCAACCTAAACAGGTTTATCTTGCATTGGGACGCCATGCGGAGTCTGATCGTGGACACCGCCGAAACGGACGAAGCCCTGCTGGACTTCGCCGAGGATTTGCGAGAGTTGGCGAAGATGGCCGAGGGCCGCTTCGTCGAGACCAAGCAGGCAAGAAAATAGTTGAACTGACAGAGGGTATCCGTCGTATCATGTAGGAGCAGCGCCCACAAGGCGCGGAAGGGAATCCATGTCCAGCCACTTGGACGAAGAGATCCGAGTTCCCGAGGTGGTCACCCAGTACGATCCCGAGACCGGCCTTCTGAGCGGTGTGGTCGTCGAGGGCCTCTTGATCCCCGCGATCAACGGGGAGATCAGCCAGCGGATTCTGGGCCTCAAGCTCCGTATGGAGGAAGCGGCCAAGCGCTTCAAGGCCCTGGACGACGAGCTGGAGGCTGCTCTGATCCTTGCCCTCCAGCGGGGCGTGCCTGCTCGTGAGGGCCCTCGGCTGCCTACCTTGAGGGTAGTGGAGCGCAGCAGTCCCCCCTACAAGAGCTTGTTCGTCGAGGCCATGGGCAAGCTGGGAAAGAGCGAGAAGGATGCCCTCGCCGAGGCTGCGACCAGGGCCACGAAGAGCACGAGCACTTCCCTGGTGATCCGGGCAATCAAGTGATCGAGGCCATCTGCATGTGCCTGATCCTCTACTGGTGGACCCGCAAGTGCATCCGCCAGCAAGTCGAGGACCTCAGGACGATCCAGAAGGCTCAGGAGGAACACGAGGAGGTCGCATCCGGCCTCCTTCAGCCCTCCCCCCAGTCTGGGGCAGCACCAGCACTGGAACTGATCTCCCCTCGCCACGGGTGGCAGGGGATGAAAAACCCAGAGGACGATGACCTATGAGCGAGGAACCGGGGGTCATCTACCCAGAGGACATCCCCGTGATGGTCTGTGGGCACATAGCGGCCCATCGCGAGACCATCGGCCACCCACAGACGGGGGAGGACACTGTGGTCTTCATTTGCCCCTTCTGTGTCGTGTCAGAGCCCATGAGATCCCCCATCTTGGGCCCCGATGGACGGGGAAGGGTCATCCGGAGGAAGGACTTGGTGAATCGGGTAGCTGTCTGTTCGTGTGGGAAGAAAATCCTCACGACGACCCCAGCACCGTTCATCCTCCATAGGCCAGGAGAGACCACGGACATCTACTACTGCGGGCACAAAGGCATGGAGAAGGCAATCGTCATGCGAGAGATAGAGCCCCCCGGGGAGAAGATCATCCGACTAGCCGGCCGGAAGCTCACGGGGAAGCGGAAGGGGTCGCTCGGGACCGTACCCCCCGACGACATGGGCCCTGTGTAACCGGTTACGAAAGTCCCCTCCCTCGGGGCTCATGCCCCCTACAGAATGGTCGCCGTGAAAGTACCATCGGCCTATCAGAAGGCCATCTACGAGTGGGTCCGGGAAGGCACTGGCCACGCAGCCGTTGTCGCACGGGCCGGCAGTGGCAAGACCACAACCATCGTCAACATGACCCAGCTCCTTTCTGGCCGTGTACTGCTACTGGCCTTCAACAAGGCAATCGCAATGGAGATGGCTCAGCGCCTCCCCAGTTCCCGAGCCAAGGTCATGGTCAAGACCATCAACGCGATGGGCCATGGAATTATCTGTCGGAACATGGGGCCCGTCGAGGTAGATACCCGCAAGCTACGTCGGCTCGCCCGGGCCGTCCTGCCCCCAAGTGAGTACAAGTTCACGGCGGGCCCCCTCATTGACCTAGTGCGATTCGCACGCAACAGCCTCACTCTCCCTGGTCCCGATTACGTCCAGAGGCTCTGGGCAATGGTCGATCGCTTCGAGATGGACCTCTGTGGGGAGACCGTCGAGAACCTCCTCCCGTATCTTCTGAAGATCCTCGACATGGCCGAGCGAGAGATGGAGGACAAGCAGGTCATTGACTTCGACGAGCAAATCTACTGGCCGGTCGTGAAGATCCAGGCCGGGGAATGGAGTGCTCCGAACTACGACTGGGTGCTCGTTGACGAAGCTCAGGACACGGCTGCGGGGAACCAAGCATTGGCCACATCGCTCCTGCGGCCGGGTCGGGGGCGGTTCGTGGCCGTGGCCGACCCCGCTCAGTCCATCTACGCGTGGCGCTCTGCTGACCCCGAGGCCATGTCGGAACTCTCACGGAAGCTCGCAGAGATGGGACCAGCATTTGCGGAGCTTCCGCTCTCGATCAGTTACCGGTGCCCTCTCTCGCACATCCGGTTGGCCCAAGAGATTGTTCCCTCGATCGAGCCATTTCCCGAGAATCCCGAGGGGACGATCACTAAGATCGGGGGGTCGTCCTTGGATGCGAGTGATGACCCCATCGTGGCTGGGGCACGGCCGAACGATCTCGTGATTTGTCGCCGGAACGCCCCCCTCTTCAAGCTCTATCTCCAGCTCATTGTTTCCGGCAAGGCCGTGTACTTCCGCGGACGTGACGTGGGTAAGCAATTGATCTCTCTCGTCGAGCGTGTGGAAAACACAACCCTTGATGACGAGGCAGTTCCCGAAGAGAGATCCGATCAGTTCCATAGTCCAATCCAGGACGGGACAGATTACTGGCCCGTTTTGGAGCCCTTCGACCGCAAGCTACGTTTCTACAGGGAACGTGAAGTTCAGAAGCTCCAGATCCGAGAGCTGTTTTCGCTTGCCGAGAACCTCCAGGATAAGTGCGCGTGCTTGGCTACCTTGCGTACTCACCTTGGTTCCGTTGCTGCCATGAAGAAGCGGCTCCAAGAGATGTTCACGGACGAGGCCAAGACCAACGCAGTGCAGCTCTCCACGATCCACAGGGCAAAGGGCCTGGAAGCTGACCGAGTGTGGATCGTCGATTATTCCTTGCTCCCGACTTACTTCCCCAATAGTGGTCCTGCACGTAGGCAGCAGGAGCGCAACTGCAAGTACGTGGCCGTGACCCGAAGCAAGCGCGATTTGTTCTTGGTTGGATAGGAGATCGAGATGGACCGACGAGCTATGGCACTCTTCCTACTCTTGGCATCTGCTGCCCTGGCCAAAGGCCCGTTTTCCCATTCCAGGATGGGGTTCGGATGGCCGTGGGGGCCCAAGACGACCCAGGAAGTTCATCTCCAGCCTGGGGTGGCCGTCTATGTCAGTGGCCGGAAAGTGTGGGATGGATGGAGGTGCTCCCATGGGCAATGAGTGGGAGCTGCTCCGATCTGTCATCCTGCTGGAAGCCAAGGTGCGTCCGTGATCGTTCGAGCCCCAGGTTCACCTCCGAAGAGCGCACTTAGCGGCCCTGTTTATCGCGGGGAGCGCGATCGCAGATTCTACGGAGATCGGGGGGATCAAGTGTGGCACGCGGTGCGAGGCAGAGCCCAGCTTCGACTGCCTCCAGGATGGATGTTCGCGGACAAAGAGAAGATGGGGAGTGACCATCCCCACCTCTTTAGGTCCAAGCAGCCGTGGATCTTGCGGATCAAGCTCCGCAAGACTGACAGTCCCGAGTACGGGGGCCTGGTCATCCGGGAGCTGTCTATCAGGGACGAAGCTGTCCCCAAGATGCTCATGGAGTGGCCCCTCCTCTTGGGACCGATCCTCCCCACGGAAGCATGGGCCGTGGCCGAGCGCACGCAGATGGCCCTCCAAGGGATTGTCCTGCGAGGGGAAGGGACCCGCATTCGGGTCTACCGCGAGCTGTCTGGGAGGATTACAACGACTCGGGAGACCCACGATCCAGAGACCAATGCGCTGGTGAACCATGAGTTCATCAGCTCGTCCGATCCGGGAGATGCCCTCGCGGTGATCTCCGAGTTGACGGCCCTGAACCAGATCTATCCGGTCCCTACCAGTTCTCTGGGCTGGGACGTGGCGGACATCTGGAGGACCGACGAGCCCGTGTTCGAGGAACAAGCCCGGCTCCTCGACCTGGCGCCCTATCAGTTGGAGACCCGTCTCAGGAGGAGACGTGAGGCATCGGAACGAAAGCTCCCATGATGGATCTCCCTTCGTGGAAGCGTGGGCTCAAGTCCACTCTGGCTCATTCCCCCTACGAGGGAGACAGCCGCTTACTTGAGGCCGCCCCCACGGATCCGGCCTTCCAAAAGGAGGCGGATGAGCATGGGGTACTCACGGTCACAACGCGGATGGATCCCCCACAATTGCTCTTCTACTGTCGAGACTGGAGGAGATGGGAACTTCGGGACTTGGCCTTTGCACGGGAATCCTCCGCTTATGAGGGGGCCGTGGTCTTGCCGTTCCTCCACTCGATCTATCATCGACTCCTGGAGAAATTCCCCACGCACCGCGTCAGCATCCAGGCCATAGAGGACGTGAGGAAGGGCTGGAGGATCACCACGAAGCAAAGGGCCCTGACCCGGTACTTGAATGACCTAGCCTCCGGCAAGGAGGAGTATGAAAGTGTAACCGGTTACGGATTCTGGCAACCCCGGGACGGCCAGAAGAGGGACATCAAGTTCTTCGAGCAGGGGTGGTCCCTCGGCTACGGGCTCATCAACCGGAACGAACAAGGGATGGGTAAGACCGCGACCATCCTGATTGCCATTGATCGGTACATCCAGAAGCATCCCGAGGAGAATGTCTCCGTGGCAGTCTTCGCCCCCAAGCCGGCGCTCCGCAATGTCTGGGTAGTAGAGATCGCCAAGTTCAGCCACTTCTTGCGTCCCATCGTGCTGGACCACTCCTCGATTCAACAGCGGTACGAAGTTCTGGAGACTGCTGACTACTACGACCGAGGTGTTCTCGATAGCGCTGGAGAGTGCATTTCCTTCGAGCAAGTTCCGGGACGCTTCAACTGCATCCTGACGAACCACCAAGCGGCTACCAAGCGTAAGCGCCGCGAGGACCGACCTGGCCGGGAGACTGACGAGAACCGCACTCCGGTCGTCCAGTGGATGTGTGATAACCCCCCCACATTCTGCATTGTGGATGAGATCCACTTACTCCAGAACAAGAACGCGGCCCGTAGCGTGGGGATCGCCGAGGTCATGCGCAAGTCTCGGTTTCGCCACGGCATGTCCGGCACCATGGGATTGGCCCATCAGCTCTACAACCAGTTGCAGTTGATTGACCCACGCATTTACCCAGTCAACCAGACTCAATACCTCGCCAGGTATGTCCGGGAGTGGCGAGAGGGCGCCATCGTGCGCAAGCGGGAGTACATCAACCAAGAGGAGCTACGGCGTCGCCTCAAGACCTTCTCCACCAGGAGGCTCCAGAGCGAGCTACCGGGGTTGCCGTCCTCCATCGAGCATGTCGAGCGCCTCACGATGAGCCCTGTTCAGAAGAGGGTGTACAACGAACTGGCGACCAAGTGCGAAACCGAATACCGCGACCGCCAGATCACCCGGGCCTCCCTCTCTGGGAGGCTTCATGCCCTCCGCACGATTGCAAGCGGCCATGTCCGGGCCGACGACGGCCGGCTGTGGCTTCCCCTAGGGGACAACGCGAAACTCGCTCGTCTCGACGAGATCCTCACCCAGGAACTCCCCTGCCATGACATCGAGGAGCTTGCGTGGAAGCGCAAGATCGTTCTTGCAGCCTCCTACAAGGAGGATGTCGCCATGCTCTCGGCCTTCTTGACGAAGAAGGCCGTGTGCCATGTCATCATGACCGGCGACGTGACGGGCAAGGTCCGGGATAGTGCCATCCACCGGTGGATCAATGACCCGAATGTCCGAGTGCTCTTGGGCATTACGAGCACTTTCGGGATCAGCTTGAACTTGGTCCCAAGGCTTCCCTCGATCTGTGACTTGATGATCTTCTACTCCTATGACACGGACCCCCTCCTGCGTGAGCAGGCCAAGAGACGCATTCTGAGGGGATCCGCTGAGTGGGACAAGATGCGGGAAGCTGGCCAGGAGCCGAGGATGATCCGCTTCTGGTGGCTGGCCTGTGCTGGGACCGTGGACATGAACATCCAGAGGTCACTGCGAGAGAAGCTCAATGCGACCGCAGAACTTCACGACGGGAACATCCGACAAGTGCTAAGGGGAGAGGCATGAACGTCGATCAGATCGAGGACAGCTACCGCCAGGGGGATTGCTCGCGAGTAGACGTGTTGAATCACCTCCTGGAAGCCAAGGCAAGTACGCTTCGCTGGGCGGCCGGGCGGTACTCCACCCACTTCCGGGTCTCGATGGAGGAAGCCCACAGCGATGTGACCACGGCTCTCTGGAGGCTCGTGGAGACTTGGGACCCCTCTCGCGGGAGACTGGCACCACGGCTCCAATCTCTCTGGGCTCGGTCTCTCGATGTGGGGCGGGAAGTCTACGGATGGCATCGGAGAGGTACGGACAATCGGTGGGAGGCCCCTGACTGCTACACGGAGGACATCTACGGCACGGATCTCCCCGCACCGGAGGTCGAGCAGTACCCCACGATGGATGATCGGGATTTGTGGGACTTGATCCCCGGCTCGGACAAAATCAAGCGCGAACTGCTTGAAATCGCACTCGCCTACGGGTCTACGGCCGTCGCCGTTCGGCATCTGAAGGCCCAAGGAGAGGACGCGAAGGAAGTCGAGAAGAATTCTCTGGCCTTGAGGAAAAGAATTCGATGTATGATCATGGAGCGGTACCCACAACTGGCCCGCAAGAAGGAGGACATCGTGAGCGATGTCGAGACCCAGACCCCCGAGGAGATCGCCCCGGTCCCTCCCCAGGTTCCTGCCAAGAAGGGCAAGAAGGGCAACGGTGCTGCCCAGCCCACCCCCGAGCCCACCTCCGAGGCTGGCACGCCCCAGGTGGCCGAAGGGCCGGATCCCTCGGACGTGAAGGCCCTGTGCGACGAGATCCAGCAGATCGCACGGGACGACGAGGTGACCAAGATCCAGAGGACCTACGACGTGGGCGAGCGCCTGTGCGCCCTCAAGGATCTCGTGGGTCACGGCCGCTTCGGCGCGATCATCAAGGAGCGCCTGACCGACGTGGCCGGCAAGCCCATGAGCGGTTCGTGGGCGAGCAAGGCCATGGCCTACTACCACTTCTTCAGGGGCGACCGCGAGACCGCCGGGAGAGTGGGCATCCGCAAGATGGAGCTGCTTCGCAAGCTCCCCGAGAAGCAGGCCCAAGAGATCGTCTCGAACGGCATGAAGAAGAAGGACGGCACCTTCGTCCCGGTCGAGCGAGTGACCGTCGAGCAGCTCGGGAAGAAGGTGGAGCAGGCGCTCACGGCCGAGCGCAAGGACAACCCCTCCTACACGGTCCAGAACGTCTCGATCAAGCGCCTCCGCACGGTCGTCAAGGCCGTGGAGGCGTTCATCGAGGAGTTCGGGGAGACCCTCGGCAGCAAGGAGGACTTCGACGGTGAGCAGAAGCCCACCCTGAAGGCCCTCATCAACCGCCTCACGGCGGCCCGCAACGACATCGCCTCCCTCTGGACCACCGGGAAGGTCAAGGAGAAGATCCCGGCCGCGGAGGACACCAACTGATCCAACTTTCGTAACCTGGTTACGAAACCTGGGCCCCTGTCGCAAGTCTCCCCCCAGCTTGCGGCGGGGGCCCTTTTGTCGATGTAGGGAGTGATGCACGCTCCTCCCCGTCGTGTTCAGATCCGTACTCTTGGAGTCGGAACGAACCGAGAGTTCATCAACGGCTACATGATGGGCCCCGAGGTCCATCTCGTCTGGCGCCAAGGGGAGGAGCGCAAGCAGACGCGCATCCTTCCCGACTGGTGGTTCTACGTCCGAACCCAAGATGCGCAAGACAACCGGGAGCTGTTCCAGAGGCTCAAGAAGCGCGGCCACATCAGGAAGATCGAGCCCTACGAGATGGACGAGAGCTATCTGCGGGTCTTCTGCCAAAATAACAACCTCTATGCGTCCGAGATCGGCGAGGGTGCGAGCGACGGCAAGACCGAGACGCTCTCTGCTCTTACTGAGGCTGGGATCCGCACATACGAAGCCGACTTGACGCCCCTGCAACGGCTTGTCGTCGAGACTGACTTGCGGATCTCACGCAACTACAAGGTCGTCTACCTGGACATTGAAACCCGTGACGTGGGGCCCGATGGCAAGACCCGGGTTCCCATCGCGGTGAACTTTCGCGGAGAGGCCACGGGCGCCTTGCCTGTTCTTTCTTTCGCCGCGTGGTTCCGGTCTGGAAAGTCCAAGTTCGTCCGGGCCAAGACTGAGGAAGCCATCCATGAGATCGAGCTGTTCCGGGAGATGTTCCGCATCCTGGAGTGGGCCGATGTGGTCGTTACTTTCAACGGAAATAAGTTTGACTGGCCCTACATTCGGGCCCGTGCGGAACTACATGGGCTCAAGTTCAGGTGGAAGCGCCTGATCCATGTGGACCTGTGCGACCGCATGCAGCAAGTCCACAAGCAGAACACCAAGGTCCAGAGCTTCTCCCTCGAAGCCTTGTCCCAACAGTTCCTCGGCGAGGGCAAGATCAAGCACCCGGGGATGACCACATACGATATGTGGTCGGCTCGGCCTGACATGCTGGAAGCCTACAACCTCCGGGACGTGGAGCTGCTGTGGAAGCTGGACGTGAAAGAGAAGCTCTTGGAGTTTCTCTTCTACCAGTCGCACCTGTGCGGGATCTTCGCGTCCCAGTTCGGGAGCTACAACTTGATCGACGGGTGGATCCTCCGACGGGCCCGAACTTTGGGTACGCCCCTACCCACAGCCAAGAGGCCGTCCAAAGTGGGGAAGTTCCGCGGGGCCTATGTCGTCGATCCTGTCCCTGGGATCTACCGGGACATCGCGGTGTACGACTTCAAGAGCCTGTATCCTTCCATCATTCGGTCCTGGAACATTGGGTCACACAACTTCTTCCATGGTGACCCTCCTGCGGGCGTTTCGGCCACTCGCTCGGCTCTCCAAGAGGAGAGCGACCTGAACCCCCTCTGGTTCCGCCTGGACGAGCGGAGCCCCCTCGCGGATGCCGTGGAAGCCTTCCTGGTGGAACGTGCTCGGTGCCGCCAGCGGATGAAGGATCTAGAACGCGAGGGGAAAGACGCCGGGGAGTGGACGCTCCTCGACATGGAGCAAAACGCATGGAAGATCCTGGCCAATAGCACTTACGGGATCACGGCTGCGGGGCACCGCATGCTCAACCGCTACTACTCCCAGGAGGTCGCTGAGTCAATCACAGTAGGTGGGGAATACATCAACCGCCACACCCATAAGCTCTTCGCCCATTGGGGTAGTCCGGTGGTCTCCGGTGACACGGATTCTACCTTCGCTGTCCTTTCGGGCAACGACCCCGAGGAGCTGCGCGATCGTGTGAACCGGGAACTGCCGGCCATCTTGGAGCGAGAATACGGGGTGCCTCCCGAACGGTGCTGTATCGAGCTGAACTTCGAGAAGAAGTACAACTCGCTCCTGATCGGGCGGAAGAAGTGCTACGTCGGCTACCTCGATGGATCTGACAAGCCCGTGGCCAAGGGCCTGGAGTACATCAAGCGGGACACGCCAGAGATCACGAAGGTCATTCAACGCAAGCTCGTCGAGGGCCTCCTAGCGGGAGGCCGGACGACTGAGGACTGGCACAAGTGGGCCAGGAAGATCCAGAGGCGAATACTCTTCGACACGATCCCCTCTGACCAAGTGCCGCTCTTCATCGTGCACAAGAAGGTGAGCAAGGAACTGGGGACCTACAAGACGAAGGGCGCGCATGTCCGCGTGATGGAGGAAAAGCGTGCTGCGGGCGAAGAGGTCTACAGGGGCATGACCCTACGCCTCATCTATGTCACCCCGAACGCGGATACCCCAGGGAAGGAGGACGCTCTCGACTACGAGGACTTCCGCCTGCGGTCCCGTTCTCTTGACCGGAAGAAGTACTGGGAGGCCGTGATCTGGTCCAAGCTCCAGTATCTCCTGGAGGCCGTGTTCCCCCACGAAGACTGGGCTCAATACAGCCTCGTGGAGGCCGAGCGGCGGGGCAAAATGATCCAGAAGTACCTCGAAGCCAAGACCAAGAAGGACTACTACCGCCATTTCCGGGCCCACAGGGCAGAAGTGCTAGCGGCTTCGTGGATCCCCACTGCAAAGCGGGAGGAGATCCTGTTCCTCGACCAGGATGAAGAGCGCTTGATGGAGAAACTCCTCTCCCGAATGATCGGTCGGGCCGTGGACAAGATCCAGGATGCCGAAGAGATCCCGGATCCTTGCAGCAAGTGTGGCGAGAAGGATCTCCTTTCAGGTACAGTGGAGACTTCCCGGACGAGGAACACAGTGCGTCTGTGCCGTTCCTGCGGCTACCAGAAGAAGAAGCGCTTGGACAGCACTGGGCCAGTGGAAGAAGACATCGAGTGAGCGCCCGCCTTCCTATCCCCGGCACGCAAAATCGATCCAGCATCCCCCCTGGGGCGCGAGGTTCCATTCCCTCGGGGGATCCCCGGTTCGTTCTCGGGGCCCGCGTTTATTTGCGTGGCCAATCGGGGAAGGTCTCGGGGGAACCCATGCTATGGGGCCGCCTCTTGACCCCACCATTTACAAAGAAGAAGCCAGAAGACAGACAAGTGCGCTGGGCCGTAGTGGTCCAATGGGACAACGTGCGTAAATCCGCACACTACTGCGACGAACTGGATTTGGAAGAGTCCCCGCCCTCTCCTCCGCCCTCTCCCCTGCCTGTCGATGTAGAGGATGTGCAGATTCCGGTCGAAGAGATGGTCATCGACGATGACCCCATCCCCGAGCCTGAGCCTGAGCCTATCCCCGTCCCCGAGCCTGGGACAGGGAAGAAGCCACCTAAGCATCCTGCGAAGTTCTCGGCCGAGGTTCTGGAGGCGATCTTTCGCCTTCTGGACAAGTACCAGCTCTTGGACGCCCGACTGTTGGATCCAATGGCCGGAGTCGGAGGGATAGCAAAGATCCGAGCATGGGGATTCCGTGGGGAGATCCACAGCAATGACCTGGAGCCCGAGTGGGTGGAGCAGACCCCCAAGATCGACCGCGTTTTCGTAACCAGTTACGATTATCGCCAACCAGTACATGGCCCCGAGAGCTTCGACCTCATCGTTACGTCCCCCTCTTACGGGACGCGGATGGCGGACACGTACACGGACGGATCCGTACGCCACCACTACACGGCCTACATGGGCCATCCCCTTCGTGAGGGGAACACTGGGGCCATGCAATGGGGCCGGAGGTACAGGGAGACTCACGAAGCCATCTGGAAGGCAGTACGCACGGTTCTCCGTCGCGGTGGCTACTTCATTCTGAACATTTCTAACCACTGGCGAGGTGGAGTCGAGGTCCAAGTTACCCATTGGCACTTGGAGACCCTAAATATTTTGGGTTTCGAGGTCGTGGAGACCATTAGGGTCCAAACACGTAGACACAAGCACGGAGCAAACGCGCTCTTACGGTGCGACCATGAGAAGGTCGTCCTACTCCGGCTAGTACGAAAGGAAGAGGAGATGCCCAAGAAGAGTCCCGAGGCCCCAGTCAACAAGGCCACGGTGGTCCTTCCCGATCCAGGGCCGGCCGGCAGGCTGGTCGAGCACCCGGAGCTGATGAAGCTCTCGGGCATTCCCATCGAGTTCTCCCTGGATGCCCTCCAGAAGGTGCGCTCGGAAAACCAGCGCCTCGGTGCCCTGCCTGTGGGGGCCCAAGCTCGGATGTCCGCCGCGGAGATCCAGCGCCACCGGGCGCTCATCTCCAACAGCCTCCCGGGAGTGGCCTATGCCCTGGAAATGGCCGAGAACCACTACAACGCGTGGAAGAAGCGGGAGACAGATACCGCGTGGCAGGCCGCGCTGGAGCAGTACCGCATGGACCAGACCGCCTACCGGGAGAAGCAGGACGGAGCACTCAAGCCCGAGCCACCGAAGATCACGGCCATCCGTGCGGAGGTCGAGGCATCGCCCAGCAATCTGCAATACCTGGACGAGATCGCCCAGTACCGGTTCTGGAAGAACTGGCTCCAGTGCCAGCAAGGGGACTTGGAGGGCAAGGCCATGCTCCTCATGAACCTGAACAGGGGCGAGCGTGGCGCCACCTCCGGGTTCGAGGACGTGGACACGGAAGAAGTGAATGCTGCCACTGAGTCCGTGAGCGATCTGGAGGAGAACGAGGATGCGCCAGAGAAGGAGCCCGCTCCTGCCCCCAAGAGCGCCCCTGCCTCGGCCCCCAAGGCTGCTCCGGCCGCACCCGCGAAGCCTGTGCCCTCCAAGGCCGCTGTGGTCAAGAACGAGGATCTGGACGACCTCGATGGCCTGGACGACATCGACGGCGGGGACGAGGGGGAGACCAACGAGGATGGTCCCATGCCTGGTGCCGATGATGATCCCCCCGAGAACTTTGGGGATGGGGACAGTGGGGACAGTGCCGACGAGTTCGAGGACATCGAGCTGGATGACAGCGGGGACAGCGACGACGATGCCCCGCCTTCTCCGAAGCCCGCCGCGGCCCCCACGAAGCCTGCGCCCTCCAAGGCTGCTCCTACCGCCTCCTCCAAGAGCACTCCTGCCCCCACGAAGCCAGCTTCGACCGCCGTGCCCGCGAAGTCCACGCCCGCGAAGCCCTCCAAGCCCGCCGCACCCAAGGCCGCGGTGAAGGAAGAGGAGGACGAGTTCGCCAGTGTCGATGATGGTGACAGCGACGCGCTGGACGATGCCGACAGTGGGGGCGACGACTACACCTCCGGCTTCGATATCTGAGAGGACAAGACCATGAGCAACGAAGAGGTCGTCTACGACGACTTGAGCTACCTGGACGAGTACATCGAGCAGAAGGAGCAAGAGGACCGCCAGTTCCGTTCCTCGAACCTCGTCTGGCTCAGACCAGGCAAGGATCAGGAATCGCGCTCTACCCTCTTGCGCCCCACCTGGTGGCGGGACAATCCCTTCGGCCAGGACCGGGCTCTGATCATGTTCAACCTCCACACCAGGCTGGACGAGATCATCCCAGGAACGAGCCGCCGCTTGTTCCCCCACATCAAGGAAGGCGTCTCCGAGGCCATCTGCGTGGAGCCACGGGCGAACCGGCGCGGGAGAGACGCTCGGCCGCAGTTCTGCTCGGTCTGCCGGAGGGTCAAGGCCCTCTTGGCCTTCAACAAGATGCTCGAAGGCAAGTCCAAGGGAGGACACGACAGCCGTATCAAGCGCTTCAGTCGGGCCTTCGGCATGTGGGTCAACGGCGCCAAGTGCGGGGAGAACCTCACGTTCTGCGCTTTCCAGAAGCTCGACCCCAAGAAGGTCTCGGATCACCAGCGCAAGCTCCTGGTCCGTCTCGTGGAGAAGGAAGGGAAGATCGTCTTCGCCGAACCGGAGGACAGTGGGGTCGTCCTGGTCTCGCCCCTGATGGTGGTGAGGGAGAAGCTCTTCCTGATGAATGGTCTCATCGACCTCATCACGGAGAAGGCAATGACCAAGGACGAGTACGAGGAGCAGATCGGCCATGAGATCGACGAGAAGGAGTGGAAGGCCAAGGGACCACGCAAGCGCCCCAACCTCTTCGATTCCAAGGAGGGGTGGGCCGTGCGGGTCCGCGTGTCAGGCAAGCAGCTCGAAATGGACTTCGAGTTCGAGGCCGGCACCCCCAAGCCCCTGAGCCGCGGAGAGAACTTCTTGCTGCGGAACAGCTACCCGGACATCGTCTCGGACCTGAGAGTACCCGGCACGGAGAGCCGCTTCCTCGATCGCGGTGAGTGGTCCGCCAAGAACCCGGGCTTGGGCTTGGAGAACTACGTCGAGTACGTGCGGGCAGTCGCGGCCCACATCGACGAGGTCCTCGGGGTTCCGAACGAGGGAGCCACTGACAAGGTGGTCAAGCCCTCGATCAAGGTGTTCCTCGCGGCTGGATCCACGGACGACGACCTCGAAGACGACCTCGACGACGGTGAGCAGCCGGCCCCCAAGAAGGGCCGGAACACGGGGTCCGCATTGGATCAATCCGAAGAGGGCGATCCCTTCTAGCCCTGGGCCCCCGCCACGCCTTCCCCTGCTCATGGGCTGTCCTCGTGGCGGGGGCCCTTCTCGTAACCAGTTACAAATACGAGGTGTCCGATGCAGGACGTACCCAAGGTCACGGCTGTCGAAGCACGTCTCCGACAGATCGAAGTGAACGCCAAGCCAGTTGGTGGGGTCATCTCCATCCCCCAGGAGACCTTCCAGTGGCTTCTTGGGGGTATGCGGGCTCACAACAAGGTCCTGCGGGCCTTGGCGCTGCGTGTAGTGAGCTACGAGAGCCCCGCTGGGTGCTCCTCCATCGAGAGTGTCCCCAAGGACCTCACTGGGGCCCTCATGAAGCTCACGAAGGCTCCGGATCCCCCGCTGACTAAGAGGGGGAAGGCATGAGCAAGATCATCGTTGCGGGATCGCAAGACATCGAGATCATGAACCCTGACCCCAAGCTCATCCAGATCGAACACGTCGCCCGGGGGCTAGCACGCCAATTCCGGTTCTCGGGGCAGACCAAGTACCCCTACTCGGTCGCCGCTCACTCCTGCCTCGTCGCGGAGCTGCTATATCACGAGGCAGCGGAAGAGAAGGGGACTGGCGGCACGGAAACCCGCCGTGCCCAACTTGCGATAGCCGGTCTCTTACACGATGCCTCGGAGGCATACCTCGGGGATGTCGTCCACCCCCTGAAGCAACTTCTGCTTGAGTACAAGCGCCTGGAGCAGATCTGGATGGATGCGATCGTCACGCGCTTCTCCTGGGAGCTGGGGCCCCACGTCATGATGAACGATCCTCGGATCAAGGAAGCAGACCAGAGGGCATGCTCGACGGAGTTCCTCGCCTTGTTCAACAGATCGGCCGAGAACGAGTGGGGCTACCCGAGGCCACTCCAAGCACATCTTAGCCCCCAAGTGCGGCAGGCCGTGAACTCCTTGCTCGGGAACGAGAGCTACAGCATGGAGAAGGACGAGTCGAGGTTCTTGATGCAGTTCAAGAACCTGTGTTCCAAGATCAGAACGGCTCCCCCGAGCGCCTGAGAGTTGGGCCATGGCACCAGAAGATGATGATTTCGAGGATCTGAGCGCCAAGCCCGATCCGATCAAGCCCCCCAAGAAGGCTGACCCCAAGAAGCCAGCGAACCCCCGTGGCTTGGATCTCATGCGGAAGAAGCTCCAGGGGAAGAGGATCCAGACCGCCATCGAGAGGATCCGCCACAACTTCGGAAAGGGGTCAGTCAATCTCCTATCTGGGGTACCTGAGGTTCACACGCATCCCACAGCGATCCCGGCTCTCGATGCCATTCTAGGGGTCAAGGGACCGAGCCGAAGGGGGTTTCCCCTGGCAATGTACACGGAGATCAGTGGGGAGAACGCCGGGGGCAAGACCATCCTGGGTCTCTATCTTCTCTCAAGGCTCCAGCGCAGCGGTCGTACTTGTGGGTTCGTGGACATGGAGCACAGCTTGGATGCAGAACATGCGATCGAGCTGGGCGTGGACTACGAGGCTCTCGTCTATGCCCGTCCCAGGAACGGTGAAGAGGCCAGGGATCTTACCTTGGAGCTTGGGCGCGTGCTCGATGCCCTAGTGGTTGACTCATGGGGCGCCTTCTTCTCTGTCAAGCAAGTCCCTGAGGAGAAGAAGACGGCCAAGGCCAAGATCGCCCAGGCCAAGAAGACCCCCGCCAGTCGTGCCAACCTCATCAATGAGACCCTCATTGGTTTGATTGACCCAATGGAGCGCGGTCTTACGACCATTGGTCTGAACCAAGTGCGCGATGCGTTCAGTGCGGGGTTCTCCTGGCAGCCGGAGAAGGACACGACTGGGGGAAACTTCCTCAAGCACTTCCAGGGGCTCCACCTGCAAGTAGGCAAGCGTGGGACCATCAAGCAGGGGGACGCAAAGGTCGGCCGTTGGATCTTCGTTCGCATCAAGAAGTCCAAGTACGGCCCCGATGGCCTCTACTGCCAGATCCCATTTTTCTTCTCTGGAGGAATCAGCCCTGAGTATTCGGCCGTGGAGATGGGTCTGGCCGTGAAGACTCTCAAGAAGAAAGGGGGTACTGCCCCCGGCGTCTACTTCGGGCCTCAATTCTTGGGCCAGGATAGCTTCGCTGCTCGGGACTTCCTCATGGAGAACCAAGAGATCCAGAAACAGCTCTACGATGAGCTGGTCCAAGTGGGACAGTACAGTCGGTCAAATGACAGAGATGATCTTGGGCAGGGGATCCTCGACGAGACGGATCTCGGCCTTGAGGACGGTGACTTCGATTGAACTCCTTCCCAGCTATTCTTCTCGGCTTCGTCTTGGCCCTCTTGGTGGGCCAAGCCTACGCGATGTCCAGTGATGTTTCGGCCGTGGTACGAGAGCTACACGATCTCGTCAATGAGGTCCGCTACCTACGCCAGGAGATCGAAAAGCACCGCAAGTGACTGACCTGGAACTCCGTGCCCTGCTCATCCAGCATTTTCAGTCCCATGGGGAGACCAAGCTCTCCTTCGCTCCGATCACGGTCATCCGGGGGCCCAATGATTGTGGGAAGACCGCGATCCTCCGGGCGTTCTGTGCTCTCTCTTTCAATGACCCAATGGACATCCAGGCCGCGGCCATCCAGTCGGGGTCTCCAGCAACTATCCAAGGTATCTTCTCCGATGGACGGCTCTCCCGGAGGCGCAAGGAAGACCCCAACGGCAACCTAGTACCTGGTTCCAATGCCCTGGTCCTACGCCAAGGAGATGGGAAGCCACAGACCATTCGTAAGTTCCGTGGGGGGTACCCTGATTACGTTCGGGCCTTCCTCCGAATGGATCCCGTCCTCTTCGAGGGCTCCGAACCCTTCTCCTTGAACGTCCACCTCCAGGACGACGGGCCGTTCCTGATCGGTCCCCAGTACAGCGGGACAACCCGGGCCAAGGTCCTAGGGGCGATCAATGACCAGCACAAGTTCGATCTAGTGGCTCGTGACTTCAACTTGGAGCGCAAGCAACTGGATGCCGAGGCTAAGGTTCTGGCCAGCCTGTTGGACCAAGAACGTGAGAAGCTAGCCTCTCTGGCCCAAGAGCCTAACTACCGCCGGGAATTAGACATGGTGGAGCGCACTTCCAAAGTGATCGCCCACATGAAACATCGCTCGAAGTTGGGTTCCGAACTACTACGAGAGCAGAAGGATCAATCCTCCAGGGCCGTTGTACTGGCTTGCGAGATCGCTGAGGGTCAGGTCGATCCTGCTGAGAGACTCCTAGCTCTCCTTGCCCCCAGCCAAGATAGGTACGAGGAAGGGAAGGCCCTACTCTTAGCCAAGCGCCGGCAAGTTCTGGTAGCTCGGGAGCTGGAGGCACGCGCTTCGGTCAACGTAGATGCCCTCGGGCATCTCATGGACGATCTGACAGACTCACGAACCAAGCAGACGGGGCGCCCCGAGCTGTGGGAGCAGTATCGGAACCACAGCTTACGTCCAACCGTGTCCGTCCCACGGGATCCAGCAGAGGTCGCTCCAATCGTGGCCGCTATCGATGGGCTACATGCAAGAATTACACAACAGCGTGGGTTTCTGGACGAAGCGCGTCGATGGAAGAAGCGTGAGAAGGCGGTCGAGCAAGCGGCTTCTCTCTCGGAAGCAGAGGTCCAGAAGTGCCAGAAGGAGCTACTGGTGGCCTTGGAAAGGACCCACACTTGTCCGTTCTGGAACGAAGTAGAGTTCCAGGCGGAATGTCGGAGCCAATACGAGAAGGTCTCAGTGTGATCCAGTCGAAGGAAGAGATCATCGCGGCCATCCGTTCTCGCTCCGGTGATCGACTGAGTGCCCGTGACATTGACTGGATGGCCTCGGGTATCTGGCGGTGGAAGCGTTCCACAGTAGACCACCGAGATCCCCTCTTGACCAGGGGGCCCAAGAAGATCGCCGAGGACTTGGAGCTTACTGGAGCGCTGATCGAGGATGCCAAACGCACTGTGGACGAGCTACAGCCCCTCTATCTCTTCGGCTCGGGGGCCCTGAGGTTGGCCTTGGCGCTCGCCAAGCAATACGTCTTCGAGCACCCAGTCTTGGCCCACCATGCCCAGCTCGGGGACTTTTTCCAGGATCCTCATCCAGTTGTCTCAAGGAACAGCATCTTGATCCTCGAACTGGAACCCGATGCACCGGGGAAAGTATGGGTCGAGATGCATACCCGTCTCCTGGGCGTGTTCCGCAACCACCGAGGACCGGTCATCCTGGTGAAGCGCCAGGCCCCGAGGCTCGATGGGGACTTATATGACCTCTGCATGAAGCACTACGAGCCAAAGATGAAGATCGAGGTGGAGACATGAGCGAAGACATGCGCGATCCCATGACTGAGGAAGAGTACATGGCCGAAGTGCGACGGACCTGGGTAACCCCCACGGTCGAGCACATGGTCGAGGGCATTGCCACGGAGACCGGCGAACTCCTGGGCGTGCTCAAGAAGCGGCACTACGGGAAGGAGATCGACTGGCTCCAGTTGCTTCTGGAGGCTGGGGATTGCTTCTGGTACATTACGGGCCTCAAGATGCTGCTGGATGAGCGGTTGCCCTCCCGCATGCGAGAGGTCAAGGTCGTCCCCAAGTCTCGGGATCTCGGACACTTGGGGCGGATCCTCTTCTCGAAGGCCGGAGACATCGTATCCGTGGTCGAGAACCTTCTGGAAGCCCCATTGGACAACAACGGTCGCGAATGGGTGTCCTTGAACTGGTACTTCTGCCAGTACGAGGCTAATTTCTTCGTCCTGTTGGACTTTCTCGCGATCGAGATCAACGAGGTTCGCGAAACGAACGTCCGCAAGCTCCGGCTGCGCCACCCCAGGGGGTTCTCTGCGGACAATGCCAAGAACGAGGAAGCAGAGTCCGCAGCCATCAGAGGCTAGTCAATGGCCACTGCTAGTCTCTATGAGCCCAACGAACTATTGGAGCGCCAAGTCCTCTGGGGATTGCTTCACGTTCGGGCCTTCATCAAGAGGTTCGTCGAGCATGGGCACGATGAGAGCATCTTCTTCTCCCAGAAGGCTGTGGCTTACAGGTGGATCGCCCAGCGTGTTCGCCTCCACTACGAACGCTATCGGGATCTTCTCCCCAAAGAACAACTCCTGGAGGATGTGGAGAAGCACGCACGAGAGAAGGGCAAAGACCACGAACTTGCTCTCGCGGGCTTCCGCCGGGACATTTCCCAGATCAGTCACTCGGAAGTCAAGCCCGCGGTACTGCGTCGCAAGCTCGACGACCTCATTGCCTTGTTCAAGAACTTCGCCCTTCTCCAGGAGGCCAGGGAGCTGAAACGGTACTACGAGTGCCGGCTAGAGCACCTTAGGCACGAAGCATGTAAGAAGTGCCCGGTCTTTGCCGACTGCAAAAGTCTCTCACGGTCCAAGCGAAGTTTCGAGGACAAACTCCTGTTCCTGATGCAGGGGAGGTTCCGCAGGATCCAAGAGAAGGCCGGGAGCGAGAAGATCGAGCGCATCCAGATCGAAGAGCGGTGGAACCAAACCTTCGACGATTACAAGGAGCGTGAAGAACGCTACGGTGAAACCCAAGGGGCGCCCGTGGGCATACCGACCCCTTGGCCTACAGTGACCAAGTACACCCAAGGGTGGAAGCCCGGGTGTGTCTACTTTCACCTAGCCCAGAGGAAAGTCGGCAAGACCACGCTCCTCTTGATGGATGCCCGCAAGGCCGTGGACTGTGGGTACCCAGTCCTCTTCCTCTTTATGGAGAACACGGCCAGGGAGATGATGGATCTCTTCTGCATTCAAGCCGCCGGTATCTCCCGTTCTAGGTTCGAGCAGGGATGCTTGCTCCATGAGGAAAAAATGAAACTAGAGGCCGTCCGTGAGCAGTACCGTCAAGGATGGGCCGATGGGAGCAAGGGAAAGCTCAAGCTGATCCACCGGCCGCTCAGGAAGCTCGGGATAGCGGATGTAGAAGCTGAGTACGAGGCCATGAGCGCCTCGGGTACCCCTCCAGCACTTGTCTTGTTCGACCACCTCCACGCAGCGCGGTTGGATCGCCTGGATGGGGATACCAAGCCCGAGAGGATCCTCGCTTTCGTCGAGGGAATGTGTGCCCTCGCGGATGCCAACAGGTTCTCGGCCATCTGCGCTGGCCAGATTAAGACAAGCGGCGATCGCAAAGACCAAACCAGGTGGTCCGACGAGCTGGAGGACCCCGTCACTGGGAGTTGGAAACTCCGCAAGAAAGATGACGGCTTGGTCCTGGATACATCCGCCGCCAGGGGGTTCGTGGAGTTCCATGTCGATCTGGAGGACCGCAAGGACCAAGTTCTACTCCCGGAAGTCGAATCGATCGTCGATGATGGGGATGATCTGGACTTGGATGGTCTCTCGGGAGAGGACTTCTTTTAGTAACCGGTTACAAGAATGAACGACCCGTGGATGACCCAGTACGTTGCCACCAAGTACCGCACGGCTCTCCACGAGGGGGCTGGAAACAAGTTCTTCGAGCTTCTGCGGGGCAGTGCGGCGACGGACATCCAAGTCGCTGACTATCTACGGCGATTGATCGCTAAGCATGGATTGAACCCAGAGGAGATAGCGATGGCCCAGAAACCAGTGAAGAAGATCCTGGAGGGAGACGACCCGGAGACCCGCTTGAAGCGCCTCTTCATCAAGGAGCAAGTGAAAGTGGGGGATCGGGTCTACTTCCTGCCCCTCACGGGCCATACCCAAGACCCAGAGCGACTCCAGATCGTCGCCAAGATGTACGAGCGGGCCAAGAAGTTCGCTCAGCCCTCCCCGGGGCAGGAAGTGAAGCCCCCCTGGGCCTTGTTCCGTCTTGACATCGAGCGAGAGGCCGACAACAAGGTGGACCCCCATGCTGTCCGAGTGAACATCTGGTGGAACCGCGATGGCGTGATGCACCAACAGACGATGGGGTACTTGAAAGCCAATCACCAAGGCCAGATGGTGGGACACAACCGCACGATCTTGAGCTTCCTCGCCGATGGGCTGGTCCGCAAGATCGCCTATCGCACGTCGGACCAGAGGGAGAAGGCCGAGAAGCTGGTCTGTTCGAGGGTCCATCCGGTCTTCATCCGAGTACGTCCTGAGAATCCCACGGAGAAGCCCCGTGTACTCTTGGGCATCATCACAGATGCCTCGGCCGTCCACGTCCCGGAAGGTTGCGTGAGGCCCGAGACCTACTATAGGGATCCCGAAGGGAAAGTCCGTCAGGGGACCAATGGGATGGCCGTCGCATCCAAGGCCCCCACGCCGATCCCCGACGCGGTCCCCGCCCCGTCAGTGAAGTCCCGGGACTGGGCTACTCCCAAGCAGATCAACGAGTTGCTCACTTTGCTGGCACCCTTCAGCCGCTTCTTCAGCCTCCAGAACCAGGAGGACGACAAGATGGCCATCTGCCTCCCAGTGGTCTTGAGCCAATGGAGGCATCCGCCTCGCAAGATGACGGACACGGAGAAGCGGGACGTGCTCACTGGTACGACCAACAACCGTTGGTCCGAGAACTACAACGAACCGACGGACGTGATGGATCTCTCATCCATCGAGAAGGAGTACGGTCCCCAGATGGCGGAGGTCTACTACCAGTTCTCGGGTGGCTGCACGGGCCCGATGAACACGACCCACTGCCAGAACGTGATCGTGCTCTTGAAGAAGATCGGAGAAGCCACAGTGGACTTCGATCGGATGGTCGGTCATGGGACGACAAGCTAACCTTGGCTTCGGATCCAACGAGGCGGCATTCAATTCCTGGGTCATCGAGCAAGTCAAGGACCACCCCACGATCTTCCTCAAGAAGACCCATGGGTCTGCCATGACCCAGAACTTCCCCGACCTGATTGGGTACGACGGGGAACGGTTCCTCGCTCTGGAGAACAAGTACCTGAACCCCCCACTTAGGGCCCGGGGTACTACTGCGGCCGTCGGTCGTGGGGCGAAAGTTGACTGGACCGTAGGGCAACGACAGTTCATTGCCGACCAGCTCAAGAGACAGCACTCTGGATCCCGTCTCGGGGGCCTCATTGCCGTGCTCGGGACAACCACGTTGCCAGACATCGTGATCGGGGTGAGCCGTGCGTGGATCTCCTCCAGGTCCGGCTTCACTTTCTCGAAGATCCAGCAATTCCGCCAGGATGCCGAAGCCGATGGGAAGCCTTTCATCCGTCTGGGTTTCTTGGGGCGGGATGATCGTTACCACAGTATCGATGATTTTCTTCGCTACGCCTGATGCCACGCATCGAGAACCATATCTACACTTCCGGCCTCTTCGAGAAGGCCCAAGTCACGTTCCCAGGAGAACCGGCACTAAGCGGCGTCCTGGAGGTCCGCTTATGGGACCGGGAAGTGATGAATCAGCTCTTGGAGGGGCCGGACTACCACGCCATTGTGGGGACGAGCCGGGACCATCTGGTGACTTCCCCTCCGTTCATGGCCTTCTCACCAGTGAACAACATGGATGGGATCGGACCGATCATCCTCGGCGGTCCTCTGAGCCGGGCCAATGTTTGTCTCACTAACCCAACCACTCCGATCCTTGCCTCGCTCCAGGGAGACTGGCGCTTGGAGGCCATCCCGGCCTACGGGGCGGTCGATCAGTTCTTCCGTGACGCGAAGCACTATCGGAGATTGGAGTCATGGATCCAGTACATCCAGGTTCACGGGGCGAAGTACATTGGGGTCTACATGCTTCGAGTCCTGAAGGCGTAACCGGTTACAAATATGTACCGTATCGCCCATGTGACTGATGCCCACGTCTCGACTGTGGCACCCTCATCCCGCAAGGATGACTACTTCCGTGCTGTCATCTCCAAGCTCGACTGGGCAAGCACTTATGGGAACGCCACTGGGGTCAAGCTCTGGCTCGATAGTGGGGACCTCTTCGACCGGGCTGTACAGACGATGGAGGAGCTAAATGCCCTCTACGAGGTGCTAGTGAAGAGAGAGGCCAAGACCCTGGCCATAGTGGGCAACCACCCGATCAAGGGCAATGCCGAACTGTGGCGACCTCACAGTGGCATCTACATCCTTGAGAAGATGCTCGGTCCAGATCGCTTCGAGATCCTGGACCCTTTCAAGGCCACAGTCGAGGTCGGGGGACACAAGATCCGACTTCACCATATCGACCTCCTGAGACGGCCGGCCATCTGGAAGCACGTTCTCTGGAAGGATTACGATCCTGAAGGTGCGACGATCGTATTGTGCTCCCATTTCCATCCAAGACAGGGGATTGCACGATGCAGAGGAGTGTACTTTGCTTCCTCCGGCGCTCTCTCACGGGGGACGCTCGCTGAGGACAATCTCAGACGTAAGCCATCGTTCTTCCTAATCGACATTGGGAAGGGCGGGGATGTGGATTTCAAGCGAGTAGTCGTCCCACACCGCCCGGCATCCGAGGTCTTCAATGAGAAGGCCATACTGACGATCCAAGACGTGATCCGGGACGATGATGCTCTGAGGGAGTGCGTACACACCCTTCGGGAGATGGAGCGGGCGGGCGAGGCGACGGTAAGCATCTACGATCTCCTCAAAATCGTTAGGGGTGGCTATCAAGTGAGCGACCAAGCCTTTGAGCTTGCGATGGAAAGACTGAAGGTGGTGGCCGAACGTCATGTGTGAACTCAGAGAAGAAAGCGATACGAGGATCCACTTCGAGGAAGTGAAGGACAGCGGGGCTCGCGAACAGTTCCCCACTGGGGCACGGAGAGACACCAGGGAAGGCAAGGGCCGCTACGATCTCCTCCCGCCGTTTGCCATCGAGGAAATGGCCAAGATACTCGGCCGAGAGGGAATTGCCGAACAGACCACGGTGGCGCACATCTCCGACGGTATCGCGTGCGTCAACCGGCGCATCCAAGTGTGGCCCAGTGACTTCAGCCCTCTAGCACTCGCCAGTATCTATTTCCTGTGCGCGATGGAATGCCAAGTGCGGGGAGGGAGATACGGGATCACCCTCTTGGGGGAGGGGACCACGTGGAATCTCGCCGCGATCCCTCCTCATGGCTTGCATCGTGTTGCTTGCCACTTCGAGGCCGGTGCGAAGAAGTACGGAGATCGGAACTGGACTAGGGGCATCCCAGTCTCCCGGTACGTTGATCCTGCGTGGCGCCATGCTCGGGCCTTCCTCGCCGGTGAGCAAGACGAGGACCATCTGGCCGCCGCGGCGTGGAACTGCATGTGTGCTCTCGACACAGAACACAGGATCCTCCAGGGCTATCTCCCAGAGGAACTGAACGACCTGACACCTGAAACCATGCATCTCGTCCCCTACAAGAAGCCGGAGGTTGCCCCTTGAGCCGATCTCTCAAGGAATATCGTGAGGCGCTCGAACGTGCTCGGGCCGATCACCAGAAGAAGGTGACAGAGCTGAGAGTGAACGAAGAAGAGGGCAAGCGCCTCCAGGCCAAGCTCAAGGAGATGGGGTACGAGTCATGGAAAGCCCTGGAGGAAGGACTCAGCCGGGACGAAGAGGAGATCGCCAGACTCCAGAAGGAGTTGGACGAGCGCCTGGCCCCATACTTGAAGGCCCACCCATGAACTACCAGCAGCCGATGTTCCAACGTCCTGTCCAGTTCATCGTGAACGTCCGTGGTCAAGCCATGGGCGCCATCCAGAAGCTCCTTACCAAGATGCATGAGACAGGCTCGGATCCCCGACTCGCGCCCGAGCAGTTCCTCGGTTGGTACTACTTGGGACCTCCGTTCGACGGTACGGTCATCATCATCGAGGGAGACTTCTGGATCCAGTTCGCGATCGACCTGCTCGCTGAGCTGAAGCGCCTGAACTTGGATGTCCAAGTGTGGTCCAGCCGCCCCTATCCATTCTTCGTCGAACTCCTCCCGCCTCTGTCCTTGGACAGAGAGGACGACGAGCGCATGCTCCCCAATGTCGGGGACTGGCAGCTCATCTGGGAACAGCTCACGAAGACCAAGGAGAAGCTGGACGAAGGGCCAGAGGACGAGGAGGAGGACGCGCCCCCGTCCGAGGTCTTGGCGTCTTTGCGTTCAAGGTTCGACCAATGACCCCCCTGGAGAACCTACGGCGTCTGGTAGCGGACCAAGAGCTACGTCGGGCCACGGCTGAGTCCAATGTCCTAGCGCACGGCCAGAGGCTCGGGGAGATCGAGGCCCGGTGCCAAGTGATCCACGAAGCTAGGGGCCTTTGCGTCGAAGCCGGCCGCATCGCAAGGGAGAAGACCGTAAGCCAAGTGGAAGCCGTGGTCACAGCCGCTCTCCGGGCTGTTTTCCAAGACAAGACGATGCGGTTCGTAGTGGAGTTCTGCGAGCGCCGTGGGGCCATAGAGGCCGACTACCTGGTCGAGTGGGAGCAAGATGGAGTAGTCCTTCGGCGCTCACCGATGAAGGCCAAGGGTGGGAGCTTGAAGGACGTGATCTCCACGGCCCTTCTCTTGATCCTCCTGGTTCGGTTCCGGCCAGCTAGGAGGAAGCTCCTGTGGCTGGACGAGCCCGGCAAGTGGATCGCGAGGGAGAACCTCACTCGCTATGCACGGTGGTTGCGGACACTGGCGCATGAGTTCGGGATCCAGCTCATCTTGATCTCCCATGCACCGGAACTTCAAGAAGCCGGGGACAAGATCGTCGATCTGCGACCTGGAAAGGGAGGAGTCAGGTGGAAGACGAGCCTGCCGGCCCGATCCAGCGTGGGATATGGGACCGAGATCCCCGCTTGATCTTTTCGCACCGGCCTCCGTTCCTGGGCGTCTCCCCTTCCGCTCTGTGCCCCTGGTGTGTTGTCGGGCGACAGAACGTGAAGATATTCGGCACTAGAACCGTGGTTGTCTGCACTCGCTACCCACTCTGTCAGTATGAGCGAGCCGCGGATTACCACGACTGGGCAATCTGCATGCCCCTCCATCGCTGCCCCCAGTGTGGATGCGACTTGATCGTCTACGTCTCTCCCCGAGGGGCGATGATCCGTTGTGCCCGGAAGTACGACTGCCGGTTCTCCTCACCACTCAGGTATTCCGCTCGGAGAAAGTGCCCAGACTGCCAGGGAATTGTCTTCATTCGTTCCGAGATGGGGAAGAAGGGTGGGAGGTTCACTTACGCATGCTCCCGGTTCCCAGAGTGCTTCTTCGAGACGAACATCCCCCTGGCCAAAGAGAAGTGCCAGAAATGCGGTCATTGGGCAGTTGAGCTATGGACTGGGTTCCCCCCGAGGCACTACGCGACGGCCTGTGCGTTGGCCCGCCGCATGCCCTTCATGGAGCGTCCCATGAAGCTCTCCGTCCCTGTCGCCAACAAGACCCTACGGTGGTCGCGACAGTACTGCGACTGGTTGGTCGTCCATGGGGATCACGGCATACCTCCCCTCTCAGAGATCATCGCCCACGACGGTTTCGAGCCGTTTCCTGAACTGGTCGAGCCCTACGACCCCTACGAAGGTCTCGTGGATGTTGATGGCGATGAATACCTATGACCGCCAAGAGCGCCAGGGGAGGATCGAGGTTGTCCTCGGTCATCTGAGCGTCGAAGCCCTCCTGGAGCACTATGGCGTCCGTGTACTTGGACGGAGCCGATCCCGCAAGGGAGGGACAGAGCTACAAGCCAGATGTCCGTTCCATGATACAACTTCGGTGAATTTCACGATCCACGACCAGAGAGGTCTCTGGCACTGCCGCTCCGCGTTCTGTGGCAAAGGTGGGGACCTCATTCGGTTCGTTGCGCGGCAAGAGGACTGCGATGAGGATCAAGCGTGGCTCAAGCTCTGTTCCCTAGCACAGATCGACCCCCCCAAGGACGATCCCCTGGGACGAACACTGGCGAGCATTGGAAGCATAGGCCAAGTGGAAGTCTCTTCGGGCACAGAGAGCCCCGAGGAGATGGCCTGGCCTGTGGGGTACGAAGAGATGGCCCACAGCTACTTCGTGAACCGCCGTGGGATCTCCCCCCAGGTACTCCAGGAGGCCAGGGCTGGCCGGGTAGTTGGAGACCCCTTCTACAAGTACCGGGCATGTGTTCCCCTTCTCCGTGATGGCCGGCTGTATGCCATCTACTCTCGCGCTGCTGGGAGCGAAGCCGCGTGGAGAAAGGCCCACCCAGAGCAGGCTGAGAAAGTCCGCTCGTACTTCCCCCGCCACTACTATACGGCTGCGTCCCTTACATCGCACCACCTCTATGGGTTGGATCACACAGAGGGTGGGACCGTCGTTTTGGTAGAAGCGATCATCAGTGTTCTACGCTTGCGAACCATGGGGTTTCGCACCGCGGCGGCTCTCCTGAAGGCAAGGATCAGCCGCGAACAGATCAAGCTCCTACTGACCAGGGGTGTGGATCGAGTAGTCATCTGCACGGACAATGATAGGAAGCCCTGCAAGGACCAGCCTGGGAAGTTCCTGAACCCAGGAGTAGAGGGAGCTTGGAAAATATACAACCAGATCAAGGATCTAGTTCCCACGGGTGTAGCCCGTCTTCCAGTCAACGTGGATCCCGCAGACATGCTGGAACTATCAGACTTCCAGAGGGTCTTGGATCGGGTCATATGGCCCAAGGATCGGGCCATAACTCCTGAACAGTTGATTGCACTGATCGCCTAATTTCCGTCGATGTAGCAGACAGAGACCTCCATTTTCGTAACCGGTTACAAGGAGAAGGAGGGAGCATGGCCGATCAGCCGCCGATCAGTTGCTTCCATTGCGGCACGGTGTTCGTCATCAATCAGTGGCCCAGGGAGATGCTCAGGGACGGTCACTCGTTCGTCGCCGAGTGCTCTGGGTGCCGCCAGAAGCATGGTTTCTTCGTCTCTGTCATCGAGGACTCCATCTTCGTGGACTGCCACCCAGTGGATCCCCCGCCCGTCCAAGATGTGGGGGCACCCATGCAACGCGATGCCCTGGGGGAGTCTGTTCTGGCCTCCGCATCTGTCCGGCGAGGGGACGGGGAAGCCCTCGGGCCCATGGGGGTCTCTGGGGATACGCACCGGGAGCTACGCCAGATGTTCGATGGGACTGCCGAGCCCGAGGACCCGAGTGTCTACAAGTTCGAGGATGACGAGGGAGAGAAGTGAGCGAGGAGAAGTTTCTTGCCGTCCTCCTCCCCGTGGACCGTCTCGGGGACGAGCAAGTGGTCAAGTTCTTGGAACGGAACCGGCGACGGCACGCCCTTTATGGGAGCACTGCCATGCAGATGGCCGTAGACCCAAGCAAGTGCCGGGAAGCCAACGGGTTCGTCGTCCTGGAGGCCCAAGACATGCTCCGCCGGCTTCCGCCCCTGATAGCCTGTGTCGTGTCCAAGGAAACGGACCACGTTCTCGTCGAGCTACCACTGGAGCACTTACACCGCTGGATCGGGCCTACGCTCAGGAGACTGCGGATCAAGGGCAAGAGACGGCCAGGGATCTTGAGCCGACGGACCAAGCTCTTGGGAGTCAAGATGGTGGCCATGTATCCCAAGCACACGAACGAGGTTCGGGACCCTACGTTGGACTACACCACGCATGGTCCCCTCAGTAGCCTCACTCCCCCGCCTGGATCATTTTCGTAACCGGTTACGAGTCCGCGATGATGGAGGACCCCCAATGCCTTACGTGATCCGCTTGTGTGCTCCCTATCAGCGAACGATCTACTACGGCGCCCAAAGCTCCTGCCCCAGCCCTGTCCTAGCAGATACTCTCACACCCTGGGCCACTCGTGAGGAGGCCGAAGCTGCTCGGGCCAGGATGGCCAAGATGGGATTCGGTCTACCTCTCGACCACCCATCCTGCGCGATTGTGGAGTTCGGCGAGGTCCCTATCGAGGTGCAGTACACGGTGAAGGCGAAGTGGCTGGAAGAAGTAGCGAAGGCCCTGGAAGAGAAGGTGGCTGAGCTGAAGGCCGCGGAAGAGTGTCCGTGACCATCGCCGCCTCCATCGAGCGAGCCTATCGGGAGGGCCCGCTCCCGTGGCTGCTGGCCCTGGAGCGTGCTGGGGCACTCGCCCCAGGCAAGCGCCTCTGCGCCCGCGACGCCAAGCGGGTGGCGCGTCTGGTGGCCGACACTGCCGCTGCCTGCGCCGAGGCTCTCGTGGCGTACCTCACGACCGCAGAGAGACCCCAGCGGCACGCCTGGATCGAGGAGCTAGCCCGCCGGCTGCTGGACGACCTGCGAGCTAAGGAGGCATCGTGTACCGCATCGGGAACTCTAGCAAGGCCACGGTCAAGCACTTCGACCTCTGCCCCAGGCAGATCCGCCTGATGACACGGATCTTGTTTCGGGGGGATCGTGCGTGGGAGAACTCCCGCTGGCGTAGCTGGAAGAAGTACTACCGGCGGCAGGCTCGCTGCAAGTGGTTCTAAGAGGCAGCGTCCCAGAAGAAAGATGAGGAGTGCTAGTGCCCATCCAGCTCATGTCCCCCGACGCCAGTATCTTCGACTCTGGAGCTGATGCTCTGGTGTGTCCCGTCAACTGCGTGGGAGTGCCTGGCAAGGGGCTGGCCCTGGAGTTCAAGAAGAGGTTTCCAGAAGAAGTGGCCATGTACATTCAGAACTGCCGTACCCGAGGGATGGTAGCTGGTGAGTGCTACATGACCATGCCGTCGCGGCTGCCATTCCGCACGATCTTCGATCCTCCTTGGATTTGCTTCCTTCCCACAAAGAACCACTGGAGAAGCTCGTCCAGGATCGAGTGGGTGGCACAAGGTCTCGACAGCCTTCGAGCGCACGTCGATGGCCTATGGCACTTGAAGTCCATCGCTATCCCAGCTCTGGGTTGTGGTCTCGGCGGTCTGGCCTGGGCTGATGTGCTTCCTCTGATCGAGCAGTTCGCTGATGATGTCGATCCAGTGACCGTGATGGTGTACCCGCCGAAGGAGGGTTGAAATGTCGAACGAGGATCCGCGCCCTATCAAGTCACTCGCTCCGCTGGAAAGAAAGGCCCAAATCGAAGAGATCCTGGAACTCGGACTGATGGACCAGTTCCGTTTCTGGTGGTCCATATCCCATTCCGCGCCGACGACTTTCTCCCTGTGGGATCCGCACGCATATGCCAAGCTCGTGTTCTGGCATATCGGCGCCACCGGGGGTGTCTGGGAAAAGGAAAAGGGCTGGGAGGAATACTGGGGGGCCTGGTGCGCCGGAGCATCGTTCCGGCAAGGGCGTGACTTCCAACACGCCAAAGATCAGAAGATGTTCCTCTCGTCCAAAAGTGCAGAAGAGGACAAGAACTGTCCGGGTTTCTAAGTCGCTTCCACCAAACACCCTGAAAGAGGATGCGCGATGTCCAAGAAGACCGTAACTGTGACGATGGATGAGATCGTCGAACAGAGTGCTACCTGGGCCATCGACAAAGTCCGAGACAATGCCAAGAAACTGGCCTTGGCGCAGTTTGGAGCCCAGTGCCGGTTCGGTGACCTTGAGTTCAATCTATCGCAATTCCAGAAAGAGCGGATGGAGAAATACCTCGCTCCGAAGATCGAGCCGATCCTCGACAGCTTCGACATCCCTGCTCTACTCGGTCCAAAGGTACGGAGCCAGATCAAGCAGCACATCAAGAAGGTTTGTGCCGAGTACACATCGACGAGGATGCGCGAACTCGTCGAGGAAACCGTTGACTCGATGATGCTGGAAATCTTGAACGAAGAGATGGAGCGCCAGAGACCGGCCATGGTAGCCAAGGTGAAGAAGTGTCTCGAAGAGGGCTTCCGCGTCGATGTGGAAAAGGAGGTCCGATGACCATCGAGGAGTACCGGCGCCATCTGGATCGGCTCGTGCTGGTGGCTGACTGCATCGAGGGGGAACCACTCTCGGAGATGCTTGCAGCGAGCGAACGGGCGGACGCACTCGGACCGATCGTGGACCCGATGCGCTGGATGAAAGGCCGCGATAGGAACCGGCACATCGCCGCGTTCCTGCGGGCCGGCGTGCGCTTCCGGGAGGCGTTCAGGGAGTTCCGGGAGGCGATGGAAGAGCCCGTGGAGGCGAAGCCGTGACGCAGCCCAACGCGCCGTCCGCCTGTCGTTCGCTGCGGTATCCGCAGGGCCGCAGGCCGTGCCGCACTTGCCCGTTCCGGCTCGCCGAGCACCGGGACGGCCGTCCGTTCTACGGCGGCCGGCCGGACCGGGCAGTGGCCGCCATGGAGTCCATCCGCACCACCGGAGTAGAATGGCCGTGCCACCAGGACGTGGGGATGGGCGTGGTCGCCGGCAGCGACCGCATGTCCATGCACGAGCTGCGAGACACGAAGCTCCCGCCGCGAGCTTGCGCCGGCCTGGTGACGGTGGCCGAGGCGTCCGGTGAGACTACGCCCGGACTGGAGCTGGCGGCTGGCGCCGGCCGGTACGCTCCACGCGAATGTGCCGCGCCGCCGGCCCACGCCGACATCTGCCACGCGAGCCTCGACGCCTTCGCAGCGGCCGAGGGCGCCGTGGACACCGGGGACCCGATGCAGCGGTTGAGGTGGCTGATGATCCGCCAATGCGCCCTGAAAATGGTGAGCCGTGCCTCCTGTGTAGCGACCAAGTCGCCTATCCAGGGGACGAGTACTGTGTGACGTGCAAAACCCTCTAGCTAATCCGCTAGCTGCAGGATCCTACAGTGAAGGGAAGCCATGGAGGAAGCCATGAATTCGCTAGACCCAGAAAACTACGGATACGTCGAGTACGACGGGTCGCTGGAAGGAGCCGAAGCCCTTGTCGGCGACTGGCTCCAGGCCGCACCACTCCCAGAAGGCTGGTGGGTGGTGCGCCAAGTCCAGAGCGGTCTTGCTCAGTACTTCATGGTCTATCCAAAGCAGCAGGAAGGTGCGTATCGCGGGCAGCGTAGGCTATCCACTTGTGGCATCAAGATCAACTTCGAGGTCAACGTTCTGACTGGAGATCGTGTAGTAAGGCTGAAAGCCCTTTCCCCTTTCATCAAGGTAGGGAAGTGGCGCAGCGAGACGCGCCTACGCAAGTGCGCTCTGAGAGAAGGTTGCTACCCGGCTCGGAAAGGCAGCAAGGCCGAAGTCGCTTTCCAGAAATGCTTACTAGCACAGGCCGAGTGGTTGATGAGCAAGTTGGCCGAGCTTGAAGCCGGCAAGCAGGAAGAGAGGGTGAGCAAGGAGAAAGTAGATGAGCCCCCCAGTACTCCGACTCCGGTTACGAACGAGGAGCAGGAAGTCGTTCTCCATGAAATGGACACGGCTAACCCATTGATCGTGTCCGCGAGGTATCGCATCCTGGCGAAGGACGTGGAGGATATACTCAATGACCTTCTCGGTCTTCGTGAGAGGCTCAGGAGGGCTATTGTCCCAGTCACCAACCCTTCCAGTTCTCCTAGCCCTTCTAGCCGGAGGGGCGCTGAGGAGGAGGTGAGGAAGTGTCCGGGCTGTAGCTCGATGACGAGTTCTCGCTGGACAGGTGGGCACTGCGAGTCGTGCTGGCGGCGAATTAGCGAGGACAACCCATGAGGAGGGAGGAGCTATGGATCCAAAAGTGAAGGCACTACTGCTGGCGGCGGATGCCGAGCCCGATCTGCGCATGGTGCGGCCGAGCGACCCGGATCTGGTTACGATGGTCGAGATGGCCGAGGTGCTGGGAATGGCCGTCGCGGGTATGCGCGAGCGCATCCACACACTCGGGGTGAGGCCCCGCGGCTGCATAGGCGGACGCGTAGGCGGTCGGGCGTACCTGTACTCCGCCGCGGAGGTAGCAGAGGCTATCCGGGTGCAGCGCCAGTCCCGTATCCGGGTGACGCCGACGCGCATCGCTCGCCTCCAGGACCGCATCCGGATCCTGGAGGCTCAGCTAGCGGAGGCGGAGCAGCAGCAGGCCAAGACAGATGCCGAGAAAGAGAGACAGCAGACATGACCCGCAACTACGGCGACCCCCACACCTGGCGTTCGTGGCTGGTGGCCTTCAGGAGCGTGGTGGCGCCCGTGGTCGCGTGGCTGCTCTTCGGCGTGGTGGTCTGGTGGTTAGCGGAAGGGAGGCACCGATGAGCGGCGAGCGCTCCCTAGCTGGCAAGGTCCGGCGCGATCGGCTAGGACGACGCACCGATGCGTGCAACCCGCTGACCGAGAGCATGTCAGGCGATCCGGCCTATGAGCGAGCGCGGTTGCTTCTCGACCTCGGGGAGACGATGATCCGCCTGTGCGCCGGCTACGAGCAGGGAACGACCATCGCCTGTGGTGGCTGCGGTATGTCGCACGGAGAAGCCTCTGAGGTGCCCGAGCTGCATGCCCGCATCGCCAGGCTGGAGGCTAAGCTCGCCGGAGAGTGCCCGACGTGCCACGGTCTGCCTCCGATGGACCTGGGAGACACGTACCCGAGCCCGAACGAGCTGACCTGCCCGACGTGTGGCTCGTGTGGTATCGAGGGCGACCGCCGGCTGCTGCGCTGCTCGGCTGCCAGGCTTCGTGCCTCCAGGAATGTGAGCCTCAACAGCATCCCGGGCGACGAGGACCCGCCCGAGCTGTCGGCCATCGCCAGGGTGATCGAACACGGAGAGAGCGTCGAGGCCGAGCTCCAGAGGCTCGAAGTCGAATGGCGCGACTTGGCAATGCGTAACCACGCTGCCGGGGAGCTGGAAGCCGGCTACCGGCGAGACAGCGCCGCCCGCATCGCCAGGCTGGAAGCCGAGCTGGCGGAGGTCAAGCAACAGAAGGCGCGGATCGAGCATCTGTTTGCCCTGGGCCACAACCCGGAAGCATGCCTCGCTGGGGATCCCGGGGACGATTGCGAACTCTGCGGACGGAAGGGGACTACGTGAGCCAGATCAGGAACATGTACACGGACAGGGTGATCGCCCAGGGCGCAGACTCCATCCGGGAGCTGGCCGAGAAGAACGGGATGCGACTGGCTGGTGCCGACCTTGCAGGCGCCAACCTCGCGGGAGCCAACCTCGCGGGAGCCAACCTCGCGGGTGCCGATCTCGTGGAAGCGGATCTCGCTGGTACCAACCTCCAGGCCGCCAACCTAGCAGGCGCCGACCTCTCGGGCGCCAACCTACGGGGCGCCAACCTCGCGGGTGCCGATCTCCGGTACGCCAGCGGCCTACCGCTAGCTCCGGCCATCCCAGACATCGACGCCGCCATCCTGGCGGCCATCGCCGCCCCGGGGTGCGCGCTCAGCATGAAAAATTGGCACACCTGTGCCACTACGCACTGTCGAGCCGGGTGGGCCATGCATCTGGCTGGGGAAGCCGGGGCAATGCTGGAAACCGTTCTCGGCCCCAGTGTCGCCGCTGCCCTCATTTACGCAGCGAGCGGGTCGCACCCCGTCCCGGACTGGGCGGCAAGCGAGGAGGATTCCATGGCCGACCTGCGGAAGCGGGCTGGAGTCGAGGTGAAGGCGTGAAGTCCAAGGCGGATGGCTGCGTTGGTAGAAAGAGCACGTGGCAGGAAGAAGTCATGACGCGCCTCACCCTCTGCGTCATGCTCCTACTCTCCTCCGGCTGCACCCCGCGGCGCCCGGCACCGAGCGCCACCTGGCGCTGCCCCGCCGACGCGTCGCTCGGCCGGCACACCTGCGCCGAGGTGCACCCGCTCGACGGCTGGGACGAGGAGACCGAGCGAGACCTGGTGCACGGGCGCGACTGCGATGGGAGGCTGCCGTGAGTGAGTCTGGTAGGTGTCACTTCTTCGGCTTGGCGCGGATGCCGGAGGGGCATACCGAGACCTGCTGTGCGCGTTGTGACATGGTCTGGGTCGAGGAGTACGAGATCGTATACATGCCTGGGGCCATGGTCGTCGGCACTCCGTACAGAGTGACCGTGGCCCGCCATCAGCGGAGCGACCGCGCAGCCGTCGCCGGCAGCTGGGAGGAGCGGATGCGGGACGTGCGCGAGTTGCTGGCCCGCCAGCGCCTGGATGACATGCTCGGCGACGAGCCGATCTGGGACCCAGCCGCTCAAGCGCCTGCGGTCAGCCAGGAAGATGAGGCGAAGGTGGACCGGCTCGTCGCCGAGCGCGTCAAGTCCCGCGGCCGGAAGCCGCTCCGATGATCCGCCTCCGCAAGGCCCCGTGCATGGCCTGCCCGTTCGTGCCGGTTCCATGGTGGAGGACAATCGTTTTCCGACCTCTTGCGCAAGAACGCAAGGGAGAATACCTCCTCCGGGTATTCTGCGCGGACATTGAGGACGTTTATCCCTCCAAGGAGGAGGCCAAGAAAGCTCTGGCGGAGCACTTCATCAAAGAAGCTGTAGCCAAGCAGACATCCAGATCCCGCTCCGGGAAAGTGACCAAACGGGAAGCCCTCACTCGCCTCAAGAAGCTCTTGAAGAGACACCACTGTCCGATCCCCAAGGACTTGGCTGAGAGACTTGGACTGTAGGAGCTTTCATGTCAGACTCTCGCCCTTTCACCACACCGCGGATACGTTCCGAAATTGAGAAACACGGAGCGAGCCTGCTTTTGGGCTTCTCCTCGACTCCCGAGCCCTTGCCCGGACTGTGGACCATCGGCTTCGACATCGAGTTTGAGGGGTGGATCCACAGGTACTGGCTGGCTAACCCACGAGACTCGGTCTTTTTCCTATACAAGGAAGGGTCGGCATGCCCACCTGAAGCTATCCCTGCACCTAGGAGAGTCGAGGCTGTCCAACCATGGCTCTTGTGGATCAAGAAGAAACTAGAGACGCGGGGTGGGTTACCGATGAACTGGAAGAAGGACTCGCCTTGAAGAACCCAGATTGGCTGTCTACCGAGAAGCGTCCCTACTTTGCTCATCCCCCGTGGGTCACGGCAGCAATCGGGTACGGAGAGCTGGGGAGGGGGAAGACCCAGGGAGAAGCGACGGACAAAGCGTGGGAGCACATTCGAGAAAGGCTCCAGGAAGCCAACCTCGGCCCAGTCCTCATCGTGAGTCCCAACGTGAGCGCAATGATCTCTGCCGGAGGAGATGTCGTCTTGACGAGACCCGACGAGTTTTATCTCGGCATGGGCGGATCATCCTACAAGGACTTCGATGCCGCCATCACGAGCGCCATCGGGAGCATTCTGGTCGAGAACCCCGCGATCATTCCAGAGACCTGGGAGTCGCGAGTGCAGATACGCGCTTTCTCTACCGCAGCTCGTGATAGGACCGTCGGGCTGTTCAAGAGTGCCCTGAAGATCGGGGATCAGACGTGATCAAGGCGTACGTTGCCCGTCGCAAACGTGGCCGGCACAAGTGGCTCGGTGGTTTCTGCTCTCGTTGCGGCTGGACTCGTCAGCCAAGCGGGAGGGAGAACGGGCGCTACCTGTACTTTCGTGGCAAGGCCCAAAGTACAACCCTCTAACTTGTGAGCGCGAATGAACTCCCAAGACCTTCTGCGTAGGATCGAGCGTCGCTACAGCCGGGAGCAAGGATGGTTCGTCCTCGGGGAAATGTCTGATCGCAGCGTGCGGGGGCGTCGTTGCGATGCGTTTGCCATGCAGCTATGGGAGAGTCGTGGGTTCAAGCGTGTGGGTCTTGAGATCAAGGTCTCGCGCCCCGACTGGCTCGCGGAACTCAAGCAGCCGGAGAAGGCCGAGAATGGGCTATGGCCCTATTGCCACGAATGGTACCTGGTGGTCTCTGACCCCAGTATCATCCAGGACGGCGAGGTACCAGCCGGCTGGGGCCTTCTGGTACCTCACTCCCGGGGCCTGAAGGCATTGGCTAAGGCGCAGGTGCGGGAACCCAAACTGATGAACCAATACTTGTGCGCCCACGTCATCGCCCGGATGGACAAAGGCGCAGAAGAGATTGCTCAACGCCGCGCTAAGACATTGATCGAGGAGAGAGCCAAGGCCGACGGAGAGAGTGCGGAAGCCCGCCTAAAGAAGATCAAGGATCAGGAGAAGGAACTTCTGGACCTGAGATCCCAGGTGAACATCCTCGCCATATGGGGCATCACGATGAAGCATGGACAGATCCTCATCCAAGGAGAGCCCCTAAGCCAGGGGACAGAGCGACTCCTTCGAGCGCTCTCTGGCGAAGACAAGGAAGGGCCTCTGGATACTTCTCAGTGGCTCAGGAGGGAGATCGAGCGCTTGGAGCAACGGGGGAACAAGTTCCAGGAAAGGATCCGCCACGACGTGCGGATCCTCCAAGATGCGATCCAGCGCATTGGGGCTCAAATCGGGGAAGGAACTGCGCGTGGGTTCACGAAGGAGTCTTCGTAACTGGTTACGATTGTCGATGGGAGACTGAGGTACCTGGATGAGACCGTTCTTCAGGGCTGGGGAAGTCTGTCGCATTCTTGGCATCAGCTACAGGCAAGTGTCTTACTGGGACAAGACAGACTTCATCAAACCGAGCTACCGCCGCAGCGGTAAGTACCGGTTGTACACCTTCTCGGATCTCCTCCAACTGAAGGTAGCGGCCGAACTGCGTAGTCGTGGAGACTCCATCCAGATGCTTCGAGGCATACTCCGCAAGCTCAGGGCTCTGTTACCTCAGATCGGCCACCCACAGGAGGAGATCGAGATCCTCGTCCGGCATCCACTTGTGACCGTCTTCTGGGGAGAGATGATCCAGAGCGAGCCGACCCCCCGAACTTTCCACTATCGAGCCAGGGATCTCCACAGGGATCTCCTGGAGGTGTTTCCTGACACAGAGGAGCGAGAGGCCGGGGAGCCTCAGTCATAATCCGAGCCAGTATCCCGCATTCTAGGTCTGAGAGCGGATGTTTCACTTGATCTTCCTGAATGACCAGAGAGTGAGAGCCATCCAGATGACCGATGAGCGCCTAGGAGAGATCGTCGATCGGTGGGACAAGGGCGTGCCAATTGGCTGCAAGGCCCTAGGCAGCTTGGAAACCTTCGCTGAAGAGCTAGGGGCGGCCAAGAGGGATGTCGAGGACCTCGCCAATGCGGTCAAAATCCTCCGGGTCGAGCTGAGGGAGATCGATTCGTTCCTAAGAAGCGAGATGCCTTGGGCTCCCAAGCGCAGCACGCTCCTGGAGAAGATCAAGCTCCTAGCGCGACGGCGCTAGACTACTGTGAGCGACCAGTTGTTCGACGGGCCCGTGGGGCGCACTGCCCGGAGCTGGTAGAGCCCAGGGACAGTGGCCAGAGGGATCACTCCCTCGACCTCATCGTCAGTGTTCACGACAAAGCCCGTGAGAGCTGTCACAGTGCCGGAAGTATCTTCGATCTCTGCTCCGGTTGCCCCAGTGAATCCATCCCCACTGATAGTGAGCGTGTCCCCCGCAGTGGGGGTCGAGGGGCTAACCGCGCTGATGATCGGCAAGATCGTGAGTAGTCCGGTTGCTTCTGTTCCCTCATTGTCAGGGTTGTCCACTCGCACGCTATAGACCCCACCGGGGGTACTTGCGGGGACATCCCCTGTGAGCGTGTCCTCGGCCGACACGGAGAGAGATGCGAGCACTGTCTCGACTCCATCCTCGCTCACGAGGATGGCCCCGGATGCGTCCAAGAACCCTGTCCCACTCCAAGTAAGGGTATCTCCAGCGAAGGGCGTAGCGGAGACCACTAGCTCGACGGAAGCCACCGGCAGGCGCCTCCGGGCAAGAACTTGGACTTCGATCTTGCTCCCAAGAGTCTGGCGCTGAAGTGGGGCAAGAGGGTTGGGGATCAAGATGACTTCCAAGAGGTGACGGCCTACTGTGGCCAAGTCCCCACTCTGCCAGTCGAGTTGGACTCTCCCGTCGTGGATGAAGAGTCGGGCCTCGAAAGAACCATCCAGGGAGATCCCGTCGTCTGAGATAGAGAAGAACTGCTGGATCGTCTGGAAGGACCCAGAGGCAGGGACAGAGATGGTCTCGCTGATGGCCGCCCCGTCGGCATCCTTCCCAGTGACAATGATCTGGCCCGCTGAGACGAAGGCTGTCACTTCGATCTGAATGACTTGGGGCCCACCCGGTTGGATCTCCGAATCGTAGAGATCCGGGGTCGCTGGGAGAGCAACGGTAGTAGTCGGGAGGAGATCGCTCTCAAGAAGAGTGAGAGGGCGATAGAATACGCTCTCGTCTGACAAGACGTACTGGCCGGGCCTGCACTGGGTCGAGGATGTCACTCGTTCAACCAGTTGTCCGAAGCGCCCTCTGATTTCGTAACCGGTTATGTCTTTGGCCACGACTTGCTTGCGGCACTGGATCGTGTCGATCTCGGTCCGAAGCGCAATGACCAGAGGAGGTAGGAGATCATCCTGGATCATCTGGATGCTCGCGTTCATTGCTCCTCCTCGGTGTCCAGCAAGTTGATCTCGATCTCCCCTAGGACCAGGATGCAGACCTCTGGGGGATCGAGGATGAAGAGAGGATGGTCGGAATCTTGGGGGAGGATCAAGTCAACGCTCATTGGTGCAGCCTCGTGAGTAATCCAGAGGCTACCAGATCCTCGCCCAACATGGTCGATGGGTCACGGGGTAGATGCAGGCCCCCGACCTCAAGGGCCTTGGCGATCAGCTCAAAGCAATGGTAACTGTTGGGATAGCCCCAGGGGTTCTTCTCTTCTTGGAGTCCCAACCAGCTCAGGAGAAAGGTCCAGGCGCACTGGGGCAAGTCGTAGTTGACTACCAGCCGTTTGTGATCGAGGAGCCAGCGGTGCACTCGCTCGGATCCCAGGGCGCCAAGTCCAGGGATACGCCAGATGGAGTAGGCCCAGGCGTAGTTCTTGGCCGGGAAGTGCCGGAGAGAGGAACCCAGCCATCGGAAGTGCATGTCCCACCAGACGGTCTCCTGGCCGGGCTCTGTCACGAGAAGTGCCCCGTGGGACCATCGCTGGCCCCCACGGAGCCGTTCGATTGTCCGATCTACGAAATAGAGTCGATCGACATTGACCAGAGCCACTCGGATATCCACGGAACCGCTCACGGGATCAGACCGTGTTGGCCCGGTACATCTCCACCCTAGCCGCCACCTTGAAGGCTGCCGGGGCGTCCTCTCCGTCTGCACCGCTGGAGTTGTGGACGGTCAGCCGGAAGATGTAGCCGGCTGTGAGGGTTCCGTAGTCCTCGGTGTCGAAGGGGTACCAGGTGTCGCTCACGAGAAAGGCTCCGCGTACCATGCTCGCCAAGCAGGTGGTCCCGGTCGGATCATAGATTTCCGCGTCGATACGAGCCCCGAAGGGAGCACCGATACAGTGGACGAAGCCATCCTTGACGTAGACCGTCTGGTTGTAGATCACGTCGATGGACTTCGAGGCATCCTGAGCCGTCAGGGAGAAGAGCAGCTTCGTGCCATTGCCCACGCCACTGCCGTCCCCACGACCTGAGAAGTAGGTCTTGGTTCCGACAGGCCGGGGGGAAGAGTGGATCTTCAGGACCCCGGTTTCGGTTTCGACCAGGCCACTGAGGGTCACTGGCTGGGGCGCTGGGGTAGCCGGAACGCTGTTGTGGGCGGCAATCAGGCCGCCGGCCGGACCTGCGATCCCTCCGTCGAGGAACAGCGCATCAGCAGGAGAGAGCGCGTCGTTGAACCAGATGTCGAGCACGTCGCCTGCCTGGTCGATGCGCTGGAAGCTCCAAGAGACTTGCGCTGCCTCCTGGGCGGCCAGAAGTTCGGCCTTCAGGTTGGTTGTATTCACTTCTCCGCCAGGAAAGTCCCCAGCCACGCTATAGCGGTAGTTAGTGGCAGCCATGAGTTCCTCCTATGGACCGAGCCTGATGCAAGTCAGGCTGGACTCGAAGACCGAGAAAGTACCCGCATCGGTGCGATAACGCACGTCGATCGCCTGTGCTCCATTGAGGGCAGAGACGGCCTGAGTGTGCAGAACTACACGGTAATCCGTGGTCTGTGCACCGCCGTTGAAGTTCACGTCGCGCTCGCTATGCCCTACGACAGTGCCGGCAACGTGTATGGCGTACTGCATATTCGCACCGGCGCTCGATCCGACCCCAGAGCCGGAGAACGAGCAGTAGTAAGTACCGGCCACAGGAGTCAGTGTCATCCCAGTCATCACTACGTAGGTCGCTGACGTAGTGGACACGCCAGCCGTCTGCGTGGCTGAGTCATTGGTGATCGTGGGTGATCCTGGGGTCTGCCAGTTAGCCACCGTGGAGCTGGTAGCCGTGAGGACCTGTCCAGAGCTAGGGGCGGTCGCTGCGGATACTGACACGACAGTAGAGGCCGAGCGAAGGCCCGAGGCCGTGCGGTCGTCCGAGAGCCTGGAGTCATTACCAGCAGCGGCCTGAGAAGCGCCCGTGCCAAGGGTTCTGAGAGATCCCGTGGCTGCGGCTGCGTCAATGGTGAGGGCGTCGGAACCACCCGCATTATGGGTACTCGCGTGAGTCCCCAAGTCGATGTCCACCTCGTTGTTGGGGTTGTCCAAGGCCACGGTGATCTTGGAACTGGCGGCATTGACATTGCGGAACTCCAGGTCCATGCCGGTCTTCTGCTTGAAGAGGCCCTGCCCTCCAGAACCTACGTTGGACGCGGTATTCACTTCTCCATTTGGAGAAACATCTGGATTGCATGCCAAGACCTTCCAGAAGAAGGTGTCGGTCCGATAGAGCAGGGTGATGCTCTGGCCGCCGTCCAACTCGCAGTCTCCGCCCTCCCAGAAGCCAATGGAGTCAGCGGCGAAGCCGCCTGTACCATCGAGGGTGAACGGATCACTTGTCTGCTTGGACAGAAGGACGACGTCGCCGGGGGAACAGGTCGGGCAAAGGATCTCATCGACGATGTTCCCAGCTGCATCCGGCGTGATCGCTACCCGAAGCCGAGAAACGGTGATGGAAGTCTGCGAAGGGGCCAAAGTAAGGCTCTCGGCTGTACCGGTATTCAGCCTTCCATTGAGCGTCGTGTCCCCATCGACTGTGAGATCGTTGAGAACATTGGCATCCCCACTCGCGGTCAGGGTTCCGCTCACCGTAAGCGTAGAGAGCGCGGTAGCAGCCCCGGTGACAGTTAGGGCACCGCCTACTCCGAGACTGGTTCCAAAAGAACCGGAACCAGTGGCGATGAGAGAGACCATCGACGTAAGACCTGTGGTTTCATCCACGTCGAAGATAGTCGCAGAGGACTTGTCGAGGACGGAGAAGGACCCGTTGTTGTCCAGCGTGATGGTCCCAGCAGAAGGCCCATTGTCGTAGGCGGCCTGGAGGTTGTTGATGTTGAGGGTCGGGGAAGTGATCCCGTTGCTCTTGATTGCCAGACGAGCCGTACCATTGTCATTGTAGGCCCTCCCGACGAAGACTTGGAAGTTCGGCGCAGTTGGGGCAGTCGAGGTGATCTTTCCGAACAGCGTGGCAGAGAGGTAGTAGTCAGTACCCACGGTGAGACTGGAGACCGTGGCCCGACCACTCAGGACCACCCGGGCGTTCGTCGTCGTGATCTTTTCCTCGACGAACCCATCGACACGAGCCGTGGTTGCGCTATTGGCCCGTGAGAGCTGCGCCACGCCCGATGCGTCGATGTAGACAGCATCCCCCACTACTGAGGAGACGGGGGCATTGACACGGATGGCCGTCATTGTCGTATCGAGAACAGTGAAGTTCGCGAAGAGTCTGGCCGCGTAGTTTTTCTCCAGAGGGGTGGGGATGTACAGCTCGCCCGTGTAAGTGAAGTCACCGGCACAAAGAGACGATGCCAGCAACCAGGCAGTCATGAGGTACTTGATGAGCATGAAAGTGCCTTTCCGTTGGCTGCTGCTTTCGTAACCGGTTACTATTCTACCCATCCGGGTTCCATTGCTACGAGGCCAGTTCTGGCAATCCGAAGCAGGATCTTCGTCACAAGTGGGAAGTCTACCCCCACGGTCCTCGGCCCCTTGCGGAGGGCTGCCACGTTCATCGTATGGAGCCTCTGGAGAACTTCGTCGTCCAACTCCATTCCCGAGACGATCAAGATCGGGGCACGGCTCAGGTTCCTGATCTCCCCGATCGCTCGAAAGCCCTGCAAGTCTCCATCGAGCAACCAGTCGAGAAGGATCACATCTGGAGACCTAGTGGCTATCTGGATGAGAGCTTCTTCCACCGTGGTATAGGCAACGACAGCGAACCGCTGATCTTTCTCCAGGCGGCGTTGGATCACGGCTCGAAAGTCGCGGTTGTCGTCGATCACCATGATGCGCCAGGTCATCGTCCCTTGCGTCGCTCCCTGATAGCCGCGCACAGGGGATCGGTCGAACGCTTGAACCTCCTGGCCAGCTCGTTCTTCTGCTCGACGAATGCCTCAGCCATCCGATCGAGGTCGCTCTCGTCCGGCATCTCCACGTCCTCGATGGCGAGCAGCTTCCCCGGCTTCTCCACTGTCTGCTCGACCTGGGCCGGAGGCTTCGTGAACAACGCCTTCAGGAAGCTCATGAATGGTCCCCTTCGTCTTCGCCAAGAGCATCGTGTAGCCTGGAAATCGCTTCGTGGAGTTGGATCGTGGCCACCGTATTCGCCTTGATGAGGCCCTCCAGACGGTCACGGTTGGCCTCCCGGTAAGCGAACTCGGCCTCGGTGCGGGTCCTGATCTCCGCCCGGAGTTGTTCCTTCTCCGTGGCCCACTCCCGGCGCTCCTCAGCCTGGCGCGTATACATCCTCGGGATCTTGAAGAACTCATGGTAGAGCAGGCTGGCGAAAAGGACCACGATGGTACCAGGCATCCCCATCCGCGATACCAGCTCAGAGAAGGCATCGACCCAGGTGATAACCTCTCCGGGGCTCTGCGGGAGTCCAGGGAGAGCCCACGCCACTCCGAGAAGGAGCGATGAGCCGACGCCTATGGCCGCGGCCCGCTTCACATGCCTCCGAGAAGCAGCCAGACCAGGGCGCCAGCCAGCGAGAGCACCGCCAGAAGATCGGCCAGGCTGATCGGGTCCTCGGGATGGAAGGGCCGGTGACTCACGGCTCGCTATCCGGCAACTTCACGCCAAGCCGATCGAACAGAGCCAGCACTTCGTCACGGGCGACGCCGGCAGAGATGGAGCCGTCGAACGCCCGCCCGACCGACCGCCAGATACCGCGCCACAGCTCTCCCCCGAGCGGTAGCAGCCGGGTGGCCCGCTCTTGCTTCGCGAGCTGCACGCGGACCGACTCAGGCAGGTCCTCGTGGGCGCCAGGGTGGAGGATGCCGCAGCAGCGCTCAGGTCGGGTGGTCACGGGTTGGAGCCTTCCACCCAGAGATCCCCGTAGCCGGCGTCGTGCGCTTCGATCCCAGCCTGGCACGCGTCCCGGTAAACCGCGGCTGCCGTCCGGACATCCTCGCTGAGGGTCATGTCCAGCGCCAAAGCGCCCTGGGCATCGCGGCACGCTTTCAGAAGCCCGAGCTCGCCCATGCGCCGCGTCCGAGAGGCGGCCAGCATCTCGGCGTCTCGCTCGGCCTGGCTGGTGGCAACCCATGCCCCGCCAGCGATCTTCCAGTTCCACCAGGAGTAGCCGTTGGCATCGGTCTCCCCGATGTCGTCCTTGTCCACGCCGCCCGGCCCGGACTCCAGGGCGTGAGACCCGGCGTCGATCAAGTCCTGCCACTCCGCAGGAGTAGCCCACGGCTCCTGGTTGCGCTTGCGGTCCACCACGTCATCCGCCGTGCGGCGGAGATACCTGCGTGCCATCAGCCCAGCCTCCTGACTGCCGCCCAATTGGACCACGAGGGGTTGGTCTCGCCCCGAAGAAGCGCGGTGCCGGCTCCTCCGAGCCGCACTTGGAAGTAGTCGCCCGGGACCACGCCTATCGGAGCCGAGTGGACCCACTGGCCCGCCTGCCCGCCTGTGGTGAGCGGGGCCGTGGCCTCCCGAGTAAGGGTTCTCGGGTTCGTGGCGGCTCCGTTCTGGAGCCACTCTACCGTGAAGGCCATCGAAGCCGACTGATTGGTGACGAACGCTAGGGCGATCAGCTCGACCAGGCTCCAGCCTGACGGGATCACGAACCGGGAGGGATTGGCTCCGGCCACGTCGATCAGGCCGTGCGGATCATGTACCTCGATCTGCCAGTTGATGATATGTCCGTTCACGGTGATGGCCGTGTTCGAGGTCTTGGATGCCAACGCGTAGACGCCGTGCACGGCATCCCTGATTTGCCGGATCCGACGGGTCACCCGAGCCTCCGGACCATGGCCCAGGTCGAGGACCCCGTGGCCGCCCCCTGGAGCGTGCCAGTGGCACCTGGACCGCCCAAGACGACCGTGAGGATGTCGCCTGCCTCCACCAGACTTGGACCCGAGAAGGCCGTCTGGACGACTTCGCCACCGATGGGCACTGTGGCCTCGCGAGTGAAGCCACGGCCCTCGATCACAGAGCCGTTGACGAACCAGTTGACCGAGAATGCTCCGGCCGGGGTGAAAGCCGTGAGGTGGACTTGCGCCACCATCTCGACGAGTACCTCTGTCTCGCCGGCCGGTATCCAGCTCGCCGGGATGGTGAACCGATGGGGGTTGGCTCCGGCCACGTCGATCAGCCCATCGTCGTCCTTCTGCTCAACGTCCCAGCTAATGTTATGCAAAGAGACGGTGATCGCCACGTTCGTATCCAGCGTGGCAAGTGCGTACTGGGCGTGGATCTTGTCCCTGATATCAGCGATGTCGCGGATCAATAGGACCACCACCCGACGTTGGTTCCTGTACCTTTACACCGCACGCTGAACCCGTCGATCCCCTCAGCGTCGAACGAGAAGGTAGTACTGCTGCCATTGATGAGTTCGGATCCGGCCGGGTCGAAAGTAGTGTTGTTGGCGCCGTCCACTACGTCCCGGACGTGAAGCACTTGTCCGTCCGAGTCTGCGTCGCAGACGGGAGCGTCGATCTCCACGTTGTTGCTCGTGTTATCGACGTAGATCCACCGGCCGGCGAAGCTAGCGGCGTGCGTGGCCGATGTCACGTCTACTGCATTGCCAAGCTCCAGAGAGTTCAACGTGCCCGTTTCGTGGCGCACTACCAGCTCGCCTGAGTCCACGCAGATATGGGCACGTCCCGCCGTCCCGGATGGGCACGGGCCGGCTTCGAGAAGCTGGACCGATGTGGGCGCTGCCGAGTCCGACAGGTACGTGTCTAGGCTGGCGTCCGAGCGCACACTCTGAGCCTCCAAGCTGGCAATCAAGAGCAGCCCGACGAACAGTGAGGTGATGGAGCGCATCGTCTACCTCCTGGTCAGGGAGAGAGAGCCGCCTGGGTTGCCGCAAGTTCCTGGGCTGGAGTGAGCGGGGCCGCCCGCTGGCGTCGCACTTCTCGGGCTCGCTCGACCCACTGGTTGATCCTGTCCTTGAGCCAGACCACGAACAGCTCGCCGATGTCGGACGGAGTGTTGGTCGGGTCCTCGAACGCTTGCGCCGCGTGGGCGATCTGGGCGAGAAGGTACTCCTCTGCCGTGAGCTGGATGGTCGCGGTTGCCGAACCGTCCTGGTTGACGACCACATGGTCAGCCCTGGCCGCGGTCGCGAGCAGCAAGGTGAGGAACAAGTAGCGGAGCATCGTGTCCTCCTAGTGGACGAACCAGTTGGTGCCGGCCCCGTAGCAGACCAAGTCCACGGAGTCTCCCTCGTTCGTGAGGGCATAGTTCGCAGCCTTGTTGATAGTGCCGGAAGACGGCGTGATGGTCACAGTGTTGGCGCCGCCCTTGGTGTAGAAGTTGACCGTAGCGCGTCGGCCGTTGAGCGCCGCGGTACATCCGGTAAGCGTTAGGGCCTGGGCGTTGAGTGTGGTGTCAGCGAGGAAGA
>Ga0187893_10001412_pt1 | contig 57911 bp, 55 predicted proteins | sample MA1701074metaG_FD_139574 | JGI IMG/M metagenome (GOLD analysis project Ga0187893, IMG submission 139574) | White microbial mat communities from a basaltic lava cave in the Kipuka Kanohina Cave System on the Island of Hawaii, USA - MA170107-4 metaG ...
TGGTCGCGAGTAACAATCTGGTTCCAGTACATGAAAGGTATACTGGGTGTATCAGGATAGATATCTATTCTTGTGAAAGTGACTCCCCCATCGGTGCTTCTGGAATATGGCCACCTTTCAGCATCTGGATAAAGAAAACCACTAGAACCTTCCCAGGTGACGTGTATCATGTCATCACCGGTTACATCGACCTTAGGAATGGCGGCGTTGATAGTTGTATCCGAAAGAAGAACGGCCGGATACCAAATAATACCGTTGGTGGTGTCCTGGGAAAATCCAAGACATGGAAAGAAAAAAAGAAGAGCCACAGGAAGAACCAATTTCATCGTCGCATACACTCAGCGTTTGATCGGAATCTCCGTAAACCTGCTTGCCTCCGCGCCACCAACGATGTACTCATCCACCACCTCAAGCGCTTGCCTCTGTCCGGGCCAGACGAGCTTCTTGGTGCCTTCATTTTTTCTTAACCAAAAGAATGATTCGTGTTCATCGGAAAGACGCGGTTCAGCACCAGGCGGGACTTGAGCCGCAAAAACCGAGGTCATATTCATAGAATCGTTTGAAGGGTCATAGAACGTACTAACGTGCGGAACAACCCAAAAGTGTTCCGGTGTGAATCCTGTTTCTTCTTGAAGCTCCCTCAATGCCGCTTCAAAGGCCCTTTCCTTCCCTTCGATGCTTCCACTGACAAGCTGCCATAAACCCGGATATTCTTTTTCCCCCGCCGAGCGCTTCAACAGAAGATACTCCGGACCGTTGTCCGTAAACCTGAAAACGCATACTTCAACGATGGTGGACGCGATGAGAGGCAAATTTTTTCCCTGTGTATGCTGATCCGTTTTGCCCAAACCTTGACCGAAGAGCTTCAATCTCGCTTGGCCTAAGCACTTTTGTTTTTCCATCGGGAAGGTCTCCAAGAGCAACATCTCCGATTGACTGCCGGTGCAGGGCTACTACACGGTAGCCAAGCGTTTCAAGCATCCTTCTGATCTGCCGGTTCTTGCCTTCACCGATTGTCATCTCGACCAGGATCGGATTCTTTTTCACAATGACTACCGCGGGCCGAAGCTTTGTATCTTCAAGTAACAATCCCTTTCGCATAAGGTCTGCATCCACGGGCTGAAGAGGAAGGTCAAGAACAAGCTCATAGGTTTTTGGCAGCTTTGATTCCGGGTTGGTTATCCGCTCTCCGAACTGGGTATCATTCGTAAACAGCAGAAGCCCTGAAGTTTCCTTATCCAATCGCCCGATGGGAAATAAAAACTGATGTTCAGCGTCAAGAAGGTCGTAGACTGTTTTCCGCCCGCGTTCATCTGACCGCGTCGTAACATACCCTGTGGGTTTATTCAACGCGAGATACACAAACTGCTTTTTACCGGCCACAACATTGTCGATTGCAACACAATCTTGCCCAAGGTCAATCCACGTATCAGGGTTTCGTTTGACAACGCCATTTACAGTGACCCGCCCTTCCTTGATGAGAACAGGTGACCGCGAACGCGAGGCAACACCAAGCTTTGAGAGCGCGCGTGCAAGCGTTACCGATCCGATTCTTTGAAGAGGTCTACGTCGGGAGGATCGCAACTGGGAAGCGGACACTCTTAATCCAGAAGCCGGTGTATCGCGGAAAGAACAACGCCGCATGCCACACTCACATTGAGCGATTCAGCAGCGCCGTAGCGCCGGATGCTCAATCGAACATCGGCCAGATCTTTCACCTGGTCTGATACACCCCAGGCTTCGTTGCCGAACACGAAAAGGGATTTGTTCTGATACTGAACACGGTCGAAATGTGATTCGCCTTCTAAATCCGTGACATACACAGTATATCCCATCCCCTTGGCGGCGGAGATTGTTGAAAGCAGATCCACACCGGTTGCAATCGGAAGATGAAACACACCGCCCATCGTACTCCGGACAACCTTGGGATTGTACAACTCCACGGAGCTTGTGCCAAGCAAAACAGAGCTGATACCGAACCAGTCACAGGTACGTATCATCGTTCCGAGATTGCCGGGATCAGAGACACCGTCAAATGCAACCACGACAGAGGGGGAATTGCTCTTATGAAGAACCGAGTCGATAGAGAATTGCTTCTGCTTCATCACAGCCAGGACACCCTGAAAGCTCACGGTTTCTGAGATTAATTCCATTTCGTGGGTGGTTGTCTGAAGAACCTGGCTGGTCTTTTCACCGAGCCGGTGCAGCAACGCCTTGCCTCCCTGGTGATCATTGATATCGGGAGTGTAGTATGCTTCAAGAACTTTGAAATCAGAATCGATTGCTTCCTGAACCAGCCTTACGCCCTCCACGATAAACTTCCGGCTTTCATCCCGGTATTTGCGATGAGTCAGCTCGCGGAGTTCTTTCAATTTTGCTTTCGTCAGCGGCACGGAAACTCCTTTGGCTGTCCGCTCATGTTAGTCACGGTATTCACCCCAAATCGCTCTTAGAACATCGGAGATTTCACCAACAGTGGCGTAAGCTTCCACCGATTCCAGAACATGCGGAAGGAGATTTGTGGAATTCTGCGCCGCTGTTGACAACCGTGCGAGCGCGTCCTTCACCGCGTCGTTATTGCGCGATGATTTTATCGATCTGAGTCGCTCGATCTGCCTTCGCGCAACCGCCTCATTAATCCTCAGAAGGTTCGTTGGCGTCTCTTCCTTTTCTGCAAACGCGTTCACCCCAACAACAATCTTCTCATTGCTTTCGATTGCTTTCTGGTATTTGTAAGCGCTTTCCGCAATCTCAGTCTGGTAGAACTTCTGCTCAATTGATTTGACCGCTCCTCCCATCGCGTCAATCCGGGTGATCAGGTCATTCGCACGTTTTTCCATTTCGTCCGTCAACTGTTCCACGAAATACGAACCCCCAAGCGGATCGACAGTATCAGCAACCCCCGACTCATGCGCTATGATCTGCTGAGTACGCAACGCCAGCATTGCAGAGGCCTCTGTGGGAAGAGCGAGCGCCTCATCGCGTCCGTTTGTGTGCAATGACTGGCATCCGCCGAGAACTGCCGCGAGCGCCTGAAGGGAAACGCGCACAACATTATTGTCAATCTGTTGCGCCGTTAGGGTGGCGCCGCCGGTCTGTGCGTGAAAGCGCAGTTTCATGGTTTCAGGATTCTTCGCACCAAAACGATCTTTCATGATCCGGCTCCAGATTCGTCTTGCCGCGCGGAACTTCGCAACCTCCTCAAAGAAATTGTTGTGGGCGTTAAAGAAGAACGAAAGCTGTGAACCGAACGAATCCACGGTGAGCCCGGCGCGAAGTGCCGCCTCTACGTATGCAATCCCGTTGGCAAGCGTAAAAGCAAGCTCCTGCACTGCGGTGGCACCTGCTTCGCGAATGTGATAGCCGCTGATGGAAATCGTGTTCCAACGAGGCACATTTTGACTGCACCATTGAAATGTATCCGTCACGAGGCGCATCGATGGCGTCGGTGGATAGATGTACGTTCCCCGCGATGAGTATTCCTTCAGAATGTCGTTTTGAATTGTTCCCGAAATCTCTTTTGGCGCAACACCCTGACGCTTCGCCAAAGCAACATACATGCACAGCAGGATTGCCGCGGTGGCATTGATCGTCATGGATGTCGTTACTTTGGGGAGGGGGATTCCATCAAATGCTATCTCCATGTCCTTAAGAGAATCTATTGCAACTCCCACCTTCCCCACTTCTCCCTCAGCAAGAGGATGATCGGAATCGTAGCCCATTTGCGTCGGAAGGTCAAAAGCCACGGAAAGCCCGGTGGTCCCATGATCCAGCAGGTAGCGATACCGCGCATTGGACTCTTCCGCAGTTCCAAAGCCGGCGTACTGCCTCATTGTCCAGAATTTTCCGCGGTACATTGTTGGATACGGGCCGCGTGTAAACGGAAATTCGCCGGGATATCCAAGTGATGTTTCGTAATTGGGCGTAATCGGAACCGCGAGCCGATCGACTTCGATACCGGAATCAGTCTGGAATGTCTTCTTCCGCTCTCCGAACTTGTCCAAAACGGGTTTCAGCAAACGGTTTACCCACGAGTTGAATTTCTGATCGTCTTCGGTGGATTGGTTCAAAGTATTTGTCGCGATGTGGGTATTGGCTTTGCGTACATGGAGCTATGATACGGAGAGGTGCAGGGAGAATCAAGTTTGTCAGCGCCAATTTACTTTTGTCAGCGACAATCCGTCCGTTTCAAAGATGATTGCTCCTTCTTCATCGGTACGTGCGATCTCAACTCCCCTTGAAGAAAGCAACTCGATGACGTCCTCAGACGGATGGTTAAACTTGTTAAACTGCGCGACCGAAATTGTTGCGTGACGCGGACGCACTGCGTCAAGAAACTCTGGCGAAGTGCTGGTTGAGCTTCCGTGATGCCCCACCTTCAACACGTCGGAACGAAGAAAATCACCGTATGTTGAGACCATCGCCAGCTCTGCAGCTTCTTCCGCATCGCCGGTGAAGAGGAACGAAATCCTTCCGTAACACAACTTCAGCACCACGGAAAGATCATTGAGATTACAGTCCGAGTTTTCTCGTGCAAACCTTCGAGGAGGATGCAACACAAACATGTGGAATAGTGAATCATGAACAATCTCGTTTCCCGACACGGGCTGAGTTCTTAACGAGGGTTCATTTGATTGATCGGCAAGAAACTCCGCGAACATTGGAGACTCAACATGTTCGCCGCAATCCACGGTCGCCCGAACATTGAGTCCTTCAAAAACAGCATGCGCACCACCGAGATGATCCGCGTGGGGATGCGTTATGACAAGCAAATCAACCGCATTGATGCCGCGCCGCTTGAGAAATGGAACGACTACCCGGCGTCCTGCATCGTAAGAATCGGTTCGCGGTCCGGCATCAATCAACATGTTCCTTCCGCCGGGAAACTCGACGAGCGTCGCGTCTCCCTGCCCGACGTCGATCATCGTGACCCGCATGACATTTGGATCTGAAGAAAACTGTGCGGTTCGGGGGACAAACAAGTCAACGTTAAGACCTACGAGGAACGTAATCAGGACCAGCGACCAGCGTTTTCTCTGCAGCAAAAACATCACAAAAAGCAACGTCAGATAAAACGGAATGGCGTCCAGCCAACGAAACCCATACGACTCAAGCGTGGCAAATTCGTATGCACCGGATACTTCTGCAACCTTGATTGTCAGCCACAGAACAACACTATTCAGCGAGGAGTACGCATGAGCCATCCACATACTGACAGAGCCGGCTAAAACTGAACAGAATCCAAGAACCACCGAAATCCCAACAGCAGGTACGACAAAGATATTTGTCAGGACACCAACGATGGAAATCTTTTCGAAATACATCGCCGTTAGCGGAAGTGTGCCGAGCGTTGCAACGGCTGACATTGTGCAAATCCGGAGAAGCCAGACCAGAGAAGAGCGAACCGTGGATTTGCCGTGAAGCTTATTGACAAAGCCATCAAGAATCGGATAAAGAGTGAGCAGTGCAATGACGGCTGCAAACGAAAGCTGAAATCCGACATCAAACAGTTGTCCGGGGTCCACGATAAGAATAGCCGCGGCTGCAACACCAAGTGAATTGAGCGGATTTGATTTTTCCTGGACCACAGTTCCAACCAGCAGAACGACAGCCATGATTGTGGCGCGGACCACGGGCGGCTGGCTTCCTGTAAGAAACATGTACACAACCAGGACCAAGCATGTCAGAACAACTCGTGTTCGTTTCCGCACGCGACAGAATTCAAACAGAACGAAAAACACTCCCGCAACAACGGCGACATTCGAGCCGGATACTGCAAGGACATGAGCCGTCCCGGAATTGGCAAATGCCTCCCTCAACTCCGCACTCAACCCGGCGCGCTCGCCAATAAGGATTCCCTTCAGGAATTCTCCTTCCTCACCTCCCACCGTTTCATCAATGACTGATACAACGTGTTTCCTGACAGGTAGCACGACAAATTTCATCAACCACGTCGCACCATTGGAGTCCAGCACTTCATATTTCTCATATCCCTTCACCCTGCACAGCGCGGTAATCCCCTGCGCCTCATAAAATTGTCGCGGACTAAACTCTCCCGGATTCCGTTCATCTTGCAACGGCATCAACCGTCCCACCACTTTAACAACGAATCCATGCTCGATTACAGGAAGAAGGGTATCACTGTGTGAACGCGTGAGTCTCACAATCGCTTTGGGAAAATATGCGAGCTGTTTGTCCTCTGTGCCAACTTCCCTCAAACGCATCACGAATCTTTTTCCCCACTCCAGATGTTCGGGGATACCAGTGACCTCTCCAACTATCTCGACTTCGGCTTCCCGAAACCCGGAGGGGATGTATTGTTCACTTTCCCTTACACTGAACATCAAACCGCCGAGACAAATGCTCAAGGCGATAGCTGGGAAACTTCTTATCGGAGAATCGCCCGCATCATACTTAAACGAGACAAAAGAAAGGATTGAGAACAGAAGGGTGAGAAGAAACCATAAGCGCGGATCGGGACCCAGCGATGTTGATATGATAATTCCAAGCGTGAGGAATATACTGAAGCGGAGAGCCGGTACAGTGTTCATCTGGTGGTGGACGAAAATGGATGACCGAAGAGAGCCTACGGTTGAAAGTAGGAAAATAGGAGTGAGACTGCAACAACATCCGGAGAAGAAGAAAACAAAAGGGTCGGGTTAGAGGAAAAATTCCTTCAGGGCAGTGACGACGGAGGTCAAGTCGGGTTTCGAGATAGGAGAAAGAATATGCCGGGCAAACTCCGCATGATTGTTTCCCCACAGCACCAACGGAACATGGTTGAGAGTGTGGGATTTCGTTGAGAGATCCTCCAGGTTGCCATGATCGCTTGAGATTAGCAGAAGGTGTTGCGCCGGGTCCAGCGACTCCAGAATTCCTTCAAGCATTCTATCCAACCGTTTAAGCGAATCCGCCGCCTGTTTGAAATCCCGGGAATGGCCCGCTTTATCCGTCATCCAATACTCAAACAGAACAAAGTCATTCCCTTGTAGAAGGGAAACAATTCGATTTCCCGCTTCACACGGACTGATTGTTTCAACTTCAGGGTGGCCCAACTGTTTCCATCCTTGCGATGTTATGTCGGCGGATATTGCGTTTCCCTTTAGCAGGTCCTCCAACCTCAACAACGGAATGTTGCATGACATGCACGAAAGAGCCGGGACGGTCATCCGCCCGGGATGCTTTACTACATAGTCGAAGTAGCGTCGCGGAAAAGCATTCGCAAACAGCGGCTTCTTTCCGGCTTCCAGCAAAACCTTGAGAATATTGTGTTGCGCAATCAACGGCCTTAGCGTCGAGTACGGGTACGGTCCGAAATGCTTGCCAATCATCGCCGCGGCATTTAACCCCGTGAACAATGAGGTTTGTCCTGTACCGCTTTGTGGCAGGCCATCAACGCCAAGTGTGGCATCAAGTGGAATACACGTAGAGTGTTCGGATTGAACCCGGGCGTTGTCCTGGGAGGGAGGGTTTCCGCCAAACAACATTTTCAGGGTGGGGATGTCCGATGTGAAAAACGGATTGACGGTAGAATCTTCCTTCCCCAATCCAACACCGTCAAGGAAGACCATGAGGACGCCCAAATCAATTCATTCCCTTGTCGTCCCGCGCAGCATGCGTTCGTTGAGGCGCGACGACCACTCCGTTTCAACTTCTTTCAACTCACGGCCAAAGTGATCCTTGAAGATTGTCTCGACAGACTTGGTTCCATCAAATTTGATGAATACCCACATCGACTTTTCCTCACTGAACGTCTCAATCAGATATTGCATTGTCTGGGCAAGCACCCACATGATGTCGTTGCGACGCGGTGAATGACCGTATTTCTGAATATCCTGGTTCACGTCGGCAAATGTTGTCATTCGCATTCCCACAGGCACATCGACATCTGCCGCGACACCGGAATGGTACGCAGCAAATGATTCACGTAGCCACTGCGGGCACCCGCCCTTCTCCGCAGATGCGAGTATGGCAAGCGAAAGTTCATAGGCAAGACTCTTCTCAAGCTGGTCGCGCTGTTGGAGTTCCTTCAAGGGTTGAATTGCAATGGTGTTCCTTCTGAAGACAGCGGCCTTCCAGGGTCTGGTCTGTCCGGAGCTTGAGAGGAATTGTCCGTCAACGGAGAACATTTTCACTTCGATTGTCCTCGCAAGCTCGAGTCCAAGGGTTGATTTCAAGTACTCAAGATCATTCTCAAGGTATTTAGAAACTGCACGCGCATCCTGTTCACCTATCCCCCCCTGATACTTTATCTCAAAATGAACGCCCTTCAGCGTAGAAAAATCCGGCTGGGAAAACGCCTGAACCGAAAGAACAGACACAAGGCAGAATATTCTAAGCGTAACCTTTCTGTTCACAAAGACTCCTGTTGTTTACTTGACTCCCCGTGCTCAAGCAGGATTGTCACCGGGCCTTGGTTCACAATATGAACATCCATCATCGCCCCAAACACGCCCGTGAGGACCTTCTGCCCTCCAAGGTTAACCTTCATCCTGCGAACAAATGATTCGTACAGCGGAATGGCCTCTACCGGAGGAGCTGCATCCATGAGGTTCGGGCGGTTTCCTTTTCGAGAATCTGCATAGAGTGTGAATTGCGAAATGACCAGAACCGAACCATCTACTTCGCTCAGTGATCGATTCATGTTTGCATCTTCATCTTCAAAAATCCGCATTGATGAGCATTTGTCAGCGAGGTAGGTCGCGGAGGCCTCGACATCTCCGCGCCGAACGCCAATGAGTATCATCAAGCCCTTTCCAATCGCGGCGTGTACGTTCCCCCCAATCGAAACACGGGCTTCGCTGACTCGCTGGATCACGGCCTTCATTTTTTATGGGCCTCGATCATCCGATCAAAACCCTGGAAGTCTTTCCTCAAGGCAATCGAATCGTATCCAAGGTCCCTTGCCAGTTGTCGCGCCTTCTCTCCTTGATTATACGCAAGCTCCACGAGAAGAACTCCGGGAGAGTTCAGTCGTAAACACGCATCCTGAAGAATCCTCTTGATGAACGTGAGGCCGTCATTGCCGTCGGTCAGAGCAACGCGAGGCTCAAAACCGACAACTTGCTTTTCGAGCCTGCTGAATTCGTCGAGAGAAATGTACGGCGGATTGCTGACGATGATATCACAACGCATTTCCGGAAGAAATGGAATCAACACGTCGCATCGCTGAAAATCGATCGCGTGTGCACCAAGTCGTTGTGCATTGCGCTTTGCTATTTCAAGGGCTTGAGCACTTACGTCGATAGCCGTAATCTTTGAGCCGGAGACGAAACGGGCGATGCTGATGGCAATATTTCCGGACCCGGTCCCGATATCGAGAATCGTACAGCCCTGTGAAAAAGCGGGGGCGAGTTCAATAACCCGCTCAACCAACATCTCGGTTTCGGGCCGTGGAATCAGTACATGTTCATTCACCAGAAATTCCAAACCCATAAACCCTATCGTGCCCAGGATGTACTGAACCGGTTCATGCCGCGCACAGCGGTCAAGCAGGACGGTGAATTTTTCAACCTCGGAGGGGGAAACAATCCTGTTGTATTGCGCATAAAGGTGTGCGCGCGAAAGTCCCGTTACAGAGGACAACAGGAGTTCCACTTTTGTGCGTGCTTCATCCACGCCGAGACCTTCAAGGCGCGCAATCGCGGCAGCCATGAGCGATTGAATACTCAACAAGTTTTGATCTGTAAGCATGGGGCTCTGCATTGCTCATCAAATATATTCCCGACTCCTGTGAAATGCAATGCACAAACAGCATTGTTCCCTTGATTCCCGTTGTGTCATTCCGTAAATTTTGCATGCCTTTTTTTTGCAAACATGAACAACTGAGCATGGCAGTGCCCAAAGTCAGTATCGGACTCCCGGTATACAACGGCGAGCGTTTTCTCAAGGAGGCGCTCGACGCAATCCTATCTCAAACATTCACTGACTTTGACGTGCTGGTGTACGACAACGCGTCCACGGATTCGACTGAGGCAATGTGCCGCGAATATGCAGCGCGAGACTCACGCATCCGCTACCACCGCCATTACGTGAACCTTGGGGCGGGCAAGAACTACAACCTGACCTTTCTTGATTCAACCGGTGAATATTTCAAGTGGGCTGCACATGATGATGTTATGGCTCCAACATTTCTTGAGAAGTGCGTCGCAGCCCTTGATGCTCATCCTGAGGTTGTTGTCGCATTTCCAAAAATGATGGACATTGATGACGCCGGAAATCATCTGCCGGAACGCGTGACTTCTCACATTCCCCGGGCGGAACGCGGCGCTTCACCGAGCGTCCACACACGATTTCGCAATCTAATTCGTTTGGACTACACGATCGAGGAAATCTTCGGGCTGATCCGATCAAACGTACTTCGCAAAACAAAGTTGTTCCTGAACTACTCTGATTCAGACCGAAACCTGCTTGCTGAACTCGCTTTGTATGGCTCTTTGCGTGAAGTCCCGGAGGTTCTGTTCTATCACCGTCTTCATCAGGGAAGTTCAGTGGCTATGTTTCCCACACGGGCGGAGCGTGGAGCGTGGTTCGATCCAAAACTTGCCGGCAAGAAAGCGTTTCCCAGAAACAGACAGGTACTGGAGTACGCAAAAGCATTGACCACGTCACCCATCGGCATCGTTGATCGAGCTATGAGTTTCGCATTTCTGGCGAATTACATTCGCAAGTACCGTTCCTATCTCTGGCGGGAAATGCTTCACGGGTTCCAGTCGAAAAAGCGCCACGCGCCACAATCGCGACAATAGATCCCGTGCGCGATGATTCAAAACCCGCCGACCTTCGTCGTGTCCGCATCAGCGCGGTCATACCGACGTACAACCGTGGTCACCTCATTTCACGGACAATTGAAAGCGCTCTCGCGCAAACCTTCCCGCCCGTTGAAGTGATTCTTGTAGATGACGGTTCCACGGATGATACCAGCAGTGTAGTTACAAAATTCGGAGATAAGGTGCGGTATGTACATCAAGTGAACGCAGGGGCTTCCGCGGCCCGGAACCATGGCGTTTCCGTCGCCACAGGGGAATGGATTGCTTTTCTTGACTCGGATGACGTCTGGATCGAAACGCATCTGTTGCGGATGGCGGAAGCTATTGTCGCAACAGGGGGAACCGCTTCTTTTTATTTCGCGGATATGGAACGACCGAAAGAGTCAGGGGGAGGAAGTCACTGGAAAAACTGCGGTTTCTCCATGCAGGGAAAAATTGAATTGACGAACGATGCTTCTGAATGGGTGATGCTGGACTGGCAACCGATGATGCTGCAGAACAGCGTTTTCAACAAATCGAAGTTCATCTCCGCCGGGGGACTCATGAATGAGCTGAGAACGAGGCACGACAACCATGTCTTTCTCAAGCTCGGAATCGGGGGAACGGCATGCGCTGTTGCGGGCTATGGAACTCGCCAAACATATGACGCCGATCCGGTTCATCACCTCATGTCCTCATGGGGTTCACATACGAGCGACTTCTGGAAGAACACAGTGTTGCTCTACGAAGACATTCTCTCGTCCGTAAGATCAATTCGCCCGAACCACCAGCGCATTATCAGACGACGTTTGGCCGAGGCCTATTGGCGCCTTTCCCGGTTTGCTTCGAGAAACAAGGATGTGTTCCCCGCACTGCGCTTCGTCGGAAAAATCCTCACAACGTATCCTTTCTACTTCATCGAGGCGTTGACGAGAGAAAATCCTTAAGGTACTCCCCGGGGGGTGGAGGAACTTCTTTTTCCAGCACGTCAAGCGCTGTTACGTCAACTAGAATGTCAAACGCGCCCTTCGCAATATCAAATCCGGAATAGCTATTCGTAACAAGTATCAGGAAATACGATTCCTTCCATGATTTCCGGAATGACGCCAGGATCAAGGTCCTTCCCTTGCGCGGATAGTCCTGATGCAGGGTCTCTATTACCACGCGCTTTTTCTCTCTTTTGTCGTGAAGGATGATGTCCGGAACATATGTTTCGTATCCGCTTCGCGGTACTTTGAGCACAAAGGGTTCACTCGCATGCCTGTGGGCAATATTTCGCCTCATCAGCCACTCGCACACCTTCGACTCAATGGGATTTCGGACCGTGTGCTTGAAAGCATTTTCAAATCCGGGTCGGGAAATGATATAGTCCCGCGAATTCGGCCTCAATGGCGTTTTCATTGCATGCTCCCCAGTGCTCCAGCCGAATAGTGGATCCGAGGTTCGCGAACAACAAATACCGTCAGCATTAGCCCGATGAACGACGCGAATACACCAACAATGAACAATGTCTGGTATCCGAAGACTGCGGCCAGAACTCCGCCAAACAGTCCGACAAGGTACGCGGGCGCCAAAATGGTATTCATAAGACCGATATACACCGAGCGCTGTTGTGTCGGGCCGTATTCCACCGCGATATTGTATCGCGCCATCAGTTCCGATCCCAAGTTGATGCCCACAAACACGAACACAACTTTGAACACGCCGATGGTCGGGGCAATCAGTGCACACAGACAAGCGCACAGCGTAGCGGCCGCCGAATAGATGAGCACGATCTTGTTGCCGAACCGGTCGGCAGCGAATCCATTCACAAGTGCGCTGACGATTTGCGCTCCTACAATCAGCATGGTGAACTCACCGACCGCGGACTCTTCAATGCGAAAGTGCTGAAGTGCATACGTTGTAAAGAATCCCACCGGCATTGATGCGAGTACCAGGACTATTGTTGAAACAAGAAACATCCGGAAGTTTCTGTTCCCCTTGAATATGTTTGGAAGATGTCTGATGTATTCCTTGAAAGCATATCGTTGGACTGTCTCGGTCGGATGTTCCTCGATCAGTCGGCTCTGAACAACGATTGACGCCCCTTGGAAAGCAAACGCCATACCCAATGCTATGGAATAGCCCCATGGAAATGAAAAGGCACCGAGGAGAAAAGTCAGGAACAGACCGCAGAGGAACGCGAGGACTCCGGCGAGCGAATTTTTCATGCCTGTAAGGCGCCCCCTCTTCCTGAGCGGGGTGAGCTTTGTGAAGAGATCGAACCAGCCCGGCGTTGCGATACCAAGAAGAATCTGACTGATCCCGTAGAAGAACAAAACGGAGAACCGCGCGAAAACCGGGAGTGGCTCGGCGAACAGAAGTACCACCAAGCTGATCATCAGAACCGCAATGCGCTGAATCGTCCCGAATCGGATTGACCACGGTTTTTTCCACTCCAATGATTGCGTATAGCGGGCCGCAAAGATTTGCGGCAGGAACAAGCCAAACCAAGCTATGACACTGATGAGTCCGACTTCAACCGTGCTTCCTCCAAGCCGGAGAATGAGTGCAGGCAAAACGGTATGCGGAGACAGCAACGATCCGCCGGCAATGAACAGCGCGCCTTCGAGGACGTTTATCCTGAAGTTCTTCCTGTCAACTAGCTCTGAATGATTGCTCACAAGTTTCTTACTGCGCTTGTCGCGCGTGCTCGCGCACGTACACCACCTTGCCACCAAGCACTGTCATTTCAACTTCGGCACTCAAAATCTCCGGAGGCTCAATCGTCATTATGTCCTTTGTGAGCACAACCACATCCGCGTATTTCCCAACTTCCAGGTTTCCCTTAACGTCTTCTTGAAATGCCGCGTAAGCGCCCCAAATGGTAAAGGACTTCAGCGCCTCTTCACGCGACATTCTCTGTGATGGCATCCATCCACCCTGAGGCCACTGCTTCTGATCCTGACGCGTAATCGCCGCATAAATGCCCCATAAAGGATTCGGACTTTCGAAAGGGAAATCAGAACCGGAGGGAATCGATATGCCCAAATCCATGAAGGATCTCCATGCGTAAGCGCCCTTGATTCGGACCGGGCCCAACCGATCTTCGGCCCAATACATATCCGAAGTACAGTGCGTGGGTTGCATGGACGGTATCACCCCAAGACTTTTGAACCGCTGAACATCCTCGGCAGCAACAACCTGTGCATGTTCAATACGAAATCGTACTCTCGAACCATTTGCATTTAAGGACTTGAAGGTCTCCTCATAGGCATTCAATACAATGTGATTCGCCCTGTCCCCAATTGCGTGGGTACAAACCTGGAACCCCTTGTTGAGGGCAGTATCAACCAATCCCTTCAGCGCCAGCTCGCTTGTGAGTGTAAGCCCCCGGTTGGTTGGGTCGTCAGAATATGGCTCAATTAACGCCGCCCCCCTTGAGCCAAGCGCTCCGTCGCCATACACCTTTACAGCCCGGACAGTAAGAAGCCCGTTACCGTAGTCGTTTTCGGGGCCGGATTTTGCATATTCACGCCACGCATCTGTCTGCGCGCTCACTGCGGCGTACACGCGAAGGGGAAAATTTCCAGAGTCGATGAGAGATTTGAAGATGGAGATCGTTTCCAGATCGACGCCCATATCGTGAACTGAGGTCAGGCCAACGCTCACGCAAGTTGTAACTCCGACGCCAATCGCCTTGGAGCGTTCCTTTCTTGACGGCTCTGGGAGCCGGCTATCAATCAACGTAACAGCGTTATCAATGAAGACCCCTGTTGGTTCCCCTGAAGGATCTCTGAGAATCCTTCCACCTTCAGGGTCTTTGGTGTCAGCAGTGATATTTGCGATTTGCAGCACCCGCGAATTCACCCACACGGCATGGCCGTCGACCCTTTCGAGGTAGATTGGAACCTCGCCTGAAACCTCGTCCAGTGACTGTTTTGTTGGAAAGGCATCGTTGTCCCAGAGGTTCTGATCCCATCCGTGCCCTCGAATCCATTCACCGGACCCGATATCATCAATTCTGGCTCTGACTCTTTCTTGAATCGCCTGAATGGACTCTGATCCGCGAAGATCAAGATTGAGAATGAGGTTCCCGAGTCTCTCAATATGACCGTGCGAATCAATAAAGCCCGGATAAACAGGCTTTCCGCCTAGGTCAACGACATTTTCGGAGGTGAATCCGTCGAGAATATCTTCAGATGATCCAACGCCAACTATTACGCCTTGATTGATCGCCAACGCGCTGGCAAGAGGTGCACCATCATTCCCGGTATGGATCAGCCCATTCACAAAAATCATGGATGCTTCCCGAGGCGAGGACCTGAGGATGAAATAGAACAGAACACACAACGCTGCAAGCACACTGGCGACGACTTTTGTTTTCATAAAGGCCATTTAGAATCTTGAGTTGAAATGCGAAGACAATATAGACAATGCATTTAAGACATTCCATTTCGGCACCACATTGAAACTCTCTTATGTTTTCGATAGGTTGACCATTGCACTTGTACGAAAGGTTTTATGAAACGATATCCTCGAATCCCTGGAAAGGAATTCAAGAACTTTGTCGGCATTGTCCGACGGCTGCGCAAGGAGTGTCCATGGGACAAAGCCCAAACCCACCAATCCATTCGTCATGCTCTGATCGAAGAGACATACGAGGTTGTGGATGCGCTGGATAACAAAAACATGGATGAGCTGAGAAAGGAACTGGGGGATTTGTTTCTCCATATCGTCATGCACGCGACCATGGGCGAGCAATCGCGGGAGTTTTCACTCAAGGCGATCATTGGGGGGATCACGAAAAAACTGATCGACCGACATCCTCATGTATTCGGCGCAGCGAAGCGGAAGCGAACAGCCAACCAGGTAAAGGCTGACTGGGAATTACTAAAGATGAAGGAGGGTCGTACATCGATTCTCGACGGGATTCCGAAACAGCTTCCGGCGCTCCAGCGCTCGCTGTGCGTTCAGGAACGTGTTGCTCATGTCGGCTTTGACTGGCCCTCGATCGACGGTGCCATCGACAAGGTCAAAGAGGAGTTACGTGAATTAAAACGTACGATTCCGAGAAGCTCGAAACGTAGGCGTGAAGAGGAATTCGGGGATCTATTATTTGCGCTGGTGAACTACGGCCGCTTTCTCGAAATTAATCCGGAAAATGCTCTCCGTGCGACAATTCAGAAATTTACACGCCGTTTTCAGTACGTGGAGAAAGAATTGCTTGCGAAAGGTGTCAAGCCGGAGGCTTCAACGCTTAAGGAAATGGATAAACTGTGGGAGCGCGCAAAACGCAAGGGTCTCTAGTTTAACTCACCCTGCGTGCGGTGTTTGGTTCCCGTTGTGGTATTTGTCATACGCATCAATGATGTCCTTCACAAGCCGATGACGAACGACATCATTCCTGTCGAAATATGCGAATGCAATCCCTTCAATTCCGCGTAACACTTCCTGGATTTGTACAAGTCCGGAAGAGGCCTTGCTCGGAAGATCAATCTGGGTAACGTCCCCTGTTATGATCGCGCGCGAGTTTGGACCAAGGCGCGTCAGGAACATTTTCATCTGCATAGCTGAAGAATTTTGGGCCTCATCGAGAATGACGAATGCGTTGTTGAGCGTTCGGCCGCGCATGTAGGCAAGCGGAGCGATTTCAATCACTCGCTTCTCGATGTACGCCTTGAGTTTCTCGGCTGGAATCATGTCGTCCAGGGCGTCATAGAGTGGGCGTAAGTAGGGATCAATCTTCTCTTTGAGATCGCCCGGAAGAAATCCAAGACTCTCACCTGCTTCAACAGCAGGTCGCGTCAAAACAATCTTTGTTATCTCATGATTCTTCAAGCTCGCAACAGCCATTGCGACGGCCATATAGGTTTTGCCCGTTCCCGCCGGGCCGACGGCAAACACAATATCGTTCTTCTTGACGAGGCGCAGGTATTCGCGTTGCCCCGCTGTCTTTGCGCGAACGATTGAGTTCTTTGTATAGAGGATGACATTGTCAAGTTCGTCTCTCGTAAACGAAGCAGTGATGGATTTGGGAAGAGCTGGTTCACCATTTCCTTTCACGAGGTCAATGATGGTATCAACGTCGTTGATTGTGAGATTTCCATTCTTGTTCAGGATAAATGCCAGCTCCTTGAATACTCGCTCGATCTGGTCCACCTCCGACTGGTCACCTTTGAGGATGATCATATCACCGCGAACAGTAATGTGTGAATCAAATCTCCGTTCAATAACCTGAAGGTTCGCATCCTGCAAACCCAGCAGTCCCAGCGTATCAACTCCTTCAATACGAACTTTTTTCTCCGTCAAAAGGGCCCTCCCGCGTTGTGCTTGACATTCTGCCTAAAAAACACAGAACCCCCTTCCCTGATGTTCAGGAAAGGAGGTCCGGTAAAAGTGTAAACGGTCTTCAAAGGAAGAAGCGCGTGCTCCTTAGCTTCCGATCTTTCGCTGATAATAAGATCTCGCAGCTGATTTTTCCTCGTTTGTCATTTCACCCTTGGGTGGAATCTTCAACTTCTGACCCGGGTGGATGACATCGGGGTCTTTGATCTGATCGCGGTTGCCCTGCCAAATTTTTGGCCACATCCAGGCATTGTCATAAATATCCCTCTTCTTTGAAATGTTCCATAAGCAATCTCTGTTACGGGACCAAGTGCCGACGGTGTACATTTTGCCGGATCCACCGAGAGAATTCTGCAAACTCTTAACCTTGTCGTTGAGCGAGGTCAAGCGATCCCAGAACTCAGGAATCAGCGAAAGCTTGTTTTCCCACAACCGCTTGACTGTCCCTGCCAAACCATCAACCTCCGACGAACGTGCAAGGAGTTCAGCGTCGGACAGTCTGAGCAACTCATTGGCTTTGTTCTCTGCAGCGTCAATTTCGGCGCGGTACGCGGCGGCCGCCTCGGCATTCGAGCCGACAAGAGCATATAACTCATCCATGCATTTTTTTATGTCGGCGTCAAGACGTGATGATTCGCCCTGCAACCCCGTAATCTGGGAATTCATCCCGTTCAATTTCGCTTGAAGCTCGCTTAGCTGTTGTTGTGCCTTGTTCATCCCCGTCTGCCATTCCTCTTTGGTCATTTCCTGGCCGAGGACCGTAGTCAAACCAGCGAAGATGACGAACAGAACAGTTATCAATACTCTCAGTTTCATGTATTTGCTCCTTCGATGGGTTCGGTATTATCGGCCGAGTCGCTGACGAACGACCTGTTGATCGTCGTTGCATTTACGCAATCTGGCATTCTTATCTGCAACTTCTTTGTCCAGATTGTTTTTCAATTGTTCCTTTGAGGACACCTCACGCTGAAGTGAGGATACCTGATCCTTCAATTCAGCAAGTTGTCGTAACTCTTCGACACTGGGACTCGACGAACAGCTCGTCAGAACCATACCTAGCAGGAGCAGTAGACACGCGTACAGCACTCCTCTTTGAATCATCATGATTATTCCTCCTGGATTGGGCAGTCTTAGAAAAATCACACTAGCTCGACCATCGTTCGAACCGCGTGCATAATAGCAAAAAAACGTTCCTTTGTCAATCACGGCAAGGATTTTCTTTTAGTTGCGAGGATGAGTTAAAGAAGTATTGAAAAGAAGGCACGTATTCTTTGCTACCTATTGAGGAGACCTCTATCCGCGAAGCTTGTAAAACCATCCCCCGCAATAATAATGTGATCATGAAGCGGAATCCCCAGTACCCGACCGGATTCATCAAGCTGGCGCGTCACTTCAATGTCTTCACGGCTTGGTTCGCGGTTGCCGCTGGGATGATTGTGAACCACGATAACGGCGGCGGCGAGATGATCGATGGCAGCCTTAAATACTTCCCGTGGATGGACGAGGCTCGCGTTGAGAGTCCCGGTCGAAAGCTCAACATCTTTCTTCACACCGTTTTGTGAATCAAGCACAAGGACGTGGAACACTTCTCTTGCCAAACTCCGCAACCGTGGCCCCATCAGCGCTGCAACATCTTCCGGCGAACGAATGATTATCTTGTTCTCATCGGATGCCGCCTCTATTCTCCTTCCGATTTCAAATGCCGCAAGAAGTTCCACCGCCTTCGTTTCGCCAACGCCGGGTATCGCCACCAAATCTTTTACCGACTTTGTGGAGACTGATCTCAATGACCGGTAGTCTGCCATAAGTTTCCGCGCGAGATCCAGAGCGGTAAGTTTTCCTGTCCCCGTGCGAATGATAATAGCAAGAAGCTCTGCGTCCGAAAGTGCGGATGCCCCGCGCTCAAGGAGCTTTTCTCGCGGTCGTTCGCTCTCCGGCCAGTCCTTGATCCGTGCATGTGAACCGGGTTCACGCAGCACATCGCTGGATGGATGTGTTCTCACCTTGAGCCTTCCGTGACAACGTTGACTTTTTCAATCATGCTAATATTGTCTGAATCATAACGAAGAATATGAAGCCAGGAATTAACCCTGCGGCCTGAGAACGAGAGATTCGAGTGCAGACCGGTGTACTCGCGTACAGAGGAGAGAGCGCGTGTCAATGCCTCCCGATTAGACGCACCATTCTTGATAAGGGAGAGAATGAGCCGGGCAGCATCGTAGCCGTACAGTGCGTTTTTCCCGGACTGCCGATTGAACCGTTGGAAGAATTTTTCAGAAAATTCGGTCAACAAACTTCCGGATTGTTCGGGATAGCTATCGGATTCGAAAATAACTCCGTTGCAGTAGCGCTTACTCGCATTGAGCTCGGACAAACTCTCCCATTCTCCGGAACCAAGCAATTGCGTCCGTATATTGAAGTATACGATTTGAGAGGAGATAACACCGATTTCTGTCGATGCCCTAATGGGAAGGTACAATGCATCGATCGCGGTCACTTCGGTGTCAATGCTGTCCGAAACGTGGGGGTACTTGACCGAAGTGAGTTCAAGTGAATCCACGATATGTACCCCGCGAGGTCCAAGCAAGAAAGAAACGGGCACAGTCGCGGCCTTGTTGACCAATGAATCCAGCGTTTTTGCCGGGACTCCAAGTTGAATGAACTTCACAAGGTCTTGCTGGTTCAACTTTCCGCGAAAAGAAATCACCGGCTCGGCTGAAGCGCGTTCACCCGCCTTGCGAATATTCTGGAGCTGTGATGAAAAGTCTGTTGTGCCGGGAGAATACCACTCCCTCGCCACCACTCTCCCACCCAGCCGATGTACTTCAGCGTAAAATGCTTCGGCCAGGAGTTTTCCGTTTCCGTCTGATGGCGCAAGAACCGCAAACGTCTTGAACCCCTTCGACCTGACCGCATACGACGCCACAGCTTTACCCCGGTTCTCATAGTCCGGATTTGCCTGAAAGATGTATGACCCCGTCGCCGCAATACCATTCGCATTGGCAGTGGGAGTTACAAGAGGAACCTTCGCGTCATTTACCTTGACCACGACAGCCGATGTCGTGTGTGAGAATACGGGGCCAATGATGGCAACAAGATCACCATACGCGCATAGTTGCATGACCCCATCGACTGCGATCGCAGGATCGCGATCGGTGTCCCGTGTTTCCAGAATCACGCGAATCCTCGTATCGAGATCGGTCTCGTACTCTTCCACCGCGAGAACAACGCCGTCGTACACATCATTGCCGATCTGCTTCACTGCGGAAGGTTCACTGTTTTTCATGAGCGGCAGGAGCGCGCCCAGACGAATTGTGCTTCGCTCGGCAAGGCGTCCCCGCAGGTCAGCAATGCGGGTTGCATATGCCGCCGATCCAGGGGTCAGTTCGAGAGAATCAAGCGCGGCGGAAGCCGCCGTGACGTTGCCAAACGAAGCCTCCTTCTCCGCAACGACCATCCATAACAAACCGCTCGCGTCATTCTTCCGGCTGCGTGCAATCATTACGCGAAGCTCGGCCGTGTCGAAATGGTCTTCTGCAACGCGCTCCATTGCCCTTGCGGTATTCTTGGTTAGGGTGATAGTTGGCCCTGATCGTGAACCGAGCGCATCCATCCAGAAGGTCATTGCTTCGTCATACCTTTGAATCTTTGCGTGCGCAAGCCCCAGCATATAGAAGGCGTCGGAACGATATGTACTCCATGCGAACGACGTGAGAAAACTCTTGAGCGTCCGTGCTGCATCAAGGTCCTTGTTCTGCGCGAGTAGTGACTTTGCCTTCATGATGTGGCCGACTGTCGTCCGATGGTGCATTGGACTCATACGCGCGAGGCTGTCAAACTCCTGCGCTGCTTTTGCATACAGGTTGTCCCGATAATCAGATAGTGCTTTTTGGAACAGGCGCTCGGCATTCGAGGAACGAACTACAGATTCCTCTGCGTGGGTCAGAGCGGCAAGGCAAAGGAGAAGAATTGCAAAAGTGAAGTGCATCAATTGAGATTTCAAATTGGTTAGTAGTCGCGCTTGACAGCCCGGAGACCGACCCCGTGCATTATGCCTGAGACGACGATGGATGTGACACCCACGATGAGCAGAGGTCCGTACAGCCATTGGACAACCGCCGTATTCCTGATGATAATTCCCTCGAAGTACTCGTGCAACGGAATCAATAAGACAGTCGCAACCAACGTCAGATACACCATTACGGAAAGAAACGTCAGCGACGCACCCTGTGAAGACGAGACGCGTATCGGGTTCTTTTCCTTGAACATCGCAAAATAGCCACCCGCCCCCAAGTTCATACTGATAACCGAAGTGGCAACAAAGAAAATTCCTGTGCATGCAACGCCAACCAGCATGACATCGCGATGCAGCAGGTACACAGAAACACCGACGAGAATCTCCGCCAAAACCACGATGAAGCTGAAGGCTGCAATGAATTTATACCAGTACAACCGCGAGAGCGATAGCGGCGATGCGCGGACGGCCCAGAAGGTGTCCCCCTCAAGACTGAGCAATGGAAACACGAAACGCAACGCGATAGATGCGACAAGAAAGCCATTAAACATGAACACAACGAGAAACGAAACCGCCTGGAGAAACGGTTGCGCGAGTTTGAGATCAAGTGAACCCACCGAGACGACAAAGATCAAGAGAAGAATCATCATGAGCATCAGGTGCAGCCACTGACTCGGTTCACGAAAGAACATCCAGAAATCGCGTTTGATGAGGACGTCCGTTGACGGACGCAGGAACGAATTCCGCCCGAACTCCATCCACTTGAGACTGAGCGAGGTCGCGGGCCCCCTCATCAACTCCGCATCCGATGCCGCAACCCACGTCTTATAATAAAACTTTCGCGCCATAAGGCTTGCAAAAGCAACCAGCCCAAGCATTGTCAGAAACAAGATGGCAAAGTACGGAATGGCTCTGGCCGGATCACCGTTAATGGTCCAATACATGAACTCCGTCACCCAATGGTTCGGCAGGTATTGAATAAAAGGCGGATCCAAATAGCCAAAGTACTCATTCACATTCGGATAATGCTTCATCACCTCCTGAACCATGGCAACTGGGTTGGTGATGCGAAAATACACATAGATCGCCCCGAGGTAAAGACAGACCATCGTCACAATAAGCCACCGTACACCAACCTTCGTCGCAATCTTTATCAGCGACATCAACACAAGCACCGCCACGATTCCCGCAATCAGCATGAACGGAAGCATGATAAAAAACGCAGAAAAGAAATAGAAGTACCACGGTTGATCAAAAATAGACCCGTAACCGAGTAACACTGAGAATCCGACAAGCGACAGAGTTATGGAGCTGTAAAAGAAATTGTCGACAAACTTGATGAGGAAGATTTTTGCATGAGAGATCGGTAGCGACATCAGGAAGCTGACCTCCTGGGATTTATACAAGGTTGAATAGGAAACAACCATGTTACCCAGGTTCACGGTAATGAAGAACACATAGAGAATCATTGACAGGAAACGGTGGAACAGAAACTGACCAATATGTGCCTGGTACAGGAGGTATTCGGTTGCAAAGCGGGAGACGAAGAAAACGCCAACCGAAAAGCCGCCAAAAATCACAATCGAGGAAAGATTCTTGAGAACCGCCTGTCCATTCCACCGAAGAGTTCCCTTGAGAAAACTCAACGCTTTCACGTTGAACATCAACAGGAGTTCGCGCATACTATCTCGTCAGTTCGAGGAACATCGCTTCCAATTCCCCGTTGAACCTTCGCGTTGTTTCCGATTGGACCTCTTCGTGGATGATACGACCATCCTTGATGATCACGATGCGGTCACAAAGCTCCTCAACGATTTCCAGAAGGTGTGTGGACATGAACACGGTCATGCCTTCTCGTGTCTTCTGCTTGAGGGTGTCTTTCACAAGGCGGGCACTGCGAGGATCAAGTCCAACAATCGGTTCGTCGATAATGAGCACGCGGGGTTCATGGAGCAGCGCGGATGAAAGAACAATACGCTGACGCATTCCCTGTGAGTATTCCTCGCCCCGTTTGTCAATGAAGTGGCCGATCTCGAACACATCAACCAACTCCTCAATCCTGGCCCTTACCATAGCGGGCGACAAATTGAATAGGCCGCCTACAAAGTGCATAAACTCACGGCCCGTGAGTTTTTCATAAAGATAGGGCTGATCAGGAACATAGCCGAAACTTCGTTTCGCCCTGACCGGTTCCTTGTGGACGTCAAATCCGTTGATGGAACACGACCCAGACGTGGGTGCATACAACCCGGTCATCATTTTGATCGTCGTGGTCTTGCCGGCTCCGTTCGGACCGAGAAACCCGAAGAATTGTCCTTCGGGAATCTTCAAATCGAGACCATTCACGGCTGTGAACGATCCGAATTTCTTGACAAACGAGGTAAGTTCAATCATCAATCGGCGGTCTCTAAAAATTTGGAATCAAGAATGGGAAAAAACCTCAAATAGTCAACCAGATTACGGCCTCTTCATTTCATCACCCTTGATTATGAGCGAGCGAATTGATAGCTTGATTCAGGCAGCAATTGAATTTGACCACCTAAGGAAAGAGAACGGCATATTCGAGCGTTGGTACTACACCAGTAAGTAACATTAGCTCAAGCATACCAACGACAATGAATCAAGTCTCTTCACATCAAACCACCGGACAACCTCGTGTAACTTCAGGTGTTCGGTTTTTTTGTGTCGACCCCGGCCGACCAGTGACCAACTTCGTCGGGACAATTTGTCTGTTGAGTTTCTTACTTCTCGCATTACAAGGATGCGAGGAGACGGACGTTATAAAGATCGATCCGACCGGTTCAGCGCCAACGATTTCAGGTCTTCTGATTTTCCCCCCGGAATTCAATATCGACTCTCTTCCGTCCAGCGGCGGATCAACAACCATCACCACGGTTGTTACAGCAAATGCGACGGATTCAGACCGCGACCTGAACCGCGTGACGGCTGAATTATCGAGACCAGGATCCTCTTCCCCATTTCTTATTGTCACAATGCGCGATGATGGCGTGACTCCCGATGCATCTGCGCTCGACAACATTTTCACCGGGACGGCGACATTTCAAACCACACGGGCGCAGGCGGGCGCGTATCTGGTTTCGGTCGGTGCCTGGGATGGTAATGGCATGCGGAGCGGACAGTTGACTACCGGTTTGCTTCTCACGCGAAATAATTCGCGTCCTATCCTCGATTCGGCTTCTTTAATCGCACCGGATACCCTCACCCGACCAGCAACGGGCTCCATCCTGTTCAGTATCAGCATAGCGGCCTCCGATTCCGACGGACTTGCCGATGTGCGTCAGGTGTACATGCAGAACCTTGCCACATCAAACCGCGATTTCCTCCTCGATGACGGCGGAGTCCCACAATCGGGCGGGGTCAGCAGCGGAGATGAACTCGCCGGTGATGGAGTTTTCACTATTGTGTTTCAGCTTCCATCGACTGTGCCTGTCGGACGCTATGATTACATCCTGCAAGCCGTCGATACTTTCGCCGATACCAGCAGATCAGTTCCTTACAGCCTTGTAATCCAATAATGATGAAAACGACGTCTCTCTTTCTGTTCATTCTTCTCCAGGTTTTCTCATCGAGTGCGTTGGGTCAAATCCCTTTCACTTTTGATACTCAGAATTTCGCTTCCAGTTCCTCCGTTCCTCCTCCAAGCAACTCCATTCCTCATCTTTCCGTACAGGAAACAACTCTCTGGGCGGGAACCGGGAAAGGGCTCGCTTCGACGAGTAACGGGGGAAAAAGCTGGGAAAGCTACCGAGCAGTCCCCGAGTTCACGACAAGGGGAATTTTTGCCGTTGCGACGAAACCCGGGCTCGTTTGGACCTCAAACGGATTCACACAAGACGTGAACGGGCAAAGTGTTCAGACCGGAGCAGGATATACGTATTCAACCGACAACGGTTCAACCTGGACACACAAACCACAAACCCTCGATGCCGCGGACGACAGCATCGAAATATACGGCATCAACACGGTAAAATTCCTTCCGATCGTTGTTGATGAACAAAATGTCACGTTCGACGCTGCGCACTCAGATTCCCTTGTTTGGATCGCAAGCTGGTCGAGCGGCCTGCGAAAGTCAAGTGACTTGGGAACAACATGGGAACGTACCGTTCTTCCCTCGGATGCGCTGAACTCGATTGCACCGACGGACACGCTTGTAAGCAGATATCTGATCGACCCGCGCCTTCATAATAACTTTCTTGTGTTCTCCGTGTATGTCCAAAATAATTCAACCATTTGGGCAGGGACAGCCGGGGGTGTTAACAAATCAATCGACGGCGGGCAAAGCTGGTCCAAATTTACGACCCTGAATCAATCAGCACCGATGCTGGGGAACTGGGTGATTGCAATTGCCGGACAGCAGATCGACACGGTTACGCGCATCTGGATCACCAACTGGAGGGCCGATCTCGATCCGAATGAGGAATTCGGGGTCAGCTACTCGGATGACGGCGGGAGAATCTGGAAGACATTTCTGAGGGGCATCAGGGCTTACAGCTTCGCATTCAAAGGACCTGTTGCATACGTCGCAACGGCGGATGGAATCTATCGCACCGCGGACGGCGGGATAACCTGGAGGCAATCAGGGACGATCATTGACAGTAACACACGACAGGCGGTCACATCACGAACATTTTTTTCCGTAGGTGTTATTGGTGACACGGTGTATGCCGGAGGCACGGATGGATTTGTGAAAACCATCGACAACGCATCAAATGGTTTCGGCGAACAATGGACCGTTCTTCGGTCATATCAACCCACAGGCACAGGTTCAACTTATGCGTATCCCAATCCATTCTCTCCCGACGACGAAATAGTGCGTATTCACTATGCGACAAGCTCCGGTTCTTCGACAGTGACCATCGAGGTGTTTGACTTCGGCATGAACCGCGTTCGCACGCTGATCAAGGACGCAACGCGTGTCGGAGGCACGGAGTTGGATGAAATATGGGATGGCCGAGATGACGCGGGTATTCAGGTTGCCAATGGGGTTTACTTCTATCGCGTGCAAGTCAGCGGCAGCGAACCGTTGTGGTCAAAAGTCATGGTGTTGCAATGAGAACTTTGCTGATTATGGTCGCCATCCTTTTTGCTTCCGCTGTGAGCTCTGCAGGCGTGGGAGGAAAAGCGGGGGCATTTGCGCGAATGGGGTTCGGTGCACGGGGAATGGGTATGGGTAACGCAATGACGGCAGTAACATCCGGAGAAGTGTTCGGGTATTATAATCCTGCAGTCATTCCTCTTTCACAGACCAAAACCATCTCTGCGTCATTCGGTATTCTCACGCTGGATAGAAAAATGAATTTCCTCGGATACTCCCAGCCCGTAAGCCCGTCTGCAGGATTGTCGGTCGGCCTCATCAACTCCGGAGTGAGCGAAATCGATGGAAGAGATTCAGACGGTGAGCAGACTGGAGCGCTCAGAACATCAGAAAATCAAGTGTACCTCAGTTTTGCAAACCGTTTCAAGGCCGGAATCAGTCTCGGGTTGAGTTTCAAACTATACTATCATCATCTTTATACTGATGTCTCGACGACCACTGTGGGAATTGACGCGGGCCTTCTGATCCCGATCGCCGACAACCTGACGATCGGCGCAACTCTCCGTGATCTCAATTCCCAATACAAATGGGATACGTCCGAACTGTACGGTCAATCAGGAAACACCACAATAGACAAGTTCCCGGTGTTATACACTCTTGGCGCAACATACATGCTGCCGGACAGCATCGGACTCGTTGCGTTGGACATTGAAGCAAGCAACCAGTCAACTGCCATTGGCAGGATCGGGGTTGAAGCCCCCATCGTTCCCGAGTTGACCTTGCGCGCCGGAATTGATCGCGTGGACTTCAGGGAAAAAGGGAACGGTGTTCGACCTACGTTCGGGTTCACCGTTGCCCGTGCTTTTGACGAATCATGGACACCTGCACTCTCCTATGCATATGTCATCGAACCATTTACAACATCAGCATTGCACATGATTTCACTTTCAGTTCGATTGTAAGCAGATGAATATGAACTTCAAATCGAGGAAGGCCGTTTTTCTGGTTACCGCGCTTCTCGGGATGGCATCCACAGGATTTTCCCAGGCTGGCAAGTCGGGATTCGCGTTTCTCAAGGTTGGAGTTTCCGCCCGCGGCATAGCAACGGCGGACGCGATGGCAGCAGGCGCATCGGGAGCCTCGGCCGCGTACTACAATCCTGCAGGGATCCTGTCGCTCAGCCGAGCAACCTCATCCGAAATATTCCTTTCCCATCGCGAATGGATTCAGGATATACGATCGGAATTCCTGGGCGCTTCAACCCGGTTGGGTGAAAAGGCCGCTCTCGGCCTTTCCCTCAACAGCACAACGGTTTCCGATATTGAAATCCGTACCGTACCCGGCGCGTCAACGGGAACATTCACGGCCAGAAATCTCTCTCTTGGCATGTCGTACTCAAGAAGTCTATCGGATATGCTGCAGGCAGGAGTCACTGTGAAGTTCCTCTATGAAAAGATTTTTGTGGATGAGGCATCCGGTTTTGCGGGAGATTTCGGCGTTCAGTATAAAACTTCTATTCAGGGACTTACCACCGGAGCGGTTCTCACAAATGTAGGCGGAGTGAGCAAGCTTGAAAGTGAAAGCTCCACCTTGCCAACTTCTCTTCGTGTCGGCGGCGCATATACGACTGATGTCGAGTCAATGAAATCAACAGCAATGCTTGCCGCTGATTTCGGCTATCTCTTTCCCGGGTCGCAGTCGCAGATGAGTATAGGCAGTGAATTTGTGTACGACAAGCATTTTGCGATACGGGCAGGATACCAGTTCGGAGTGGAAGCGCGTGCTTTCAGCGCAGGTATCGGCATAATGTACGGAATAGCCGGATTCGAATACGCCTTTGCTCCCCTCTCTTCAGACCTCGGCAGCACACATACGTTTGGTCTCGCTCTACACTTCTGATGTGATTGCGTAACCCCGTTGTGCGTCTTACCTCCGTAAACCCACAAAATTCCTGACGTGCTGTTCAATCGCGTTCAGATCAATCATCTGGATGCACTCAAGGTTGTACGGGCACTGATGTTTCCAGCAGGGAGAGCAATGTAATCCCTCCGGAACGAGTTTCACACCTCTGTCGAACAAATCAATTTCCGGCCAGCAGCTTACCCCAAACCACACAATGACGTGCTTTTTCAGGGCAATGGCCGCGTGCATCCCGAATGAATCCCCGGTGATCACGACGTCACAGACGTTCACGTAACACAACCCGCGGCGAAGGCCCTCCTGTGTCGGCGTGCTGACGACCATCTTCCCGGCCTGGCGCACAATCTCGGCGTTCCTCTCAGTATCCTCCGGTCCGCCGACGAGAAGAATCCTCGCATTGGGAATATCCAAGAGTCTTCTGATAAGATGGACGTGCTGTTCAATCGTCATCTTCTTGTTCGGGTAAAGATGGGAACAACCTGTGTTGAACCCGATCACCACGTCGCCATCCTCTTTGCTGATAGCTCGTCGAAACTCTTTACAAAAGGCCAGTTCTTCCTCATTGAGACGCAACGTGTATTCGTCCCGCACGAATTTGAGGCGAAACTGCTCGCACTGAAGCTGGGGGACAGTCTTGGTATTGACGCGGAATTTTAGTCGGTCGTCCAGACCAAGAATATAGTTCTCGCGCGCCTCCTTGTTCAGAGGAACAATAGCTCCGTTGCTATTCATACCGAACCCGAGCTTCTTTGAGGCCTTCACAGACTGCGTGAATGCGGCAGACCTTCGGGATTTGTCCACATTGAGAACAAGATCGTACTTCAGTTGCTGGATGATGAGCCAATTCTCAGGCTCCCACGTGTATGTGCGATCGAGGTAGGGATTATTCCACAGGAGCGGAGCAGCGTTCTTTTCTGTAATCCAACTGACAGAGCTCACGGGGTACTTCCGTTTCAGCGCGGGCAGCATTGCTGTCGTTGCCAGGACATTTCCCATCGCGTCAAGGTTGACAATGAGTATTCTCGTGCCGATCGCGCGATGATCAACGCACTCTTCATAGCAACGCGTGTCGGGGAAACATGGCTTGTACCCGGTGAAGTTCTTGCAATCGGGAATGACAAAACGCGTCCGGAGCGATTTCTTCGAGGACTTCTTCTTTTTCATAGGGTGATGTCGTTTTTGCGCATCAGCTTCTTCACTGCTTCAAAAACCATATCAACGGAAAGATCATGCATACAGGGATGGCCGATGGGACAAGAAGTGAGATTGCAACCAAGGCAACCAAGTCCCTCATTGCGAACGACCATGTGCTTTTGTCCATAGGGTCCTTGAAGAGCCGGATTGGTCGGCCCAAAGATGCCGAGGACAGGCGTGCCTACTGCCGCACAAATATGCATCGGCCCGGAATCGTTTGCTACCATGAATGCGCAACGTTTCAGCAAAGCTCCCAACTGCGTTAAAGTTGTCGGCGGTGGGATGATGGCGGTGCGGCCCATGAGCGCATTCACTTTGTCAACGTCTGGCCGTTCACCAGGTCCCCAAATAAGCAGGATTCTTGCCTTGAATTTGCCAAGCGTTTCACCAAGAGCTGCAAACCGTTCGAGACTCCAGCGCTTTGTGTACCACGAGCCACTTGTTCCGAGGGCTATCAAGGGGAGAGTGATTCGTTCGGATTTTAAAAAAGACTCAACGTAGGCTTCGTCTTCCAAGGCGAGGGGAAAGTAAATACTCCGATCCTGAATAGCAATCCCGGCGGCTTCAAGCGCATCGAGGTTGAATTGGGTGTTATGAACTGTGGCGCCGCGAGGTTCGGTGAGAATGTTGTAAGCGTACGCCCTTCCGCGAAACCGATAGCCAACGCGATACTTTGCTTCGCTCAACCGTGTAACCAACGCGCTGCGCGGATTGCCAAAAAGATCGAAGATGAGATCATAACCGCGGGAACGAATATCACGAATCAATCCCCAACCACTTGTTGTTTGCGTGTTGAACACCACGACTTCATCGACATCGGGTTGAATCTTCGCGACAGGGATTGCGGGAGGTTCGGTAAGAAACTCGATACGCGCATCCGGAAAAGCAATGCGGATGTTTCTAAGGACAATCGTCGAGAGAAGAACATCGCCGATTGCGCGAAGTTTGAGCACGAGTATTCGCTTGACACTGGATCGATCGATATTCACAGCATCTCGAAAACGGCCGTGAGGTTCACGCGTTCATCGCCCTATTGCTTCGCCGGAAGGTCGAAAACGGCCGGAAGTTTACCATGGCCAAAGAACTCTGTGTGCAGTAATCGTAAGGCATCCTGCACCTGATCGTTTTCCAAAACAATGACCACGTTGTTCTGCGACGCGCCCAGCGCTCCCATCCAGATATTCATTTCAGAAAGAGCGCGTAGTGCTCTGTGAAAAATCCCGGCAGAACCGCGAAGCCCCTTGCCTACAAGGCAGATGCTTGCCTTATCGTTTTGAAGTTCTACATTCCCCACCTCTGATAAATCGTATACTACTTCATCGGAGAGCAGTTTCCTCTCCACCGAAAACGTAATAGTGTATTCGGAAGTCGTCATCGTACCGATATTCAACGAGTATCTGATGAGAACATTGAATACCCCTTCCCAAAAAAGGTATTGTCCGAGTCGCTGGCGAGGTGTAATCGTGACAAGCGAAATGTCTTTTTTGAATGCAATGGATTTCGGCTGCCTGGTTTCGGCACCGGATTTGTCTACAAGGGTCCCAGCACTTGCCAGTATCTTTGAGTTAAGCACTTGTACGGGAATCCCCTGCTCCACCAGAGGGAGCATCGTGTGTGGGTGCAACACCTTCGCGCCGAAATACGACAGCTCGAATGCCTCTTCAAATGAAAGATGCTTGATCCTCAGGGTCTCGGGAACGACCCTCGGATCGGCGCTCAGGATGCCGTCCACATCAGTCCAAATTTGAACACGCTCCGCTTTCAGCGCGGCGCCGATAATGGCGGCCGAGTAATCCGAGCTTTCCCGACCCATGGTTGTGTACGCACCGGTTGTGGTAACCCCGATGAATCCCTGTGTCACGGGAACCTCACCCCGTTGCACCATCGGAACAACCTTTTGACCAAGCAATTCCGTCACGGACTCCATATGAGGCCGGGCGTTACCGTGGTTCGCGTCGGTTACCATGAAATCCTTCGCGTCAACCCAGGTACTGTTGATGCCTCGATCCTTCATGCCGGCAGCGACTATTTGTGACGATAACCGCTCCCCGAAGGAGCAAATTGCGTCCATCGATCTTGGGGTAAGCTCACCAAGAAGCGAAAGACCTCTCAAGAGATTTTTGATTTCTTCTAAATGAACCTTGAGAATCCTGTTCAACTCAACTGCGGCGGCCTTGGATTTGACAAGTCCGCTAACAATCCCGCGATGGCGGTCAAAAAGACCCGCGATTCCAGCTTCCGCTTTTTCGTAGTCACCTGAAGAGGCAACCCGGGCAGCGTTTTCGAGCTCATTAGTGGCTTTCGATATCGCCGAGATCACTACCACAGGGCGCTCGTCCAAGTGGTTGCCGACAATCCGAATAACGTTTTCCATAGCGGTTGCGTCCTCATTTGAGGTACCGCCAAATTTCATTACGATCATAGCTGTGAGAAAGATGGAATGTTCTTGGAAGTTATCAATTTCTACAACATCTTCAAAATCAATGTCTTAGCGACATGAACTGAACACTCACATAAAAAATACTCGCAATCTAATTTTTTGCTTTGAATTCCTGTAATCCGTCCGTATATTGTTACACGCACATTAACGAAGTGAGGAACAGAGTAGAATGAAAAAAATCGCTGTTAATGTGTGCAGGGACTGCGGTACTCAGTTTCGTGGTCAAAGTGGCTCCTACCGATGCCCCAATTGCCGCAAAAAGGAGATGCAATATAAAGCCCAGAGAGAGAAAATGCGCAGAGCGCTTCCGTTCTATCTAAAGACGGACATCTGAGCCAGAATCTTCTGCTCCTTGCACATGGTTTCCTGAACAAGTGCCCTCCCGGTTGGAGGGCATTTTGTTTAAGAACCCTTCCTTCTTCTGAACCCCGCGCCATTAGCGCGTCAAATAATCTCCCATAGTCAGCGTAAAGAGGATTGCCAGCCAGAATATCCCGGAGATTGCAAATACCCAGGTCAGTTTTGAACTGTACTTCACATGCATAAAGTACATTACAACGATCGTGGCCTTGAATGTCGCGATTGCCAGGGCAACCCAAAGATTAAGTATTCCAAAATTGTAGAATGCCACGTCAACCGTTACCAATGTTAGGCACATCAATGTTGCAAATACGAGGAGGTAAACCTTCTGTGGAACGACCTGTGACATGGCTAGGCCCTGCCGATTAGGTAGATGAGCGGGAAGAGAAAAATCCAGACAATATCCACTAAATGCCAGTAGAGTCCTGTAATTTCAATCGGAGCATAGTACTGGTCCGTCAGCCGGTTTCGCATTGCAAGAACAAGGAGCCAGACCATAATCCCGATACCGATGATCATGTGTAATGCGTGTAATCCCGTCATGACAAAATAGAATGAGAAGAATATCTCTGCCTGAGGAGCATGAACGCCCTCATACACAAAATCCAAACCTGGGATAAGATGCTCGTGGATCTTGTGTGAGTACTCGAGAACTTTTATCCCCAAAAAGGCTCCGCCGAGGATCATCGTGGCGATGAGGAAGCCAATAATCGACTTTGTTTTGTTAAGCTGGGCACTTCGGACCGCAAGTGCCATGGTCAGACTGCTGCAAATGAGCACCCCGGTGTTCACGGCTCCGAGAAGGACACTCAACTTGTTGCTGGCCTCGCCAAACGCATTCGGGTACATCATCCGACAGATGCCATATGCGGTGAACACCGCTCCGAAGAACATCACTTCCGTGACGATAAACGCCCACATGCCGAGCGACGAAGCCTCTCTTTGCTGAGACATGTCCTCGAAATGATGCGCTAACTGGCTGCTCATGCCCTTTCTTCCGGAGAATACTGATAGGGATCGCCATCAACCACAGGAGTGCTTTCAAAATTATGCGTCGTCGGTGGCGATGGGGTTTTCCATTCCAATCCGGTTGCACCCCAGGGATTCTCACCAACATCCCTCGGTTTGCGCAAGGACCATATGAGATAGACCATGGGGATGATATATCCCAGCCCGAGGATGGTTGCTCCCGCGGTTGACATCACGTTCAATACCTGAAACTCATCCGGATACACATAGTAGCGACGGGGCATTCCAAGATGACCGAGAATGAACTGCGGAAAGAATGTCAGGTTAAAACCTACGAAGAGAATCAACGCTGAAAACTTTGCCCAGGCCTCGTTGTACATTCTCCCAGTGATTTTTGGCCACCAGAAATGAAGTCCGGCCAGGTACCCCATTATCGCACCACCAACCATGATATAGTGAAAGTGAGCAACGATAAAATATGTATCGGTCAGGTGAACATCCGTTGCCAGAGAAGCAAGGAAGAGTCCTGTCAACCCGCCGATGGTGAACAATCCGATAAATCCGAAAGCATACAGAATGGGTGTGTGAAATGAGATACTTCCCTTGTACATGGTTGCAGTCCAATTGAACACTTTGATCGCAGAAGGGATTGCCACCAGGAAGCTCAGGGCAGAGAAAACCATTCCAACGTAAATAGACTGCCCGCTGACGAACATGTGATGCCCCCATACAAGGAAGCTCAACACGGCGATCCCCATAATGGCGAAAGCCATGAAGTGGTAGCCGAAGATTTTCTTCCGGGCAAAACAGGTAACGACTTCGCTGATGACTCCCATAGAAGGCAATATCATGATGTAAACAGCAGGGTGAGAGTAAAACCAGAACAAATGCTGAAATAGAATGGGATCTCCACCAAGAGCCGGATCAAAAATTCCGGCGCCCATCGCCGTTTCAAATCCGAGAAGCACCAGCGTGATGGCAATAACCGGTGTGCCGAGAACAGTGATAACACTTGTCGCGTACATTGCCCAGATGAACAACGGCAGGCGGAACCAAGTAAGCCCGGGCGCTCGCATGCGATGAATCGTTGCGATGAAATTCAGCGCCGTAAGAATGGAGGAGAAGCCAAGGATGAATAGGCCAATGACTACGGGGACGACATTCGTGAGGGCATAAGAACTGCTATACGGCGTGTAGAATGTCCAACCTGTGTCAATTCCGCCCGTCACCATTGCATAAAGAGTAAATAGTCCCCCCACACTGTACAGATACCAGCTCAACAAATTGAGGCGCGGGAAGGCCAAGTCCTTGGCGCCAACCATCATCGGTACGAGGAAATTACCGAGCACCGCGGGTATGGATGGAATCAGGAAAAAAAAGACCATCGTTACGCCGTGCATCGTAAAGAGCTTATTGTATGTTTCCGCGGAAACCAGGTCCCCTTGCGGCGTCAGTAACTCAAGCCGGAGCAGAAGCGCGAAGAAACCGCCGACAAAGAAAAACAGCGTGATCGACAAGAGGTACAGGATCGCAATGCGCTTGTGGTCAACGGTAAAAAGCCATGACCTGACGCCGTATCCCGCATGGATGTAATCTTCAGGGGTTGCTATGGTTTGATTGTGTTTCACGGATGTTCACTCGCGGACGTCTGACCACCAAGGCCTTTCACGTACTCAACGAGTTGATTGATCTGTTCATGCGACAACTGGTTGCGGTACGTTGGCATGAAGGGGAGATAGCCTTGTGTTATCTTTGCCGCCGGATTCAAAATCGATTCACGGAGGTACTCCTGATCGGCAACGACCTTCTCTCCATTGATCAATGCAACCTGTTTCCCAAAGAGGCCGTCAAGCGAAGGACCACGCTGACTCGAACCGGACTTGTGACACGTTTGACAACCAAATTGCTTGAACAATTCTGCTCCGCTTGATGACATTGCAGTTGATGAGCCGCCGGCCAGCCATGCCTCGTATTCCGGCTGATCCAACACGATCACCTTGCCGATCATACCTGAATGAGATGTGCCGCAGTACTCCGCGCAAAAGAGGTGATACACTCCGGGGGTTGTCGCCTGAAACCATTGTGTAGAATATCTCCCCGGTAATACATCCTGTTTGATCCGGAACGCCGGAATATAAAAGCTGTGAATCACATCCTGCGATGTCATGATGAGTTTCACGGGTTTGCCGACCGGAACATGCAGCTCGTTAATTTCGCGGTTCCCTTGCGGGTGTTGGATCTTCCACATCCATTGCTTCCCGACGACATATATCTCCATCGCGCCCGATGGAGCAACATGCATACCCAAATACAATACCGATGACCAGACAAAAATCCCCATTGCGATCCCAAGCGGTATGATGGACCAGGCGAGTTCAAGCCCGAGATGTTCATGCACGGCTCCTTCCCTGCTTGCCTTGGAGTCTTTCCGGTAGCGAACCGCTGAATACACCAGCCCAACAATAATCACCAGACTGAAAAACAAGCTGACCGCAACAAGAAAGAAGTAGAGCATATCTACCTGAGTCGCAACGGTCGAAGCCCTGTCCGGAAGCAGCGGAAAACTCCACATGGTATCGCTCAGACCTCCATCGAAGTTTGTTGATGGAGAAACTTCTTCCGGTCACGCTTGAGGTTGACAATGATATATCCGGCCAAGATCACAATGGTTACAATACCGCCGCCTCTGAGCAAATTGCCAACCAGCACGCCATACTTGCCGGTCATAGGGTTGTAGTGATAGCAAAGCAGCATGAGTTTATCGACCGGAGAGCCGATTCTGTTTTTACTTGCTTCCATCAGGGAAAAGCGCAAATCCTTCGCCGCATATTCGATGCCGTACAAATAACGAGCGAGCTTTCCTTCCGGTGTCAACACCATGATTCCGCTGGCATGGGCGAACTGTTTCGCTTCCTCATCGTACACATACCGGAATCCGACTGCATCCGCGAGCTTCTCGATTGTCATCGAATCGCCTGTCAGAAAGTGCCAACCGCGTTCAACACCCGCACGCCCATACTCTTCCACATAGTGAATCTTCTTTTGGCCGGCAAGATTGTATCCCTCCGCCGGATCAATGCTAACCGTGACGACTACAAATTCCTTTCCTGCAGTGATTTCAAGCGTCCTGAAAGTCTCCACCATACCATTCAAGACCTGATTGCAGAGCATCGGGCATCGATAATAAACAAGCGATAAAATCACCGGCTTCGAACCAAAGTAATCACTGAGGAGAACTGGTTCGCCCTCCTCGTTCCTGAACGGCAAGTCGAGAGGTACGCCTTGATCCAGTTTCTGATCAATACCTACTTCAGTAAATACCTTCGCCGCCGGATTTCCATCGACCTGGGCTTCCACTCTTGTCGACGGTAAAAAGACAATGAGGATGAGTAAGAGTCCGATTCGCATCATTTTGCCTCGGTTGTTTCATCGTGCCGAACGGGCAGGCCCTTTTCTGCAACGATGTCCATTGCGCGGTCAATCGGAATTCTCACGAGACCGCGTTCCTTGTCAAGCCATCCATAGGAAGTCAATACAGAGTCCTCCGTCCTTCTCATCATGTTCAAAGTATCCGCTGGATTCGCCTGCAGCCATGGACGTGGGGGGGGGTGGAATGTGGAAACATCCGAAAACAATTCTGCCGGCGCATCCGGATTGTGCGATTCCTGTTTGGCAATGACAAAGACTCCCCATGAAACCAATAACCCGAGAACCATGACGCCGAGGAGCGCGATTCCCGTGATTATAACGCGACGGGCGTTCGCGTCAGTTACCTCGTACCTGCGTTCAAGCGATTCTTTGTGTGTATTTTCGTGTGATTGATCTTCCATATCGGACTGGAACTAAACTGCGCGCAAATGTTTTAGAGCGCAGAAAAAAACGTCATAAATTTTGCCTACTTCTGTTGGCTAATCCTAACTTTAGCTTTCAACTCAACATACTTGTGCCACTTCGTTAGGTTTTATTTTATGACGTGGATCGGGATGGATGCATATCAAGTCGTAACCTTCATTACTGGGTGGTGCTTTATAAGCAAGAATGTTACGACGCATCAAGTGACCCATTACCAAATATTCAGCTCTTGCTGAAACTACAGGTAAACGAAGCCAATCTCTTTTTTTCATTTAGTGCACACTCTCAATGTACAGGCTAACTAGTGTTCTGCGCTCTCATCAAACCGCGGATCATGAAGCGGAAGAAGAGGACGACGCTTGAGTTGCCTGATGAACAACCCTACCCAGACCCCACCGATTGCCACCGGAGCGGCAATATCGAGTGCATGAATCCCGGGAGATTCATGGTTAAACGCCGGAACAATCAGCCAAAAATAATCCACTAACCGCAGGACAAAAACTCCGGCCGCAACCCGTGCCAATCCTTCCAGCTCTCTCTTTCTCCGCCGCGAAAGGAGGAGCAGGAACGGGACAAAAAAATGGCCGAGGAGAAGAATTAAAGCAACAATACTCCAGCCTGTCTCCACTCTCCTGATGTAATAGAAATTATCTTCAGGCAGATTTCCTGACCAGATAATCAAAAATTGCGAGAAGGCCATGTACGCCCAGAGAATCGTAAAGGCCATAAGGAGATTTCCCAAGTGATGAATGTGACGCGTGTTTATCACTTCGGAAATCGGCGGCTTTTGGGCCAGAACCCTCAACATCAGAATACTGAAAGCAAACGTGGTCAAGACACCACCAACGATCATCTGCATGCCGTAGATGGTCGAGTACCATTCCGGTTCCAGCGACATCATCCAATCAAACGAAGCAAAGGACACCGACAGGACAAACAACACCATCGCCGGACCGCTAAAGATTTTCATCTTTCGTGTCAGCGACGGATTAGCTGTTGTATCCTGCTTTGACGACATGGCGCTGAGCCAAAAAGCAATAACAATCCATACCACAAAGAACAATCCTGTTCGGGCCAGGAAGAAGCTGGAATTCAGATAGCCGGCTTTTGCGTGAAGGACATGGCTTGACTCAACCTTCGAATGGTCCATCCACGGATACAGTGTTTCCATTCCTATTACAATCGGAATAAACAGCACAGCCATCAGGATTGCATTCCGGGCGCCTGATTCAACAATGCGCTGAATGAGGTTCCCCCAGTGACCCGAGACAAGGTGGTGCAATATCAGAATACCGAGACAGCCGATGGTCAACCCGACCCAAAGAATATATCCATACAGATATGACTGGAAGAATTGCTGGGTCGAAACGAGCGCTCCCGCGAGAAGAGCAAGAATCCCGGCCGCACCAATGATATAGGCGCGCTGTTCCATCTTGTCAAACTGCGGCCTTAGCGTATCGAATTGTTCCATGCCTTACTTCCCCGTCACACGCTGCTGATCCTCCGACGGTAATTCACCCAGCGGCATTCTCTGGCTCACCTGCAGTGCCCTGATGTACGCCGCAATAGCCCAGCGATCTTCGATCGGAACACTTGACGCGTAACTGTACATCCGTCCAAATCCGTTTGTCGTCACGTCAACGTAGTACCCAACCGGACGCATTCTCACGCTGTCAGAATGAAATGAGTTCGGCTGTGGAAACCCGCGCATGACAATCATCCCCATTCCATCGCCGAGTCGGCCATGGCATGGTGAACAAAAAGTGTTGTATTGCGCCTGTCCGCGTTGAAGCAGACTCTTTGTGACATTCATGGGAAAGACATCGGCAAATCGTCCGGATATTTTCCCTTCATACAGCAATTCATCGTCCCGAAGATGTCCGCGTGCAACCGTCCCCTCAGGAAGGGGGCGGGAAGAGAGGCGGTCTGCATAAAATCTGCTTTCTTCCAGTGGTTTCAATCGTTGCCCGTCAGACATGTCGGTGCATCCTGGCAGAACGACGATCAAAACAGCGGTCAATATGGGCACGCTACTTTTCACTAGAACGGAACCGCGTGGATTTGCTCCGGCCTGAGTGATTGCAGGAAAGCCCGCGTCTCCTGCGCGTCGAACTTCGGATCACTCGATTCGATACACAGGAAGAACTTATCGCGAGATGCATGTTCAAACCTATCCACGTTAAACACCGGATGCACCGGCCGCGGCAAACCGTTTCGGAAAAACACCCCGATAAACGTCCCCAACGCGGAAAACAAAATCGTCATCTCGAACGTAATCGGAATCCACTGCGGCCAACTGTTGAGCGGACGTCCTCCGATATTCAAGGGATAATCAGTCGTTGCGGAGAAGTACTGCATGAAGAATCCCGTCAGACACCCGGCAATCCCGCAACACAGTACAAACAAGGAAAGCTTCGTATGCTTGAGCCGGAGCGCATCTGTCAGTTCCTCCATCGGAAACGGAGTGTATGCATCCAACTTTACGTATCCTGAAGCACTTGCCTTACGAGCAGCTTCGAGAATGTCATCGGGAGTCCCGAACTCAGCCATCAATCCATATATTTCGCGACGCTGTGTTTTCATCGCCATCGTTTAGCCCGCGTCTGCGCTGGTATCAATGGTCCGGCCCTTCCACGGTATGAGGTGCTTGATCTCAAAGATGGAAATCATCGGCATGACACGAATGAAGAAGTACATAAGCCAGACAAACAACCCGATGGTGCCGATATACAACCCGATTTCCCAGATCGTCGGCGAGTACATCGCCCACGATGACGGCAGAAAGTCTCGGTGCAAGCTTGTGACAATAATGACGAATCGCTCAAGCCACATGCCGATATTGACGACGATCGAAATCGCCAGAAGCACCATCGGTGTTGTGCGGAGCTTCTTCCACCAGAGCAATTGCGGGACGAGGCCGTTGCAGAAAATCAACGCCACATAGGACCACCAGTACGGCCCGGTGATGCGGTTCTTCATCATGAACCCCTCGTACTCGCTTCCGCTGTAATAGGCGAAGAAGAGCTCCATCATGTAGCCGTAGAAAACGATGAGACCCGTGGCAAGCATAATCTTCGCCATGTAGTCCAGGTGGCGATCGGTAACGTACGCTTCCAAATGGTACATCTCGCGCGCAGGAATCATCAGCGTGAGCACCATGGCAAATCCCGAATAAATCGCGCCGGCGACGAAATATGGCGGGAAAATGGTGGCATGCCATCCGGGTAGAAGGCTGACCGCAAAGTCAAAGCTCACGACACTATGAACCGAGACCACCAATGGGGTCGCGAGGCCGGCAAGAAGCAAGTAGGCCATTTCATACCTATGCCAGTGCATTGCCGATCCGCGCCAGCCCATGGCCAGAATGCCGTAGATAACCTTCTGCCATTTCTTTTTCGCGCGATCGCGCATCGAGGCAAGATCCGGCACCAAACCCACGAACCAAAAAAGAAACGAAACAAGCAGGTATGTGGAGATCGCAAACACGTCCCACACAAGCGGACTACGGAAATTCGGCCACATCGCCATGGTGTTCGGGTATGGCGCCAGCCAGAAAGCCAACCAGGGGCGACCCAGGTGAAGCATCGGGAACATCGCTGCGCAAATGACCGCGAACAGCGTCATGGCCTCGGCAAACCTGTTGATCGCATTGCGCCAGTGCTGATGAAGCAACAACAGCACGGCGGAAATCAGCGTCCCGGCGTGACCGATGCCAATCCACCAGACGAGATTGGTGATATCGAATGCCCAGCCGACCGGATTGTTGAGCCCCCAGATTCCGACACCCTCAATCAACAGGTATCCTACAGACGTCAGGAAAACGAGAATCAAAACGGAAGTAATCGCAAGCGTTACGATCATCCCACGGGGTGTTTTTCTCTCCAGCACCGTCCCGCTGATATGATCGGTAATGCTCGCGTACGTCTGATCGGGAGCAACAAGCGGCTCTTGCTTCGTAAGACCGGTCCAGACTGTTTTCTGCTCAGCCATCAGCTTGCAGAACCAAATTCAGGGTTGGGGTTTGAAAGTTTTGCAAGATACAGCGTTCTCGGATTCGTGTTGAGTTCTGCCAGGAGTCCGTAAGCACGGGGATCAGCCCGCAATTTGGAAACCTCGCTTTGTGTATCATTGATGTTGCCGAACGCTATAGCCTGAGAAGGACACGCGGACTGACATGCTGTGACAATTTCGCCGTCGCGAATCTCTCTTCCTTCCTTCTTTGCCTCAATCCTCGTTGCACTGATTCGCTGAACGCAGTAGGTGCATTTCTCCATCACCCCCCTGTTTCGCACCGTCACGTCGGGATTGTTCATCATTGAAAGCACTTCCGTCTCAGTATCAGAATACTGGAGGAAATTAAACCGACGCACCTTGTACGGACAGTTGTTCGCACAATATCTTGTTCCAACACATCGGTTATACGTCATGACATTCAGCCCTTCGCTGTCATGAGTTGTCGCAGCTACCGGACAAACTACTTCGCACGGCGCGTTCTCACAATGGACGCAGCCCAGCGGCTGGGTTAATACCTTCGGGTCGTCAATGCTTCCCTCGTAGTAGCGGTCAATGCGAATCCAGTGCATTTCGCGACCGATCTCGACTTGTTCCTTGCCAACCACGGGAATGTTGTTCTCGGATTGACACGCTATGGTACAGGCGTTGCAACCCGTACAGGCATTGAGATCGATTACCATACCCCACGCGTTGCCATCATATTCAAAACGCGGATAGAGCGACTCTTCGGGCTTCGGTGTGTGACCCATCTCCTTCGCAAAATCAGGGTTGGCAAAAAATCCTGATACATCCGAGGTCCGAACAATCGGGCGCCCTTCCATGCTGTGATGATCCTGAGTCGAGGCAAGCCTGTAACGAGATCCCGTCTTGCGGATTTCGAGTCCGTTATCAAACCAAGGTTGCGTTGAATGTCGCAACGCGTAGGCATTGACTCCGATTCCTGTCCCGACTCTTCCTGATTTTTCTCTTCCATAGCCAAGATGGAGAGTCACCGAGTCATCAGGATGTCCCATGGAAATCCATACCGGGGCTTGCGCGGTTTTCCCCTTGAACACCAAATCAACCACGTCCTCATTTATAAGACCGAGCCGTTCCGCAGTCGCCGGGCTTACATACGCGGCGTTATCCCATGTGAGCTTTGTGAGCGGCTTTGGCAATTCCTGAAGCCAACCATTATTTGCGTGGACTCCGTCCCCAATCGAAGGATCGGGCTGGAACATGAGTTCAATGGAAGAAGAACGACCCATCGCCGGAGGAAGCTTGGAAACATCTGTCAATGCGGAAACCTGCTTTAGAGCAAAAGCCGACCCTTCAACAACGCCATCGTGAAGCGATCTCTTCCAGAACCGCTCAAAGTCCGGATTCTTGACCTGCGAACGCCAATGGTCACGGACGATGTCGTGGCTCTTCCGGTCGGGCCGGCAAAGAATATCGTCAACAACTTCGTGGGTCGGTTTACCGTTGTAGAGCGGCGCTATCAAGGGCTGGATGATCGTCGCGGTTCCGTCAAACGCACGCGTATCGCTCCACCCTTCCAGAAAGTGTGATTCGGGAATATGCCATTCACATGCCGCCGAGGTTTCATCTGCATACAAGCCGAGTCGTGCGGTGAACTTCACGTTCTTAAGGCGATCCGTAAATTCAAGATCGAATGGAGCATTGTAGGCAGGGTTCCCTCCCAACACGATCAATGCATCCACCTTGCCCGAGTCCATTGCGCTTGCAAGTTGAGAAAGAGATTCTGTGTTATTGACCGGCTGAGATTCAATCGGTTCGACGAATGAGATTGTCGAACCATGATTGCCCAGCGACTTGTTGATAGCATGAACAAGACCATGAACCACGGCCGGCTGATTTGGGCCGGCGGAAATAATTGTCCGTCCGGGATTTCGTTTCAGGTCACTTGCCGTAATGGCAACCCATCGATCGCGATGTTCATCCAAGGAAACACTTGACGCTCCGGTGATTCCCAACCGAAATGCTAGGGCCCTCGCCAAAGATTCAACTTCGCTTGCGCGGACTCTGAGCCTGTGGTCCGCAACACTACCGGTTACCGTGGGAGTGCTTTCGGCAACGTACAATCTGTTCATTGAGGCGCTTGACCCGCGCACTCGTCTGCGTGCAGCGTAGTCACGCGCATACTTGATATGTCCGCGACCTTGAGCGAGCGCGTCGTCGTCAAGGAGAAGAACAACATCCGCCTTGTCAAAATGATAGATCGGCAACATCGGCTCGCCGAATGCCAACATCGAGCCTTCGAGCAGGTTGTCATCATTCACCGGCTCGTAGGAATGCCACACCGCTTCCGGATAGCGATCAAGAAAAGCTCGACGCTGCGCCGCCAACGTTGGAGAAATCACTATCCCCGAAAGAATTCGGAGCCCGCTACCACGCAACGCCGTCTGAACCTCAAGATGCCTGTGCAGCTCATCGTAGAACTTGCTCCATGTGCTGATGGAACCATTGTGCAAGACAACCTGGGACCTGTCGGGATCGTAGAGAGAGAGGATCTCAGACTGAGGTATTGCATCCAGCGAGCCCTGACTTGCAGGGTGAAGCGGATTTCCCTCAAGGTGTACTGGCCGGCCCATATAGCTCTTTGCCAGAACACCAACTGCACCACCTGAGCAAGGAACCGCTGTCGCGAAATACAAGTGCTTACCGGGAACAAGGTTCTCCGGCTGCTTGACGTATGGGATAATCTTTTCCGCGGGCTGCTTAACACAACCACTTACACCCGCCAGCGCGAGCGATGCACCCATCATTTTGATGAACCCACGCCGGTTTAACGCATCATCCCACACGGAGGCCTCTTTGGGGAACTCACGGTGGAGCATTTCCTGGAATCTCGGAGTCTCAGCCAGTTCCTCAAGACTTCTCCAATAGCGCTCGCCTTGGAGCATGCCAAGTTTTTCCCGGATCGTCTTTATGTCAATCTGCGATTGAGACATTATCTATGACAAATCGAACAATCTGTGAGTTGCTTCTTTTTGATTTTGTAAGATTGTACAAGTTCACGCCCAAGTGACATCTGATCTTTAGCCGGTTCGTACGAGAAATTGAACGTCTCGCTCCTGGGCCGGATGAACTTCTCCGGATCGCGATGACATTCAAGACACCACTGCATGTGAAGAGTTTGAGTTTTCCACGTCAACGGCATTTCCGGTACGTCGCCGTGACAGACCTGGCAAGCCACGCCCTTGTTTACATGAATGCTATGATTGAAATACACGTAGTCGGGAAGATCGTGGACTCTCACCCACTCAACCGGTTTCTCCGTTCTGTAACTGGATCTCACAGGTTCAAGCAATGGCGCCTGTGTCCAGATTTGCGAATGACATGTCATGCAGGTGTGCGTGGCCGGGATACCAGCGAACGGCGATTTCTCGACCGAGGTGTGGCAATATCCGCATTCGATGCCCAGACCCTTCACGTGATGCTCATGGCTGAACGGAACCGGCTGCTCCACCGGCATATTCACATTGGTTGTATATCCGGAACGATACATTTCGGAGGATACCCAGCCGATTGCGCCAACAAGGATGATCGCGACAAGAATGCTCGCTCTAGAAATTACCTTGAAGCTTGGATGGAATATTTGAGCCATTGGGCTATGTGACTAGCAACGTCCGATACATTGGATCACGTAAGGGCTTTTGTGTCGAGCTGATTGATTTGACCTTGAAGGCGAGGTACACGGAACCACCCGTGTGAATGCTCAAGCCAAGGGTGTGTGAATATGCACAATTGAGTGCATTTCTTCAAGCATTCGTTGCGTTTACATCCATTTCTTGCTCCGGAAGAACCAAAGCATCCCAATGGCAACCGCCGCCATGAATCCTGCCGCCGCGAGAGCGCCATATTCCCACTGGGCTCCGGGAAGATGATTGAAGTTCATCCCCCAAAAACCGGTAATGAAGCTGAGCGGGAGGAAAATCGTGGAGATGATCGTCAGGACTTTCATCACCTGATTCAGATTGTTGGACGTGACCGAGAGGTACGCGTCCAGCATTCCGGTGACAACGTCGCGGTAGGAATCTGCAAGGTCGGCGGTGCGTACGAGATGGTCATACACATTTCTGTAGTACACCATTTCATCACGCGTAATGAGCGCAAACTCGCCGCGCGAAAGTCGGTTGAGCATTTCGCGTTGATAGGCCGCAATGCGCTTCACCGTCATGATATCCTTCTTGAGCTGAAGAATCCTCGCCATTGTCCTCTGTGTCGGCTTTCGGAAGACTTCGTCTTCCAGGCTATCAATATTGTTATCCAGCGCGTCCAGCAACGGCGTGTAATTATCTACGATGTCATCAATGATCATGTGAAAGATAAAATCAGGCCCTTTACCAAGCGCTTGCGGGTTCTTCCCGCAGAGTTGGAGAGCATACTGTGTGGCACGGAGGGGTTTGTAATGGTGTGTTATGAGAACGCGCTTTGAGAGAAAAGCACTGAGTTGTGTTGTCCGGATTCTCAGTTTGTTGTGTCCGTCTTGGTTTCCGGAATCGACGAGGTCAATCGGGTTGAAAATAATGAACAGGTAATCGCTGAAATCCTCAACCTTGGGCAGGTGGCTCTCTGCATCCATTGCGCGCTGGACATCCTCAATCGCAAGAGGATGGATATCCATGAGGGAAACAAGGATGGTCTCCTCTTCCGCCTCTTGCGGATTCTCCATGTCAATCCAGATGACACCCTGGTTCTGAGGGAGCGCCTGCGCCAACTCCTTCAGCGTGAGCTTTTTGGTTTCACTGCCGGTAAAATGAAGAATGGAAACCATGAATTAACCCTTCGTTTGGGATCCCGTAATGCGCTTGCTCATGACGACGTAGTCCCGTTGATCGGGTCCGAGATAGATCTGCCGCGGGCGGGCAATTTTTTGTTCGACATCGAGGAGCATTTCTTCCCACTGGGCAAGCCATCCAACTGTGCGCGGGATGGAGAACAACACCGGGAACATCTCAACCGGGAAACCCATCGCCTGGTAAATCAGGCCGGAATAGAAATCCACGTTCGGATAGAGCTTGCGTTTGACAAAGTACTCGTCATCCAGCGCGATGCGTTCGAGTTCTAGTGCAATATCCAGCTTAGGATTGCGCCCGGTAACTTCAAACACCTCGTCTGCAAGTTTCTTAATAACCTTTGCGCGCGGGTCGTAGTTCTTGTATACACGATGTCCGAAGCCCATGAGCCGGCCGCTTCCGTTCTTCACTCCCTTAATGAACTCTGCAACGTGATCCTTCGAACCGATTTCGTCCAGCATCCTCAGCACCGCTTCATTTGCGCCGCCGTGAAGCGGGCCGAACAGCGCCGCTGCAGCTCCCGCAATGGCAGAGTACGGATCGATGTGGGAACTGCCGATACCGCGCATCGCGCTCGTGCTGCAATTCTGTTCATGGTCCGCGTGGAGGATGAAGAGAACATCGAGCGCCTTCACCAGAACGGGATGCGCCTGATATTGCACCTCCGTCATTTTCCAGAGCATGCTCATGAAGTTCGCGGTGTAGCTCATGTCGTTGTCGGGGTAGACATACGGGCGCCCGACGCTGTGGCGATACGCAAACGCCGCAAGCGTTGGCATCTTGCCGATGATCCGGAATGTCTGTTTTTCACGGGACGCGGGATCGAAAATATCTTTTGAATCGCGGTAAAACGTCGAGAGGGCCGCCACCGTGCTGATGAGCATTCCCATCGGATGCGCATCATAATGGAAGCCATCCATGAGTTTCTTGATGTTCTCGTGAATGAGCGTGTGGTACGTAACATTGTGAACCCATTTCTCATACTCTTCCTTTGTCGGAAGTTCACCATTCATCAGCAGGTAGGAAGTCTCAAGGAAGTTACTCTTCTCGGCAAGTTGCTCAATGGGATACCCGCGGTATCGCAAGATTCCCTTGTCGCCGTCAATGTACGTGATCCTGCTGATGCACGACGCGGTGTTCATGAACGCAGGGTCGTATGTCATCAGACCGAAGTCGTCCTCCCTCACCTTGATCTGCCGCAGATCTATCGCCTTGATGGTGCCGTCGCGAATCGGCAGGTCGTATTTCTTGCCTGTTCTATTGTCAACAATAGTGAGTGTGTCAGCCATAGCGTACTCCAACAATCAATTGCGTTAAGATTTAGAGATTTTCCTGGATATATCGTGCGAGAAGTTTGTACAAATGAGTACCCACGTCATCGCCGCTGAATGCATGCGTGCTTTTGGGATACGCCATGAAATCAAACTGTCTATTTGCCCGTTGAAGCGCATCAACAAGCAGCATGGAATCCTGAAAATGGACATTGTCATCCGCAACGCCATGAACAAGCAGAAACCTTTTGTTCAGCAGGCGCGCGAAGTACAACGGCGAGCTTTTTCGGTATCCGTCGCTGTTCACCGACGGCAGTTCGAGATAGCGTTCGGTATAGTGTGTATCGTAATTCGTCCAATCGACAACCGGAGCGAGGGAAATCCCGAGCTTGAATGGTGTAGACTCCCGGAACATCGCCACACACGTCATGAACCCGCCGTAACTTTTTCCCCATATCATAATCTTTTCAGGATCAACGAACGGGAGTGATTTCAGATAGGCAACTCCCACAAGCTGATGCTCGAGCTCTTTTGTCCCCAATTCCTTGTGAATCCCTCGTTGGAAGTCGCGCCCCCGGCCCGGCGTTCCGTGTCCATCCACGGCAAAAACAATATATCCTCGCTCAGCCATCATTCGATGCCAGAGAGAGCGCGCCATCCCTCCACCAGCTCCCCACTGGTCGAGAACGACCTGCGATGTCGGCCCGCCATACACATACATAATCACGGGATACTTTTTCCCGGGATCGAACTTGGACGGCTTTGTCATCACCGCATGCAGATTCACTTTGCCATCTGTTTGGATCGTGAGAAATTCAGGAGCAGGCAGAGCGTACTTCCGCACATCCGGACTCCCGTTTGCTTCGATATCAATTACTTGCTTGCCATCAATGCTCATCGCACGCAATGAAGGTGGTCGTGTTATTGTGCTGTATGTATCGGCAAAGAAACCACCTGACCCTGATAAGACGGCTTCGTGCCAACCATTTTCTAAAGAAAGACGTCGTAACCCGAAACCATCAATCCGGATTTCATACACATGCCGTTCGAGCGGTGACTTTTCCATGGCAATGAAAAATATCCTTGAATCATCTTGATTCAACCCAAGGAGTTTTTCAACCTGCCACGAACCCTTTGTCACTTGTGAAATAAGCCTTCCATTCAAATCATAGAGATAAAGATGCTGAAAGCCATCGCGCTCTGAAGACCAGATGAATTTCTTTCCGTCTTGAAGAAATCTAAAGTTATCATGAAGACTTACCCATTGCCGATCAACTTCACGAAGCACTAGGCGACTCTTGCCTGACTTCGTCTCAAACAGCAACAACTCGAGCGTATCCTGATTGCGCGACTGTCGTTGGATTGCGAGATGTTTCCCATTGGGATGCCAATCAACGCGCGCAACGTAGATCGCATCATTAGCGCCGAGATCCATCCAGATTGTCTGGCCACCCCCCGAAGGAACGACCCCGACCTTCACCTTCGCATTCTGTTCTCCTGCTTTGGGATACTCCTGTCTTTCCACCTCCGTGTAGGGTGTAAGGTAGTTCGGTAGGTTGAATTCTTTTACGGCTGAGTTATCAACTTGCAGATACGCGATGGTCTGTCCATCTGGTGCCCACCAAAAGCCGGTTGTCCGGTCCATCTCCTCCTGCGCAATAAACTCGCTGATGCCGTTTGTAATTTTGTTTGAACTGCCCGAGGTAAGTTTCACTTCTACGTTTTTTCCAAGGTCGCGACAATATACTTCGCGGTCACGAACATATGCAAGACAGGTTCCGTCTGGTGAGAGTTTCGCGTCGAACTCGGAGCGTTCAGACGACGTGAGGTTGCGAACCTCCTTTGTTTCAAGAGCATACATGTATGCATCCCCGCCGAGAGGAATTAACAATGCACTCCCGTCCGGGAACCAGGCGTACGAAGTAATTCCAATGTCACTTTGGCGTGTCCGCTCGCGCATCATCTGCTCCTCGCGCGAAAACGTCTGCGCGCGTTCGAGGATATCGCCTGCTCCCAGGAGACGTCGTGATTTTTTGCTCTTGAGATCGAAAAGCCAAAGCTCCTTGTTGTCTTCCATCGCGTCCGCACGGAGATATGCAAGCTGTGTTCCATCCGGAGACCATTGAACATTACTGAAGCGGACGCCGCCAAGGTATGGCTTTTCAAAGATTCGTTCGACAGTCAAGGTCTGCACCGGTTGAGAGACAGCAAGCGAGAAAAAACAGGTAATCGTAACAAGAATTCGCTGGATCACTCGATCGTTTCCAAGACAGCAAGTACTCGGGAGGGTAACACTACCTCACTCTGAGGTGATTGAAATATAAGGCTTTACAGGGACAAAGAAAAGAGAAAGTAACCCATGCGGAGAGATTTTTTGACGCGGGAATCATGAGCGAACTCATCTTGCTTTTCACGACACCTATCAGTAGTTTCGCATGCGTGTAAAATCATTCTCGAGAGATTCTTCATGACGATTCGCATACTCATCACCGGCGGAACCTTTGACAAAGAGTACAACGAGTTGGACGGGACATTGTTCTTCAAAGATACGCACTTGCCGGAGATGCTGAAACTCGGGCGATGCAAACTGGACGTCGAAGTTCGGACGCTGATGATGATCGACAGTCTGGAAATGACGGACGTGGATCGCCAGGTTATCCTGGAACAATGCAACAAGTGCAAGGAAGACCGGATAGTGATCACGCACGGCACCGATACGATGGAACTTACCGCAGAGGTTTTGGGGAAGACCTTGAAGAGAAAGACGGTCGTGCTGACTGGAGCAATGATCCCTTACAAATTCGGAAGCTCGGATGGACTTTTCAATCTCGGCAGCGCGCTCGGGTTTGTTCAAACCCTAACACCGGGAGTCTATATTGCCATGAATGGACGTTGTTTTATTTGGAACAACGTCCGCAAGAATAAGAAGACGGGTGAATTCGAGGAGAAGTCCTGACCGCGGAGTTCCCCTTAGTTTTTTGCTTTCTTCAACGACGACGGCGTCGCACCATTCAAGATAAGCTGACCAGATGTGGTTGACTTGATCCAATAACCGCGTGAGGGCTGAAGAGTATCTGCGGCGACATAGCCCGAACCAAATTCGTAGAACTGCGAATCAATGATTCCCGGTGGAATGGTGGGAATAGTGCCTGTTGCAACAGGCAAGGCCAACCCACCGATCTGGTTCCATCCTGCCTGAACTTGAATTGTGTCATTCTCAATCGGCGCTCCGGCAAGCCCAACAGTCTGTGCCGTGGCAAATTTCAGCCAGTACCCAACGCCGTTCTCAAGGGAATCTTCGACAGCATATCCCGCCATGCCATCGAAACGATATGCTTCTGAAACCGCGGAGGGGAAAAGGGTTGTCTTACGCGGATCAGTGACAGCGAGTGGAACCGATAACAGATTCCAGCCGGCGTCCATCGGGTAGGAGAACGCGGCACCGGGATTCTCAAAGATGAAAACCAGATCGTCTATTTCGTCGATTCCCGTCATGTCAAGATCGCCGTCATTATCCCTGTCGTACAGCGTTGCACATGAACCCGCGGTAGAAGCATTGAGCGTCCTGGGTGAGACCAACCCCCCTGTTCCATTGTTTTCGAAGATGGTCCAATCTCCGCTGCCGTAGTTACTGCTCACAAGGTCCAAATCTCCGTCCCCGTCAATATCACCAACGTCGATTGCCAGCGAGAAATTCGGAATCGAATAGGTCGTTGCCGTTCCAAGGTTTCCGGCGCCATCACCATACGCGACAGCCACATTGTTGGAGAACGAATTCGCGGAGACAACGTCCACATTTCCATCTCCATTCATATCGCCGACAGCCAGCATCCACGGCTTGCCACCCGCGGGAATCTCATCGGAAAAGGTGAGGTTACCGTTTCCATCACAAAGCATGACGGCAATTTCATTGGTGTTATATGATCCCACAAAAACATCGAGCACACCATCATTGTTGGCATCTGCTACAGCACAAGCAGTCTCACCCCCGCCGTTTGCATCGATGTTGACACGGGCAGCGAATGTGCCATCACCATTGTTCTTGTGGATGGAGATGTTGCTGCCGTTTCGGTTTGCCGTCACGGCATCCCAATCGCCATCGCCATCGAGGTCCAACACGCAAACGCCACGCACGCCACTCGCGGCCTGGTAGCTTGTATTCACGGAGAATCCTCCTGTTCCGTTACCCAGAAGGACGCCAAATTGATCGTTCCCGGCGTTCCCTACTCCATAGTCCAACAACCCGTCTCCATTAAAGTCGGCTCCCTCATTCGGGCTCGGAACGCTTCCGTTGGCCAGAGGAATGATCGTGAAGTTTGAGTATGCACCGGCGCCATCGTTGAGCATAACACGGACGTCCGCGGTAATCTCATTCGGCATCGCCAGGTCCATGTAGCCATCCCCGTTGAAATCCCCACCATAGGCGCCGTAGGTTTGTATATGGCCTTCACCGACTTCGCGTACCGGAAGTGTATCGATTGCCGTCAATTCCATACTCCCCGGTGACGGTTTGGTCCAGAACATCCATGCGTATCCCTTCACCATCGAATCGCCAGCGGTGTCCTCAACCGCCTTCGCAAGATTCACCATTACATATTCACCGGCATTAAACGGACGTAAAGGTGTAAACCGGATGCGCGTATTCCCCTTTTCAAAGATCGTTGTCCCCTGCGGCACCCCTGACCAATGTCCGAAGACCTTGAAGGTCACTGCGTTGACGGAGGAGGGGTCGATCGGGCGGTCAAAATCGATGATAATATCGGTGGAGGATGGAGCCGAGAGTGAATTGCGCGCCGGGGAAACGGAAGTAACAAGCGGACCGGCTGCAATCGCACTACCGGCGATGCAAAGAGCAAGCGCGTGTGTGATTATACGTTTCATTTGTAACCCCATTGTGGATTTTCAACATCTCTATTCTAAGTCTGGCGGAATGATGTTCGCCTTTGCCAGTTCCGGAAGCACCATCTCAGCAACTTCCTTGTTCATCGCGCTCGAAGATGAGGGGTCAACAAATTCTCCTGTTCCAGTCCATACAAGACTGCCTTCGCCGTCAGTGGACCACACATTCACCTCCTGACGTACGAGTTGCTGCGTCTCAGTGTACCCTGGATACTCCACCTCCCTGTAGTGCATGTAGTACATGTTCGACCAGCCGTTGTATCTCGTCACCGGTTCGGCTGTTGTATAACCGGGAACATATCTGGCGATGGTATCGGTGGAAATTCTTCGCGCAACGAGGACTCCCTCATATTTGTTGGCTTTGACCACTTCAATCACCGCCTGAGTATCAGGAATGGCATTATTGAAAATCTGATACGACGGCGTTGCCTTAACGCCGTACTTCGCAAACCCTGCCACAAACCCGTCTTCCCAAATCCGCCGGTTTGCGTTGTTCTTCTTAATCACAATCACCAGCATTGATTTCATCGGCGGGCCTGAATAGGACGAATCCCGCCACATGTTGACCAACCCCGAGGATGAACAACCGGCAAGCAGGAGTACACACCCGAGAAACGCGGCTTGCACGGCCAATCGCATTCTGTGCATGATCTTTCTCCAAAGGAATAACTGGGAAACGATACTGACCTCTAACCGGCGCTCCCCGCGCCTTCGACCTTTGCCAATTCATCCAGCCATCGGCCTGCTTCCCCAACCGATGTAAACACTCGCATATTTACGAGCCGGTTCACGGCAACCGTTTGCGCAAACTTCATCACTTCGCGATCATGTTCCGGATTAACATCAACAAACGCGATCGACTTTAGTATCGGACGAACGACTTTGCTTCCTTGCCGGACGACATCATAGACATCAAATGCTCCGAGACTCTTTCCCTCAAGATTCTCCTCAATAAGCAACGCACTGATGCCCTCCTTCACACATTTCTCATGAACCTCTGCAAGATACCGGATAACTGCACCCTTGGTGTTCTTCCCCGTCACGACTGCGTGAAGATAATTCGGAGTCTTTTCGTGCTTGATTGTGTAGGAATGCGTTGTCAACGTATCAATATGCTACCGTGTCGTTTTTTCGCCCGGTTCGAAGTCAAGGACAAGGGAGTTCATGCAAAATCGTTTGCCGGTCGGAGGCGGCCCGTCATCAAACAGGTGTCCAAGGTGTCCGTCGCAACGGCCGCACAACACCTCTATTCTGTTCATGCTGTGGGAGGTATCGGCCTGGTAGATCACGCTGTTTTGTCGAATCGGTTCATAGAAGCTCGGCCACCCGCACGAACTTGCAAACTTCGCGTCGGATTTGAACAGGGCATTGCCGCACGCGGCACAATAATAGGAACCGATTCCCTCAAAGTCCCAATACTTACCGCTGAAGGCATACTCGGTGTCCTTGTTGCGCGCGATCTGATAGACATCGTCGGGAAGGACCTTCTTCCACTCGGCATTGGAAATGTTCAACTTCGACGTATCTGTTCGTGAATAGTATGGATTGTTTTGCATATCCGGACCTGCATCTCCTTCCGCCTGCGGAACGGTCACATCATGGTCGGTTCGAACCGCCAAAACAAAGGAAGCTGTTGACAATATAAGAACAAAGAGAAAAATATGTGCAGTGAGAATTCGTTTCATTAGGTCACCTTGATTTCATCGCGATAATATCAACCATGGGAGGAGAGCAGAAAAAGGCACTCGGATTCGCCGTGCGTTCTTTCCAATCATTCACCAACGCATCATGTTCCGCTTTCGTCATTCTTCCCTCTTCAACGAGCTTCGGCGCGTATGTCTCAATAAAGATCGCCGGCCACGTCCAGAGTTGTGAACCTGGTCTGGCTACCCTGTGAAGTGGACTGATCTCAACCGGTTGTAAACCGTATTTGGAGAGCAACCCTGGCAGCTTCATCCCCACCCGCGTATCCCCGCCGCGTTCATTCCATGCCGCTGAAACGATTTCCACAAACCGGTCCCACGCCCCACTCCTCGGAGCGAGCAGAATTCCCTCGTAGTGCATATACTCCTGGATTGCAAACACACCGCCGGACTTCAAGGCTTCCGCAACTCCCCGCACAACAGCTTCCGGGTCCCGAACAAAGCAAAGCACCCAGCGTTGGTACGCCGCGTCTATACTCTTTGCAGGAAGATCAAGCGCCTGAACGTCACCCACTCGCGGGTCAATCGAAACTCCGGAATCGCTTCGCAACCTGTTTTTCAAATGTTCGATGAAACGGACCGACTCATCCACAGCGATGACTTTGCCTTTGGAAGTTACGACTCCGGCAAGATCATAGCTTGTGTATCCGGGGCCGCACCCGATATCGAGAACGGTTTTTCCTGCTGTGATTCCGGCACGTTCCCAGATTGAAAACGCTGACGCACTCCACAGCTTATGCTGAACGCCGAGCCGCACAACTTCGGCATCGTGAGTTCCAAGAGCATACTCTTTTTCTTTGGTCATGCCGATTCTACGAGAAGTTTTTTCAACAGGACAATCTGCCCGAGATGATACGCATCGTGCTGCAGGATTGCCTGAATATGCTCGTAATATGTCAATGAATTTGGTGCATACACTGCGTCAAAGTGCAGATCTCTCCCTGAAGTCATATACGACAATAGGGCCTTCTGGGATTTTTCAAGTTCCTTCAACTCTGCTTTCCAGGCCTGCTCCGAAGTGTCAGCTACATCCTCAATATAATTATTCTCCGGTGCATGGTGGATAATACCCTGAATTCTTTGGAGATTTGCGCGCCGCCAAGCTATCATATGTCGCACAATCTGCCAGATGGAATTGTGACTCCCAATTCTTCGCTCAGCTTGTAAAGCGGAAACGTCTTCCAGTGTCGCAAGAATCGTCACGTCAAGCCATGGAGAACCGTTGTAATGATCCTTGAAAAGCTTCACGAGACGCGAGAGTTCAACTTCATCGGCCGGCATTGTCTTTCAAAGTCAGGGTTGGATAAATCTGCTCAGCAATTCCTCTGTTGGCACCATGCAGGAATCGCTTCTACCAAAGATAGCATACCTGTACTTTGAAACCAACCGGTAGAGGCCATTCCGCAGAAATCCCGGCATCACCTTCCCCCAGGAAATAATCCGCCACGGACCGGAGAGTTCCCGCGCTATTCTGACAATTGCCTCGGATTCCGTGTAGATGTTTTCATCGTCAACAAGAATAACCGTATCAAGCCCCGGGTGGGTGGATGATAGTTTCTCTAGAAGCGATTGGGAAGACTCAGATTGGAGGGGGGCAAAAATAAAAACGCCGTGCTTGTCGTGCTTGATGATAAATTGAACTGATCCGTTACAGAGATTGCAAACACCATCAAACAGAATAATCTTTTGGTTTTGTGTAGACACGACACATTGCAGGTATAAGAATGGGGTACGGCTGTAGCCCGCACCCCATTTATTATCCTCTTGCGTTTCTCTTAACGACCATACATCAGAAGATTACATCCCGCAAGAAGCGGCATCACCACGACAAATAGGATCACAAGCGCTGAAACAATCCGGGTTGATTTCATATGGAGTTCACTCTGGGTTGTGGATGTATGTTGTGGGTTATGGATATGCTGAACATGAGTCTTTCAGTTCAATAGCGTTGCACACGAATACTTGAAAGCCCTGCGTCAATGTCAACGTAAATCTTGGTAGAGGCATCTTCGAAATTGGGCGTCCGGTACGTGCCGTCATGGATCTCATCAAAATCCGTTAGGCGCTTACTCGTGAGACCTGAGCTGAGTTTCACTTCACAGCCGGATGAAACAGGAATCTCGATCCGTACCTCGGAAGCTCCAATATCAATCTGAACATGAAGCTCCGGAACGAGATCACCAACTTTCAGCTTCAACGAAGTCGCTCCTGCGTCCAGCGTAAAGCGTTTCACTTTGTGAGAGCTCAGATCAAGGTTAATCTCGGATGCCCCCGCGTCCAGGTCAATGTCCCAGAGTGGATTCGGATTCAGTTTCATCTCGACGATGTTCTTCGCCCTCTTGAAGCTGATATCGTTCTTACCGGAGAACTCTAGCCCGACTTCGTGATGATCATCGGTCTGGCTCGCGTTAATAGTATATGTTCCGAGTGTCGTCTTGGTCATGGCGGAAACAAGTTCATCGGATAGCCCATTGATCTCAAACAACCCCGCGCCGAAGCCGGCATGGAACTGTACGACTTTCATTGTGGAATCAAACGGTGTTGTCAGGAGATCTTCGGTGGGTGACGCGTACTTTGTATTCGACGAGTGTCCCCACCAGCGAAAACCTATTGTCGCATAGATCGAAGTTGCAAGAAGGATTGCAGCAATGACGGCGATGGCAGCCCTGAGCGCTTTGTGGGAAACAAGCCAGAGCAACCCGATGAGGATAAGCGAGATGGGCCAGATTTGCCAGAGTGCAGCCCAGCCAAGATCAACCGGAATGTATTTGCCAAACGCAAACAGCAACCCGATTTGAATCAACAAAACACCCCAGAACAGTTTGCCGGTTTTCATGACTTCCGAAACTTTGATTGCGTGGAGTCCGAACGAATGAAACGCTACCGAAATCAGACGCGAATGTCAATAGTCGGTAGTGTCCCAGTTTGAACCTCAACAACAAAATACCGACAAAGCTGCCGGTATCTACAAATTCACTCCAGGAAGAAATATCTCCGCTATCATGCATCGAACACTGCCTCCGCCGACACGCTCAATCGCCGGAATGCTGATTAGGACAACATCGCAGAGATCGGCAAGCTGATTTTGTTGAGTTCCGGTCAGGGAATTCCACGCCGTCGTCGAAACGACAAGCAGGTTTTTGTCCGTCGGGCCTTTGAGTTCAAGCATGTTCCCGGCAAAGCAATTCATCTGGTCAAAGGAGATATCAATGATGATTCGTCCTGAAAGCGCATCGGCAACATTCTTCGCAGAGGAACTGCCTTTGATGCTTTCGAGACAAACAACCGCGAACCCGGTTCCGATACACATCATGACATTCGTGTGATAGATTTGAATACCGTTTCGATCAACTGCATCAAACATCACAGGCGTGCAACCCAGCGTTGCCGTCAGTGATTTCAGCAAGTCGGCATCCGTCCGCGGCGACCTGCACGCGAACGCATTCATGTGGAGATGATCAAACACAATGCTTCCAGTTCCTTCAAGGAATTTCCCTTGCTGTTCAAATCCTGAAATATCAATCGTGCGTCGAACCTCGTATGACTCAGAGACTGTTTCGAGGATATCTTTTCTTCTTTCCGATCGCCTGTTTATCGCGTGCATCGGGTAGAGAACAACTGTGCCGTCGGGATGGAAAGTGACCCAGTTGTTCGGAAAGATCGCGTCCGGCTTCGCAGGCGTCGGAGTGTCGTCAATAGCGAGAACGCGAACGCCCTTCTCGCGCAATGTTTTAACCATCGCGTCAAACTCAACTAATGCAAGGCGCTGGATTTCGTCGGGGTTTATCTCCCGAACATCAGACTGGAACGAATTCGAGGATGCGGTCTGTGTGTTGAATCCGAAGTGCGACGGACGGATGAGGAGGACGGAGTCTGCTGATTGCATGTATGGAAACATACGGGAAGGAACAACACAAGTCAAATTGCGCGGGACGCGCGGTGCAAGTCGGGCCGAGGTGTTCTCCCTATCTCCCGACCTCTCTCCCAGCTGGGAGAGAGGAGTGAAGAACGTGCAGGCCAAAACCACTCCTCCAAACGCGCTTTAGGTCTGGTGGTCCGGATTCAGCGGAGGGGCGCGTTGGTGGAATCAATAAGCGGGTTTGCATTCTCGATGTTTTTGGATGAACTCGATTAACAAATTGAGAATGCATGGATTGTGTGTAGGCGGCCTCATAACGCGGGTTCTGAATCCGGACGATTCTTTTTCGTTCTTTCTCTTTTAAAGAGTTTTCATGAAGCTTCGCTTCACTGTTGCCAATGAAAATGAGAACTTGGAGGTGTAGATTGTGTGAACCACTGGAGCAGGTGAGGTTGCTTTCTTTACTGGTGTTGCGAACCCGTTAA
>Ga0187893_10001413_pt1 | contig 57902 bp, 54 predicted proteins | sample MA1701074metaG_FD_139574 | JGI IMG/M metagenome (GOLD analysis project Ga0187893, IMG submission 139574) | White microbial mat communities from a basaltic lava cave in the Kipuka Kanohina Cave System on the Island of Hawaii, USA - MA170107-4 metaG ...
GCGAGTTCGGCGCCGACATTGCCGTCCGCAGCTTCGAGGAAGAGCTCGTCTCGGCCGCAACCGAGGAAACGAAGCCCGAGGACATGGTGCCTCGGGCGCCGGTTGTCACGGTGATGGGCCACGTCGACCACGGCAAGACGTCGCTGCTCGACGCGGTCCGCGAGACGCGAGTGGCCGAGCGCGAGGCGGGTGGCATCACGCAGCACATCGGCGCGTACCACGTCGAAATGCCCGACGGCCGCAGCGTCGTCTTCCTCGACACGCCGGGCCATGAGGCGTTCACGCTGATGCGCGCCCGCGGCGCCAAGGTCACCGACGTCGTCGTGCTCGTCGTCGCTGCTGACGACGGCGTGATGCCGCAGACGCGGGAGGCGATCGATCACGCGCGGGCGGCGAGCGTGCCGATCGTCGTGGCGATCAACAAGATCGACAAGGCCGAGGCGAACCCCGACAACGTCAAGCGCGAGCTGGCGGAGCTGAACCTGGTGCCCGAGGAATGGGGCGGCCAGACGGTGATGGTGCCGGTATCGGCGAAGAAGCGGCAGAACCTCGAGCTGCTCCTCGAGATGATTCTGCTGTCGACCGACATCCTCGAGCTCAAGGCCAACCCGAAGCGGAGCGCGTCGGGCACGGTGCTCGAAGCGAAGCTCGATCGCGGCCGAGGCCCCGTGGCGACCGTCCTCGTGCAAGACGGCACGCTCAGCGTGGGTGACAACTTCATTGCCGGCCCGGTCGTGGGCCGCGTGCGCGCGCTCATCGACGATCGCGGGCGGCCGGTGAAGTCGGCCCCGCCGTCGACGCCGGTGGAGGTGCTCGGCCTCACGAGCCTGCCGCAGCCTGGCGACCCGTTCCAGACGGTGGCCGACGCCGCGAAGGCACGGCAGATCGCCACGTTCCGGCAGACGCGCGCCAAAGAAGCGGCCCTCGGCGCCAAGGGCGGCCGGCTCACGCTGGAGTCGCTCAAGGAACAGATCGCCGAGGGCGGCATGAAGGAGCTGCCGATCATCGTCAAGGCCGACGTGCAGGGGTCGGCCGAGGTGCTCGCCGATACGCTGACGAAGCTGTCGGACGAGAAGGTGAAGATCAACATCATCCGCTCGGGCGTGGGCGCCATCAACGAGTCGGACGTGCTGCTCGCCTCCGCCTCGAACGCGATCATCGTCGGATTCAATGTGCGGCCCGACCGCAACGCGGCCGACGTCGCCGAACGGGAGCAGGTCGACATCCGCCTGCACTCGGTCATCTACAACGTGACCGACGAAATCAAGAAGGGCATGGCCGGGCTGCTCGAGCCGACGTTCAAGGAAGTGCGGATCGGTACCGCGGAGATCCGTGAGGTATTCCGTGTACCGAAGGTCGGCACGATCGCCGGCTGCATGGTGACCGACGGCACCATCACGCGCAAAGGCGAGACACAGGTGCGCCTGCTCCGCGACAATGTCGTCATCCACGAGGGCAGGATTGCCTCGCTTCGCCGATTCAAGGACGACGTGTCGGAAGTGAAGGCGGGCCTGGAGTGCGGCATCAGCCTCGAGCGCTACAACGACATCAAGGTGGGCGACGTCATCGAGGTCTTCACGATGGAACGAGTGCCAGTTACCGCCTAGAACCTGGGTGCGAAGGTCCGACATGCGAGGGTGCGAAGGTGCGTCCGACGGTGCCAAGGTGCGAAGGTTCCTGCACCATCGAACCAACGCTCGCACCCTCGCCCCCTCACTGCACCCTCGCACATGGTGATTGCGGTACTTTCCGTCGAGCTCCACATCCCCTACGCGCAGTCGCTGAAGGACAAGCGCATGGTGCTGCGGCGGGTCAAAGACCGGCTGCAGAAGTTCAACGTCGCGGTCTCCGAGGTCGAGTATCAGGACGTATGGCAGCGGGCCGGCCTTGGTGTCGTCGCAATCTCGACCACCACCGAACATGTGGAACGCGAGCTGGCGGCGGCGGCCGACGAGATCGAGCGCGTAGAGCCGGGGCTGATCACGCGGACGGAGATCGAGTTCTTGACGTAACTCACAACTCACACAGTGTGGCGCTTTCACCCTTTTGAGTCTTCAGTTTTGAGTCTTGAGTTTCGAGTTTTGAGTCTGAGTTATCCATGGCACAGGGATATCGTCCGGATCGGGTCGGCGATCAGATTCGCCAGGAGCTGGGCGAGCTGCTGACCCGCGGCGCCGTCCACGATCCCGGGATCGGCTTCATCACGGTCACGCGCGTGCAGGTGTCGGCCGACCTGCAGCACGCGCGCGTCTTCTACACGTCGATGGGTGACGAGAAGGCTCGGCGCGCAACGTCGAAGGCGCTCGAGCGCGCGACGCCGTTCTTCCGGCGCCATCTCGGCGGCCGGCTACGGCTGCGGCGTGTTCCCGAGCTCGAATTCCGCTTCGATCAATCGGTCGAGCAACAGGACCGGATCGAGCAAATCCTCCGCGATCTCCACGAGGAGGAACGGCAGCGCGGGTCCCAGGACGATGACGGTGAGTGAAACGGGAACTGCGGGCCAGGTAGCCGACGTCCTGCGCCGCCGCCAGCGGTTCGTGATCGCGTCGCACGTGCGTCCAGACGGCGACGCCGTCGGCTCGCAGCTCGCCCTGGCGTACGCGCTTCGCGCGCTCGGCAAGGACGTGCGCGTCGTCAGCCGTGATCCCGCGCCGGCTCCTTTCCTCGTCTTTCCTGGTGTCGCCGAGATTGAAATCACCAATCAGGTCGACGATCCCGGTGATGCGGTCGTCGTCATGGAATCAGGAGATCTGTCGCGTACTGGGATCGCCGGCCTCCAGCGCGGCTTCGTCGTCAACATCGACCACCACGTCGGCAACGCGATGTACGGCGCGGTGAACTGGTTCGACCTCTCCGCCGCGGCGTGCGGCGAGATGGTGTTCGACCTGGTGCGCGAGCTCGGCGTGCCGCTGACGTACGAGATCGCACTCCACGTCTACATCGCGATTCTCACCGATACCGGGTCGTTCCACTACTCGAACATCTCGCCGCGGACCTTTGACATCTGCCGCCGCTGCGTCGAGGCGGGCGTGGTGCCGCCGGCCATCGCCCGCAGCGTGTTCGACAGCAACAGTCTCGGCCGGCTGAAGCTCTTCGGCGCCGTGTTGAGCCAGATGGAGCTCGATGCGAGTGGACGCGTCGCGACGCTGATGGTTGACCGGAAGCTGGCGGCTGATTGCGGCGCCACCTACGAAGACACGGAAGGGCTGATCAACCTGCCGCTCACCGTCAAGGAGATCCAGGCTGTCGTGTTCTTCAAGGAGATCGGCCCAGACGAGTGGCGCGTCAGCATGCGGTCGAAGGAGAACATCGACATCCACGCCGTCGCGCGACAGTTCGGCGGCGGCGGCCACAAGAACGCGTCAGGCTGTAACGCCACGGGTCGGCTGAGCGATGTGACGGCGCTGTTCCAGCGGAACATTCTCGAGCAGATTCAGAAAGCCTGATGGACGGCGTTCTCGTCGTCGACAAACCGCAGGGTCCGACGTCGCATGATGTCGTCGCCGCAGCGCGGCGCCTCCTGGGCGAGCGGCGGATCGGACACACCGGGACGCTCGATCCGCTCGCCACGGGTGTACTCCCGCTGGCGATTGGGCAAGCGACACGCTTGGTCCGCTTCCTGGCGGCCTCCGACAAGGAGTACGACGCGACGATTCGGTTCGGCGTCACGACCGACTCCTACGACATGACGGGCGTCGAGACCAGCCGAACCGACGCACTCCCGTCGCGCCACGACGTGCTGCAGGCGCTTGCCGCGCTGACTGGCGAGTATCGGCAGACGCCGCCCGCGTATTCGGCAAAGAAGATCGGCGGCCGCCGCGCGTACGCGCTCGCCCGCAACGCGGGGGCTGACCCCCATGGCGGGCGCGGGGGGCATCCCCAGCTGCCCGCCGCTCTCGTGCGCGTCGACTGCGCCGACCTCCGCGAGTTCGCGGACGGCCGCGCGCGCGTCACCCTGACCTGCTCGGCCGGGTTCTACGTGCGGTCGTTCGCGCATGATCTGGGCGACCGCGTCGGAGTAGGTGCCTGTCTCGAGGCGCTGCGACGCACCCGGGCTGGCGAGCTGACGCTCGAGGCGGCGATACGGATCGAGGAGCTGCACGACGCCGGACGGGTGGCGGAGCGGCTGGTTCCATTGCCGGCGCTTCTCGGCACGTGGCCGGCTGTCACGCTGACCGATCGGGGGCGCGAGCGCGCGGCGCACGGGCGCGCGTTGGAGTCGTATGACTACTCTCCGCCCCTCCCTCTGACCTGGCCTTTCACCCCCGACCCCTTGTGGATTCGTTTGCTGGACGAACGCGGCGCGCTGGTGGCAATGGCGACGCGAGGGACCCGGGCCGATTCATTGCATCCGGCGGTTGTGCTGATATAGAATGGTAAGTCTTTTAGGGACTCGCATTTAGCAAGAGTACGGCGGTCTGGTGGGCAGACGTCTTCCTGGGCCGTTCGTGGAGGAAGCCATCGTGGCGTTTACCAAGGACCGCAAGACCGGGATCATAGGGACGTACCGGACGCACGATACGGACACCGGATCCCCGGAAGTCCAGGTCGCGCTCCTCAGCGAGCGCATCAACTATCTCACCGAGCACTTCAAGGTCCATGCAAAAGACCATCACTCGCGCCGCGGGCTGCTGAAACTGGTCGGCCAGCGGCGAAGGCTGCTCGACTACCTGAAGAGCAAGGACTCGGACCGGTACGCGGAGCTCATCCGCCGTCTCGGCATCCGGAAATAGAAACTTTCGTGTGTAAGCCAAGAGTCAAAAGGCAAGTGTCAAAGGTCGACGCCGACCGCGAGGCCCTTTGACTTTTCCCATTTGACTTTTGACTTCCCTGTGACAACTCCTATGCACAACGTCAATCTGCAGCGCCGCGAGATTCAGATCGGCCCGCGGACGATTTCTCTTGAAACAGGCAAGCTCGCCAAGCAGGCCGACGGCGCCGTGCTCGTCCGATCGGGCGACACCGTCGTCCTGGTCACCGCGTGCCGCGCGGCCAGCGCGCGCGAAGGCATCGACTTCCTGCCCCTCACCGTCGACTATCGCGAGTACACGTACGCTTCGGGCCGGATTCCCGGCGGGTTCTTCAAGCGCGAAGGCAAGCCGTCGGAAAAAGAAGTCCTCACGAGCCGTCTGATCGATCGTCCTATCCGCCCGCTCTTCCCGTCGGGATGGCGCTACGAGACGCAAATCATCGCGCTCGTGCTGTCAGCCGACACCGAGAACGATTCCGATGTGCTCGCGATCACCGGCGCGTCGGCGGCGCTCGCCTCCTCCAGCATTCCCTTCGAGAAGACGATTGCCGGCGTACGTGTGGGGATGATCAACGGCGAGTTCGTCATCAATCCCACCTTTGCCCAGCGCAAGGAGAGCACGCTCGATCTCATCGTGGCCGGCAGCATGGACGGCATCGTGATGGTGGAGGCGGGCGCAAAGGAAGTGGCCGAGGCGGACGCCGTGGGCGCGCTCGACGCGGCCCACGCCGCCATCAAGAAGATCATCGGCGGTATCGACGAGGTCGCCGCCGCCGCAGGCAAGAAAAAGCTCGCGGTCCAGAAAAAGGCGATCGGCCACGACTTCTATCGCGAGGTCGAGGAAAGGGTCTACGTGCCCCTGAGCGAGGCGATGCGGATCCGCGGGAAACTCGAGAACTACGATCGGGTCGACCAGGTCCTCGAAGAATTCGTCGCGTCGATTCCCGAAGGCGAGGTCCAGCGGCGCCTCGAGGCGAAGCAGATCTTCCACGAGCTGAAGGAAAAGGTGCTGCGCGAGGAGGTGCTCCAGCGCAGCGTCCGGCTCGACGGCCGCCGGTTCGACGAGATCCGCCCGATTTGGAGCGACGTGGGCGCGCTGCCGCGCACCCATGGTTCCGCCGTCTTCACGCGAGGTGAGACGCAGGCGCTCGTCACGTGTACGCTCGGCACCGCCGACGACGAGCAGAAGGTCGAGCATGTCAGCGGCGAGTTCTACAAGCGATTCATGCTGCACTACAACTTCCCGCCCTTCTCGGTCGGCGAGGTTGCATTCCTCCGCGGCCCCGGGCGGCGGGAGGTCGGCCATGGCGCGCTCGCCGAGCGCGCGCTTCTGCCGGTCGTGCCGAGCGAAGACCAGTTCGCCTACACGATCCGGATCGTCTCGGACATTCTGGAGTCGAATGGGTCCTCGTCGATGGCGTCGGTGTGTGGTGCGTCGATGGCGATGATGGACGCCGGCGTGCCGCTCAAGGCGGCGGTGGCGGGCATCGCGATGGGACTCATCATGGACGAAAAGACTGGCAAGTACGCCGTCCTCTCGGACATCGCGGGTGCCGAAGACCATTACGGCGACATGGACTTCAAGGTAGCCGGCACCACCGCCGGGATCACCGCCCTGCAGATGGACATCAAGGTGTCGGGCGTGACCGCGGAGATCATGCGCAAGGCGCTCGAGCAGGCACGCCAGGGACGGTTACACATCCTGGGCGAGATGGCGAAGACGATCGCGGAGCCGCGGAAATCGATGTCGGCGTTCGCGCCGCGCATCGTGACGATCCGGATCCCCGTGGACAAGATCCGTGACGTCATCGGCCCCGGCGGCAAGATGATCCGCAGCATTATCGAGCGTACCGGCGTCAAGATCGATGTCGAAGACGACGGCCGTGTGAATGTGGCGTCCTCCGACGGCGAGTCGGCGCAGAAGGCAATCGGGATCATTCAGGAGCTGACCGCCACGCCGGAGCTGAACAAGACCTACATGGGGAAGGTCCAGCGGATCACCGACTTCGGCGCGTTCGTCGAGATCATGCCGGGCACCGATGGGCTGCTGCACGTCTCCGAGATCGCAAACCACCGCGTCAAGGACGTGCGGGACGAGCTCAAGGAAGGCCAGCAGCTCCTCGTGAAGGTGATCAACATCGACCCGACCGGGAAGATCCGGCTGAGCCGCAAGGCGCTGTTGCAGGACGAGGCCGCCAAGGCTGGCGCCGCGACGGCTGCCAAAGAATAGATGAAGCGGACGCGCCGGCAGGCGGGAGCACTGATCGCCGCCGCTGGCGCCCTGCTGACTCTTCGTCCCCTGCTACGTCGTCTCACGGCGCAGGAGCAACCGCCTGGCCGGCCCCAGTTCACGCTCGTCGCCAGGGAGTACCGCTATACCCCCGACCGAATTGAGGTTGCGCAGGACGACCTCGTCCGGCTCACGATCCGCAGCGAGGACATCACGTACAGCTTCGCCATCGACGAGTACCGCATCGTCCGCCGCGTGCCGGCCGGCGGCGAGACGACCTTCGAATTCCGCGCCGATCGACCGGGGACGTTCCGTTTCTACAGCAACCTGACGAGCGACACCGCGCATGCGGCCATGCAGGGGCAGCTCGTCGTCCGACCGCGCTGAGCTTGCTGCGCACGGGGTGGGTTGGGCCCTCGGACGGAGTGTCCGGCTTTGGCCGGACCGGTGTATAACGTTCAGCAGTCGATATCCTGGACCGATCGCCATTCAGACAGGAGCACCCGTCATGAGGACGTGCACCGTGTTGGTGGTTCTTCTCCTCGCCAGCTCCGCCCAGACCGCCGCGGCACAGACCGCCGGTCGCGCCTGCGCGGCACTCAGCTCGCTCACGCTGCCGAAGGGAAGCGTCACACTTGCCGAGGCGCGCGCCGCCGGCCAGTTCACACCACCCGATGCCCCACCGGCTCAGACAGCCAATCCGCTGCCGGCGTTTTGCCGCGTCGCGGCGACGCTGAGACCATCGAGCGACTCCGACATCAAGATCGAGGTATGGCTGCCCGCCGACAACTGGAACGGCAAGCTCCAAGCCGTTGGCAACGGCGCATTCAACGGCAACGTCCCGTACGGCGCCATGATGGCGGCGCTCCGTCGCGGTTATGCTGCGGCCGGGACCGACACGGGCCACGTCGGCGGCGGTGCGCAGTGGGCCCTTGGCCATCCCGAAAAGGTGATCGATTTCGGTTGGCGCGCGGTACACGAGATGACGGTCGCCGCCAAGACGATCATCGCCGCACACTACGCTGCCGGCCCGCGGTATTCCTACTGGAACGGCTGCTCGGCCGGCGGGCGGCAGGCGATGAAGGCCGCGCAGCGCTTCCCCGACGATTTCGACGGCATCATCGCCGGCGCCCCTGGTCTCGACTGGACCGGCCGCGCGGCGCAGGCCAATCGCGTCGCCAAGGTGCTGGCATCGTCCGAGCCGGCACGGCTGCTCGAGCGCGAACGCCGGATCCTGCACACCGCGGCGGTCGGCGCGTGCGACGCGCTCGACGGCGTCAAGGACGGACTGATTGAAAACCCCGAGCGGTGCACATTCGATCCGGGCGTGCTCGCGTGTCGCGCATCGAATGGTACAGACTGCCTGACTCCTCCGCAGGTAGAGACAGCTCGCTTGATCTACTCCAGCGCGAAGAATCCCAAGACCAACCGCGAGATTGCGGGACTGTTGCCGGGCAGCGAGCTCGGATGGACCGACCTCGGGTGGACCGACTCGGCGCGCGCGACCGGCGTCGACCAGTTCCGCTACATCGTCAAGGCCGATCCGACGTGGACGGTTCAGCAATTCACCTTCGAGACCGATATCGTGCGCGCAGACGACGTGGATCGCGACACGATCAACGCGCTCGATCCGAATCTGAAGCCCTTCTTCGATAGTGGTGGGAAGTTGATTCAGTACCACGGCTGGAGCGATCCGCAGATCTCGCCCGCGAACAGCGTCGAGTACCACAAGCGGGTGACGCAGGCCGTTGGCGAGGCCTCGCGCGTGCACGACTCCTACCGGCTGTTCATGGCGCCCGGGATGGGGCATTGCGGCGGCGGCGCAGGGCCTAACACCTTCGACATGGTGACGGCGCTCGAGCAGTGGGTCGAGCAGGGCAAAGCGCCCGATCGGATTCCCGCGTCACACGCCACAGCAGGCAAAGTCGACCGGACACGGCCGCTGTGTCCGTATCCCCAGACGGCCGTCTACAAGGGCGCAGGCAGCATCGACGCCGCGGAGAACTTCGAGTGTCGGGCGCCGTAGCGCCTGGACGGCAGGGCCAAAGGGGTCTCCAACGCGCGGTTGTTGCGCGTCGGGGTGCTCAACGCTGCAAGTGAGCCGCGCGCGACCAGGACCCAGCGCGCCTTCCGCGAATCCTCCAGCCGCCGTTACTTCCTTTGCGACTCAACGTGTAACCGTGCGACATCGAATACTGCCAACGTCTTGGAACCAAAATTGGTTAGAAGCAGAGTCTGCTGGTTCTCAGTAACCCTGAGCTCGCGCGGAAAAACTCCTGCGGGCACCGTGCCAAGGATCGCATTCTCGCCGTCCCTTATCTTCCTTGTGTCAATGATGGTAAGCGACTGCGCGGCGTTGGTGTCTCCAAACCGGTTGGAGTTGGTCACCACGAGGCGCGCTCCATCATCCAGGACTGCGACCCCCACCGGCGCATCACCGACGGGAACTCGACCAATGAGCGCCTTTGCTGGATCGGCGAGTAGGTTTCTGGTATCGAAGGCGAGAACCACGTTGTCGGTTCGGGCGCTCACGTACGCGACGTCACCGTTCGGAGAGGTGACCAGTCGGACCGGATTGCATCCGGCAGGTACCGCCGCAATTACCGCGTGGGCGGGATCGCGAATGGCCCGCCCCACATCCACGACCAGAATCGCCCCTTCGGCGTAGCTGGAGCCTTGTCGGGCAACCTCTGACGCGGGCGGGCGGCAGACGGGCGGCCAACCATAGTCGTCTGGCGCAACCTGACTGGTCGTGTAGAGGAGCCGATGATCTGGTGAGAATGTGAGCGCAATGGGTGCTCGGCCGACCGGGATCTGCCCAACGACGGCGCTGGCTTGGAAGCCCGATGCCAGAGCGTTTACCAGGTCCACAACACTGATAGTTCGTGTGGATTCGTCACTTAGAAACAACCAATGATCGTCGTGAGTGACGTTCGCGTAGACGCGCCCAGCCATCGGAGCGTCGTTCAAATATCCCAGAATGGCGTCCGCTGAACCGACGGTCAGACGGGCCGAGTCGATGAACGCCACCCGGTCGTCGCTGGCGACGATCAACAGTTGCCCGTCGTGTGTGAGGGCCATGCCATAGGGACTGCCCTCAAGCGAGATCACCCTCGCAAGGGAAGGCTCGCCCGCCAGGTTGACCACAGCGACACCGCCCTTCGGAGCACCCGGTTGCGGGGGTCTTCTTGGATCTCCAGGTTCAACTGGGCCGGCAAGTGAGACAAATACGTGGCATCCGTCAGCCGCGGGGATCGCCTGGAATGGGTCCCCTGGCAATTCAACGATAGCGACGGGTTTCGCAGCGACCTGGCCGCAGTCGGCCGCGCGACTGGGCATCGACCGCGCACACGAGAGCGTCGGCGCGCTGAGTGTCACGATGATCGCTATGACGGACCGTTTTCGACGTTTCCAAGCTTGTACGATCAATGCATCACGCTTTCGAATTCTTCGGAACGGCCTACAACCAGTATTAGCCCACTGTGAGACCGCGTGTTACACCTCTCGCAATGGAATTCCGCGACCCGCACGCAGAGCGTCTCGCGCCTCCTCGATGCGACGCAGAAACTCCGGGTGATGCGTCAGCCGATACTCGAACCAGTCCTCTTCCGACGAAAACCCAATGAGGACGCCGGCGGGCCGACCGTGCCGCGTAATGACAATCTCTTCTTCGACCGCAAGGCGCAGATACTTGGAGAAATCATCCTTCACCTCCGCCAGAGCCACTTCCCTCGGTTTTTGGGCTTGATGTCCCTTGCGCGTCGAGCCACGCCTGGGCCTCGGCTTTCGTGACAATCGCGAGGACCTGGACTTGCGTTTCTGTAGCGTCATAGAACACCCTGATGTCGCCCACGCGCAGGCGGTACTGCGGTTGGCTCGAGCCTCGGAGTCGCTTGATCCGACTTCTGCTGACTTTCGTCGGCTCGTGCGTCAAGTGCACCTCAAGCGCCTTGGTGACGCCGGTGCGAATGGGCACCGATAGATTCTTGAGCGCCGTTGCCGCTGTCGGCGCAAGAACGATCTCGAATGCCATTCTGGCCATATTCTAGCCAGATTTCAAGATACGTCCAATAGCCTCAGTTGCGAGTTCGGCGATCATGCCGTTCAGCCGCGAGCGGTGCCACATGTCATTCGTCACATCCGATACTCGGCGCGCGCCGCTCGACGGCTGCAGCGGTTGACACCTATTCAGCCCTCCCCGCGCACCTGCTCATTGTGAGTAGGCTCAGCGCCGGGTCAATGCGCGCATCCGCGCAGGAGGAGAGCTGAGATGAGATTCTACAACCGCCAGCATCGGCACTATAGCGGGATCGATCTCCACGTGAAGACCATGTACGTGTGCATCCTCGACGCCACGGGCCAGGTGCTCGTGCATCGCAATGTGCCGTCGACACCGGAGGCCTTGCTCCAGGTGGTGGCGCCGTACCGCGACGACCTGGTGGTGGCCGCCGAGTGCATGTTCACGTGGTATTGGCTCGCGGATGTCTGCGCCGCTGAAGGATCGCGTTCGTGTTGGGCCACGCGCTCGCGATGAAGGCCATCCACGCGCCGATGTCGGGCTCGATTCCCGCCAGGGCACAGGCGATCACGCTGACGGCAAGGCCCACCATGCATAGCATCGTCGCGATCTGGTACCACTCGAGCGGATGCTCTGGCGCGCCGTTCGGGGACCCAGATGCAACGGCATCCCAGGGAAGTTCGGTCTCATGGCGGCTCCGCCGTTGCGGACGATAGCTTCGGAATATGGCCAACGCCGCGACCAACAGCACGAGATTCGAGACGGTGGCCACGGTCAGGAGCGTGAGCGGGTTGAAGTCGATGCCTGCGCGTCGCGCGATCTGATAGGTCACGATGCCGAAGAGACTCGTCGGCGCGAACCCGCCCGTGCTGATCCCGGTGTTGATCGCAATCGCCATCACCCCGGCGTCCACGCCAGACCGCCTCGCGATGGGCATCGCGAGCGGCGCCACCACGAGGCCCGCTGGCGGCGAGCCCATCGCGGCCACGGCAGCCGTAATCGCGAAGAATACGAAAGGCAAGGCCACCGGCCGCACCGCCGCACGAGCCAGCCCACGACTCACGACAGCATCGACAGTGCCCTTGACCTGTGCGATCCCAAGAGTGATACCCGCCAGCAGGACCAGGATGCTGATCGGAAAGCCGCCCACGACATGGCGCACGGTGGCGACCGCAAAAAGGCCAACGAAGATGGCAATCGCACCGATGGATACGAGCATCCTGGTAGTTCGGTCAGCGAAGCGCCAGGGTCAGCAGTCACTGCCCCGGTTTTCAGGGCCTACTGCGCGGCCATGGTTACGTCCTAACGCCGGAAGATCGCCTTTGGCATCAGCGCGTGGATGCCCTTCGTTCCATCGACCGCCTGCGTGACCACCAGGTCCATCGCGGCGCTTGCGACCATGTAGGCGTCGTCGCGCGACAGTCCTTTCGTCGACACCAGGAAATCCAGCATCTCGCGCGTGGCGATCCGCACCGCCTCGTCGAGGTCCGCGTGGAGTCCCATGGTGATAAAGTGCGTCGGCGTTTCCGCCCGCGGCCAGGTGAGTCGGCGACCCTTGTGGAGGACGACCTGAATTTCGCCCTTGAGCGACGTCTCGATCGCCGACAGGGCCACCTCGCCGTAGCCCTGCGCGGCGTGGCCGTCGCCAATCGAGAGCAGGGCGCCAGGGACGTGCACGGGCAGGTACAGCGTGCTGCCAGCGCCGAGATCGCGATTGTCGAGGTTCCCGCCGAAGATGTTCGGCGGTCCGCTCGGCACACGACCCATGCTCGGGGGCGGCGCCACCCCCATCACGGCCCAGAACGGCTTCAGCGGCACCACGACGCCTGGCGCGTACTCCACCGTCTTGCGCTCGAGATCGAGCCAGAGCACACGGCCCTTCTCGTACGGAAAATCCTCCGGCAGTACACCCCGATTCGGGACGAACCCCTGCCCCGCGATCGGCAGCCGCACGTCGACCGACCGAATCCGGATTTCGAGCATGTCCCCGGGCTCGGCACCCCGGACGGCGATCGGCCCGCTCAGGTTGTGATCGCCGCGCCCGTTGCCCTCGAACCCCTCGTACGCGGCGTAGAGCTCCGCCGGGATCTTCTCTTTCGGGACGCCGAGGTTCTCGAACCACCTCGGGTTGCCGCTGGCCGTCTCGAGCCGCACGATGTCGCCGGAGCCGATCGTGAGGACGGGCTTCAGCGACGCGTCGAAGAATCCACGATGCACGGTCGACGCCGAGGCCTTCAGTTCGTGAATGCGGGGTGACGCGGTCTGGCCCCGCACCGCTGCCGGCAGGGCCGCAAGGACGACACACACAGCGACTCGGCCTGCGATCATCGGATCCCTCCTGGTCTCGTGCGTTACTGGCAGAGCGTCACGACGCAGATCGACAAGATGTTCCGATTTTGGGGCGGGACGGGCAGGCCGCGCTCTATCATCAGCTTCCGGATGAACGCGGCGGTCTCGGGATACGCGACCGCGGACTGCACGCCCACGCGCACCAGCCCCTCGGCATAATCAAGCGCCTGCCAGGTGTAGCCGGCGGCCACCGATCCGACGCGTTCGGTGTCGCGGCTGCCGCGATCGCGGACGTCGAGTCGGGCGCCACGGTCCACGAGCAGCTGGACGACGGGATTGCGGCCTTTGAGCGCGGCGCCCATGAGCGCCGTCCGTCCCTCGCGATTGGCGTGGTTCGCGTCGAGGCCCAGATCGAGCAGCATACGTACCGTCTCGACGTTCTCCTCGCGCGACCGCTCGTAGGTCACCCCCTCGACCCAGCCGATACCGGCCGCCGCCGTCAGCGCCGTGTCGCCGTTCGCGGTCGCGATCGCCGGGTCGGCGCCGTACCGGAGCAGTACCTTCATCAGCACCGTGTCGCTCGACTGCGCGGCGCGGATCAACGGCGTCGCGCCGTCCTCGAAGAACCACTGCATCGTAAAGATCGTGCGGGTGAGCGTGTTCTCGCGAATGCGCGCGTTCGGGTCGGCGCCTCGGTCGAGCAGCAGCCTGATGATCTCGAGATGGTCGAGGTCGGGCTTGGGCACGGGATAATCGCCGCCCTCGATGTTCCGATTGTCGGTCGCCAGGTACAGCGGCGTCCAGCCGCCCTTGTTGGCGCGGTTCACGTCGGCACCGCGCTCGATCAGCAGCTTCGCGAGCGCGTAGTTGCGGTTGTTGACCGCTGTCAGGAGCGGGGTCCAGCCATACTCGGTCGTCTGGTTCACGTCGGCGCCAGCGTCAACCAGCGCGCGCGCCGACTCGAGGTCCCCTTCGCGCGCGGCAAACACCAACGCTGTCAGCCGGCCGCCGCCCGTGCCGACGAGCCCCGCCACGATCGGCACGTTGTCGTCGTCGCTGTCGTCCTGGAGGCGCGCCTGCGGACCCGTGGGGGCAAGCCCCTGCCGGCGCTCGAACTCGAGCTGTTCGTCGTACGTGCGTCCCGCGGCGGACGCTCGCTTGCGGCGCTCGCGCGCCTCTTCCACGCTGCGCACGTTGAGGCGCGGCGCGATGTAGTTCTGCGGCAGACCCGCCGGGCCCGATGTGACTGCCGGGTCCGCTCCCGCTGCCAGCAGCGCCTTGGCGGCGTCGGCGTGCCGCTCCGAAACCGCCCACATCAACGCGGTCGTACCACGAATATCCTCGCGCGCATTCACGTCGACGCCGGCGGCGACCAGCCGCTTGATGAGATCGACCCGGCCGTTGCGTGCGGCGAACATGAGCGTCGTCTCGCCGTTCGGTCCCCGCTCGCGCGGGTCGGCTCCTGCCCTCAGGAGCTGCTCCACCATCGGCAGGCTACCGTGGAGACACGCCATCGCCAGCGGCGTCACCTCCTCACGCGTCGCCGCGCGGACATTCGCGCCGGCGCCGATCAGGAGGTCTGCCGCCTCGAGGTCGTCACGATCGACCGCCCAGTGCAGCGCGGTCGATCCGTCCACCTCGCGCGCATTCACGTCGGCCTTCTTCTGGATCAGCGCGCGCACCGCCGCTATGTCGCCGCGCTTGACCGCGGCGGCCACCTGGCTCTGCGCTGCTGTCATGCTGGGAACCACGACAATCACGAAGAACACGAACCAAGCAAGCCTGAAAGCCATCGTGCGCTTTGTGACGCTGACGCGCCCGACTGTGTTTTCTCGGCGAAGAACTTCAGGCGCGTTAGTGTCACGTTCGTGCCAGCGCTGGTCCGAGATGGCTGCAATCTTGGGAGTTGGGAGCTGGAACTTGGGAGTTCTCACAACTCCTCCAGGCGACCCGCGCTATCGCCCTGTCGATCCTGGTGGATGTCGTACATGTCGAGAAGGCTGAGCAGGAGATTCCCCGTCGGTATTGTCTTCGTTTCATAGGCGAGATGCCGGTTCCCCGTCAGCTTCCCGCCCGCGCCACCCACCAGGATGTGCGGGACGTCGTAGTGCTGGTGCTGGTTCGAATTGCCCATGTTCGTGCCGTACACCAGTAGTGACTGATCGAGAAGGTTCCCGTCGCCTTCCGGGATCGAGCGTAGCTTTTCGGCCAAGTATGCCAACCTCGAGACGTGATATCGGTTCAGCTGCGCATAGCGTCGCATCTGCACGGGATCGTCCTGATGGTGCGATCCACCATGGAAGCTGACGCTCGTCCCGCCGTCCGGGTAGAGCGTGCTCTTCGGGAAGCGGTACACACGGCTCGTCAAGTCGCGCGCGCACAACACGGTCGCGACCCGGGTGATGTCGGACTTGAACGCAAGCGCGAGCAGGTCGTAGTGCAGGCGGATGTGCTCGTCGAAATCTTCCGGGATCCCCGGCGGCAGATCGACGTTCGGCACCTCGTCCGACATCCGCGCCGCCAGTGCGAGACGCCGCTCGATCTCGCGGATCTCGCCGGTGTATTGGTTGATCGTCCGCTGGTCTCCCGGACCGAGATCGCGCTTGAGGCGTTCCAGCTCGCCGACGAGTGAATCGAGAATGCTCCGCCGCTGAACGAGGCGGGTCTCGCGTACCTCCGGCGTGCCGATCGCGCCGAACAGCCGCTCGAACACGACCTGCGGATGGAGCTCCATCGGAATCGGCGCGGTCCGCATCATCGGCTCGTCGGGCGGCGTCGGCAGGCCGATCCACGAGATCGAATTGGTGTACGCGCAGCTGTATCCCTCGCCGCAGTTACTCGAGCTGGCATTCGGGTCCTCGACCGCCAGTTGCAGCGACGGCAGCAGGGTGTCGGCGCCGATCTTCCTGGCGATGAGCTGATCGATCGTCGGGCTTCCGACGGTCGCGTCGGAGCCCGCGGTCTTCCGCGGCTTGATCCCCGTGAGGTACGCCGCCGCGACCCAGTGATCGGAACCGGTGGTTCCCTCCGGTGGCTCGGCCGACTTCGACCAGAGGCCCGTCAGCACGACGGTCCGGTCCTTGACCGTCTCGAGCGATTCGAGGATGAACGGGAGTTTCTCGGGCAGCAGTCCTTTGACGGACGGCTCCCAGAGGCCGGGCGCCATGCCGTGCGGCATGAAGATGCCGATGAACCGCTGCGGCGGCCTGGCGGCCGACTGCGCCAGCGCCGGCCGCGCGGGCATCATTGCGTCGAGCAGTGGCAGCGCGAGCGTCACGCCAGACGCGCGCAAGAACGTCCGGCGGGGCATGTGCCGTTTCGTGAGGAATGACATGGCTGACTACCTCGACTTCGTGTTCTGCTGGAACGGCGAGCTCTTGACGATGCCGAGCACGAGGGCCGAGAAGCGGTTGTCCTGCCGCGCGGCATCCCGGGCAATGGCGCGCACGAGCGGCATGTCGCGATACTCGACGCCGCGCCCGAGCGCGTACGTCAGCAGCTTCTCGACCGTCACGCGAACGAACTGGGGGGCGTATCCCGTGAGCCACTCCTGCAGAGCGACCGGGCCCTCGACCTTGGCGCCGTCGAACAGCTCGCCGGAGGCGTCCACCGACGTCCCTTCGTCGTGGAGGCGCCAGAGGCCGATCGCGTCGAAGTTTTCGAGAGCAAACCCGATCGGGTCCATCAGCCGATGGCACTGGGCGCAGTCGGGCCGCACGCGATGTTCGATCATCTTCTCGCGCATCGTCGGCTCCCGCCCGTTGCCTCTGAGGTCCGTCGTCCGTGCCGGCAACGGCGGCACGTCGGCCGGCGGATCGGGCGGGCTCACGCCCAGGATGTTGCTCATGATCCACTTGCCGCGCGTAACCGGCGAGGTGCGCTCCGGCTTCGATGTGGTCGCCAGGAAGGCGCCCTTGCCGAGCAGGCCGCGCCGCATTTCGCTGCCTGGGCCGAGCGTGACTTTCCGAAACTGGCTCCCATAGACGTGCGGGATGCCGTAGTGCCGCGCCAAGCGCTCATTGACGAACGTGTAGTCTGCATCGAGCAACTCGGTCACGCTGCGGTCCTCGCGGACGATGCGATCGAAGAGCAGCTCGACTTCACTCCGCATCGCCTTCCGCAGCGGATCGTCGAAATCGGGGTACAGCAGTGCGACGGGGACAACGCTGTCCAGCCCCCGGAGATTGAGCCACTGGCCGGCGAAATTCATCGAAAGCGCTGTCGCGTTCGCGTCCTTCAGCATCCGCCGGACCTGCTGCTCCAGCACGGCCGGATCGCGCAGCCGTCCCTGACGAGCCGCCGCGAGCAGCGCCTCGTCCGGCGGACGGCTCCACAGAAAGAACGAGAGCCGCGACGCCAGATCGACGTCACTGACACGGTACGACTGACCTGCGGGGAGGCCGGCCGGCTCTTCCTCGATGCGATAGATGAACTGCGGTGAGGCGAGAATCCGTGCCAGCGCCATCTCGATCCCGCGCTCGAAGGGGCACGGCGACGCCGTGCCCGTACACTCCCGCCGGCCCCCCTGATAGAACGGCATCAGCAGGTCCACATCTGCAGCCGTCGCCGGCCGCCGGAATGCGCGCGTCGCCAGCACACCAAGGATCCGCCGCGCGCACGTGTCTTCATCGTCCCTCGACGATGCTCGGGACGACCCTGAGCGTGTCGAAGGGTCGTTCACGCGCGCCGGACGACAGACGAAGATACGGCGGTGGCTGGGCGAATCGGTCGGCGGTGTCGCGTTGTACGGTCCTTCGATGCGAATCTGGCCGACGTGCGGAAAGAAGCTGTAGCCAGGCGTCGGTCCCGTCTGAATCGTCGAGCGCCGGAAGTGGCGATCGAGATCGAGCAACGGCGCGTAATGCGTCGCCAGGAATGTCGCGCCCACTCGATGGGCCCCCGCCATCGTCGTGAAGCGCACACGCATCGGCACACCGCTGCGGCCACCCAGAAACGCTTCCGGGCCCGCCTGGCCGGCGCGCACCGGCGCTACCTTCTGGCCGCGGCACTCGGCCGGCGGCGTCCGTCCGCCTCCCTGCCAGTCGAGCAGCCCCAGCCGCTCACCATCGAGCAGGACGACGAGGCGCTCGCACGGAATCGAGCCGAACCCCGCCGGCGACATGTTGTCGCCGAAGATCGGCGTGATGGTGATCGTGTATTCGCCGTTCGACGGAAAGACGTGATCGACGAGCATGCCACCGCGCGTGCCGAACGGCAGCCCCTCGATGTGGTAGTCCTGCGACGTGTCCTCGCGCGGCCGATAGATCGCCAGCGTCGGTGGCTCCGCCACACCAAGCGCCAGGCGGCTGATCTTCTGCGCCGCCATCACGTACGCCTCGACGAGCGTCGAGGAAATTCCAAGCGCGCCGGCGATATTGTCGAAGCCCGACGTCGAATCGTCCGACGGGAGGTATGTGGCGGAATCGATGGGCAGGTCGAGCAGGTCGTGGACGGCATTCGCGTACTCGGTCCGGTTCAATCGGTGCAGCCCAGGCGGAGGGCTGTACGCCACCGCCGTGCGATCGAGCTCGCCCTCGAGCCAGTTGAGCATCGCATCCAGGGGCACGCGGTCGGGGCGGGGCAGACCGACCGGCGGCATCATGCCCGCACGCAGCTTGCGGGCGACCAGCTCCCATGTCCGCGCGTCGCGTGCAACGTCGGTCACGTCGAGCGTGTCGAGCGCGAGCTTGCGCGCCGAATCGACGCCGGAGGCGCGCGCCCTGGTGTTATGGCAGCCCAGACAATAGCGATCGAGAAGCACCCTGTGTGACGCTGCGGATGTGACGAGCGGTACGTTCGTCTGGGGTGCCGCCGCGGGCGTCGCCGTCAGGACACCCCACAGCAGTCCGGCGGCCGAAAGGCCCAAACACACGGAGACTTTCGCTCGCATCGCGCTCCCACGCGGGTGGCCGACCCCGGCGGGCGTGGCTAGTGTAGCGCGGGAGTCGGACGGCAGAAAGAACTCAAAAGTCGAGCTGCATGCTGATCCGGGCGTACCGGGCGGGCTGCAGGGCTGTTGGCGTCAGCCACGAGCCACCCGGAACGAACGCCTGGTTGTAGTTCGTGACGACGTCGACGTTCATCACGTTGTAGAGGTCGACCCCACCTGCGCCCGCGTCCGGCCGTACCGGAGGATCTTCGCCACGCGGAAGTCGATGCTCTGCGTCGGTCGGCGAACAGGGCGTAGGGCTCGGTCCGGCGGCGATCCACGCGTTGTCCGCCACGTACGTTCGCCTCCAGGTATTCGCCAGGCACGCTGATCCACGTCGCCGCAACCTGGACATCGCACCTCGGAATCGTATACGTGGCGAGCCCGCGGAAGTCAGTCTGGTACGGCCGGACCAAGCGGCGCGTTCGTCACCGAGAGCGCGTCGCGCTGGCTTGGGTGTCTCGATCCGAACACCAACATCGCGCACGAGTACGCGCTGCAGACGAGCAACTCAGGGCCGCACGGCCTGGTTGAGGACGCCGACCGCACGTCTGGTGCGCGGGCATCAGCGCCAGGTCGAAGCGAGCAACATTCTCCGAAGGCGCCAGGGTCCGCCCTTCCGCTGATTATAATGGCGCCTGATGAAGCACGTTCTCGCACGGGCGGTCTCGTGCTCGCCACGTGCGCCGATCGCGGGCACCTCGAAGAACCAGAAGCAGGCCGGAGAGTTCCGGATCACGCCAGAGAGCGATCTGCGCGATGAGATGGTGCGGGCGCGCGTGCTCGCGCTCACGGTCGCGGGGCCGTTGCTGGCGGTAACGACGAGCCGACGCCGATGGTCGGCGGCGAAGGGCCATCCATCGACCGCGGCCGCATGATCGTTCCCTGACGGGAGGCATCAGTGGCGAGAGTATCCAGGCGTTCCGTCGGCCGGCGTGGATTCCTGAAAGGCACCGCCGCAGGTGCCGCAGCGCTCGTGGCGCAGCCGCCCTCAACTGCGCTCGGGGCGGGCGCCGCCGCCGTGCCGCAGACGTCGCAGCCACCCTCAGCCACTCCAGCCCCCGCGGCGCCGCCGTCGGAGCCGCAGCTTGCGCGCGAGACGTCTGCGACGCCGCCAGTGCAGCCGGGACGCTTCGTCGAGCACCCGCAGTCCGACTACATGGTCGACGTGATCCGGGCCCTCGGCATCGAGTACGTCGCGGCCAATCCCGGATCGAGCTTCGAGGCGCTGCACGAGTCGATCGTCAACTATGGCGAGAACAACAGTCCCGAGCTGCTGACCGCGCTCCACGAGGAATCGGCGGTGGCGATGGCGCACGGCTACGCGAAGGCCGAAGGGAAGCCGATGGGCGCCATCCTCCACGGCGTGATCGGCATTCAACACGCCGCGATGGCGATCTACAACGCCTACTGCGACCGCGTGCCGGTGTTCTTGATGGCGGGTGTCGACGTGGAGGGCGCGGTACCGGCTCACAACGCCACCGACATGGCCTCCCTCGCGCGCGGGTACGTCAAGTGGGACTATCAGCCGGAGAACTTGACGCAGTTCACCAATGGGATGTTCCGCGCGTACCGGCTGATGATGACTCCCCCGATGGCGCCGGTGCTCCTGGTCCTCGACAGTCGGATCCAGAAGGATCCGCTCACTCGACGCCCGCCGGTTCCTTCGCTCGTGCTGCCCGCGGCGCCAGCCGCCGACCTCGGCGCTGTGCGCGAGATTGCCAGGCTCCTGGTGGCGGCCGGGAACCCGCGCGTGCAGGCGGGCCGCGCCGTTCGCACGCAGGAAGGGCTGCGGCGGATGGTGGAGCTGTCAGAGTTGCTGCAAATGCCCGTCATCTCCGGCGGCGATCGAGTGAACTTCCCGTCGCATCACCCACTGGCAGGTGCCGGGGCGGGTACGCCGGATCTCGTTCTCATGCTCGAAGTGACGGGCGGCGCGGCCGCGGGTCCGGCGAATGCGCCCCAGCCGCGGCGGATCAGCATCGCTGCCGCGGAGTTGCTGGCGACGGCCAACTTCAACGTGCTCGGGAACCCGCCTCAGGCTGACCTGCTCGTCACCGGCGACCCCGAGGCAACGCTGCCGGCGCTCATCGAGGAAGTCCGAAAGCTGGTAACGCCCGATCGCCGAGCGTTCTTCGAGGCGCGCGGCCGCAAACACGCCGAGGCCAACCGGCAGGCGCGCGAGCAGACAATCGAGCTGGCGCGCTACGGGTGGGATTCGAGCCCGATCAGCACCGCCCGGATTGCGGCCGAGCTCTGGCCGCTCATCAAGAACGAAGACTGGTCACTCGTCTCACCAGTGTCATTCTTCAGCAACTGGCCGTTGCGGCTGTGGGACGTGAACAAGGCGTACAGCTACCTCGGGACACAGGGAGGCGGCGGGGTCGGCTATGGCGCCCCGGCGGCGGTCGGCGCGGCCCTGGCGCTCCGAAAACATGGGCGCCTGGCCATCAACATCCAATGCGACGGCGATTTGAACTACGCGCCGGGCGTGCTGTGGACAGCGGTCCACCACAGGATTCCGCTGTTCACCATCATGCACAACAACCGCGGCTACCATCAGGAAGTGATGTTCGTCCAGCAGATGTGCTCGGAGCGCAACCGCGGCGCGAAGAACGCACACATCGGCACGACGCTCAAGGACCCGAACATCAGCTACGTAAAGCTGGCTGAGGGCTACGGAATGTATGCGGAAGGGCCAATCGAGAATCCGCACGACCTCGGTCCCGCGCTCAAGCGCGGTCTCGAGCGCGTCAAGAAGGGCGATCCGGTGCTGCTCGACGTAATCACTCAGCCGCGCTGACGCACATGGGTAACCAGATTCTTCTCGTCGCCGCGGTGGCGGCGCTTCTATCGACGACAACAGGCGCGCAGCAGCCGGCCGAGTCGCAGAAGCTCACCGGCAATGCCACGCTCGGCAAACAGCTTTACCTGGACTACAGCTGTTGGGCGTGTCACGGCTACAACGCGCAGACCGGCAACGGCGCGCGGCTGTTGCCGCCGCGGTTTACCGAGCGGCAGTTCATGCTGTACCTGCGCGCGCCGCGCACGCGGCAGATGCCGGCGTACACCGCGAAGGTGCTGAGCGACGCGGACGCGGCCCACATCTACGCCTACATCCTGTCGCTCCCGAGGGAACCACAGCTTAAGGACGTCCCACTGCTCAATCAGCTGCCGAAGTAAGGAGACATCACGTGCGAAACCGTATCGGCGGCACGCTGGTCGGCGTCGCCGCAGTCATCCTTACCGCCACATTGTGGAGCCCGGCGGCCAGCCAGAACACCGCGCCTCCCGCGGCCACCCCACGGCTGCAGGATGGAACGGTCAATCTCGGACGTGTGGCGGGCGAAAAAGGCGTCTGGCGCGTGCCGTACATCCAGAACATGGCGATGCGCGTCGTCGGGCCCGACGGCCAGCTACTCCCCGAAATTCGGCAGATGCAGACGTCGGGCGGCGGCGCGGGCCCGCGCGGCGCGAGCGCCGGCGGGGGGCGCGGGCGCGGCGGCGCCAAATCGGAGCCGTGGCTGCCCTGGATGTCCTGGTCGGCCGCCCTGTACGACTACAACTCACGCAACAACTCGAAGTACGACCCGGAGGGCTACTGCCTCCCGCCGGGCGGACCCCGCTTCATGGCGACGCCATACCCGATGGAGATCATCCAACTCCCGGAGCAACGACGGATTGTGATGATCTTCGAAGGCGGCGCGCACATCTGGCGGGAAATCTACCTCGACGGCCGACCCCATCCGACGGGCGCCGCGCTCAACCCGACCTTCCTCGGCCATTCGGTCGGTCGCTGGGAGGGCGACACGCTCGTCGTCGACGTCGTCGGCTTCAACGAGCACACATGGCTCGATTACTTCGGCCACCCGCACACCGACAAGCTGCATGTCGTCGAGCGGTTCTCGCGGCAGAACAAGAACACGCTGCACTACGAAGCCACGGTCACCGATCCTGGCGCGTACACGAGGCCGTTCACGATCGCTTGGGACATTCCGTGGGATCCCAACGGCGAGTTGATGGAATACATCTGCCAAGAGAACAATCAGTACCTGAACCACCTGACCGACGACTTCGGTCAGCCCATCTTCGGTCCGCGGCCGGAGCCTGGCGAGTTGCTGGGGGTCAGACGATGACCCGACGAGGATTCGTCACGCTTCTGACGTGGCTGGCGCTGCCGGTGTCAACGGCGACGCAATTCGGGCATCCGCTCGACGGGCTGTGGAGCGGTCAGTGGGGACCGAAAGACAAGCCAAGTCGGCTGCTGCTCGATCTCGACTGGGACGGCAAGACGATCACGGGCGTGATCAATCCCGGACCGAATGCCGTCACTGTCAGGCGCGTGACGATCGATCATTCGGATCCGTCCTCGTGGGTGGTCAGACTGGAAGCCGAGGGGAAGGATGTCTCGGGCAAGCCGGTGCCGATTACGGTCGAGGGTCGCCTCGAGAACATCGGGGCGTATCGACGCGTGTTCCGTGGCACGTGGACGCAGGGACGCGACAAGAGCGAGTTCGTCGTCACCCGGAACTGACCCCGCATACGTAGCGTCCGGCTGAAGCCGGACCGCAACGCCAGATCAGAAATCAGCCAGGAACCTTCGCGCCAGTTCGAGATCGCACTTCTCGTTGGAATGCGGCATGTTGGGCCTGTACACCCAATGGCCCGACCATTCGACGGCCCGCGAGAGGTACACCGGATCCTCGATCACGCCCGAATAGATCAGCGTCTTGCGATCCGGCCCGAGGCGAAAACGCTCGATGACGCGCTTCTGCGTGCTGCTCGGCAGCGAAGTGGAGAGGCCCATGGCATGGTCCCGGAAATTGGTCGTCTCCACGACCAGCGTCTCCCCCTCCCATCGGCCCACCGAATGCCCGTGGAGGAACGTCTGACTCGCCGGCGGATGTCGCCGGCCGTCGAGAAAGATCGTGCGCTGCGACTCCATCCAGTCGACGTTCATGACGACGCGATCGCGCTCGACCGTGATGGTGTCGGCCACCGGGTAGAACATGACGGCCGGTACGCCGATCGGAATACAGTCCTTCTGGGTGGTCGCCTTGGGATCGGCAGTGCCCCTCGCGGCCTTGCCCCTGTCGGTCACGGGCCACTTGGCCGCGCCGCCGAGAAAGGCGTTGAACTCGGTGCGCGGCGCGAACCAGGTGCCTGCGATGCTGGTGGCGGTGTCGTTCCCTTCCGAATAGATGCTGCGCGACGCGATATTCAGCGGGTAGTAGGTACCGTCCCGCTTGTAGAGCTCCAGTCCGAGCAGCAGCTTGTCCGGATCCCGGCGCGAGGGATTTCCGACGATCGTCACCACGTCGCCTGCCGCGATGGCGTTCCTGGTGAAACCAAGCGGGTTCAGGACGGCGGCAGATCCCGCTTCGACTTCCAAAGAGACCACCGATCCATCGTCACGCTTCACCTGAACTGTGATGTACACGTGCGGGTTGGCGAACCTGTACCGCGTGACGGTGCCGGTCGCCTTCACCTCGCGCTGGGTGTCGAACGCCGCGGCGCTATGGTGCGCCAGCGCCGGGCCCGCAAGCGCCACGGACATGACGCAACCCAGGGTCAACCTGCCGACCGCAGTCGACGCGCATCGCACGGTTTCAGTGCTCCAGCAGCGCCTGATAGACGAGCGTCGGGAACTTCTCTCGGGCATCGGTCGCGTTCGGGATGAGCTGCAGCATCAGCAGGATCGACAGCCGCGCCTGCGGATCCACGCGGTACATCGTTCCGTAGGCGCCTCCCCAACCGAACGCCCCCACCGAGTCCAACCCATTGGCGCCGTACCGGTCCGTCGTCTGGAAGCCGAGGCCGAACCCAAGCCCGTTGGGCGAATGCAGCGTGCCGATCTGGTTGGTCGTCATGAGCTGCACGGTGCGCGGCGAGAGCAGGCGGATGCCGTCGAGCGCGCCGCCGTTGCGAATCATCTCCAGGAAGCGCCCGTAGTCACGCGCTGTCGAGAGGAGCCCAGCGCCGCCTGCAAAGCTCCGGCGCGCGCCCTCAATGTAGTGCCCTTGCCCTCTCGACCCTTCCGGCGCTCGCGTCGCGCCGCCGTTGCTTCCGCTCGCATACACGGCCGCCAGCCGCTCGCGCTTGTCGGGTGGCAGGAAGAAGTGCGTGTCGTGCATGCCGAGCGGCACCGTAATGCGCGTACCGATGAACTCGTCGAGCGGGATGCCCGAGGCGCGCTCGACGATGCAGCCGAGGGCGTCGGTGTTGTAGCCGTAGACGAACGCCTCGCCCGGTTGCGCTACGAAGGGCAGCGTACCGAGCCGTTCCATCGTCTCGCAGATCGCCTCGTTCTTATCGGCGGTGTACCAGCCAAAGCCTGCCGCGGGTCCGAGCCCCTTCGCTTCGTAGAGCGCCGCGATGTCGTTCTGGGTGCCGTAGGAGATGCCGGCGGTATGGGTCAGCAGGTCCCGAATCGTGATCGGCCGCTTGGCCGGCACGAACGACACGCCGCTGCCGATGAGCGGCCCCGACCCCGGCTCGCTGCGCACGGCGACCGTCGTCTTCGCGAACGTCGGGATGAAGCGACTGGCGGGATCGTTCAAACCGATCTTCCCTTCCTCGACCAGCATCAGGATGGCGGTGCTCGTGAGGGCTTTCGTCTGTGACGCGATGCGGAAGATCGTGTCGGTCGTCATCCGTCGCTGAGCTTCCTTGTCGCGCCAGCCGAACGCGCGTTCGTAGACGGGCTTGCCGTCGCGCAGCACGAGGGCGACGATGCCCGCGACGCGGTTTTCGTCGACGTACTGCTGAAGCGCCTGGTCGACGCGGGCGAGCCGGTCGGGCGCGAGGGCGAGCCGCCGACCGTCGGTCGACTGCGACGCGACAGCTGCGGTCGCCGCGAGGACGAGGACGAGGAGTGAAAGCGGCCGTCTCATCGGACGGCAATCGGCGCCACGGTCGATCCGCTGGCGCCGACAAGCTTGAGGGGCTGTACGATCAGCGCGAATTCATTCACACGCGCGGCAGCCAGCTCGTCGAGCCGCAGGTTCTCCAGCAAGTGGATCCCGTAGTTGACGAGCATGATCTGGTGCACCGGGTTCGAGACCTTCTCATCCGGATTCGGCGTTACGTTGATCGGCGCGGTGTCGGCGCCCAGGAGCATCGGATCCTGCTTGGCCAGCCACTCGGCCGCGGCCGCGCCTAGGCCAGGGTTGGCCTTCATGTACCGAGCGTTCTCTTTGCCCCACAGCCGGCCCCACCCGGTGTGGACGATCACGGCGTCGCCCGGCTGCAGCGTGAGCTGCTGTCGCTTGAGCGCCGCCTGCAGGTCGGCCACGGTGATTTCATACGTGTCGGGCAGCATCGCGACGCCTTTCAGCGCGGCCACGTCGATGAACACGCCACGCGTGAACAGCGCGCCGACGTTTTCGACCCCGAGCTTCGTGAAGCCCGTGCGCGTGGCGACGTCGTCCATCTTGAAACAGTTGTAGAGACTGTCGCCGTGCGTCTGGTGGGCGAACCCGTCGAACTGCGTGCCGACCTGCCCGATCTCCGCGAGGACGATCTCCTCGTTGCTCCCGCGACGGTTCGATCCGGCCGGCGGCGAGGTGCGCTTGGTATGCAGCTCGAAGGTCCGAGTGGTCTGGAGCGGCATGCCTTCCTCGAGCCGCCGGCCCAGCTCGAACACCTGGCCGGTTGTGATGAGCCGCGTCGCCCGCAGGACGGTCTCGGCCTTCATGTGGTTGCCCGAGCCGCGCTGGTCGCCGGCGCCCCACTTCGAGGGGCAGCGCTGGCTGTCGGCCGGCGGCTGCCAGGACTGCGCCTGCGCACCCGCAGCCATCCCCCAAACCGCGAGCGCGACGAGAGCCGTGAACATGGCGCGCATGTCTTGCCTCCTCAGCGCGTGGCGCTCTGATCCGCCAGCGGTATCGTTACGACAATCCGGTCGTCGGGCCCGAGGTTCTGCGTGGTGTGGCCTTTGCCGGTGGTGTCCTCGATCAGGTTGATGTGGCCCGGTCCGACGGGAACCTTCGTGCCATCGCCCATCACCAGCTCGCCGCGCCCGCTCAGGGTAATGACGAACTGCCGCCGCGGACCGACGTGCCAGTCGCTCACCGGCCCAGGGGCACGCCGGCTGAACTGCACGCCGGTAGCCTTCAGCATCTCCGTGTTGTTGCCGTCGAGCTTCATCTCGATCTGCTGCGCGTGGCTCAGGCCGTCGGGTCCGGTGTACACGCGCGTCATCATGATCGGTTTGCGCGCCTGCGCGTCGGCCACATCCTGGTTGGTTTCCGCACGGAAGACGAGTACGAGCGCCGCAATACAGACGACAAGGGCCCAGCGTCGGGTCGTGATGGGCATCGGAGTGCTCCTCTGCTATTCGAGCCGCGTCAGCTTCAGCGTGGCGCCCTGCGGGCGCTGGGTCAGCGTAAGCGTATTGCCGGAAATCGCGAAGTCGTACTGGTTGCCGCCGCCGCCGATGGCGAATTTGCTCTTGGCCACCATGGCCACCGTCGACAGCCGGTCCTTCGAAACCGTGTACGTGCCGGTGTTCATGTACAGCGCATTGAAGACAGCCACCTTGTCGGCATCGGTCGCCTTGTCGTTGGATGGGTAATCGGGCAGCGGCCGCGTTCCCTGGATGCGCACGAAGCTGTAGTGATTGCGCGCAAAAATGTACAGGCCGGGCTGGGGATTCGCGATCGTACCGTTCGCGTCGCTGAACTCGGAAATGCGCCACGCCCCGATCAGCGGGTTCGACGGCTGCTGGCCGGAGGCGGTCGCAGTAACCACGACGACCAAGGCGACAAGGATCAGCTTCAGCTTCATCGCACGCTCCTTTCACATCACGCGCGCGCGGCGCATGACGGCTTCCGCTTTCTGACGAATCTCGCGGGCCACCTCGTACGGATTGCCCTTCTGGTACTGCGGCAGGAACAGCTCCACGGAGAGCGGCCCGCTGTACTGCTTCTCCGCCAGCTTGCCGAGGATCCGATCGAGCGGTGCGATGCCGTCCCCCGGGATGATGCGCGTCGTGTTGTCGAGCAGCTCGCGCGGCACGTCGGGGACGTCCTGGAAGTGCACGTGGCCGATTTCGCCTGGGCGAATCAGATCCAGGTCCTCGAGCTTACTGGGCCCGGAGTAGAAGTGATAGAAGTCGAGCAGCGGCCCGACGGTCCCCGCCTCGCGCGTCAATCGGAGCAGCGTCGGCAGCGACGCGATGAACGCCGACGCCCGCACCGCCTCGCCCAGCATCGTCAACCCGAAGCCGCGGGCGATCTCGCCCACCTCGCGCATGTTCGCGGCCCCGCGTTTGTAGTCGTCTGCCGTGAACATGCCGGTCGCTGTCGTCGGCGAATAGATCCGCGTGAAGCCGAGCTCGCGGAACTGCTCGCAGCGCTTCTTGAATGCATCGACGTTCGCGGCGCGGCCGGGGTTCGGCTCGAAGACGCCGGTCACGCCGCAGGCGCCGCACACGCCCGTGAGCCCGTTGTCGGCGATCACCCGACGCGCGGCGGCGAGCGAGTCGGTCTTGAGGAACTCGTCGAGCAGCGCGTTGGTGATCTCCACCTGCCGGATGCCCGCCTTGGCCCACCCCTCCAGCGATCCGCGGTACCCCGCGCCCGCAGACGTGTTCTGGTGCATGGCAAGCGTCATCTTGCCTCCCTGGGCCGGCACGGCGCGGGCGGCCAGGAGTACCGCCGGCGTTGCAAGCATGGCGCGTCTTGTAATCATGGCGCCGATTCTAGCCCAGGTCCGAACCGCCGCGCCCCCTGCATCAACGCGTGATCGATGCCGCCGGCGACGTGATCTCGTCGCGGTAGACGCGGACGCCACGCGTCAGGCGCCCAATTGCCCCGCCAAGTCCACGAAGTCCTTCGCCGCCACGTCGACCGACGCGTCCGGCTGCAGATCCGGCGTTCGGGTCGGGCCATATTCGAGCGGCCTGACGACAAACGCCGTCCGCAGCCCGAGACTCTTGGCGGCACGCAGGTCGCCCAGGTGCGCCGCCACCATCATCACGTCGGCAGGACGCACGTCGAGGAAATTCGCTGCCGACAGATACACTTCGCGATCCGGTTTGTAGTGGCGGACCAGCTCTGCGCCAAGGATACAGTCCCACGGCAGGCCTCCATGCCTGGCGAGGTTGGTCATCAGCGCGATGTTGCCGTTCGAGAGCGGCGCGATGATGACGCGCTTCTTCAGGCGCGTGAGCCCGGCGACCACGTCGGGCCAGGGCTGAAGACGGTGCCAGGCGCGATTGAGCGTGGTTCGTTCGGCATCGCTCAAGGCGCCGAGGCCGAATTCCGGCAGGATGCGATCGAGCACCATGCGATGGAGATCGTCGAGCCTGGTCCAGGGGAGCTCGCCCGTGCGCACGCGGTTCATGCTCGGCTGGTACTGCGCGCGCCACGCGTCGGCAAAGATGGCGCCGTCGACCTTGACGCCTTTCGCCTTCGCCACGCCGTCCACCTCGCGTGCAACCGACGCGCGCCAGTCAACGACAGTGCCGAAGACGTCGAAGACGAGCGCCTTCACGCCGCCGACGTCGGCCGTCGGACGCGCTGAAGCCTGGGCATGTGCACGATTCGCCATGCCGAGCGCCATCATACCCGCGGCGCCAAGTATCTCGCGCCGTGACAGGGCTTGAGACCGTTTCGTCATGGTTCCTCCCCAGCAATCTTGTTGCGCACGAAGGCTCGACCCGGCGCAATGCCTTTAAGAAAGCGTCGAGGCATTGCGCACGGGCATGAGCGACAGCGTTCGAATCGCATTGCTCAGCGTGAGCGCTTTCTCATCACGGACATATCGCGCCAACACACGCACACGAGTGCCCGCTTCGCACGGATGGCTCCTGCCGCCATCGCTGGCAATCGCCACGGCTGGGTCCGAGATGATGGCATCGACCACGTCGGACGCTCTCCAGATTCCGGCACCTCGAGGGCGCCACAATCAAGGCCCCGCCGTTCGCGCCAGACCGGCCGGCCTCAGCGGCTGCGCGGCGGCCCACATCCTAGCACGCGTGTCGAATGTGGGTCGGCGGGCTGAAGGCGCAGATCGACCATTGTCCGACTGAGGTCTGGCTGTAGCCGGACCATCCGTGGCCAGCGCGGTCCCGCGTTGCCAACTTTCTTTACACGCCTGGCGCGCGGAAGCCGGACCCGACGATGGATGTTACGACCGCGTCGCGGACTCCCACGCGCGGGCGCGGTCGACGCGTGCCGCGGTGGACGGATGCGAGTGGAACAGGATCTCGACCCAGCGTGACGGCCGCTCCTCGGCGAGGTTTTGCGCTGCGAGCCGCCGCATCGCGCTGATGAAGGCGGGCGCGTTCCGGGTCATGTCGAGCGCGTAGCGGTCAGCGCGACGCTCGTGGGCGCGCGACACGGCATTCGCGAGGGGCAGCAGCACAAGCGACACGGCGCCCCCGGCGAGCAGCAGGAGCGGCATTCCCGCGACGTCGTCCTTTGTGACAATGCCGAAGCGGCCGATCGACGCGGTGAGCGCCCAGTCGGCCAGATAGAAGCCGAGGACGAGCAGAACTGCCTCGAGCGCAATCCCCTTCCAGATGTCGTGATGGACGTGATGCGCCAGTTCGTGCGCAAGTATCACTTCAATCTCGTCATCTGAATGCTCTGTCAGGAGCGTGTCCGAGAGCAGGATCCGCCGCGTGCGGCCGATGCCGGTAAGCGCCGCGTTGGCCTTGCGCGTCCGGTCGCTCAGCTGCCACTCGAAGACGCCGACGACACGCGCCCCGGCGCGACCGGCCAGCACCACCAGCCGCGCCGCCAGTGCGGGCCGATCGAGCGGCCTGAATCGGTAGAAGACCGGCAGCAGGAGCACCGGCGCCAGTTGCGCCAGCACCACGAGTACGAGCGCGAAGCTGAGCGCCGCAACGAGCCACCAGCGGTCGGGACTCCACCGCAGCAGCCACCAGACGATGAGCGCGCCGCCGACGGCAAAGACGAGACCGACCGCCCCGGCCTTGAGCCGGTCGAGCCACCAGCGTGCCGTGGTCTGCGTCGAGAGGCCATAGCGGCGCTCGAGCGTCACGCCCTGATAAAACGCGAGCGGCAGCTGCACCACCTCGGTCAGCAGCGCAATGCACACCACGTACACGATGACCGTCAGCGTGTAGGACGACCCGGCCGCGGAGGCGGCGACGTCGCGCACATCCGCCGACCAGCGGGTGACGAGCAGCAGGATCAGGAACAGCGCACCGAGCGCGGTGCCAGCGAGCGTAGCACGGCGACGTAGGCGATGGTACCGGGTGGCCTTGGCTTCGTTCATACACGGGGTCGGGGGTCATTTTTCGAGGACACTCGCCTGAATGTCTCCACGAGTGTCCTCGAAAAATGACCCCCGACCCCTTCAATTCAACTGGACCGAAATCAGCTTCGACACGCCCGGCTCCTCCATCGTCACCCCGTAGAGCCGGTTGGCGATTTCCATCGTCCGCCGGTTGTGCGTGATCAAGATGAACTGCGTCCGGTCGAGCATACTCACCAGCATCTCGACGAAACGGCCCACGTTGGCGTCGTCGAGGGGCGCGTCGATCTCGTCGAGCAAACAGAATGGGCTCGGCTTGTACTTGAAGATCGCGAACATCAACGCAATCGCCGTGAGCGCCTTCTCGCCACCCGACAGCAGCTGCACGTTCTGCAGGCGCTTGCCCGGAGGCGACGCCACGATGTCGATGCCGCTCTCGAGCGGATCGTTCTCGTCGATGAGCGCCAGTCCCGCGTGGCCGCCACCGAACAGCGTGCTGAAGGTCTGCTGAAAGTTCCCCTGGATGGCCGCGAACGCCTCGTTGAAGCGGCGCGTCGAGGTCTCGTCGATCCGCTTGATCGCGTCCATGGTCTGCGCGATCGCGTCGACCAGATCCTTGCGCTGCGTCGTCAGGAACGTGTGACGGCTTTCGAGCTCGTCGAACTGCTCGATCGCCATCATGTTCACCGGGCCGAGTCGCTCGATCTTCGCTTTGAGGGCGGTGATCGCCTCTTCGGCCGTCATGAGGCCCGAGGCCATCGGCGCCTCCGGCGCCGCCTCCACGGGTGACTCGCTCTCTTCCGCTTCTGGATCCGGTTCCTCGGCGGCAATGGACGCGGCGTCGGGCGTCGCTTCGCCCGCCTGCTCTAGCTGCTCCACCTCCGTCAGCACCTGCTCGAGCGGACACTGCATCGTCTCGAGGCAGAGCTGAGCGAGATGCGCGAGATCGCTGTCGGCGGTGGCGCGCGCCACATCGAGATCGCTCGCCTTCGCGCGGATCTCCTCGTGCTGATGCCGCGCATCGCGGATGGCGGCGTCCTGCGCGTCGACGCGGACGCGCACGTCGGCGGCCGCTTCGTCGGCATGCCGAACGCTGTCACGAAGCGCCTCGAGCGTTCGAATGTCCTCGTCGAGTGACCGCCCGCCGTCGGCGATCGCCTGCAGCAGCGACTCGCGCCGGGTGCGCGCGTGATCGAGGTCGCCGGCACGGGCAGTCACACGCTGCTCGACGTCGCGCGCCGCCTCTTCGAGCCGCACCACGTCGGCCGCCAAGGCCGAGGCGCGCTCGGTCATCGCCGCGTACTCGGCGCGCGCTTCGGCCGTGCGGGCACTGAGGCTCTCGACGGTGTCGCGAGCCGCCATCAACCGAGCCTGCGCCTCCGACAATAACGATTCGGTGCGGCGCTGATCGTCGAACAGGCGGCCAATCGACGTTTCCGCCTCGGCGTAGCGGGCGTCGAGCGCAGCGTGCTCCTCCTCGGCCTGACGACGCTCGAGCGCGATGACCTCGGCCTTGCGGGCCAGCCGGTCGGCGCCCTCTGACGCACGCTCGACCTGCGCCTCGTGTGCGACGATCGCCATGTCTTGGCGGTGACGCTCGGCTGTCAGCGCCGCCTGCGCATGCGTCGCCTCGCCAATCACGCGCTCGAAACGGGCCGTCTCGTCCACGGCCCGCGCCAGATAGTCCCGGTCGGCGGCGATCCGCTCACGCAGCTCTTTGATTTCGCGCCTGGTCGCGAAAATGCCGCGTGCCTCCGCCTTGGCACCGCCCCACACGAGGTGCGCCCCGCGAACGACGTCGCCATCGAGGGTCGCCACTGGCGCCGGCGTCTGCCGCGAGGCCGCCGCTGCGTGATCGAACGTCTCCGCGACGTAGGCCTCGGGTATCACTTTGCGAATCGTCGCAGCGTGGGGTCCAGTGATCCGTATTACGTCGGAGATGGGGGTCAGACCCCAGTGATGCGGCGACTCAAGCCTGTGAATTGTCGGGGCGTAATCTTGAGTCGCCGCATCACTGGGGTCTGACGCCGAAACGACAACGAACCCGCAACGTCCCGCGTTCTGCTCACGCACGAGCGCCAGCCCCGCTGCCGCCTGGTCGTGCCGCTCGACGACGACGTATTGGAGGAGATAGCCGAGGCAGGCCTCCGCCGCGCGCTCGAACCGGCGGTCGACTTCCAGGTAGTCGGCAATGGCGCCCAACTGGCCGACGCGCCCGTTGGCTTGCAGCAGCACCATCCGCGCGGCGTCACCGAACTCGGCGCGGCTCGCCTCGAGCTCGACGAGCGACGCGAGCCGCGCGTCCGCGCGCGCCAGCTCCTGCTCCCGCTCGCGCAGCTTCTGCTCGTGTGCCTCCTGCCCGGCCCGCGCGCCGGCCAGCTCCAACTCGCGGGCGGCGATGTCTGTCGCGATCTGATCGAGCGCCGCCCGGCTGCGCGCCAGTGCCTCGCGCGCGGCAGACAGCTCGCTCTCGGCCGTCTCCGTCTCGCGGCGCAGCTCGGCACTCTCGACGTCGAGCTTCGCGAGCGTGGCGGCCACGCGGTCGCGCTGCCCAGCCGCGTGCTCCATCGCGTGGCGCAGCGCCGTCGCCGAGTTCAGCGTCGCATAGACGCTCGATCGGGCTGCTTCGACGTCGGCCTCGAGCCCTTCGATCTGCTGCTGCGCCTGCGTGTGGGCGCCCGTGGCGTCGGCCAGCGCTTGGGCAGCCGCGTCTCGCGCGCGGGCGGCGTCGGCGGCCGCCTCGGTACGCTCGGCCAACGCACGCTGCGCCGGTTCGCGCCGCCCTTCGAGCCCGCGGAGCTCTCCGGCAATCTCTCCGGCCCGTGCCGCCAGCTCGTCGGCCTGCTGGCGGTTGAACTCCTGCTGCTGCTCGCGGCGGTTGATGTCGAGCTCGCGGGCATGGGCGTCTTCGCGAACACGCGCCGAGCGGCCGTCGGCCTCTGCCTGTTCGATGCGCAACCGCGCAAGGTCGGCCTCGAGCTCCGCCACGCGGGCTGCCGCCGCTGCCTCGTGCTCGCGTGCCTCGGCGAGCCGCATGCGCGCCGACTCGATGGTGCGCGACAGCTCGCGGTAGCGGCGAGCGAGCAGCACTTTTTCCCACCGCCGCAGCTCGTCGCGGAGGCGCCGGTACCGGCGCGCCTTCGCCGCCTGCCGCTTCAACGCCCCCCGCTGCCGCTCCACTTCGAAAACGATGTCGTCGATGCGCGTGAGGTTCTGCTGCGCGGCTTCGAGCTTGAGCTCCGCCGCGCGGCGCCGCGACCGATATTTGGTGATGCCCGCGGCCTCTTCGATGAGCTGCCGCCGATCGGCGGGCCGCGAGCTGAGGATCATCCCGATTTTCCCTTGCTCGATGATGGCGTAGGCCTTGGCGCCGAGCCCCGTATCCATCAGCAGCTCGTGAATGTCGCGGAGCCGACACACGTGGCCGTCGATCAAATACTCGCTTTCACCTGAACGGTACAGCCGGCGGGTTACCTCTACGTCGCGCGTGAACATCTGCGCCGCAGCCTGCCCTCGGCCGTTCCCGGCGTGTCCGTGGCCGTGTCCGTTTCCGTTCGCGTCACCCGAGGTCGGGCTGAACTCAGCTAATTCCCCGTCACCGTTCCTTGGCGGGATGGGAACCCCCCGCAGCCGAAGCCGCACTTCCGCCGTGGCGCCTGGCTTCCGGGCGTCGCTCCCGCTGAAAATGACGTCCTCCATCCGGTCGCCGCGCAGGCTCTTGGCGCTCTGCTCGCCGAGCACCCAGGTGATGGCATCGGCCACGTTGCTCTTCCCGCAACCATTCGGGCCGACAATCGCGGTCACGCCGTGGTCGAAGGCGAGCTCCGCGCGATCGGAGAACGACTTGAAGCCGTTGATCTCGAGGCGTTCTAAACGCATGGATTGCCCGAGAGTCTAAACAGGCCCAGCCCTAGTGGCAAGACCAAAGTAACACCACAATATTTGGGGCTGGGACCCCAAAAGGGGGGGATGGTGCTACAAGCTACCGCGCCGCTCTCGACGGGGTCCCGCCGCGCCGCATCAGCGCTTCCGCTTCAGGGAATAACGTCAGCGCGTGCCGCAGTTGCGGATCCTCCCGCGAGAGATTCCGCCGTGCGACCTCGACGCCAAACAGATCGACGTCGATTTCGAAGCGGATCATCGCGCGGATAAAGGGCAGATCCTGCTGCCACGCGGCGTCGTCGATGCGCAGCCGTGACTTCTCGACGTGCTGTTTGAACTCCGCCACGATCGCGTCGGTCACCTGGAAGTCAGGGGTCAGCTCGCGGAGCTGCGCCGTCGGCGAGGCGGTGATCCGGCGGTCGCCCGCGCGCGAGAAACGCTGCGCGAAGGTGTCGAACAGGTTGCGCGCGAAGAGCGTTCGCCCGAAGCGCGTCGGGTTGAACCCTTCGACCGGCCCGTCGAACCGCCGATCGGGCTCGACGCCGCCACCGCTATACACGCGGCGGCCGGCATCGGTGAACTTGAGTTCCTCGGGTCGATGCGTCCGCGTGGGATCCTGCTCGCGGAAGGTGTACGTGAGGTACTCGTCGAACGTGCCGTCCCACGGCCGCTGAATCAGCCGCCCGCTCGGCGTGTAGTAGCGCGCAGTCGTCACGGCGACGCCCGCGCCGCCGCTCACGCGGTAGACCGACTGCACCAGCGCCTTTCCGAACGTCGTCTCGCCGACGATGAGCGCGCGGTCGTGGTCCTGCAGCGCGCCCGCGACGATCTCCGACGCGCTGGCGCTGTTGCGGTTGACGAGCGTGATCATCGGGATGCTGAGATATTCGCTCTGCTGCGTCGCGCGGTAGTCCTGATCCGAGTTCGGCACGCGCCCGCGCGTGTAGACGATCAGGTCACCCTTGGGAAGAAAGCGGTTCCCGACCCGAATGGCCTGATCCAGCGCGCCACCCGGATTGTTGCGCAGGTCGAACAGGAGGCGCCGCATGCCGCGCTTGGTGAGATCGCCAAGCGCGCGTCCCAGCTCCTGATCCGTGTTCTCTCCAAAGTCCTGGACGAGGATGTAGCCCGTCGTGTCGTCGATCATGAACGACGCCCGCACGGTGGGAATGTGAATCTCGTCGCGGATGACTTCGAGACCGATCAACCCGTCGTAGCCCACGCGCTTGATCGCAAGCTTGACCGCCGTGCCGCGAGGGCCGCGCAGGAGGCGCACGGCTTGGTCAGTCGTCCAGCCCTTGGTGTCCTGCCCCTCGATCTGCGCAATGACATCGCCGCGCCGCAGTCCCTTCTGATAGGCGGGTGAGCCCTCGAACATCGAGAAGACGGTGATCTCGCCGTCGATGACCTGAATGGAGATGCCGAGGCCGTAATAGCGCCCTTCCTGACGCTCGCGCATCTGGGCGTAGCTGCGCGGGTCCATGAAGCTCGAGTGCGGATCGAGGGTCTGCAGCATCCCGGTGATCGCGCTGTACACGAGCCGATCGGACTCGGCGGTCCCGACGTAAGTGCCCTCGATGGCGCTCAGCGCCGCCGTAAAGACCTTGTACTGCTCAGGTATCTGGTCCTGGGCGACCAACGCACTCCGCCCGTAAAACCCACCCAGCAGGGCACACAGCACGACGGCGAAGACGGCGCCGGAGACAGATCGGTAGCTGCGCATATCTGAAAGACACTATAAAACGGTTGCCTTGACCCCGTCCAGACCGGATTTCTATAATCCAATGAGTCACTTGCGGGAAATTTGAGGCCCCAGGCCCCCTGGCCTCAGGCCCCCAGCGACGGGAGCACCTAATGTTTGGTTCCATCGGGATGCCGGAGCTGATCATCATTCTGGTGATCGCGCTCATCATATTCGGGCCGCGGAAGCTGCCGGAGCTGGGCCGGTCGCTCGGCCGGAGCATCGGAGAGTTCAAGAAGGCGTCGAACGAGCTTCGGAGCACGCTCGAGGAGGAAATCCGCCTCGAGGAGGATCGCGATCAGCGCGCCGCCACGCGTGCCGAACAGGATTCGGCGATTGCCGCCGCGTCGACGCCTCCATCGGCAACGCCTCCGCCGGTCACCCCCGCGCCGCCGGCCGATGAGACCGTCAGCCGGACGACCGGCAGTGGCCCTGTGGCGTAGTGGCCTTAGTCCCTTTTCCGACCACCAAACAGACGCCCGCCCCGGACGACGACGTCGACCGGGACGGAATCTCCGACGAGCTCGGCGACGACGACGCCGGCGGGAAGATGTCGTTTCTGGAGCATCTCGACGAGCTCCGCCGCCGCATCCTCTACGCCGTCGTGTCCGTGTTCATCGGCTTTGTGATCTCGTTCTTCTTCATCGACGAGATCTTCGATTTCATCATGCGGCCGATGCAGCTGCTGCTGCCGGCGGGCGGCACGCTCGTCTATACCGACCCGACCGAGGCGTTCATCCTCTACATCAAGATTGCGCTCATCGGCGGGCTGATTCTCGCCTCGCCGGCGGTGATGCTGCAGGTGTGGCTCTTCGTCGCCCCGGGGTTGTACTCGCACGAGAAGAAATGGGCGATCCCGTTCGTGGTGATGTCGTCGTTCTTCTTCGTCGCGGGTGCGGCGTTCTCGCACTACATAGTCTTCCCGCTCACGTGGCGCTTCTTCGTGAGCTTCACCACCGACATCCTGACATTCATGCCGCGGATCGAGCCGACGTTCTCGCTCTACCTGCGTCTGCTGCTCGCATTCGGGCTCGTGTTCCAGATGCCCACGCTGGTGCTGTTCCTCGCCCGCATGGGCGTCATCTCGGCGCGCTTCCTGATCCGCAATTTCAAGTACGCCGTCCTCATCATGGTGGTTGCCTCCGCCGTGATCACGCCGGACGGCGGCGGCGTGTCGCTTGTGGCGATGACCGGCCCGATGCTCTTGCTGTATGGCTTGAGCATTGGCCTCGCCTGGCTGTTCGGCAAGAAACCGTCGCCCGAGACGTAGCGAGACGGGACGTCGTACAGCATCCGAACGCCCGCCGTGTCGGTTGACTGTGGCGCGGATACCTCCGACACCGAAGGGCCATCTACAGCGCGGATGGCACTCGTCGTCATCGGGTTCCCACCGCTGTTTGCGTATCGGTAACGGGCGCGGCGCGCCCCGAGCGGTCAGTACGCCTTCGCGAACCAGGCATGGGCCGTGGCCGGGCTGCCGCACTTCAGACACGCCTTGCCGTCGACCGGCACGCTCGTGAACGGGATGTTGCGGATCGTCGCTTGCGTTTCGGTCTTGATGGCCGCCTCGCACGCCGCGGACCCACACCAGGGCGAGATCACGAAGCCGGGGCGCCCTTCCATGATCGCCTTGAATTCGTCGTAACTGTCGGTGGACGAGGTGTGGTCCTCGCGGAACTTCAGCGCGCGGTCGTAGAGCGCCCGCTGAATCTCGTCCAGCCGCTGCTCCACGTGCGCACCGATGTCCTCCATCGGCGCCGATGATTTCTGGCGCGTGTCGCGCCGCGCCAGCACGACCTGCGATTTCTCCAAATCCTTCGGCCCAATCTCCATGCGCAACGGCACGCCCCGCAGCTCCCACTCGTTGAACTTCCAGCCGGGCGTCTGGGTGTCGCGATCGTCGATCAGGACGCGAATGCCGCGCCGGATGAGCTCGTCACGGATGGCCTGCGCCTTCGGCAGCACGGTCTCGCGCCAGTTGCCGCGCGGGATCGGCACGATCACCACCTGGTGCGGCGCAATTCTCGGCGGCAGCGTCAGCCCCCCGTCATCCCCATGCACCATCACCACCGCGCCGATCAGGCGGGTCGTCACGCCCCACGACGTGCCCCAGACGTACTGCAACGACTTGTCGCGTCCCTGAAACTTGATGTCGTACACCTTCGCGAAGTTCTGCCCGAGGTTGTGCGACGTACCCGCCTGCAGGGCGCGGCCGTCGCCCATGAGCGCCTCGATCGAGTAGGTGCGCACCGCCCCTGCGAACTTCTCGCTGTCGGTCTTCTGCCCGTCCAGTAACGGGATCGCCAGTTCGGATTCGACGAACTCCTTGTAGACGCCGAGCATCCGGAGCGTCTCCTGCTGCGCCTCGTCCTCCGTCTCGTGCGCGGTGTGCCCTTCTTGCCACAGGAACTCGGTCGTCCGCAGAAAGAGCCGCGTGACCTTCTCCCAGCGAACGACGTTGGCCCACTGGTTGATGAGGATCGGAAGGTCGCGCCATGACTGCACCCACTTGGCGTACATCGTGCCGATAATCGTTTCCGACGTGGGCCGGACGACGAGGCGCTCCTCGAGCTTCTCGGTGCCGCCGTGCGTGACCCACGCCACCTGCGGCGCGAACCCCTCGACATGCTCGGCTTCCTTCATCAACAGGCTTTCTGGGATGAAAAGCGGGAAGTACGCGTTGACGTGCCCGGTCGCCTTGAACCGGCGATCGAGCCCCTGCTGAATCAGCTCCCACATCGCGTAGCCGTACGGACGGATGACCATGCACCCTTTGACCGGCGAATAGTCGGCGAGCTCCGCACGGCGAACGACGTCGACGTACCAGCGGGCAAAGTCCTGCGATTGGGGCGTGATTTCGGTAGGAAGGTCGGGAATCTCCTCTGTCGTCATTGGGCCACAAGCCGATCGGCGACGTGTGTCCTCCAGTGTAGATCGTCGCGTGCGGGGAAATCGGTCCGAAAATGTGCCCCGCGGCTCTCCTGACGGCGGAGCGCTGCGCGCGCGATGAGCCATCCCACGGTCACGAGCGTTGTCGTGCGTCGCAGTTCCCTGTCGTCACGGCGGGCACCGGCGGCCGCCTCGCAGGCGGCGAGCCACGCCTCGAGACGCGCTGCCGCGGTGTCGAGTCCCCTCGCCGATCGCAGCAGACCAACCGACCGCCACATCAGATCGCGCACTTCGTACGCGGCCGGCACCGTCCCGGTGGCGCTCGGCGGCAGGCGCAGATCGACGGCCTCCGCACTATCGAGCGCGGCGGCCTGCAACGGCCCGGTCATCGCGGACGCGGCACGCGCCGCAAAGACGAGCCCCTCGAGCAGCGAATTGCTCGCGAGGCGATTGGCGCCGTGTACGCCGGTGCAGGCCACCTCACCGGCGGCGAACAGACCGGTGACGGAGGTGCGCGCGTCAAGATCGGTCGCGACGCCGCCCATCAGATAATGCGCAGCGGGGCTCACCGGAATCCGATCGTGCCCGAGGTCGAGCCCCGCGTGCGCGCAGGCGCGCGCGATCGTTGGAAAACGGCCGCGCACGAATCCGGCGTCGAGATGCGCCATCGTCAGGTACACCGGCGCACCGGTACGCTCCACCTCGCGGACGATCGCCCGCGCGACGACGTCGCGGGGCGCGAGATCGCCGGCAGGGTCGTAGCGGGTCATGAATCGCTCGCCGGCCTCGTTGACCAGGAGTGCGCCCTCGCCGCGCAGCGCTTCCGACAGTAGAAACCGTGGCGCGCCCTCGATGTTAAGCACGGTCGGATGGAACTGGACGAACTCCAGGTCAGCAACGCGTGCGCCGGCGCGAGCGGCCATCGCGATCCCATCGCCTGTCGCCACGGCCGGATTGGTGGTCTCGCGGAACAGCTGCCCCGCGCCGCCTGTCGCCAGCAGCGTCCGGCCCGCGGCGACCGTCCCGCCGTCCCCCGAGGCCGCTACGAAGCGGGCACCTGTGCACCTCCCGTCCCGGACGAGCAACTGTGTCGCCGTGGCGTCATCGACGACGCGAATGGGCGCGCAGCCGCTCACACGGGCCCACAGCACGCGCGCGATCTCACGCCCCGTCGCATCGCGGACGTGGAGGACGCGTCTGACGCTGTGCGCCGCTTCGCGGCCGAGCGCCAGCCGGCCGTCGGCATCGCGATCGAACGCCGCACCCCACTCGAGCAGCTCACGCACATAGCGCGGGCCGTCGCGCACGAGCCGATCGACGGCCCCTGGCACGCACAGGCCGTCGCCGGCGGCGATCGTGTCGCGTGCGTGCAGTTCCGGCGAATCGTCTGGCCCGAGCGCAGCGGCAATGCCGCCCTGCGCGTAGCCGGTGTTGCTCTCGCGCGGATCGGCTTTGGTGAGGATCACGACCTCGCCCGCCGCGGCGAGCGACAGCGCCGCGCGCAGTCCGGCGATGCCGCTGCCGATCACGAGAAAGTCGGCGGCGAGATCCACGGTGTTATCCTATCAACCTGCTTTGAGTGTCGATGTCCTGAGAGAACCCGTTCGCATCGACGTGACGGTCGGAACTCACGTCTCGCCGATCTGGATTGGCGACGGCGTCAGCGCGCGCGCCGGCACGCTCCTGGATGCGCAGCGCGTCGGCGCTCGCCGTTTCGTGGTGTCCAACCCGGTCGTCTGGCGCTTTCACGGCGAGACGATCTCGCGCGCGCTCGGCGAGGCTGCCGCGCCAGGCCCCGCCCGGCGGCGCACCGATCCGATCCTGATTCCCGACGGCGAGCGTTACAAGACGCAGCAGTCAGTCGCGCGGGTCTATGAAGGGCTCATCCGGGCCGACGCCGATCGCGGAAGCGCGATCGTCGCGCTCGGCGGCGGCGTCATCGGTGACACGGCCGGCTTCGCGGCGGCCACGTTCCTGCGCGGCATTGCCCTGGCACACATTCCGACGACGCTCCTCGCACAGGTCGACAGCGCCATTGGCGGCAAGGTCGGCGTCAACCATCCGCTCGGCAAGAACCTGATTGGCGCCTTCTATCAGCCGGCTGCCGTTCTGATCGATCCGCTGCTGCTGCGGACGCTGCCCCGCCGTGAATTCCGCTCGGGGTTGTACGAGGTGGTCAAGTACGGCGTGATTGCCAGTCGCGACCTGTTCGACCGCGTGGCGCGCGAGACGAAGGCGATCTTCGACCGCGATCCGGCCGTCCTGCTCCCGGTCATCGTCGAGTCGTGCCGCATCAAGGCGGACGTTGTCTCGCGCGACGAGCGCGAGAGTGGTCTGCGGCGGATGCTGAACTTCGGCCATACGGTCGGCCATGCGCTCGAGGCGGTCACCAAGTACCGCCGCTTCCGGCACGGCGAGGCGATCGCCTACGGCATGTTGGCCGCGGCCGACCTGGCCGCCGCGCGCGGTGCGCTCGCCGAACGCGAGCGGCAGGCGCTGACCCGCCTGATCACGCAGCTCGGTCCGCTGCCGCCGGTCGTCGATCTGGCGACAGGCGAGGTGCTCGAGGCAATCCGCCGCGACAAGAAAGTCGTCGACGGCAGGCTCCACTTCGTCATCGCGATTCAGATCGGCGCCACGATCACGATCGACGATGTGACGGAGGAGGAGCTGACCGCGGTGCTCGAACGGCTCGGACTGAAGAAGTCATCAGCGCGCTGAGCCTCAGAGCGCTCGGGCGACGCTTTCAATAATCGTGGCCGCGCGGGTCAGCACCTGGCGATCGCGCCGCTTGAGGCGGTCGAGCGCGGACGACAGCCGCGACACACGACGTCCGCGCGCCTGCTTCAGCATCTTCGTGCCGCGCCCGGTCGCCTCCACACGCCACGCACGCGCGTCATCGACGACCACGCGCCGACGAACCAGCCCGTCCGATTCGAGACCTGCCACCACCTTGGACATTGTCGGCGGTCTCACCTGCTCGATTCGGGCCAGATCGATCAGCCGCATCGGACCGGCGAAGACGAGCACGGACAGCGCCGAGAGCCGGGCAGCTCCGATCCCGGCTTTTTCGTCCTCCTTTCGCAATGCCCGCAGCAGGTGAATGGCAGCGGAGTGCAGCGAGTCGGCGACGCGGATCGTGCTTGCGGGGCTTCCCACGCGGGCAGTATAAATTAGTTAGCCTGGCTAACTAAATAGAGAGCCACAGGAGGACGGCATGGCCGAAGAGGGTCTTGCGCGCATCCACCAGATCTCGATGCGGGTCCACGACGTCGAACGCGCGACGCGGTTCTACCGCGACACGCTCGGCCTGCCGTTTCTGTTCGCGGCGCCGCCGCGGCTCGCCTTTTTCAACTGCGACGGGGTGCGGCTGATGCTGTCGACGCCGGAGCCGGACTTCGATCACCCCGGCTCGATCCTCTACTTCGCGGTGGACGATATCCAGGGGACGTCCGACGCGCTCAAATCGCGCGGGGTTGTCTTTCGCGAGGATCCGCACAAGGTGGCAACACTCGCAGATCGGGAAGTGTGGCTGGCGGCGTTCGAGGACACGGAGGGGAACACGCTGGCGTTGATGTCGGAGCCAAAGCGAGCCGGTAGCCTATAGCCCTCAGTCGATAGCCGTTTCCGAGTTCCTGGTTCCTGGTTCTGCTACCGGTGACCGACTAGCAGCTACGGCTAAGTCTCGACGCCGTACTCACGCAGCTTCTGCAGGAGCGCCTTGTAGCTGATCTGCAACGCTTCGGCCGCGCGCTCTTTATTCCCGTCCGCCTCGCGCATCGCCTGTTCCACCTTGCGCCGCTCCACGGCCACCGTGACGCGACGTACGGCGTCGCCCATCGTGCCCGACAGATCGATCTGCGTCCAGGGATCCGCGGCAGCCGTCGGCGCGCTCCCACGACCGTCGATCCGGCCATTCTGCCCCGCCGGCGTCGCCTCGGAGCCTCGTCCGCGCGGCGAGCTGAACGACAGGTTCAGGTGGCGCTGGCAAATCGTGTCGTCGTCACACAGGATCACCGCGCGCTCGATGCAGTTCTGGAGCTCGCGCACGTTGCCGGGCCACGCGTACTCGCACAGCTCATCGACGGCGGCGGGCGCCAGTTTGAGCGTCGGCTTGCTCACCTCCCGGCAGAAGCGCTCGACGAAATGACGCGCTAGGATCGGAATGTCGCCCGTCCGCCCACGCAGCGGGGGAATCATGATCGGGAAGACCGACAGCCGGAAGTAGAGGTCCTCGCGGAACTGATGCGCCGCCACGCCCGCCTTGAGGTTGCGGTTGCTGGCAGCCACCACGCGCGTGTCGACGTGCAACGAGCTCGTGCCGCCGACGCGCTCGAAGCGCTTCTCCTCGAGTGCGCGCAGGATCTTCGCCTGGAGCGTCAGCGACAAGTCGCCGATCTCGTCCAGAAACAGCGTGCCGCGGTGCGCCATCTCGAACCGTCCCGGCTTGCGCGCCGCAGCGCCGGTGAAGGCGCCCTTCTCGTGGCCGAACAGCTCGGTCTCGAGCAGCGTCTCAGGGATCGCCGCGCAGTTGATGGCCACGAACGGGCCGTCGGCGCGCGGGCTCAGCGCGTGCAACGCCCGCGCGAACAGCTCCTTGCCGGTGCCGCTTTCTCCCTGCAGCAGCACCGTCGCGTCGGTGCCGGCGGCGCGGTGCATCTGCTGCCACACCTGCCGCAGCTGCGGGTCCTCGCCGATGATCCGCGGCGCGCCGCGCCGTTCCGCCAGCTCCTCCTTCAACAGCATGTACTCGGCGAGCATCCGCCGCTGGGCGATCGCCCGCTCGACCATCAGGATCAGATGATCGGGATCGATGGGCTTGGCCAGGAAGTCCATGGCCCCTTCCTTCATCGCCGTCACCGCGTCCTGGATGCTGCCGTAGGCCGTCATGACGACGATCTGTAGCTCGGGGTCGAGCTCCTTGGCAGCGCGCAGTACGCCGAAGCCGTCGCCGGCCGGGAGTTTCAGATCCGTCACTACGACCGCCGGCCGCGACTGTCGGAGATGCTGTACGGCTTCTGTCTCGTCATGCGCCTCGAGGACGACGTGTCCCTGCGACTCGAGGGCACGGCGCAGCATGACGCGAAGCGAATCCTTGTCTTCTACGAGAAGGACGGGAAAGGAGGACACCCCGCTATCTGACCCAGCCGGCGGGCACGCCGGCCTTGCGTGCTTCTTCCTGGATGGCCGTGATCGCCTTCTGGTGGTCTTCAATCTCGCGGCGGACGCGATCGAGCTCCGCCAGAGCCTTCTGCCGCTCCGCGGCGATCTGATCGCGCTGGGCGGGATCGTCGCGGTTGACGAAGTCGGTCGAGAGCGCGTTGACGCGGCTCTGTAGTGCCTCCGCGAACGTCTGCGACCGGGTCAGCGCCTCGCGCACCGTGGAGATCCGCTTGCGCCATTCGGCTTCAGTCGATGGCGGCGGCGCGGCGGACGGCCCTGATCCCGGCTGCCCGGCCGCCGGCTGGCCCGGCGTCTGCGGGGGCTGTGTCCCGGCTCCGGCGGCGGGCGCGTCCGCGGGTGGCGCGGACGACCCGGGCTGCGCGGGCGCGGCGGCCGACGATGCAGACGACGGCGGTTCCGGCCGGATGTTCTCGTTCGTGTAGACCTTTCCGGGGGCGCGGATCGCTTTGCGCCGCTGTTCCTCCTGGCGCGCGACGTCGGCGAGCGACTGCGCCACCAGCGGGGCGGCAGCGGCAACGAGCAGCAGTACGACGGCCGTCTTCAACATCCGCTTCATGTGCAAATTCTATCTGATCGATCTTTTCGGCCGTCCGCGCCCGCGCCGATAGGTGCACGGCCGCTAACGCCCTGAGTGTGCGTGCCAAGGCCCCGCTAGTGAGGCTCTTCCCACAATCGCACCTGCAACAACTCATCCGTGTCGAGGGGACGCGCTACCGTCACCAGAACCGTCCGTTGCCCGCCCGTCGCGCCATAGGCACGCCCGACGACGTAGAGCAGCCGCGCCGGCGGAACTGCCGGCACCTCCGGCACGAGCTCAGCCACCCAGATGCAGACATAGGCCGGCGCCGGCGCGTCGGGCGCCGCCAGCAGCCGCTCGAATCGCCCGTAGGCATAGAGATCCGCGCGGGTTGCGGCCGGGACCGTGCGTGCCGCGAGCAGCGCATTCACCTCTTCGGTGGCGCGCGTGAGATCGATGGTCGTGACGCCCAGTTTCCGTAACCCACCTGGTAGACCGTCGGTCAGCCACGACGTGTCGGCGCCGGCGATCACGGCGTCCCAATCGGCGTGTGTCGCAAGGTCGCGGATCGCGAACTCCGCAGCCGCGTCCGCCGCGTAGAACACCTCAAGTCCCTCCCGGTACGCCGCGGTCACTGCCGTCTCGGTCATCGTGCCGACGATGAGGGCCGTACCAAGGCCGGTGAGCAGCGTCAGCGCCATCATCACCATGAGGAGCGGCACGTCACCCTCCCCTCTCGACGTTGCGCAGCGCGACATCGAACTGCAGTTCGTGGTCCGGCACATCGCGCGTTCCCGTGACACGCAGTACGACCCGTACGCGACGAATCCGCAACAGATCCGCATCGAATTCGCCGACATCGGGATCACTCGGCCGCCACGGGCCGTCCTGCAGCACGGCGGGGTCCAGGGGCGTGTCGCCCTCATCGAAATACGTCAGCTCGAGTGCGACGAGCCGATCGACGACCGGAAGGTCAGTGTGAAGACCGTCGTAGCGCATGAGCTGCGGCGTACGCGTCGCCGGATCGACCCGTAGATGGTAGGTGCGCGAGACGATCGCCCCAGCAGACGAAGGAATGTACGCCACACTGACCACGCCAGGACGATAGAAGACGCCCGTGAGGGGGTCGCTTCCGCGTTCCCCGACGCGATAGGGCATCACCGGCGGCGAAGCCTCCGGCGCGAGGCCGGCGCCAGCCATCTGCAGGTCACGCGTCAGCGCGTCGACCGCCACTCGCAGGCGCTGGTGCATGTCCGCCGCCTCCGGCTGCTTCTCGAAGGCAACGCGCGCCGGGATCACGACAGCGCACAGAGCCGCCGTGATCACGAGCGTGAGGAGCATCGCGATGAGCAGCTCGACCAGCGTGAAACCCCTCATCCGCCTCTCCGCGTACGCACCGTCGTCAGCCGCACGGCACGATGCGTCACGCCGCGCCGCCACACGCGAACCGTCAACACGACGGTATCGGCAGGCTGCGCGGGGAGCGGCGTGACGATCCACCGGCGCTCGTACAGCGCCTCCGCGCGATCGGGAAGCCGCGTACCGCGCGCGCTCAGGTATTCGGTCGCCTCGTCCGGCGGTGGAAACGGCGCGGCGCGTAGCTCCTCGAGCTTCTGCGCCGCGAGCACGGTGGCATAGGTGGCGTCGCGCGCATCGAGCGTGGCGTGCGCCGCTATGACGAACAGCTGCGCGACGGACGCGATGCCGGCGACCAGGACGCCAGTGGCGACGAGGACCTCCACGAGAGAAAATCCGCCTTCACCTCTCCGCGACATGCCGGGACTGCACGGCAACGCGAATGCCGCGCGCCCAGTACTCCAGGACCTCTTGACCGATAAGGGCTTAGAGATCGGCCACTGGCGGCGTGCTGGCAAGATTTGCCACGCACCGACCGTTGAGCCGCGGCAGAAACGTCGTACGTCGGGCCGCTCGTCCCTCCAGATCAGAACCGTAACGCGCGTGTGAGACTGCCGATCGATTTCAGGCCGAGGTGTGGAACGAGACGACGATGATCTGGGATGCGCTCGGCGAGGTGCACCACCTGCCCACCGGTGTTGGATTTGTCGATGACGTGGCCAGTTTATCGGTCACGAACGGCAATGCAGAAGGCGATCGCACCGTCACCGTGTCGGCGAGCGGATGCGTCGAACCCCGGTAGGCGGTTACGCAAGCGGGAATGTCATCTCGATTCTCGCGCCGGCTGGCGACCCGGCCGCGACCACGCGGCCGTTATGGGTCACAACGATCTTCTGCACGAGCGAGAGGCCCAGGCCGGTGCCGCGTGACCTCGTCGTGAAGAACGGCTGAAACACCCGCTCGCGGTCGGTTTCCGGAATTCCCGGTCCGTTGTCGGCAACACTGACCTGACACGAACCGCGCTCTCGGTTCACGGTTCCGTGAATCACGATTCGCGGCGTGATGCCGATCGCATGGCAGGCCTCGGCGGCATTCCGGACGAGATTGTCGAAGACCTGCCGTAACAACACTTCGTCACCGTGGATGTCGCCGTACTCCCCGGTCACCTCGACGGTGGTTCCTGCTGGGAGTTCCCGCGCCAGGTCATCGCTCGCGCCTCGTGCGAGCCGATCGAGCGGCACCTGGGCGAAGGACATCCTCTCGGGACGCGCAAAATTCAGGAAGTTCGTGACGATCTGACCGAGGGCCTCGGTCTCCTCCCTGATCCCGTCGACGTACGACTGATACTTCTGGGGAAGCGCCGCCGGATTCAGCAGCCGGCTGTACCCGTGGATCGTGGCGAGCCCATTACGGAATTCATGCGCCAGGCCGGCGGTCAGCTCGCCGAGCCGCGCCAGCGCCTCCTTCAGCTGGAGCTGCTCTTCGAGCTCCACAACGGCGGTCAAGTCCGAGAAAAGGCAGATCGCGCCCGCGTCTGGTCCGGCGCCGAGGGGCGAGACCGTCACGCCGAAATGCAACGACCGGCCGGTCCGCGGCACCTGCAACGATCGGCGGACAATGGGCCGGCGCGTCGCCAGACATTCATCGACGACGGCGCGCAGCGGCTGCACGCGTTCGAGCAGCACGCGGTAATCGGCGCCGTCGGGATCGGCATCATCGGCATCCAGTCCGAGGAGCCGCCGGCCGGCCGGGTTGAGGATCTTCACGGCGCCGCTGCCGTCGACGACGAGCAGCCCCGCCGTCAGACTGTCGACGATCTGGGCGCTCAGCTGCTCGGACGCGACCGCGCGGGCACTCATGGCCCGCTCCTGTGTCCGCAGCCGCGTCACCGCCTCGTCCAGCGCCGTCGAGAGCAATACCGTCTCTGAGCCTCCACCGCGCAGCGACTGGCGGGCACCGCGGGCGCCCGATGCGAACCGCAGCACGGCAAACGTGAGCATTCCCACGAGCACTGCCACGAGGGCTGTCAGGCCGAGCAGCGCGTACCCCGTCAGCGTCATCTATAAAAGCCGATGTACCACGCCACAATCGGCTCGCCGGCGACGGCGGCGACAATCGCGCCGAGTGCCAGGAACGTGCCGAACGGCAGCGCCGCCTGCATGCTCCCGCGCCCCGTCGCGATCAGCGCGAGGCCAACGAGGGATCCCGCGAATGACGCGAGCACGAGCGTCAGCACCATGAGGGGCCAGCCGAGAAACGCGCCGATCATTGCGAGCATCTTGACATCACCCATGCCCAGCCCTTCTTGGCCGCGCACGCGGAAGTAGCTCTCCGCAATGACCAGCAGGATCCCGGCGCCTGCCACGGCGCCTATGAGGGACGACAGCCAGCCGGGCGGCAGGAACCAGCTCGCGACGAACCCGGCCGCGATGCCGGGCAGCGTGATCGCGTTCGGGAGAATGCGGTGACGCAGGTCGATGACGAACAGCACGATGAGCGCCGAGGCGAAACCCAGACGTACCGCCAGCAGCCACGTCAGGCCGTAGACGAGCGCCGCGCCCGCGAAGACGACGGCCGTCACAGCTTCGACGATCGGATATGTCGCCGAAATCGGCGCCCGGCACGTGCGGCAGCGGCCGCCGAGTGCGAGCCAGCTCACGATCGGGACGTTGTCGTACCACGCGAGCGAGCGTTCGCACGACGTGCAGCGCGACGAAGGCCACACGACGGATTCGCGCCGCGGAAGCCGATAGATGCAGACGTTCAGAAAGCTCCCGACGATGAGGCCGAGCGCGAACAGCGCGATCACCGAGGTCATCTGACTCGCACTGGCTCGGTCGGCAGTGGATTGAGCGACGAGGCCGGATCGAGCGAGACGATACCCCCGGCAAGGCGGTAGGGCGCGCCTGTCGGGTCGACCGGTGTGCCCCTCAGATATCCGGCAGCGCGCAGGTCGGGCCAGTCGCCAGGCGGCGATCCGCGCGCCTTTCGGTAGGCGTCGACGGCGGCGCGGAGCCGATCGAGCTGGTCCATCGCATCGAGCTGGCGCAGGCGGCGCTGCGCCTCGTTGCGGTACCAGCCGTTCTCGGCCGTCGACAGAATCTGCTGCCAGAGGAGCCGCGACGAGGCACGGCTGCCGCCCTGCGCCAGCGTCGTGGCGGCTAGGGGCCGCAGCCATTCCGCTGCGCCCGGGATGTCCGCGGCCCGCAGAAACCAGGCCGCCGCATCCTCGTAGTCCTTCTCCCACCAGTAGTGGACGAACCCGATTGCCTGCGCGTACTCCCACTGCTGCGGCTCCGCCCGAAGCCCTTTTTCGAGGAGCGCAATCGCCAGATCGGTGCGGCCGGGCCCACCCGGCGGCGGCTCGGCGAGAAAAATCGACCCGAGCAGATAGGCCAGGCGGAAACGCGGGTCGAGCGAGGTGGTCAGATCGAGCAGCGGATACAGCCGGTCGTATCGTGCCGCTGGATCTTTGGAGAGTCGCGTTCCTCCGTAGTGCTGCACGGCTCGAATCCAGTACAGGTCGGCCAGCAGCGCACTGTACGACAGCGCTAGGCGCTGTATCGCCTCCGGCGACCGGACGTACAGCAGATTCTCCTCAGTGGCCGCGAGCGGGCCCCCCTGGCGCTCGTAGACCGCCTGGAGGCCGACCACGCCGGCGCCGAGCACGAGGATCAGGAGGAGGCCCGGCCACTTCACTTGAAATCGCGCCTCGCGAAAATCACGACCGCACCAGTGAGCAGCAACGCCACATACACAACGCCGTAGGCGGCCGTCGTGACCAGATACGAGACCGGCACCGGCAGCGCGTAGACGACCTGCGTCTTGATGTCGAACGCCGCGAAGTTCGGCAGGACGTAATAGAGGCCCCTCGCGAGATAGGCCGCGGCGGGCGAGTCGACGACCGCTTCGAAATTCCGCAGGTCCGCGTTGAAGTGGCCGCTCACCCAGAGGCCAAACGTCAATACGGCCGCGAAAAATGGGCTCGAGAAGGTCGAAAAGAAGAGCGCGATCGCCGTCACGACGAGTAGCTCGACGAAGATCAGGGCGACGGCCCGGAGCATCCCGGGATCGACCGCCGGCGCCGGCCAGATGGCGCGCACATTCTCGGGAAACAGCGTGTCTAGATAGGCGAGCACCGCGTAGAACACCACCGTCATCGCCGCAACGTTGATGAACAGGGTGAGCGCAAGGCCGGCGAATTTCCCGATGATGAACTCATGCCGCCGCACCGGCTTGGTCAGCAGGTTGTAGATGCTGCGCCGTTCCACTTCCTTCCAGACGAGGCCCATGCCGATGAACACCGCAATCAGGAGCCCGAACGTGGCAATCGTCGCGAGCCCGAAGTCTTTGATGATCTTGATGTCCTGCCCGGCCGTGAGCTCCCCGATCAGATACGACCCGCCGATGAGAAGCACGGCGAAGGCCACGAGGCTGTAAAGCACGCGATCGCGGACCGACTCCTTGAAGACGTTCAGTGCGACGTGTCTAACGACGTGCATAGCTGCGTGGCGTCTCCAACCCGCGGTCGGGCGGCGCCTCGGCGACTTGGCGGACGAAGTAGTCCTCGAGCGTCTCGCGGACCGGCGTCAGCGATACCAGGCGGGCGCCGCGCGCGCTCAGGTTCGCCAGCACGCGGTCGGGTTCGACGGTTGGCGGCAGCTCGAGGGCGTAATGACCATCGCCGAACGACGTCGCCCGTACGACGTGGCCGAAACGTGTTGCCTCCTGGAGCGCCGCGTCGGGAATGCTGGTCATGACCAGCTCCCACCCGTGCACTTGGAACGCGAGCAGGTTGGACAGATGACCGGAGGCGACGAGCCGTCCGCCAGCCAGAATGGCGACGCGGCTGCAGAGCGTTTCCGCATCGGAGAGGACGTGCGAGCTGAAAAACACCGTGCAGCCCCGATCGCGCAACCGCAGGACGAGCTGCCGGATCTCGCGGCGGCCGAGCGGGTCGAGTCCCGACATCGGCTCGTCGAAGAAGACCACCTCCGGATCGTTCAGAATCGCCTGCGCGATCCCGACGCGCTGGAGCATGCCCTTCGAGAATTTGCGCAGCTGAAGCCGGCGCTCGGCGCCGATGCCGACTTCGTCAAGGAGCGCCGCCACGCGCCGGCGGCGCTCGGGGACGCTCAACCCGTACAGGCTCCCGAAGTAGCTGAGCAGCTCTTCGGCCGTCAGATAGTCGTAGAAGTAGGGGTTCTCCGGAAGGTAACCGATGCGCCTCCGGACCTCGACGTCACCCACCGGGCGGCCGAGAATCTCGGCCCGGCCGGAGGTCGGATAAATCAGCTGCATCAGCAGCTTGAGCGTCGTCGTTTTGCCGGCTCCGTTCGGGCCGAGAAAGCCGCAGACCTCGCCGCGGCGGACGTCGAGTGTCAGCGCGTCGAGTGCGACGTAAGGACGAGGACGCCAGAAGCCGACGCGATAGTGCTTGGTAAGGGCTTCCGTGCGGATCGCGTCCATCTTAAACAGGCCCCAGGCCCCCGGCTTCAGCCCCCTGCAAGACGCCTCAAGGTGTGGCCGCCTGCGTCCGCTTCAGCTCCCACGCGATCGCCGCGTCGAAGTAGGCGGGACGCAACGTGGAGGCGATGCGAATACCATTGATGAAGAACGTCGGGGTGCCGTTGATCTGCAGCTTCTGCCCGAGCTGCGCGTCCTTGCGCACCTCGTCGAGCACTTTGGCGTACTGCGCGTCGAAATCAGTGACTTGGGCAATGTCGGCCAGCGCCTGCTTCACGGTATCGCGCGTCATGCCAGGCTGATTGTCGAACAGCCATTCTTCCATCTGCGGCGCACGATTGCGCGTGCGGGCCAACCGCACGGCAACCGCCGCCTCACAAGCCGCCGAGTGAATACCGCCCGTGTTGCACTCCGACTCCAGCGGATAGTCGACGTTGAGGAACGCGACCTGCCCGGGCAACTGCGTCTCGTATTTCTGCTGAATCGCCTTATACGCGATGTAGGCCTGGCGGCACGCGGGGCACTGATAGTCGTTGAACTTCGCCACGACAACGCGCGCACCACCCGAGGGGACATCAAGCGTCACGCGCGGCTGCGCCGCCAGCCAGGCCTCGAACGCCTGCGTCTCCTCCGGACCAAGCGTCTCGGTCGGCAGCGCCACCGGCGCGGCTCCCGCCGCCGTCTCCGCGGCAGGGGCTTCGCGTGGAAACCAGATCACGAGTCCCGCCGACGCGGCGATCAGAACGATGGCAAGCGTCGACGCGAGCGGGCTTCCCGTGACAGCACGCAGGTCGCGGCCGAGCGCACCGGGAATCGCCGACAACTCAGACGCGGCGCCGCCGGAGACGATGAAGAGCCCGATGACCGACGCATACATCGCCACGCAGAGCGGGCACGCCTGCCGCAGCAGGAAGAAGGACGCGTAGCCGAGGTACAGCACCGCGGCGAGACCGAGCGTCGAGAGCAGGAAGATGTAACCCGCCACGCGCGCTGCGCGGTTGTCGGGCACGGGAGCCGCTACTTTGACGCTCTTCTTGTCCTTGGGCGGCGTCGGCGCGACCGGGGCGCTGGGTGGTGCCATCCCGAACACACCGAGCAGCAGCACCAGCGCCGACCAGATCGCGCCGCCGACCGCGACCGGGATGCCAAAGAAGCTCCCGTACTGGCTCGTCAGGACGGCCTGGCAGCTGACTGTCTCGCTGATGTCACAGAAGCTCGTGTACGACGGGTCCACGATCATACGGTAGTGGACGTAGAGCGCGGCGAGCGAGGCGCCCAGGCCCAGCAGGGCCAACAAGACGAACGCAAGACGGGCATAGCGTTGCATGCTGTGATCCGACAGCTTACCGTACAGAGTTGCCGGAGCGAAGGGCCAGTAGCGGATTCAGGCTGGACGCCGGATCCCGCGTTACGGCGCCCGAATTGGGGTCGAACCGGTACGCGTCCCCCGCCGCCTTCAGACTCGGTGTCGAAGGCGAGGTGACAGCCGCCTAGCCGACCGGGTGGGCCGACCGGTGTCTTCTCAGTGAATTGAGTTCAACGGGATCATGTCGGCCGGCGCAATGGCCGCCGCCGGGATGGCGAAGATCGTGCCGGCCTGATTCGTGCTGAACGACCGATTGCCGGTCGTGCCAAACGCCGTCGGCTCGGCCTCGGCGTAGTAGTCCGTCTCCGTCGCCGTGCCGTTACAGTCGTTGGGGCCGGCACTGCCGGTAGCGCTCGTGAGCGCGACCGTGAATCCGCTCTTCGTGGTAGGGTCGAGCGAAAGATCGACCGAGATAAAGCCCACGGTTCCGCCGGGGCAGGGCAGAGCCAGCGTGCCCAGCAGGATCGCGTAGCCGCCGTTGCCCGCCGCGTAGCTCGCCTCGGCGCTGTTGATCGATCGCAGCGATCCGATCGCCGACGCTTCGTTCCCCGACATCCTGGCACGGAGCAGACCCGGCACGGCGATGGCCGCGATGATGCCAATGATCGCCACAACGATCAGCAGCTCAATGAGCGTAAAGCCTTTGTCGTCCTGCATCGTCACCAGAGGGCTCCTTCCGCGGCTTTCGATGCCCACTCCTCGTTCCTGCCGCAGCACCAGCCGGCACAGTCCTGGCGTCTTGCCCACACGTACATCAAAAGAGGGATGCCCACGGCCTGCGGGCATCCCTCGCGTCGTACCGAGGCGGGTACCCGGTCCCGAACTCGGCCTGCTTGCGCATCGTCCTACTGGATCGCGTTCGCCACGATCATGTCGCCTGCGGCAATGGCTGCTGCCGGAAGGCCGAAGATCGTTCCCGCCTGATCGGTGTTGAACGAGCGGTTGCCGGTCGTCCCGAAGTCCACCGGCTCGGCCTCGGCGTAGTAATCCGTCTCCGTCGCCGTGCCGTTACAGTCGTTGGGGCCGGCAACACCGGTCGCGCTCGCCAGAGTGACATTGAACCCGCTCTTCATGGAGGGGTCTATCGACAGATCGGGCGAAATGAACGCCTGGGTCGCGCCGGCGCACGGCGTGGCGAGCGTCGCCAGGAGGACGGCATAGCCACCGCTGCCGGCCGCGGCCGCGTAGCTCGCCTGGGCGCTGTTGACAGCCCGCAGCGATCCGATTGCCGACGCCTCGTTGCCCGACATCCGCGCCCGGAGAAGACCCGGAACCGCGATCGCCGCGATGATGCCGATGATCGCCACGACGATCAGCAGCTCGATCAGCGTGAACCCCTTGTTGCCCTGCATTTTCTTCATCTCTCGCTCCTCACAAAGTAGTCAGTTGCCAGTTGTCGGTTGTCAGAAGCGTCGAGTGGGCTCGCGTGAGCTGACAACCGACAACTGACAACCGGCGTCCGTCAGGGACCGGTCCTGCCGTAGGCAATGGCTGTGCCTGAAGAGCTCGGTAACATCGATCCCTAGAAGTCTTTCGATACCAGTTATTTGCAGGATTAGGCCGGACAGCGAAGCCCCTCCACTATTTGTCAGCTGACAAATTCTGTCAAGTTGAACTGGCACTAAGTGTCACTTGAGATTGTATTTCTTCACGTAGTACCGAAAGGACCGGAAACTCATGCCCAGCAGCTCCGCGGCCTTCACCTGGACGCCGCCGGCGCGCTCGAGCGCCAAGGCTATATAGTGGCGGTAGAACTGCTCGCCGCGGGCCTCGAGATCGAAGCCTTCGCCAAGATCGGGAAGACCACCCGCACGATCGCCCACGGATCCACTTCGCAACTCGTCACTGCCGTTCGGTGGGACCTGCCGGCTGGACGACGGTTGGGGCCGAATCGCTTCCGGCAGATTCTCCGGCAAGATCGCCTCCGTCTGCTCGAGCGCGACAGCACGCTCCATCGCATTTTGCAACTCGCGAACGTTGCCGCGCCACGCGTGCTCCTGCAGCAGCCGCATCGCGTCGGCGGAGATCGTGCGGACACGCTTGCCCATCTGCGACGCGAAGTGCTGCAGAAAGTGCTCGGCGAGCAGCGGGATGTCCTCGCGCCGGTCGCGCAGGGAGGGTAGCGCAATGGAAAGCACGTTCAGACGGTAGTACAGGTCCTCGCGGAACCGCCCCTCGGTCACCATTTTCACCAGATCCTGGTTGGTGGCGGCAATGACGCGGACATCGCCTTCCATTTCGTCGGTGCCGCCAACGCGGCGGAACCGGCGGTCCTGCAAGACGCGCAGCAGTTTCACCTGCATCGAGGGCGGCATTTCGCCGATCTCATCGAGGAAGATGGTTCCGCCGTCGGCCGCCTCGAGAAGCCCTTTCTTATTGGCGTGCGCGCCGGTGAACGCGCCGCGCACGTGGCCGAAGAGCTCCGATTCGAGCAGTGTTTCGGGCACCGCGCCACAGTTGATCGCCACGAACGGCTGGTCGCGCCTGAGCGAATTGAAGTGGACGGCGCGCGCCACCAGCTCCTTCCCGGTGCCCGACTCCCCGGTTACCAGCACCGTGCTCGTCGTGCCGGCCACGGTGCGGATCGTCGCGAACACCTGCTGCATCGCGTCGCTGCGGCCAAGGATGTTCGAGAACTCGTAGCGGCTGTTCAGCGCACGCTTCAGCAGGAGGTTCTCCTCGCGGAGCCGGCGCGCCTCCAGGTACTGGCGCACCTTCAGGCGCAGCTCGTCCATGCTGAACGGCTTCGTGAAATAGTCGGAGGCCCCCAGGCGCATTGCTTCGACCGCGCTTTCCGTCGACGCGAACGCGGTCATCATGAACGCCACGAGATCGCTGTCGACCTCCTTCGCCGCGCGCAGCACGTCGACGCCGCTCGTATCGGGCATACGGATGTCCGACAGCAGCAGGTCGAACGGCGCGCCCTGCAGGTACTGGATTGCTTCCTGGCCACTTGCCGCCACCACGACGTCGTAGCCATCACGGCGAAGGACGATCCGCAGCATCTCTCGCATCGACGGCTCGTCGTCGACGACCAGGATGCGGGGACGGCTCGTCGCCTCCGGATGCGACACAGGCTGTTTCATGACGGGGCTCGCTCGGCCGGCACTGCCGTCGGAGCAGGCCTCTGGGGTGCACGGACCGGCAGCCGGACGCGTACGGTCGTGCCGACGCCGACCGTCGACGACACTTCGATGCTGCCGCCGTAGTCAGTGACGATGCGATGGACGATGGCCAGCCCCAGGCCGGTGCCTTTCTCGAACGAGCCGCGGAAGGGTTGAAAGATGGTGTCGAGCTCGTCGGCCGGCATGCCTCGCCCTTCGTCGTTGACGCTCAGCACTACTTCGTCCCGCGCGGAGGAAGCGGACGCGGAGAGCAAGAGTCGGCCGCCGTCGGGCATCGCGCGCAGGCCATTGGAGGCGATGTTCCAGATGATCTGGCGCAGCTGATTCTCGTCGGCGTCGAGCGGGAGCGGGCCGGGCGGGAGCTCCACGTCGACGACGTGCGTCGGCCGCGCGTCCGAGCTGTTCCGCAGGAGCACTGCGGCGTCCTGAACCACTTGACCGACGTCGAGCCTCGTGACTTGGAACCGCTGTGGCCGCGCGTAGGCGAGGAACGACCGGATGGTATCGTTCAGGCGCTCCGATTCCTTCAGGACGATGTCCATGAGCTGCCCCTGCTCGTCGTTGAGCGGCAACTCCTGCCGCAGCACCTGCATCGAGCCGGAGATGGCGGCCAGGGGGTTCCGAATCTCGTGCGCGATGCCGGCGGCCATTTCGCCGACCGCCGCGAGGCGTTGTTGCAGCCGCGCGTTGCGCTCGAGCCGCCGCAGCTCGGTCACGTCCTGGAAGGTGAAGAGGTACCCACTCTGGCCGTTCGGCAGGGCGATCATCGCGACCATCAGTCCGATGTCGAGGAAGCGCCCGTCGCCGGCGCGATACTCGAACTCGACGCGCACGCTGCGCGTCTGCGCCAACGCGGTCATCCGCAGGCGCGTGTCGGCGGGGAGCTGCAGCACCTCGCCCGAATCGTGGCCGATCGCCTGGTCGACGGGGAC
>Ga0187893_10001414_pt1 | contig 57874 bp, 57 predicted proteins | sample MA1701074metaG_FD_139574 | JGI IMG/M metagenome (GOLD analysis project Ga0187893, IMG submission 139574) | White microbial mat communities from a basaltic lava cave in the Kipuka Kanohina Cave System on the Island of Hawaii, USA - MA170107-4 metaG ...
CGCTTGCCGGTCAGTGGCAAGAGCCGGTCGAGTGTGGCCAGCTCTACGCCTTCAGGATCCATCCTGATTCCGCGCATCGCTCCACGCAGCCCCCTTTCACGTTGGGTCTGGTAGACTCGGGTTCGTGGCCCCGAGAGCTGCTCCTGTTGTTCTCTCGCCTCTCGTCCGTCGAATGCGGGCACCCAACCCTTCGTTCATGACGGGTTCCGGGACCAACACCTACCTGGTCGGGACCGGCGGACTGGCCGTGATCGATCCGGGCCCGGACGACCCCGCCCACATCACGGCGATCATCGACGCCGCTGAGCGCGGACGGGTGCGTTGGGTCCTGTTGACCCACACGCATTCGGACCACGCACCCGGCGCCCCTCGGCTGGCGCGTGAGACCGGGGCACAGATCCTGGCGTACAGTGCCATCGGTGATGGCGAGCGGCTCACGGGCGGACCGCCCGATGCGCCGTACACCCTGGAGGCGCTGCACACCCCAGGTCATGCGTCCGACCACCTGTGTTTCCTCTTGCGGGAGGAGGCCGCGCTCTTCTCCGGGGATCTGATCATGAGTGGCTCCACGGTGGTGATCGCGCCGCCCGATGGCGACATGGCGGCCTACCTACGGTCGCTCGAGCGTCTGACGCGGCACACGCTCGTGCGCATCTACCCCGGGCACGGTGACGTCATCGAGACGCCCGAGGCCGTCATCGGCGAGTACATTCAGCATCGCATGGATCGTGAGCGGCAGGTCCTCGCAGCGCTGCGCGGCGGCCCCCGGCGCATCGTCGACATGGTGCCGGAGATCTACACCGGCGTGCCCCAGGCGTTGCATGGTATGGCCGCCCTGTCGGTGTACGCGCATCTGCGCAAGCTCAAGGACGAGGGCAGGGTGATCGGCAGGGATCAGGACGCCGAATGGCGTCTCGCATGACAGTCTCGCCCCCGGATCCGCCCGGCCGCTGGCGTGCGCTGGCCTGGATCGCTGCCGCGCAGGTCGGGGCCATGAGCACCTGGTTCAGCGCAACCGCGGTCGCGCCGTCACTGCAGCATGACTGGCAGCTTTCGCCGGCGCACCTCGCGCTGCTGACCGTCGCGGTACAGCTGGGATTCGTCACCGGCGGGCTCGTCTCGGCGATCAGCGGGATTGGTGATCTCTTGTCCGCGCGAGTGGTGTTCACCACGAGCGCGCTGCTTGCGGCGCTGCTGAACGCGTTGTTGGTGACGGCTCACGGCAATCTGGGACTGGCGGCGTTCACGCGCTTTGGCCTCGGGTTTGCCCTGGCCGGCGTGTACCCCGTGGGGATGAAGCTCATGGCCGGATGGTTCCGCGCCGGTCGCGGGCTGGCGATCGGCACGCTGGTCGGCGCGCTCACGCTTGGCTCGGCGCTGCCACATCTGGTCGCGGGCGTCGGTCTGGCCGGCACCCTCCCCTGGCAGCGCGTGATTGTGGCTACGAGTCTGGGTGCCCTGCTGTCCGCCGCGCTCGTCGCGCTGTTCGTGCGGGCCGGGCCCTTCGAGTCGCGCACCGACCGCCTTGATCTCGGGTGGGCGCTGCGATCGCTGCGGGCGCCGGCGATGCGACTGGCCAACCTCGGCTACCTGGGCCACATGTGGGAGCTCTACGCGATGTGGACTTGGGTACCGGCCTTTCTGCTGGCCAGCTATCGGGTGTGGGATCCGGCAGGGCCGGCACCGGTGATCGGTCGAGCCGCCAGCCTGACCGCGGCGCTGATTATCGGCACTGGTGCGATGGGCTGCGTGGTCGGCGGCCTCGTCGCGGACCGTTGGGGGCGCACGGTGGTCACGGCCGCCGCGATGCTGCTGAGCGGGGCGAGTGCGATTGGGACCGGGCTCCTGTTCGGCGCGGCGCCGGCGCTGGTCGTGGGTGTCGGCGTCATCTGGGGGATCAGTGTGATTGCCGACTCCGCGCAGTTCTCCGCGTCGGTGACCGAGCTTGCGGAGCCGCAGCGGATCGGGAGCGCCCTGGCGTTGCAGACGGCGTTGGGCTTCCTGCTGACGGCGGTGAGCATTCAACTCCTCCCAGTGATTCAGTCCCGCTTTGGATGGCCGTCGGCGTTCATCATCCTCGCCGGGGGGCCTGCGCTCGGCGCGGTGGCGATGCTGCGGCTGCGGCAGCGGCCGGAGGCGGCCAGACTGGCCGGGGGGCGGCGGTAGCGACGCGTTCGCCTAAGCGTCTATGCCCCCCCTATAATGGGGCACGTAAGTATCGGACTCCGGGCACGCCGGATGGTCGGAGCGACTCTCTTCTTGCGAGGTGCAGCATGAAGATGCTTGTGTTGGTCGCCCTGATTCTGGCGGTCCTGATTGCGTCCGGCAGCGGTCCAGCCGGGGCCGCTTCGTCCTCGACCCGGACGGCATCCCGTCCCGCGGCAGCCGCGCCAGCGGCAACAGCGGATCCCACCGTCACCGCGCTGTCGAAGCTGAACGGCAAGGATTTCGACGTTGCCTTCATGCGCGCGCTGATCCCGGTCCATGAGGAAGCCATCGAGATCGCGATGGCAGCGACGCTCAACGCCAATCACACTGAGTTGCTGCAGTGGAACCAAGTCGTGATCGACCGCAAGAGCGCGCAGGTGCGCACCATGCTCGCCTGGCTGCAGGAGGCCAAAGCCTCACCTGCCGGGCGGGGCGCCGGCGTCGTGACCGCCGGTGTCAAGAAGATGCGGTCGCTGCAGGGTGACGCGCTCGAGCGCGAGTACCTGCCGATGATGAGTAAGCACCTCGAGCGGAGCGCGGCCCTGGCCGCGCTGGCCGCCCAAAAGTCGAGCCGCAGCGACGTCAAGGGGCTGGCCGCGATGGTCGTGAAGGTGGAGCGTCAGGAATCAGCGATGCTCCGCGGCTGGCAGAAGAAGTGGTACGCGAAGTAGTGTTTTAGCCGCGAGCCGTCTGGTCTCCGTCGGGGCGGCCCACCTCGACGGAGGCCAGGATCACATAGAGCTCCTCCAGCTTCCTCTCCGCCTGCTCGTATCGCAAGCGCATCGCCTTCGCCCGTTCCGGATCCCGATAGAGATCAGGGTCGGCCAGCCAGCGCCCGGCGTCATCACGCTCCCGCTCTGCGGCGGCAATCTGGAGGGCGACGTCGTCGAACGTGGGCGCAGCCGTCCGTGCTGCCGCGGGACGCTTCTTCACCAGCCGCGGGGCCGCCGGCCGACGCTTCGCGTCTATCTCCCGCGCCCGGCGCTCACGGAGTTCATGGTAGGTCCCGTGGAAGTCCGACACGCCTCGGTCTTCGACTGTCAGAAGACGCGTGGCCAGCCGCTCCAGGAGATAGCGATCGTGCGTCGCTACCACGATCGTTCCCGGGAACTCGCGCAGGGCGCCTTCCAGCGCCTCGCGGGAGGGGATGTCGAGGTGGTTGGTCGGCTCGTCCAGCAAGAGCAGGTTGGGTTCGTCGAGCAGCAGGCCCGCCAGATTCAGCCGCTGACGCTCCCCGCCTGAGAGCATCCCAACCTGCTTGAACACGTCGTCACCACTGAAGAGGAAGCGCCCCAGATACGTCCGTACCTGCTCGGGCGAGAGCGGCCGGTCGGCCAGGACTTCGTCGAGCACCGTGGCCTCCGGATCGAGCACCCCGGCTGGTTCCTGCGCGAAGTAGCGCGGCCGCACGCCGACCCCAAGCGTGGCCTGTCCCGTGGTCGGCGGTTCCAGCCCCCCGATGATCCGGAGCAACGTGGTCTTCCCTGCACCGTTGGGGCCCAACAGGCCAATCCGCTCCCCGCGGTGGATCTCCAGACCCACCCCGTTGAGGACCTCGGTGCCGTCGAAGCGCTTGCCCACCGCGCGCAGCCGGACGACCAGCCGGCCCGAGGCCGGCGTGACTCCTGCGCTGACCCGCATCGCCCGCCGCTCGCGGGGGCGCTCGACGCGCTCAGCTTCGAGCCGCGCCAGCATCTTCTCCCGGCTGTGGGCCTGGGCCGCACGCTGGCCGGCCTTGTAGCGGCGGATGTAGGCTTCGAACTTGGCGGCCTCCTCCTGCTGCGCCGCCCAGGTTTCCTCTTGCAGGCGGACGCGCTCGGCCCGGAGCTGCACGTAGGCGGAGTACGATCCCGGGTAGGCGGTCAGGACGCAGTCCTCCAACTCCAGCGTGCGCGTGGTCACGGCGTCGAGCAGGTAGCGGTCATGGCTGACGATGATGCAGGCGCCGGGGAACGCCTTTAGGTAGGACTCCAGCCATTCGGTCGCCGCAAGGTCCAGGTGGTTGGTGGGCTCGTCCAGGAGCAGCAGGTCGGGCTCCCCGAGCAGCGCGCGCGCCAGCTCGGCCCGGACCCTCCACCCGCCGCTGAGTACACCTAACACGCGGGCAGATGCGGCGTCGTCGAACCCGAGGCCCGAGAGCACGATCTTCGCGCGGGTCTCCAGGGTAAAACCGCCTGCGTGTTCGAAGTGCTCGCGCACGTGCGCGTACTCTTCCATGACAGGATCGAGTTGCGCGGAATCGCCGTGGACGTCGGGACGCGCCATCAGCTGCTCGAGATCGCGCAGGCGTGTCTCGAGCGCCTGCACATCGGCGGCTCCGGCCAGCACGTGATCGAGGACCGTGACGTCTGCCGGCCCTTCAGGGGCCTGCGGCAAGTAGGCCATGCGCGCCCATCGCGCCAGGCTGAGGTGACCCCGGTCCGGGGCCATGAGCCCGGCCAGCAGACGCAGCAGCGTGGTCTTGCCGGTGCCGTTGCGCCCGATGAGGGCGACGCGCTCACCCGGCTCGAGGCTGAACGTCACCTCTCGCAAGATCTCGAGATCGCCGTGGGTCTTGGACAGATCGGTAACGGTGAGAAGCGGCATGAGAACCGTCGGCTCCTGGACGCCGCCTCATGGTAGGTCTGGGGCCCGCCGCCTGTCAACGCGGCGGCCAGGGGCGACTGTTTGGGGTGAAAAGTGGGAAAATACCTTATCGGCCGTTGGGGAGGTGCCCAAATCAACGAGCCAGCTGATCCTCGGACTCATCGTCTTTCGGACGGCTCGCGGGCTCCAAACTGGGTCTTGGCACTGCAGGTCGCAGCAGCGGTGATCGTCGCCGCCATCATGCTTGCCGGACCCCAGGTCTGGGCTTTTGGGGAACGGCTGCGGCAATACCTGCCGAGCCCCAGTGCAGCTGCGCCGAAGGCGCCGTCATCGCCGGGCGTCGAGCCCGTCGATCGGGTGGCGCGTACCCCCGCGCCCGCGACGCCGGCATCGAGTCGGACCGTCCGTGCACCGGTGCGTGAGCCGGCGCCCGCGACCCCGGCGCGACCGCAGGTAGCCCCAACACCAGTGCCGGCGGTGAAGCCGAAGCGCGCTCCCGCGCCGCGGGTGGTGTACTCCCCGGTTCTCTTGGAGCCCGCGCGGAGCAAACCCGACAGCCGCAAACAGTACGAAGCGTTCATGCAGCAGGGGTTTCAGCTCTACCGCTCCGGCTGGTATGGTCCGGCGATGGGGCGGTTCCGCCAGGCCACGTCGGTGCTCCCCAAGTCCGCCTACGCGCACCTGTGGATTGGCCGCGCCGGCATCAAAGCCGGGCGCCACGCCGAGGCGCGTGATGCCCTGGAGCGGGTGATCGAGCTGGCACCCACCAGTGACGTGGCCCGGCAGGCCCGCGTGCTCCTGGACGAAGCGAGGCTCTAGGTGATCACGTGTCGCGGGTCAACTTCCGGAAACGACTCCCCGCACGATGACCGGCTCCTCTGAGTTGAGCATCCGCGCCGCAACCTCGATCGCGAAGGTCCGGCCTCCGAAAGGATCCGGCGTGACGACAAGACGGGAGCCGTCAAGCCGCATGTTGTAGTCCCACTCGGCGACCTCCGACTCCGTCCGCGCGTTGCAGAAGGTCAGCGACATCAGGTCGCCGATCCGCAGAAAGAAGTAGTCCCCGCCATTGTGTGAGCCACGGTTCGACGGATAGCCTACTGGAGCAGCACGGCGATGGCTGCCATCGCGTTAGTGCTTGCTTCAGTTACCTCACCGGCAGTGAGCAGGTGGTCTCCGGATTCGCGAAAGCCGGCTACCCGCAGCACCTTCGGATCGTGCTTGGAGTTGCCAAGCCGGCGGCGGCCATCGTCCTGCTGTTGCCAGGGTTGGCCTTACTGAAGGAGTGGGCCTACGCGGGCGCAACGTTCGCGTATTGAAATAGAGAGAGTCCCGGGTACACAGGGCCCGGGACTCTCCGCCTTGCCGCTGACCTGAGCGAGTGGCGGGTTACCGTGCGAACCGATCGGGAAACTGCTTGACGATGCCTTCCGCCAGGGGATCGGCGACCATGGCCATGTGCGACAAAGCCTTGCGGAGATCTGTGTAGACCTTTGTGGCATTGCCCGCGGCCTGCGCGTCGATCACATCCTTGAGGGTCAGGATGTGCATCTTGACCATCTCGGCGACGGCGTCCGTCGGCAGCGCCCCCTTGGTGGCCGAATTGAGGAACGCCCCGAACTCGCGTGCGTAGCCCAGCAGGTCATTGACCGCCTTATCCTGCCTGGCCCGGTCGCCGGTCGCCAGCCCGGTCGTGTAGTCCACAACGAAGCCGATGTGCTTCTTCCACAGAGGTCCAAAGGCGCGCCCGGCATCCTCGCCGTAGACCGAGGCGATGGCGCGGGTGATGTCGTCCGAGTTGCCGTCGAGCGCGGCGGCCGCGGCGCGGAACTCCACCTGCCGTCCGCCCAGCGCGGCGCCGGTCGCGCGCGCGGCCAGGTAGACGTGCTCTGACAGCAGCGTGTTGAGCGTGACCCGCAGGCCCACGGCTGAGGAGTCCACACTCCCCGCGTACTTAGCCGGGAACTGCTTCGCGATGGCCCCGGCCAGGGGCTCGGCGATCATCCCCATGTGCGCGTAGGCCTTGCGCACCGCGGCGAACTCGCGCCCGGGGTAGTCTCCACCCTGCGCGTCGATGACGTCCTTGAGCGTCAGGATGTGCATCTTTACGAGCTCGGCCACGGCGTCGGTGGGCAGGCTCTTGGTCGCCGAATTGAGGAAGGCGCCGAACTCGCGGGTGTAGCCGAGCAGATCGCCGACGGCCTTGTCCTGCTTGGCCTTGTCCTTGCCTGCCAGGCCGGTCGTGTAGTTGACGACGAACCCGATGTGCTTCTTCCACAGGGGTCCGAAGGCGCGGCCCGCCTCCTCGCCGTACACCGACGCCACCGCTCGAATGACATCGTCGGAGTTCGCATCGAGCGCCGCGGCGGCGCCGTTGAACTGGCCCATGCGGCCCGCCAGGGCTCCGGACGTGGCGCTGGCCGCCAGCGCGACGTGCTCGGCCAGCAGGTTGTTGAGCGCGAGACGCAGGTCGGCGGCCGCCGTCCTCGAGGTCGCCATCGTGGACGGGGCCCCGAGACCCGGGAGAGCCGGTCGTAGTGCCAGCACGGCGATGACAGCCCCGAGGGCTGCCAGTACCGCGATCTGTCGCTTCATCGGTGGTTCCTCCTCATGGATGGGGTGATGATCTTACCGGATGGTGACGGTGCCACGCATGTGCGGGTGGCGCGTGCAGAAGTACTCGAACGTGCCGGTCCTGGCAAAGGTGAACCCGAATCGGGTGCCCTTGCCGTCGAGGGTCGCGTTGAACAGGTCGGTCCGCCGCTCCGGTATCCCCGACGTCGCCGTATGCGTCACATCGTCGTCGTTGATCCAGACCACGCGTGTGTCGATCCTCGCCTCCAGGGTCCGCGGTTTGAACTGGAACGCCTCGATCGTGATTGCAGGGGTCGCCGGATCCTGCTGCGCCCAGGCAACGGCCAGGCCCGTCATGACGCCCGCCGCCACGACGAGCGCCACCGCCGCTGCCAGCAAGATCGTCGCACGCCCGGTGCCGCCCGCCATTCCGTCACCCTCCTTCGAAGTCGGTGCGTCTGCGCGTTCACCCATCCCATTCGCACCACTCATCCTCTTCGCACCACTCCCACGGATGGATTGGCCGCCTTGAAGGGAATCTGCGGGACGCCGCGCTGCGAAAGGATCAATGGAGGCGAACCACGTCGTGGGAGCCGAACAGGAACTCCCGCGTGCTGCGTCCAAAGAGGCCAGCCGATGGCGCCCCGCGCGGGACAGGATGAGGATGAGAATACGCTGCTGGCTCAAACAAGCCGGCGCGACACCGGCGCGTTCGCCGCGCTCTACGATCGGTACGGCACGGCCGTGTACTCCCTGGCGCTCAAGATGTTGCGCGATCGGCAGACGGCCGAGGAGATCACACAGGAAGTCTTCTTGGCGATCTGGCGCGGGGCTCGGGAGTTCGACCCGGCCAGGGGCAGCGCGCGTGCGTGGATCCTCTCCCTGGCGCACCACAAGAGCGTGGATGCCGTGCGCCGGCGGCGCCTGCGTGCGGCCGAGCCACTGTCGGAGACGGTCGCCGCGCAGGGCGACGTGGCCGATGAGGCGATGCGCCTGGTCGCCGATGCGCAGGTGCGCAAGGCCCTCGAGGGACTTTCCGACGGTCAGCGGGACGCGATCGCGTACGCGTACTACGGCGGGTACACACAACTGGAGATCGCCGAGCGGCTGGGAGTGCCGCTTGGAACCATCAAGACCCGGATGCGAGACGGCATGCAAAAACTCCGGACGACCCTAAGACCGCTGATGACGGGGAGCGACGGGTGACCCACGAGGAGCTCCGCGAGTTGCTCGCGCCGTATGCGCTCGACGCGCTGAGGCCCCAGGAGGCCCGCGATCTCGAGACGCACCTGGCCGCGTGTGAGACATGCCGGCGTGAGCTGGCGATGCTGCGTGAGGTTGCGGGCGACCTGGCAGCCGGCGTCGCCACGGCCACCCCGCCCGCGGCGCTGCGGGCCAGGATTCTTGACGCCGTCACCCCACGCCCACGGGTTGTGTCCCTGCCGCGGCTGTGGGGCGTCGGTCTCGCCGCTGCGGCGGCACTGGTGGTTGTGCTCGTGGGTCTCAACGTGGCGCTCAACCGACAGGTCACCGCGCTCAGTCGGGACAACCAGTCGCTGAATGAGCAGTTGGCCGCCATCAACGAGCGTCTGGGGGCGCAGGAGCGTGTGTTGGCGCTGTTGGCCAACCCGGCCTCCAGGACGACCCCGCTGGCCGGCTCGGTGCCGGCGAACGTGCGCTTCGTGTATCACCACGAAACCCGGCAGGGCGCCCTGGTCGTGAGTGACCTCCGCGATCCTGGCGCGGACCTTGTCTATCAATTGTGGCTGGTGGCCGGTCAGGAACCGGTGAGCGCAGGCGTCTTTCGCCCGATCCAAGGCCGCTCCATCATCGTGCCCGTGAGCGCAGACTTCAGCCGGTTTCAGGTGGTCGCTATCTCGGTCGAACGTGGACCCACCGGCGCGCCCAGGCCCTCTGCCGCGCCGATCCTCGCCGGGTCGCTTTGACCTGACCGCACCCGCGGTCAATCGCACAGGAAGTCTCGCGCACTTCGTCCAAAGAGCCCACTTGCAGCCCGCACGTTGCAGCCCCAATAAGAGAGGGGACGAGAGAATGGATGTCTTGTTGAACTCCGTCGTGCTGCGGCTCGGTGCGGTCATCGCGCTGGTCGCGGCCAACGCGATGTTCGTCGCCGCGGAGTTCGCGATTGTCTCGGTCCGCCGAACCCGGCTGATTCCGCTCATCGAGGGCGGGTCCCGAACGGCCCGGCTTGTGCTGCGCGCCTCGGAGGATCCCAATGCGTTCCTGGCCGCCACGCAGCTCGGCATTACTATGGCGAGCCTGGGCCTGGGGTGGATAGGCGAGCCGGCGGTGGCCACGGTCCTCGCGCCCATCATCGGCGGGCTGCCGATCGGCCTCCAGGACACCACCACCCATCTCGTCGCCGGAGTGCTGGCCTTCACGGTCATCACCGTGTTGCACATTGTGTTTGGGGAGCTGGCCGCGAAGAGCGCGGCGCTGTGGCGCCCGGAGGCGACGGCCCTGGTAGTGGCGCCGCCGACGGAGTTCTTTCACCGCCTGTTCCGGCCCTTCATTTGGGGTTTGAACTCGACCGCGAACGGGATCCTGGGTTTGTTTGGGCTCCACGCACCGAGCGGTCATCACGTTTATTCTTCGGAGGAGATCGGCCAGCTGGTGACGGAAAGCCGGCGGGCCGGCGCGGTGGATGAAGAGGAGGCCGTGCTCGTCCACCGGGCCTTCAAGTTCACCGAGCGGCTCGTGGAAGAGGTCATGGTGCCACGGGTGTCCATCCGCGGCCTGCCCAAGGAGGCCACCGTCCGGGAGACGATTGGCATCGTGCGCGAAGCCGGCTACTCACGCCTGCCGGTCTACGCGGGAGACCTCGACAGCATCGTCGGGATGGTGCACGTCAGGGACCTGCTCCTCGCGGAAGTCGACGGGCATGGGAATGAACCGGTCGAGAAGATCATGCGGCCGGTCCTCTACGCTCCGGAGATGAAGCCCGTCATCGACCTGCTGGGGGAGATGCGCAACAAGGGGATCCAGCTCGCGGTGGTGCTCGACGAGTACGGCGGGACCGAGGGAATCCTCACCATCGAGGACCTGGTGGAGGAACTCGTTGGAGATATCCCGGCCGAGTTTCGCAAAGAACGGGGCCTGATCATCCTGCAGCGGCCGGACCGCATCGTCGTGGACGCGGCCATTCCCCTCGACGCGCTGAACGAGGCCTTTCCGATGGATCTGCGGGCCGAGGGCGTCAACACCCTCGGCGGGTTCATCTTCCACCATCTCGGGAGTGTCCCGGAGGTCGGGAGGACGTTCACCCGCGGCGACCTGGAGTTCAAGATCGAGTCCGCCACTCCGAACCGCGTGCAGCTGGTGCAGATCCGGCGGCTCAGATCGTCATGATGGGCTGCGCGCCCCTCGCCTTGACCCTGCGATGACGGCATTCCTATACTTGCCTTGCGCCACAGCAACCGGGGAGCGTGCCTGACATGCGAGCCGACGACCAGCGCGACGAAGCGATGTATGAGCAGGCGAAAGCCGATTGGATCGCATGGCGGCAGGCGAAGGCCCTCGGTGTGTCCCGCCGCCGGTTTCTTGCGCTGCTGGCCGCCGGCGCGTCGTTCACCCTGGGTGGCTCCACGAGGCTCCTCCGCTCCGCATCCGGCGCCCCGGCGCCGTCGCTGGTGGTCAAGCCGGTGCCGCCGGATCTGTTCATCAACTTCGGCAGCAATCACGAGATGCGCTGGGAGCACATGACGGGCCGGGGCTACCTGGTGCCCAACGAGTTGTTCTTCATCCGGAACCACACGCGTACCCCGCGCATCGACCCTTCCACCTGGCGGTTGAAGATCGAAGGCTCCGGGGTCCGGAGGCCGCTCGAGCTGTCGTACAATGACATTCTGTCGCTCCCCGACGTCTCCGTCCGTCGCTACGTCGAGTGCGCGGGCAACGGCCGCAGCTTCTACGAGGCCGCGTACAACAGGCGCGCCCAGGGAACACAATGGCGTCTGGGCGCGGTGGGGGTGGCCGAGTGGACCGGCGTGCCGCTGCGTGAGGTGCTCGATCGCGCAGGGCTCAAACCTACGGCCGTGGATGTCATGCCCGAAGGGCTGGACGACCTGCGCGTACGCCGGCCGATGTCGGTAGCGAAGGCGCTGGAGCCCGACACCCTGCTGGTGTACGCGATGAACGGGCACCCGCTGGCGCCTGACCACGGCTTCCCGGTGCGGGTACTGACGCCGGGCTGGATCGGCGTCGCCAGCGTCAAGTGGGTGGGCCGGGTCGAGGTCTCGGAGGCGCCGCTCTTCTCCTCGTGGAACACCGAGGCCTACGTGCTGATTGGGCCCGCGTACACGAAGCCCGCGGGACCGGCGCTCGGCCCCATCTTGACCGGGCAGAACGTCAAGAGCGCCTTCGAGCTGGGGTGGTCGGCAGAGTTGCGGGCTGGCCGCCAGGTGATCCGCGGGCGGTCCTGGGGCCCCCACGCGATCACCAAGGTGGAGTACAGCGTCGATCGCGGGGTCACCTGGCAGTCCGCGCGGCTTCGCGATGCGAGCGTACCCGGCGCGTGGGTGCGATGGGAGTTTGAGTGGGACGCGCGCCCAGGCGATCATAGCCTCCGCGCGCGGGCCGCGGATGCTGCGGGCCACATCCAGCCCGCAGGCGTGCCCTTCAACGAGCAGGGGTATCTGTACAACGCGGTGGTGGGCCATCCTGTGACGGTCACGTGAGGCTGGCGCTCGGGCCTGCCCTGGTCCTGCTCCTGGTGGCTGCCGAGCTGGCCGGTTCGGCGCCCAGGCCTGTCCTGATCAAAATGCGAGAGTTCGCGTTCGATCCCAAGGATGTCGTCGTGAAGGCCGGCGAAGTCATTTTCGCCGTCAAGAACGAGGGGGCCATCGAGCACAACTTCATCGTCGAGGATGGCGCGCGCAAGAACATGGCCCAGATCGCGGTACTCGACGCGGGTAAGACAGAGGAACTGAAGGTGACCCTCAGAGGCGGAACCTACGGGATCGTCTGCACCCTCCCGGGCCACAAGGACGCCGGGATGATTGGGACCCTACGCGTCCAGCCCTGAGGTCGCCGCCCCCGCATCATTCGCTGCTTCTGAGGTGCGCGTCACTTCCTGAGGTACGCGTCGGCTCCCGAGATCCAGTCCTGGCGTGGTGGGCTGAAGAAGTCCATCTCTACGACGTCGTCCATCATCTCGGCGCCGTGCGGCAGGTTGCTGGGGATCAGGAGCAGCTCGCCGCCGCGCAGGACGAGTTCCCCGTGCGGGAAGGTGAAGCGCATGGTCCCCGCGATACAGTAGGTGAGCTGCTCGTTCTCGTGCTGATGGCTCGGTACGACAAACCCGGCCTTGAATTCGAGGAATGCGGCCATCATGCGGTCCCCCCACAGCATGCGTCGGGTCATCTTGGGGTTGAGCACCTCCGCCTTCATCGACGCCAGGGCGTGGTGCTGAAGTTCGCTCATGCGGCAATCCTCCTCGAGGGAGATGAGTCAGGCCACCGGTGAGTCCTGGGTTACGCGTTCGGCGCCCGGCTCCTGCTCCGGACGATCGCAGGACTCACCGGAGCTGGGGTCAAAGAGTGCACGCACTCACACGCACGTCCAACACCCTCGGGAGGGCCGCATGCAGTATCGTCGTTTGGGGAATTCCGGGCTCAAGGTCTCGCTGGTCGGTCTGGGGTGCAACAACTTTGGGCGGGCGGTCAGTGATCCACAACAGAGCGCCCGGGTGGTGCACCGGGCGATGGATCTGGGCGTGAACTTCATCGATACCGCGGATGTCTACGGCCAGGGCCTCTCAGAGGAGCACCTGGGCGCGGCGCTGACCGGGCGCCGCGATGCCGCCGTCCTGGCGACCAAGGTCGGGATGACGATGGGCCAGGATCCGAACGACCGGGGCTCATCGCGCTTTCACATCATGGCCGGCGTGGAGGCCAGTCTCCGCCGGCTCAAGATGGACCACATCGATCTGTATCAGATCCACCGGTGGGACGCGGAGACGCCCGTCGAGGAAACGATGAGCGCGCTCGACGACCTCGTGCGCCAGGGCAAGGTGCGCTACGTTGGATGCTCCAACTATGCCGCGTGGCAAATGGTCTGGTCCCTGTGGGTGAGCGCCCAGCAGAGGTGGGCGCACTTTGTATCGGTCCAGCCCGAGTACAGCCTGCTCTATCGCGGACTGGAGTCGGAGTTGCTGCCGGCGTGCCAGACGTTCGGGGTCGGCATCATCCCATTTTTCCCGCTGGCGGGTGGCATGCTCACCGGCAAGTATCGGGAAGGACAGCCCGCGCCGGCCGGCACGCGCGGCGCCAACGCGGAACGCTTCTCGCGCTTCACGACGCCGCGCAACTTCGCCATCGTGCAGCGGCTCGAGACCTGGGCCAAGGCACGTGGGCACACGCTGACGGAACTAGCGATCGCCTGGCTCGCGGCGCGGCCCGCGGTGGCGACGATCATCACCGGGGCAACAAAGCCGGAGCAGATTGAGGCCAACGTGAAGGCCGCCGAGTGGGTGCTGACACCCGCCGAGGTGGAGGAGGTGGCCACCCTGGCGCCCCTGGTGCACGCGGCGTAGCCGGCGTCGTGCGCTGGGGCAAGCGGCTTTCCGTGGTCGTCACACCCCGTGCCAAAACCGAGCGGGTGGAGCGCCTCGACGACACACAGTTGCGGGTCGCCATCACCGAGCCACCGTGGGAGGGGCAGGCCAACACGGCGGTGGTCGGCGCCGTGGCCCGATTCCTCGGCGTGCCGGTTTCACACGTTCGAATCGTGCGCGGGCTCACCAGCCGGCGCAAGGTCGTGGAGGTTCGCTAGGACGTGCGTCTATGATTCCCCCCCATATCTTCGAACGATTCGGCACAGTTCCCGATGAACTGATCGAGCTCTGCAGGCCGCACACCTGGGAGCAGTTGACAAGGCCGCATGCCGAAGGCATGCGATCCATTCGCGCGGCGCTGGTGCACACGGCTGGGGCGGAGACGTACTGGATCCAGCACGTTGTACTCGGGCGCCCGCTCGTCAGGCTGAAGGAGACGGACTTTGCGGACCTTGACGCGATCCTCGCCCACTGGAAGCCCCAGCGCCAGGCGACGCTGGCCTTTGTGGGCGGCCTCACCCCGGCCGGGCGGACGGAGCGGCGGCCGTTTCCGTGGAATCCACAGGACGGCGCCACCGTGGAGGACATCGTTTGGCACGTCGTGACCCATGAGCAGTACCACCGCGGGCAGATCTTCACCCGGCTGGCGCTGCTTGGCCGGCGCGATCTGCCGGATCACGACATGCTCCGCTAGCCGTCAAACCCCGGCACGACAGCCCTGTCCGCTGGCTCGCGGGGCGTCATCGAACCGTAGTGATGACGTAGTCCGAGAACGGGTCGCCTTGGCGCATGCAGCGCGTGCGCGTCAACGGGGTTCCGAACAAGGCTTCCAGCCAGCGATGAATCATGTCGCAGACTTCCGGGTGGGCGACGGCCAGCCGTATCACCGGACAGTTGTGCTCCCGGAGCAAGAACCCGTCACGGGTTGGGCTCAGCGACGGCATGAAGCCACGCTCGGCGAGAATTTCTCTTGCGCGCTCCAGGCGCTTCCGTCCCCGGAGGTCCTTGACACGGGGCAAGTCGCGGGCGATCCACCGGTCGCCCACACGCCGGAGGAGCCGGGCCAGGTTGCCCTTGCCTTCCCGTCGCAGCTCCTCGAGCACTTCTGCCGAGAAATCGTCATAGGTCTTCGGGAAGGACGCGTCTGCCGATGCACTGAGTACGTACACGACGCTCGGGCGCCGCCGCCCAGGGCGGAGTCCCTGCTGTGTGACCAACCCCGCAGCCTGCAGGGCCGCTAGCTGGGTCGTGATGGCCGTCCGGGTCAGGTGGAGGGCCTGGGCAAGCTCCTCGACCGTCCGGCCGTTGTGCAACCGGAGAAGCTCCACGATCTGCTGGCGAGTCCCCCGCATCGTGCTCGTAGCATACCCCGGTCCGGGCTTCATGTCAATAACAACAAAAACTATTGACAGAATAGGTGAAATAGGGTAGGGTGGCCGTGAAGGCTCGTTGCATGGGCACGACAAATCTGATCCGAGGAGGAGGGATTTGTGATGCGCGTGTTGATGATCACCGCTGTTCTGGTGTTGAGTCTTAGCGTGGCCATCCCCGTCCTGTTGCCTTCCCCGGCCGCGGGCCAGGGATCGACGGCGACCGTATTGGAGAAGCAGTTTGCCTTCCGGAATGCCATGCGGGTGCTGTGGGAGGACCATATCGCCTGGACCCGCCTCTACATCGTCAGTGTGGCGGCCGAGCTGCCCGACAAGGACGCGACGGCCGGGCGGCTGCTGAGGAATCAGGCAGACATCGGAAATGCCATCAAGCTCTTCTACGGGGGCGCAGCCGGCGACAAACTGACCACATTGCTGCGGGGGCACATCCTGACCGCGGCGGAACTGCTGGCCGCGGCCAAGGCCGGCGATACCGCGAAGGTTGGGGAAGCCAGCAAGCGGTGGTATGCCAACGCGGACGAGATCGCGGCGTTCTTGAGTGGCGCCAACCTCAGGTCCTGGCCACTCGCCGAGATGAAGGCGATGATGCGTGGACACCTGGACCTGACGCTCGAGGAGGCGTCGGCCCGGCTCAAGGGCGACTGGGCAGCGGACATCGCGGCATATGACAAAGTCCACAAGCAGATTCTGCATATGGCCGACATGCTCAGCGCGGGGATCATCCGTCAGTTCCCCGCGAAGTTCAGATAGTGCCTGACGGCGAGCGACTGTCGCCGCACAACGGCTCAACCGGGAGGGCGGACGGTCCCCAGATGGAATCCGCCCTCCCGGGGGAGGGGACGATGCTCAGACTGGCACTTCCGCTGGTTGAACGCCGCGAGGTGGCGCAGGGGACGATGAGTTTTGCCTTCGGCCTCGAAGGGCGGGCGTTCCCCTTCACGCCTGGACAGTACAACACCGTGACGATCCCTAACCCCCGGTACCAGGACGAGGAAGGAAACGTCCGGAGCTTTTCTATCGCCTCCTCGCCGAGCGATCCGTTCATCTTGATCGCCACCAGGATGCGGGGGAGCGCCTTCAAGCGCACTCTCGCCGAGGTGCCCCTTGGTACCCGGGTGACGTTCAGCGGCCCGAGAGGATCCTTTACGCTGCCGGACGATGCGGCCGGGCCTGTGGTACTCATCGCCGGCGGCATCGGGATCACGCCGTTTCGCAGCATGATCAAGCACGCCACGGAGCACCACCTGCCGGTGGACCTGACACTCATCTACTCGAACCGGACCCCGGAAGATGCCCCGTTTCTTGAAGACCTGGACCGGTGGGCGCGAGAGAATCGCCGCTTTCGCTTCGTCCCAACGATGACCAGTCCGGAGGCCGCGAAACAGCCATGGACGGGACGCACCGGCGTTGTCGATGCTGCCTTTCTCCGGCAGGCGCTCGACGGCCTCGACCATTCGACCTTCTACATGGCGGGTCCGCCGGGGATGGTCAAAGGCGTCACCCGGACGATCGTGGACGCGGGTGTTCCGGCCGCACGTGTGCGGTTTGAGGAGTTCTCCGGTTATTAGGCGGTGAGCCTCACGCCTTCCCGATGTACGTCCGGATCGACTTCGTGTCCAGATATTCCGCCAGTCCCTCGGCCCCGAGCTCACGCCCGATGCCGCTGTCCTTGACGCCACCGAACGGCGTCTCGGGCACGCTCAGCGGCTTGTAGTTGACCCAGACGATCCCCGACTCGATGCCGGCGACGAACGTTTCAATGCGCTGCTCGCTCTCGGTCCAGAGGCCCGAGCCCAGGCCGAACGGGGTCGAGTTGGCCAGTGTGATCGCTTCCTCGAGCGTGCGGACTTTCTTCACCGGCAGCACCGGGCCGAAGCACTCTTCGGTCCACACCGCGGCGCGATCCGGGACGTCCACCAGCACGGTCGGCTGATAGAAGTACCCGCGCGCGTGCTCCGGCCCGCCCGGCCGTGCGCCCCCCACCGCGACCGCCGCGCCGGCCTTTGTGGCGTCCGCGACGAACCGTTCCACATCATCACGCCCCCTCGCATTGTGGAGCGGGCCCATGTCGGTAGCCGGGTCGAGCCCGTTGCCCACGCGCAGCTTGCGTGTTTCCCCAACGAGCAGGTCGATGAATCGATCGTAGACCTTCTCGAAGACGTAGAGCCGCTTCACCGACGTGCACGACTGGCCGGTGTTCCGGAAGCGCCCGGACCGGACGATGGTCTCGGCGGCCGCCGGCAGGTTGGCGTCATCGCATACGACGGTGGGGTCGCTGCCACCCAGTTCCAGCGTGACGTGCTTGAGTCGCTGGGTCGCCGCCGCGTAGACCAGCTTGCCCACCTCTGTTGAGCCGGTGAACGCGATCTTGCGGATCAGAGGGTTGGTGACCATCTCGTCGCCGACTGCACTCGCCGGGCCGGTGACGACGCTGGCGATGCCGGCGGGGACCCCCGCGTCTTGCAGCAGCGCGGTCAGCCGGATGTCGATGAGCGGGGTCGTACCGGCGGGTTTGATGATGACGGCGTTGCCGGCCATCAGCGCGGGCGCCACTTTCCACGCGTAGAGGGACACCGGGAAGTTGAAAGGCAGAATCGCACCGCAGATCCCGATGGGTTCTTTGCGGGTCTCGACCTTGACGACCGCGTCTCCATCGCGGACGTACTTGACCTCGCCGGCGATCTTGCCCCCGTACCCGGCGTAGTAGTCGAAGGTGTTGATCAGGCTGTCCAGCTCGCCGACCGATTCGCGGTAGATCTTGCCCTGCTCCCGCGTGAGCAGCGTGGCGAGTTCGTCCTTGTATGCCTCGACGAGGGCGGCGTACTTCGAGAGGACGCGGCCCCGCTGGCGCGACTCATGCAGGCGCGGCCACCACGAGGTCGTCACGGCGCGCTGCGCCGCCTCAGCCGCCCGGCGGACGTCGTCACGCCCGCCCTGCGGCACCAAACCTACGACCTCGTCCCAGTTGGCAGGATTCCTGACCTCGAAGGTCCCGCCGCTGGCCGCGGGGACCTGCTTCCCGTCAATGATCATGCCGTAGAACTGCGCCACCTGTGCCACGACTGACAGCCTCCCTCCACGCTCTACGGTTGGACCACGCCCACCGCCTCCACCTGCTTCGCGGTGCGTCGCAGTGGGGGCAGCAGCTTCTCGAACGTTTCCGCCGTGGCAAACTGCGCCGGGACGGCCACGACCAGCGCCGCGACGATCTGTCCGTCCGCGCGGCGGACTGGTACTGCCATAGACGAGATACCGACCCTGGCTTCTTCCCGCGCGTAGGCGATACCCTGCGCGCGCACCTGCGCGAGCTCTGTCAGGAACGCGGCGGGCGTCGTGATCGTCTGTGGGGTCAGGCGCGGCATGCCCGTCCGCGCCAGGAACCGGCGTACCTCGCTGTCGGGCCGTTCGGCGAGGAACAGCTTGCCGATGGCAGCCGCGTGCGCCGGCAGGCGGTCACCGGGGTGGGAGGTGACCGTCAACATCTCCTCGGCCTCGCGCGCCACCAGAATGATCACTTCATCGTCGACGAGCGCGCCGACCGAGACCGTTTGACGGACCTCGTCGGCGAGCCCGGTGACCATGCGCTCGACCACCCGGTCATGGATCTGGCCGCGCAGGTACGCGGCGCCGAGTTCGAGCGCGCCGGCGCCGATGCGGTACTTCCGCGTCTCGGGATCAAACTGCAAGAGGTGCGAGGCAGCCAGCGTCACCATCAGCCGATGCACCGTGGTCCGCTCGAGCCCGAGCCGGGCGGCGACCTCGCTGGGGCTTTGTGGCTCCCTGGCGCGGGCCAGGACGAAGAGAGTGTCGATAGCTCGCCCGACAGACTGGATGCGCCGTGTCAGGCTGCTGCGCGGTCTGCGCATGATCCTTCCTCGGCCGCCGGGGCCTCGGGCCTCCTTGACGCTGCAGACATCCCGTGTGTAGTATATACACAAATTGTGCACCATTGCCACATTCAATTTTGGGAGGCGGGCGCATGATGCGTGTCGTACGCGAGGTGAGCCGCGAGGTGCCCGTTGTCCGCGAGTGTGATGTCCTCGTCGTCGGGGGCGGGCCGGCCGGCCAGGCCGCGGCCGTGGCTGCCGCGCGCGCCGGTGCCGAGGTCACCCTGCTCGAACGGTATGGGTGTCTGGGCGGGCTGGCCTCGGGTGGGATGGTCCTGGTGCTCGACGACATGTGCGGCGAGCGGGAGGTCTCGGTCGGCGGGCTGGCGCTGGAGATCATCGATCGGATGCGTCAGATCGGCGCCTGCGTGACCCCGCCCCTGGAGGACTGCTTCCGGAACGACCCCGAGATACGGGACCGCTGGGTCCGGTGGGGGTTCGAGGAGCTCTACGCGCGCACGAAGCCCAAGCCGATCGTGTATGCGGGATCGTACGATCCCGAGGGATGGAAGCAGGTCTCGCAGGAGATGGTCCTCGAGGCCGGGGTGCATCTGCGGTTTCATTCGTGGTTCTCGCAGGCCATCATGGAAGATGGCACCGTGCGCGGTGTCATCGTCGAGACCAAGGCCGGACGCCAGGCCGTCCTCGGGCGCGTCGTGATCGACGCCACCGGCGACGGCGACGTCTTCGGGAGCGCGGGTGCGCCCGGTGTGCGCGGATCGTACATCATGACGCTCGTGCACCGGCTGGCGGACGTCGATACCGACGCCGCCATCAAGTTCGAGCGCGACGATCCCGCCGCGGCCCGCGAGCTCGACACGCAGGTCAAGCGCCTGCTGGGTGGATCCTGGGATCAGTGGTGGCTGTTGACGCCTAGACCGGGCGTCGTGTGGTGCAACTGCCCGCATATCCCCGGCTTCGACGGCCTGAACCCCGAGCACCTGACCCACATCGAGGTCGAGGGACGGCGCCGATTCATGAAGGTGGTGGCGTTCGTCCGCGAGCACCTGCCCGGGTTCCGCAACGCGTACATTCTCGACGCGGCGCCCCAGGTCGGGGTGCGCCAGACCCGACTGCTGGAGGGCGAGTACGTGGTCACGAAGGAAGACGTCGTGGAGCGTCGGCGCTTCCCCGATGTGGTGGCTCGGGGGCGCGACTACTATACGCCCTATCGCAGCCTGCTGCCTCAGCACATCGACGGGCTGCTGGTGGCCGGCCGCTGCTACTCGGCGACCCCGGAGGCGCAGCGCATCAGCCGGGAGATCCCACCGGTGATGGTAATGGGAGAGGCGGCCGGGACGGCCGCGGCGTTGGGCCTGGAGTCCGGCGTGCAGCCGCGCCACGTCAACGTGGCGACACTCCAACAGCGCCTCATCGCGCAGGGCGTGAACCTGGGCACCCTGTCTGTGGTGGCGGGGGGGACGTAGTGGACTTCTGCCGTACGGAGCGCGACGGGCATCTGCTGGTCGTCACGATCGACCGACCCGAGGTGCGCAACGCCCTGCACCGTCCCGCCACCGACGAGTTGGATCAGATCTGGACGGCGTACGAAGGCGATCCCGAGTTGCGCGTCGCCATCCTCACCGGCGCCGGGGACCGGGCCTTCAGCGCCGGATACGATATCAAGGAGCGTCAAACGGGGAGGGGTGGGTTTCTCGCCACCCGCCATCCCCGTGGCTTCGGCGGGCTGACGCACCGCTTCGGGATGACAAAGCCGCTCATCGCCGCGGTGAATGGGTTCGCGCTCGGCGGCGGGCTCGAGCTGGCCCTGGCCTGCGATATCATCGTCGCGGCCGAGCATGCCGAGTTCGGCTTTCCGGAGCCGCGCATCGGCCGAATGGCGCTGGACGGCGGGATTCACCGGCTCGTGCGGCATATTCCGCTCAAGCTGGCGATGGGGATCCTGTTGACGGGGCGCCGCGTCTCGGCGGCGGAAGCGCTGCGGAGCGGGTTGGTCAATGAAGTCGTGCCCGCGGTGGACCTGCTGCCCGCAGCTCGGCGGTGGGCCGCGCAGATCCTGGAGTGCGCGCCGCTCGCGGTGCAGGCGACCAAGGAAGCGGCGTTGGCCGGACTGGGCCTCCCACTGGCTCAGGCGATGGCCCTGGTGCCGCCCCTGATGGCGCGGTCGATGGCGTCGGAGGATCATGCGGAAGGCGTGAACGCATTCGTAGAGAGGAGACCTCCCCGATGGTCCGGTCGATGAACGGGGTGGCACCGCTGGCCGGTGTCATCGTGCTCGACTTTACACAGGTCGAGCTGGGGCCCTGCGCGACCCAGACGCTGGGCGACTTCGGCGCCGACGTCATCAAGATCGAGCGACCGCAGGCCGGCGATCTGTCACGCGGGAACATGAAGGCGCCCAACGGTGAGAGCGCGGTCTTTTGGAGTCTCAACCGGAACAAGCGCAGCGTGGCGATTGATGTGCGCACGCCGAGGGGCCGCGAGGCCATCTACCGGCTGGCCCACCGGGCCGACGTCGTCGTCCACAACTTCCGCCCGGGCGTGATGGAGCGGCTGGGGTTCGGCCCCGACGAGTTGCGGGCCTTGAACCCGCGGCTGATCTATGCGTTTGGCAGCGGGTATGGGCCGACGGGTCCGTACAAGGACAAGGGGGGCCAGGATGTCCTGGCGCAGGCCATGAGCGGCATCGCTGCACGGCGGGCGGATCCCGCGGCGCCGCCTGAACCCTGTGCCACGCCCATCGCCGATTTCACCGCAGGGATGCTGCTCGTGCAGGCGATCCTGCTCGCGTTGCTGGCCCGCGAGCGCACGGGCCAGGGCCAGGTGGTCCACGTGTCGCTCCTCGATGCGATGCTGGCCGCCCAACTGCAAGAAGCCACGGTCTATCTCAACCTTCGCCAGACGTTGAACTGGGGCGCGTTCCCGCTGTCGGGGGCATTCAAGACGCTCGATGGCTACATTGTCATGGTGGGCGCGTTCAAGCCAAACCCGCTCCAGGAGATCTGCAAGGGCCTGGGCCTCGAGGACCTCTCGGCGGATCCCCGCTTCGCCAATCACCAGACACAGATGGCCCACCGCGCCGAATTGCAGGCTCGGTTCCGCGAGGAGTTCAGCCGGCGGACGACCCGAGCGATTCTCGACGGCCTCGAATCCGTCGACATCCTCTGTGCCCGCATCAACACCATGGAGGAGGCGCTGACCGAGCCCCAGGTGACGCACAATGGCATGATCGTCGAGATGCGTCACCCTGAACTCGGGCCGATCAAGACGGTGGGCATCCCCGTGAAAATGGAGGGCACGCCGGGCTCGTTGCGGCTGGCGCCGCCGCGTCTGGGCGAGCACACACGCGAGGTCCTGTCCGAGCTCGGGTTCACGCCCGTGGAAGTGGAGGAGATGATCGAGGGCCGGACCGGTGCGAGGAACCCTGTCGGATAGGGGCGAACCTCCAGAGCCAGTCCGAGCCGTCAGGAGCGCCCAAACGCTCGAGGGGGTGGAACGCATGGTAAGGAAGCCACGGACCCGCATGCTCGCGGGGCTCGTCACGCTCCTGATACTTGCCCTGGTCGTCGCGACAGCAGCCACGCAGAGCGCGCTGGCCCAGCAGAAGGTCGCGCTCAAGTTCTGGATGGCGGCCGACCCTCAGCTGGAAGCGGCGATCGACGAGCTGCTCAAGGGGTACATGCGGGCCAATCCGAACGTCACGGTCCAGCGCGATGCGTTTCCCTTCAACGAGTACCATCAAAAGATCGCCACGGCCTCTGCTGCCGGCGACGCTCCAGATGTGTTCTGGATGGATGTGCGGGTCGCGGCGTTTGCCGCCCAGGGCAGCCTCCTGGTGCTTGAGAAGTATCTGACCCCCCAGAACAAGGGTGACATCCTGGAGTCAGGCTTCATCGAGCCCGTCTGGAAGGGACGGATCTACGGCGTGCCCATGCACGAGTTGACCGAGGGACTGTTCGTGAACCGTACGATGTTCGAGGCAGCCGGGATCAGGATCCCGCAGCGGCTGCAAGACGCCTGGACATGGGATGACTTCGTCAATGTCGCCCGGCAGTTGACCCGGCGCACCGGCGACCGGACCGATGTGTGGGGCTTCGGTGTGCTGCGGCATTTGAGCGACTGGTCGATCCTGCCGGTGATCATGCAGAACAACGGCACCGTCCTGAGCAGCGATCTGAAGAAGGCCACGGGCAACTTGAACGCCCCGGCGACGGTCGAGGCGATGAAATGGTATCAGGATCTCTTCACCCGACACCGAGTGATCGCCATCGATCCGATCCCGGACGGGTTCCCCACCGGCAAGATCGCCATCTTTCAGGCGCCCAGTACATACCGTGCGGTCCTGGACCGACGCTTCCCAGACTTCAAGTACGCCGTGGTGCCGATGTTCCGGGGCAAGCGCTGCGCCGTGACAGCCGGAGGGTGGAACGTTTCGATCGCCGCCAGGACGAAGAACCCCGACGCCGCCTGGACGCTCGTCGACTGGCTCACCCGCGAGAAGCATGCTGACTGGGTACGCGCCAGCGGGTACCTCCCGATCCGGAAATCGCTCATCCAGAAGGAGCGGCAGTTCCGAGAGTACCCGTGGGATATCTTCACGGGGCAACTGCAAAACTGCGCCGTCCACCGGCCGCACACCCCTGCCTACAACTTCTACTTCGATACGTTCCTGGCGCTTGCGAAGGATATCGCGCTGGGACGGGACGTGCAGCGAGCGCTCGACGATGCCTCGGCGCGGCTCGACGTCGCGCTGTCGCGCGGGGTCGGCCGTTAAGCGGCGGGTCACGCACTAGCGATTCGGCCTAGCGAGGGTCTCGGCCATGCTCGGGATCTCCGGGATTCGGCGGCAGCGCTACCAGACGGCTGCCGCCTTCCTCCTCCCGGCGACGATCGGGATCGTGCTCTTTGCCCTGCTCCCGATCGCCCAGGCGGTCCGTATCAGCTTCTTCGACTACTCGCTCCTGAACCCTGAACAGATTCCGGTCGGCCTGCAGAACTACGAGCAGGCGCTGAAGGACCCGGTCTTCCAGATCGCCCTCAAGAACACGCTGTGGTACACGACGCTGCTGGTCATTGCACAGACGGCTGCAGCCCTGGGTCTGGCGCTGCTGCTGAAGCAGCAGGTCCGTGGGTTGGCCTTCTTCAGATCGGCGTTCTTTATTCCTGTGGTGACCTCGCTCGTGGTCATCAGCACGGTGTGGAAGCTCATGTACAATACCCAGGGCATCATCAACGGCTTCCTACAGACCGCGAGCCTCAGCCCTCAGCCGTTCCTGACCAGCGTCGACCAGGCCTTGTTGAGCCTCGTGGCGATGAGCGTGTGGAAGGACGTCGGATTCTACATGCTCATCTTCCTGGCCGGGCTCCAGGCCATCCCGCTGGAGTTGTATGAAAGCGCCGCCATCGATGGCGCGTCGAAGTGGCGGAGCTTCAGCCGCATCACGCTTCCGCTCCTGCGCCGGCCCGCGGTGTTTGTCACCGTCGTGGGCACGATCTCGGCGTTCAAGGTCTTCACCCCCGTATACCTCATGACCGATGGGGGTCCGGCCGACAGCACCACGGTGATCGTGTTCTACATCTTTCGAACCGCCTTCCGGTACTTCCAGATGGGCTATGCGTCGGCGATGTCGGTCGTGCTGCTCTTGATCGTTGTGGCCTTCACGCTGATCCAGTTCCGCCTGCTGCGGACGACGGTGGATTACTGACCATGGACGCCCGGGACCACGGTCAGGCGATGCCGGGACCACAGCCGCGGGCCCTCCAGGTCGCAGGGGTGTCGCAGACCGTGGTGCGGCGCGCGGCCGGGCAGACGCTGCTGTACGGGACCCTCGGCGTGCTCGCCGTGATCTTCCTTGTCCCGTACCTCTGGATGATCATGTCCTCCGTGAAGCCCGCGGTGGAGATCTTCAAGTACATCACACCCGTGTCGTGGAAGACGTTCATTCCCGAGACCTTCACCCTGGACTCCTATCGCGAGCTCTTCCAGCTGGTCCCCTTCCCGTTTTCCCGGTACCTGCTGAACAGCATCTTTGTGGCCACCACGGTGACGGTGCTCAGCCTGATCGTCAACGCGCTGGCGGCATACGCGTTTGCCAAGCTCGAGTTTCCCGGCAGCGGCGTCTTGTTTGGCGTCTTTCTCGCTACCATGATCGTGCCGTTCGAGGTGCTGGCGATCCCGCTGTACATCCAGGTGCGCTCGTTGGGGTGGGTCAACACGTATCAAGCCCTCATCATCCCGTGGGTCGCCAACCCTTTGGGAATCTTCCTGCTGCGCCAGTTCTTCCAGGAGATTCCCCGAGAGCTTGAGGAGGCGGCCCGCATCGACGGGTGCTCCTACTTTGGCGCCTTTCGCCGTGTCGTGCTGCCCAACTCGATCCCGGCCCTCGTGGCCTTTGCGCTGATCCGCTTTCAGGCCAGCTGGGATGCCTTTATCTGGCCGCTGATTGCGGCGCCGGCGGCGGAGAAGCGGGTCATTCAGGTCGCGATCGCGAGTTTTGTCACCGAAGTGCAGACGCGGTGGGACCTGACCTTCGCCGCGAGCACGATGGCGACCATTCCCATCGTCGTGGTCTTCCTGATTCTGCAGCGATACTACGTGCAGGGTGTGATCATGAGCGGGCTGAAGGGCTGAGGGATGTCCACACACGTGCGCGTCGAGACTACCTACAGTCGCGACGCTATGCGCGGCGAACTCGAGGAGCTCGCCCGCGGCGCCCGGCACGTGACGATTGTGCCGGAGAAGGTCCGCGAGGTGGCGGTGGCCATGACGCAGGAGTTATCGCGCGCCGGAGGGTCGTTTCACAGCGACCCGCTGCAGTACCCGAACGAATCCCCCACCGTCAACAACCGCGACACGCTGCAGTTCCTGTTTGTCTTGACCGCCCAAGAGTTTTGCATCTGGCGGCGGAACGCGCTGGAGCAGGTCGAGGCCTGGGAGATCGAGATCGACGGCCAGCGGTATGTCGGGGCCCGCGGCATCGCCGCCGCGCACATCCGTGCCCTGCGGCGGGGCCAGGACCTCCTGAACCCCGCCTATCTGGCGTCCATGACCTTGGCGGACGTCGAGGAGTTTTACCGCGACGAGCGCACCGGCGCCGTCACCCTCCAGATGCTCCCGCAGCGGTTGGCCAAGTTCAACGAGCTCGGCCGGGTGCTCCCAGCCCGCTACGAGGGCCACGTGGTCGACGTGCTGGGGCGGGCGGACGGCTACCTCTTCCGTGACGACGGCGCGGGGCTGATCCAGCAACTCCTCTTGAACTTTCCCACGGCGTATTTCGACTGGCCGTTCTGCAAGCTGGCCTTTCTGCTGGCCAAATTCTTCTCCACACGCAGGATGGACACCATTCCCACGACTGATGAATACCGGGCGCTGTCGGTTATCCGGGATCCTGGCAACTTCGAGACTGCCGCGGACTACTATATCCCATTGTTTTTCATCCGAACTGGTGTCTTCCAGATCAGTGACGCGCTGGCACTCCGGCTGCGGGAGCAGCGGCTGCTGGAGCGGGACAGCCGGATGGAGCGCGAGTACCGGGCGGCGACGATGGTCGCGGGCCGCGCCCTAGCGCAGGAGACCGGGTGGCCGATCCCGCTCGTGGACACCGAGTGCTGGAAGACCGGCTACCTCCGGTGCCGGCTGTGCCGAACCGGGATCTCAGACGATGAGCTGCCCTGCCCGTACCGGTCGGTCTCGAAAGGCTACCAGGACGATCACGCCCTCATGGAGTTGCGCTGGCCGCTCGTTCTCACCACCTGCTACTGAGCCGTGTGACCCGCGCCTCGCGCGATCAGGCAGAAGCGCCATGGCCGTCCTGCTGGTGTACTCAGGTCTGGTGATGATGGTGGTCGGCGCTATCGCGCTGATCGGGCCTTTCCAATTCCTCGGGATCGGCGATGGGCTCTCGGGCCGCACACTCCTGGGAGCGGGGGCGCTGCTGGCGCTCCCAGCAGCGCTGTTTCCGGCGAGCCTCAAGCGCTGGCCGGGCACACCGACCCGCATCGACGACCTCATGCCGACCTATCACTTTCACGAGGTCCACGCGATTCGAGTACACGCGTCCCCCGGCCGCGTGTTCCGCGCGATCAAGGATGTCACCCCCCAGGAGATACGGTTCCTGCGCGCCTTCATGGGGATCCGGTCCTTCGGTAGGGCAGATCTGCCGAAGGCGACACCCTTCCTCGAGACGTTCAGCCGATGGGGCTATCGGGTCCTGGTCGACGAGCCTGATCGCGAGCTCGTTGCCGGCGGGATCATCACGTTCACTCGCGCTTCTCCACCGGTGCTTACGGATCCCAAGGGGTTCCTGATGTTTGCTCAACCGGGTTGTGCGAAGGTCACCCTGAGTTTCTCCGTGGACGATCTCGGCGGGGGTTGGTCGAGCGTGACCACACAGACCCGGGTTCTCAGCACGGACAGGAAGGGCCGCCTGTGGTTTGGCGCCTACTGGCGCGCGATCTACCCGGGCAGCGCCATCATCCGGCGGATGATGCTCCGGGGCATCAAACTGCGCGCTGAGCAGGTTGCCGCGACATAGCGCCTAGTAGACCCAGGGGATCAGGCGCTTGGTACGCTCGCGGTACGCGGCATACCCGTCGAACCGTGCCCGCAACAATTCTTCCTCGTGGCTCGCTTTGGTGCTCATGTAGACAGCCAGGACCGCCGCCAGCAGCACGTGCAGGCCGCTTCCGCGCCACAGCGCCCACCCGACCGCCGCAATGATCATCCCGCCGTAGATCGGGTGACGGGTTCGCGCGAAGGCGCCGGTCGTCACGAGCACGGCGTCTCGGCGCGGCCGGGGCAAAGGGCTCAGGTTCGGGCCGAGGTCGCGCATAGCGCGGACGGCGAAGCCCAGCCCCACCGCGACCAGCCCGACGCCGAGTGCGATCCACAGGGCCCGCGCCGGCGCCGCCCACCGCCACGCCGGCGGCGCGAACACCACGGTGGCCATCAGCACACCCTGACCGACGACCCACCACTCACCGCGGGTGCCCCTCCACCAGGGGGCGCGCGGCTTCATCGTCCGAGCACCCGCCGCCGCTGCGCGGGCGAGAGTTTCTCGCTGGCGTAGCGGAGCACGAGGCGAGATGTGTTGGGGCCCTTGTTGACCAGGTACGCGACGATCGCATCCGCGCGGCGCCTTGTGGCCTCCTTCAGCAGCCATCCCACGCCCTTCTGCACCATGACGTCGGGATTGCCGAGGAGCCGATCGGCGACGCGCAGGATTTCGGGCAGTCGCTCGCCGGTGCGCGCCAATGAAATCAGACTGACGGCCGCCGCGCGCCGCCGCCACCGGTGGCGCGACCGGGTCCAGGGCACCACGCGTCCGATCAACTGAGGGTGCTCACGGATCAGCGGGCCGATCAGATCGCCGCAGAGGCTGTCGCAGCTTGCCCAATCCTGCACGCCATCCACCCACCGGTGGAGCGTGGCGAAGTGCGCGGGCGTCAGGTGGCGCTGGAAGCGCGCGACGATCCCTGTCGCCACCGCCGCCTCGTCCATGTTGCCCGAACGAAAGAGCCCGTCGCCGATGCGCAGCGCGGCGGGCAACCCGCCGCCACCTTCAGGAGAGTTGGTCTTGAGCCCCGCCGCGGTGTCCCGCGCGAGGCGATGGAGGAACTCACGATGCACGCCATAGGTCTTGACGCCATCGACGAAGTATCGCCGTGCCCCCGCCGCATTCACGGGGTCGGCATGAGCCCGAAGGACGGCTCGGAGGGCCGATGCCGAAGTAGGCGCTTGAACCGCAAGGCGGACATGGCGCGTCGCCACGGCTAACGTTTGCCTACCCTCTCCACCATGAATCTGACCGTCTCGCTCATGTTGATGGCGCCAATCTGCGTTTCCGGATGGTGCGAGTGAAACACCCTGAAGATCTCGTCGGCGAAGCCCTGGCCAATCGTGCGGACCTGGGCGAAGTCCAAGATTACGGAGCGGAACTTCTCGAGTCCCGCCAAGAGCCGGCGTGCCTGAGATCGCGAGAGGTAGACAGTGCCCAGGGCATACAGTTTGACTTTGATCTCGCTCTTGTCGAAGCCGGGCTCAGTGGGGTCGGTCTGGTAACGCGTGAACACGTCGCTCAATAGTCTTTTGGAGTCTTCGGAAATCCGAAACGTGACCTTGGTCCCACGCTTCACCGGTTTGATCTCTTCGATGAAGTAGTCTTGGACGATGTTGTCGACACGTAACCTGAGCCCGAAACTCTCAAGGATGAACACATCGGCGACCTTCGAGGTAAAGAAGATGCCTTCGCCGGAATGCCTGTTGGGTTGGGTCGTTGTCTTGCCTTTCAGTACGTCCTGGATTGCCTCCAACTCGGAGGCAAGACCACGTTGTCTCATGACGTGTCTGAATGCGCCCACGCCAAAGTCATTCACCGTGAACTCCACCCGCCTGCGGTCCTTGGAGACTGCGAGCTCGATGGCCTTGGACCTTGAGTGCTCGATGGCGTTGTTCAACATTTCCAAGAAGCCGTACTTGAACATGTTCGAGACGTTCTCTCGGAGACCCGCCAGGAACGGCACTCTTCGCTGCAGAGTCTCGAGGACGTCGTCCTCAGCGAGGGAGCTGTTGTGCAGACGCCGTTTGAAGGTGTTGTGAAGGGCTGGTGCGTGCTTCGGAAGGGCGTATCGTGCCCCACGAGTCGCCCCGGCCCTGACCAACGCCCCCTCCTTCACCAGGCGGTTGACCGAGCCGCTGACGTACTGTCTGGACAGTTCGCGGTCCACGGCAGCAATCACATCGGCCGTCGTGAACTGCCGCCGCTTGGCTGCGACCCGGAGAATGGTCTCTTTGAGCGTCATGGTTGTCGTCGGTCCGCTTGTTATTGTCGGGTATATTGTCTACTAATCAAGATTTATTGTCAACTCATTGTCAACCTGGTCGGTTTGTTGGCCGAAGGAGCCTCCGGTCCTTAGAAACGCGGCTTGGGGCGGCGCGGCGCGGCGCTTAGAGTGCCACGAAGACGTTCTTGACCTCGGTGTAGAGGTCGAGCGCGTGCATCCCCAACTCGCGCCCAAACCCGCTCATCTTGAAGCCGCCAAACGGCGCTTCTTGATGGACACTGTGGTTGGTGTTCACGCTGATCACGCCGGTTTGGACCCCGCGTGCCACCCGCAGCGCCCGCCCCACGTCGCGTGTCCAGACCGACCCGGACAGGCCGTAGGGGGAGTCGTTGGCCATCCGGATCGCATCTGTCTCATCGTCGAACGGGATCAGACACGCCACCGGCCCAAAGATCTCTTCTTGAGCCACCTGCATGTTGTTCCGGACCCCCGTCAGCACGGTCGGAAGCAGATACGCGCCGGCGGCGAGTCGCTGATCCGAAGGCAGCGCGCCCCCGAAGGCGATATTCGCCCCTTCCGTACGGCCGATGGTGACGTACTCGAGGATGCTCTCGCGGCGCCGCATCGAGATCACCGGACCCATGTCCGTCGTGTGATCCATGGGATCACCGACGCGCAGTGCGCGCGCCGCCTCGGTGAACAGGTGAGCCACCCGGTCATAGGCCGATCGTTCCACAAACACCCGGCTCCGAGCGCAGCAATCCTGCCCGGCATTGCCGTAGACTGCCGTCGCGCCGGCCTGCGCGGCGCGCTCGAGGTCGGCGTCGGCAAAGATGATGTTGGGTGATTTCCCGCCGAGTTCGAGCGACACGCGGGTCATCCGATCGGCGGCCAGTTTCATGATCTGCACACCCGTCGTGGTCTCGCCGGTCAGGGCCACCTTGCCGACCAGGGGATGGGTGACGATCGCCGCGCCGACCGATGCGCCGGGTCCCGTGACGACGTTGAGGATGCCCGGCGGCACGCCGGCGTCCAGGGCCAACGCCCCCAGGCGCAGCGCCGTGAGCGGCGTGTACGACGCCGGCTTGAGGACCACGGCATTCCCGGTTGCCAACGCCGGCGCCACCTTCCAGGACGCGATCAAGAGCGGGAAGTTCCAGGGCACGATGAGGCCGACCACGCCGATCGGCTCGCGGAGCGTGAAGTCCAGGCCGCGGGCGGCCACGGGGATGGTATCCCCGAAGTGCTTGTTGGCGGCGCCGGCGTAGTACTCGAAACAGCCGGCCGCCGCTTCCACCTCACCACGCGCGTCTGTGATCGTCTTGCCGCTGTGTCGGACCTCGAGCACGGCGAGTTCCTCCGCGTGTTCGCGGAGGCGCGCCGCCAGACGCAGCAGCACCCGGCCGCGGTCGGTGGCGCTCATGCCCGACCAGGTCCCGGCCTCGAAGGCGGTCTTCGCGGTCCGCACCGCGCGGTCCACGTCCTCGGGACCGCCGCGGGCGACATCCGCGATCACCATGCCGGTCGCGGGGTTCGTGATCTCGAACGTCTGGCCGCTTGCGGCGGGCGTCTCATCGGCCCCAATCCGCAGAAGCATTCGCAGGCGCTGCTCCGTCACTCGCGCGTTCATGGGATCTCCTCGAGATCGGGCTGGGTACAGGAATTCCGTGTCCCTCGCCAAACACCCTTGCAGCGGCCGCAGAGCACTACGGTGCTGACCGCTTCGATGGGTCGTCCGATGCGGAGGTCGCTTGGATGAACGAGGTCAGGAGAGATTTCTCACCACAGGCGCTCGCCGCTGCCAACGAAGCCAACATGTTTGAAGCCTATGCATCGCTGGGGCGATTGTCTGGGAACGACCTCTACGACGGCCCCGACCATATTCGGCTGTACACTGGCGTGCCCTATCCACTGTTGAACGGGGTGTTTCGCGCTCAGCTGGCGCCTGGCGACATCGACGGGACGATTCAGCGCTTGCTAAAGCACTTCGTTGATCGCAATGTACCGATGCTATGGTGGACTGGGCCGGCCACACGCCCGGCCGATCTCGGGACAAAGCTCTTAGAGCACGGTCTCAGGCACGCCTGGGACTCGCCCGGGATGGCGGTAGATCTCGAGACTCTGGCCGAAGGGCCGGTCCCGCCTGGTCTGACCGTGAAGCGCGTGGACGACACAGAGACGTTGCGTGCGTGGACACGGCCGTTTGGTGTTGGCTTCGGGTTTCCGGACGTTGCGGTCGCCGCCGCGTTCGAGTTTTTCAGCAGGGACGGCTTCGGGCCCCGCGCGGTGTGGCGTCACTACCTGGGCTGGAAGAATGCGCAGCCCGTCGCGTGTTCATCGATGTTTCTTGCGGCGGGCGTGGCGGGCATCTACGGCGTCGCGACGACCCCTGAAGCCCGGCGGCTGGGCATCGGCGCCGCCCTAACCGTGGCGCCGTTGCGTGAAGCACTCGCTATTGGATACCGGATCGGGATCCTCCAGTCGTCGGCAATCGGGCTGGGGGTGTACCGACAGATCGGGTTCCAAGTGTGTTGCACGATCGGCCACTACCTCTGGGCGCCCAGCCAGACAGGTGACACAACCAACGCGTAGCGGACCTGCGGTGGCGATCAGGCTGCGGGAGTGAGCGACAGCCCGCGGGACCCGCCGGCCGCGCCGAGCTGATTGCTGAGGCTGCGCCGGAACTCTTCGAGGAATGCCTCCAGCGCTTGATTGAACGTCTGTTGAAAGGCCGCGGCGCCGTCATTCGTGCCGGCCAGGGCCCGGAAGTAGCTCAGGATGGCCGGGTGGCCGTGGCGCTCCATCAGGGACAGCCCCGCCAGTGCTGCCAGCGCGTAGGTGGTCCCAGATCCGTTGCGGTCGAGGGACACAAACCAGCCGGCCTCCGTGACCAGCTCCTGCAGGTCGGGGCGTCGCGTCGCCCGCCGCATCACTTCGACCCAGCGCATCTGGTAGGCGCCGGCAGCCGCGTACCCGCCGGACTCGACGATGCGCGCTGCCACGGCGTCGGCGACACCCTCGGCCATCCAGTACAATCGCCAGGGATTGACCGGGGCCGTCACCTGCATCTGCAGTTGGTGCACCAGCTCGTGGGCGGTGAGGGTCATGCGGAACGCACGCGCGGAGTTCGTGGTGACGGTCATGAGGATCGTGGCTCCGCCCGTCCAGCCGGTCGTGGTGCGTGCCCGCCGATCCGCCTCAGCCTGGTCGACGCGAAACTCGCGGACCAACGCGGCGATGTAACTGGTCCGATCCGGAACCAGCACGACGCGGACCTGGCGTGTCAGGTCCACGCCGTACTCCCGCCGGAAGAACTCTAGCGAGAGTTCCACGGCCCGCTGGACGTCCAGGACGGCCTCGGGTGCGACGCCGGGCTCCGGCACAATCTGCACCGGGCTCGTCTGGGCTGCCGCCGGGAGTACGGGACAGACGAGCAGGAGGAGCGTCAGGACCGCCGCGAGCGGGCGATGTCGCGTCATGCGAGGGATATGCCCCAGAGAGCCGTCAGGCAGGCAGCGCTTCGATCATCGCAAGAACTGTGGCTGAGTCCACGCAACCCCGCCGTTCGACGACGTCACTCTGGCGCGGACGTAGCCTTCGTGTCCGCGTGGATGGTACGCGGCCTCGAGACCGTGAGCCACCGCCAGCGTCTGCCCGCCCGCGCCGATGAAGCGCGTCGTGTAGCGATAGTCCCGTGCCTGGGTGATGCGCAGCGTGATGACCTCGGGTGTGGCCTTCATGTCCGTGATCGCGATCTCGGTTGAGGCGTAGAACTGGCCGTGTTCCATGGCCCGCAGGAGGGCACGTACCGACTTCTCCTCCGCCCGCACCATCACCCACGCCCTACCGGGCGGGGAGTGATCCTCCCAGATCTCGCCGTGCAGGTCGTGCGCATCGTCGCTCGCGACCCCCCAGATTCGCTGCCCGGCGGTCAGCAACCGGTCCCAGATCTCTTCGACGCTTGGGTGACCGCCGCCGCCGTGGTTGTTGCAATCCGTGCTGCCGTTGAAGACTTCCAGCAGCCGGTAGTTCGTGACGGCACTGAGATGCTCGTCGGTGAACGCCCATTTGAAGTTCGGGTGATTGATCTGTGGCACCCCACCCACAGTCCGCACCGCATCCACGCCGCGTTGCAGGCTGGCCGGAATCGTTGACGCCGGCGAGAGATCCGGGAGGGTGGTGCTGCCCAGGCAGTTGATGTGAACCGGCTTGCCCTCGCTCGACAGGCTGACCTCACAGCCGGGCACGAGCAGCAGGGCCCCCGAATTTGCGCCCCACCCGCTGAGATCCGTGACGTGGTTGTGGTCGGTGACGACGAGAAAGTCGTATCCATGTGTTGCATACCAGCCGGCGACCTCGCCGAGCGGCGCATCGCCATCCGAGGCGTCGGTGTGGGTGTGCGTGTTGCCCTTGAACCACCGACGCGAAGGCATGGGCTACCGACCGTCTCGGGTCTCGCCAAGCCAGGCCGGCAGCCGCGCATCGCTGAGGCCCGCTCGGCAGCGGGCGAAGTGTCTCTGCGCGTGCTCCGCGGAGTCAGGCCAGCCGGTGGAGATGGACAGCGCGACGACATACCAGAGGGCTTCTCTCAGCTCAGCGACGATCTGCAGCAATCTCAAACGGGCGAAGGCCGCCCCTGAGACCGCACCAAAGTACGCGCGGAGGAGCGCCTCGGTCAGCACATCGGAGGCACACCCATAGATCGCATAGTTTGCCAGATCGAAGTAGATGTCACCCATGCCTGCGTACTCCCAGTCCACGAGCCGCACCTGAACGCCGTCATCGATCAGGTTGGAGCCCCAGAGGTCGTTGTGGCACGGGCTGGCCATCGTCTGGCCTCGGCTGAGGCTCCTCTCGATCGCGGTGACGCGTGCGTGCAGCTCGTCGATATCTAGCGGGAGACGAGAGACGCCTTGCCGCGCATCCCGAAGGTAGGCCTCGATCGTCCGAAACGGCGAATAGGAGCCCTCGAAGGCGGGCCCCGCGTGGTAGCGGCGCATAGCCTGGACTGCGCGCCGCATGACATCGGGCTTCGCCATCTCCTCGCCCGAGAGATGCCCGCCGGCGACAAAGCGGGTCACCAGGATCCCCTCTGCCGGCCTGACGTACACGACCTCTGGGGCGACACCAATCTGGCTCGCGGTCACGGCGCACAGGTACTCCCGCCGGCGGTCGATCCCGAGCCGTTGGGTGCCCGCGGCGGCAATCCGGACGACAAACGCCTCCCCATCGACGTCCACACGGTAGTTTGCATTCGTGACGCCCCCCGGAAGCGGCGCGAAGGCCACCTTGGAGGCGTGCCGCCAGGAGGGGACGAGGGCGATGACCTGCTCGATCGTCATCGGTGAGGAGGATTTGGCCGCGCGCCCTGCGTAGTCCTTGAACTATCGGGGGATACGCGAGAGAGGGGTGCACGTATGGGAGAACCGAGCTGGTCGATTTACGGGTCACCATTTCTGGCGGCGAAGTTGAGCCGTCGTACGTTCGTAAAGGCCGGCGCCGCAGCCGCGGCAGTCGTGGCGACCGGAGGCCTCAATAGGATTGAGCGGGCCTTCGCCCAGTCGAAGGGCACCCTGAACCTGTTCACCTGGGAGGGGTACGCACCGGCGCCCCTCGTGAAGAAGTTTGAGACCGAGACCGGCTTCAAGGTCAACGTCGGCTTCTATCCCAGCAATGGTGAGTTGATCTCCAAGCTGAAGGCCGCCAAGGCGACCGGCTACGACCTGGTCCAGCCCAGCGTGACCCTGATCCCCGCGGCGATGGACTCCGACCTCTACCAGCCGATCGATCCCGCACGCATCGCCAACTTCAAGAACGTGATTCCCTCGATGGTGGAGGCCTCCGGACAGCTCGGCGGGATGATCAAGGGGAAGCGCTACGGCCTGCCGTTTGACTGGGGCACCGAGGGCATTTCCTACAACACTAAGAAGATCACCGCGCGCCCCACGTCCTTCGGCGACATCCACAAGGACGAATACAAGGGGCGGGTCACCTACCGCGCGACCTTCCACGTCTTTGTCTCGACGGGCCTGTCGATGGGCCTGGGCAACCGGATGCGCGACATCTACCTTACCGAAGAGAAGGCGAAACCCATCCTCGACAAGGTCCTGGCGGCCCTCGTCAGCAAGAAGAAAAACGTCAAGACCTACTGGAAGACCGCCCAGGAGATCGAGAGCCTCCTGACCACGGAAGAGGTCTACATCGCTGAAACCTGGGACGGGACCGGGTGGAAGCTGGACCGTGCCGGGCAGCCGATCAAGTTCGTCGCGCCGAAAGAGGGTGCGCTGACCTGGATGGACGGGTTTGCGATCCCCAAAGGCGCGAAAAACCTCGACGCGGCGTATGCCTGGATCAACTTCATGTACGATCCCCGGAACGCCGCGATGTTCACCAAGGAGAGCGCCTACTTCACGGCCGTGGACAAGGCCGGCGACCACCTCGACCCCGCGGTCAAGAAACAGTACGGCGAGTCCTTCTCCGAGTCGGACATCAAGAACCTCTGGTGGTACGGTATCGAGCAGAACTGGTGGCTCGACATGTTCGCCAAGTACGTGGACAAGCTGAAGGCAGCCTAGCACCGGCATCGCCAACGGAGACACGCGAGGGGAGGGCCGCGACGGTCCTCCCCTCGAACTATTCGGACATGCCCCCCGCCTCGTTGGGTCCTGCCGGGGAACTCGATGTCCAGCTCATTGACGTCGCCAAGCGGTATGGTGACTTCGAGGCCGTGCAGCGGGTGTCGCTGGACGTGCGCCACGGTGAGTTCTTCTCCATCCTGGGGCCCAGCGGCTGCGGCAAGACCACCCTCCTCCGCATGATCGCCGGCTTCATCGAGCCCACGGAGGGCCAGATTCTCATCGGCGGTCGCGACGTGCGCGGCGTCCCTCCCAACCGCCGACCCACAAGCCTGGTCTTCCAGCACCTGGCGCTGTTCCCGCTCATGACCGTCTACGACAACATCGCCTTCGGATTGCGGATGCGGGGGATCGTCGAGCGCGAGATCGCCCCGCGTGTGGCCGAGAAGCTCGAGCTGATCAACCTACGCGGTTATGACCGCAAGCGCCCGGACCAGCTCTCCGGCGGGGAGAAACAGCGCGTGGCGATCGCTCGATCACTGATCATCGAGCCGACGGTGCTGTTGCTCGACGAGCCTCTGGGAGCGCTGGACCTCAAACTGCGTGAGCATATGAAGGAAGAGCTGAAGGCGATCCAGCACCGGGTTGGGACGACCTTTATCTACATCACGCATGATCAGGGCGAGGCGCTGGCGATGTCCGACCGGATCGCGGTCATGCGCCGGGGTGCCCTCGAGCAGATCGGCACACCGGCGGACGTCTACGAGCGCCCGGCCACTCCGTTCGTGGCGTACTTTGTCGGCGAGAACAACGCGCTCGCTGGTACTGCGGCGGCCGGCGACGGCGAGCTGGCAGCCCTCGACACTCCGGCCGGCCGGCTGTGGGGTCGCAACCCCGCCCGCCTGGCCCCCGGCGCCCGCGCGCTCCTGTTTGTCCGGCCGGAGAAGGTGGCCATCGGGCCGACGGACGGCGCGGAGAACCGCCTTCAGGGCCGGCTGCAAGAGGTCTACTACGAGGGCCTCGTGGTCCGCACCCGCGTGCGGCTGCCCGACGGTACTGAGCTGACGCTGGCCCTGCCCAACACGGGAGCCACCAGCCTCCCCGAGGCCGGGCAGGCGGTCACGGTGGGGTTTGCGGCCCGCGACGCGTACCTGCTCCCGGAGGCACCCGCGTGACCCCCCGCCGCCGGAACACGCGCACGGTGGTGCTGCTGCTGATCCCGGTCCTCGCCTGGGTCCTGCTGCTCCTCGTCATTCCGCAGCTGCGCATGCTGGACATCTCACTGCGGTTCAAGCTGCCGGTCGATAAGATGGGGACCGAGGTCGATGTCCACACCCTGGCGAACTACCTCGAGTTCGTTCAGGAACCGCTGTACTGGAAGGTCTTTGTCAAGACGCTCTACTCCGCGCTGCTTGTTACGCTGGTTTCGTTTGCCCTCGCCTTCCCGATCGCCTACTACCTGGCCAAAGTGGCCTCCGGATCGTGGCGCCGGCGCCTGCTGCTCTTGATCCTGGTCCCGTTCTGGGTGAATGAGATCGTGCGCACGTTTGCCTGGTTGCTGATCTTGACGGAGCAGGGCGTCCTCAACCAGGTCCTGCGCGCACTGGGCTTGATCGCGGAGCCGGTCTCGTATCTCTACCGCGACAGCACCGTGACCCTGGGGATGGCCTACGCGTACATGCTATTCATGCTCTTTCCGTTGTTTGCCGTCCTGGACAGCCTGGACTTCTCGCTCGTGGAGGCAGCGCAGGACCTCGGTGCCAGCCCCCTGCGCGTCCTGCGGTACGTCATCCTGCCCCATGCGCTGCCCGGGGCGATCGCCGGCGGCATCATGGTGTTCATGCTGAGCGTGGGCACCTACGTCGTCCCCGAGATGCTCGGGGGAAAGGGCGCCGTCTGGTTTGTCCAGATCATCTACAGGCGCTTCTATGACGCGCTCAACTGGAACCTCGGCTCGGCATTCTCCTTCACCCTGCTGATCCTGTCGATGGCCTTTGTCGGTCTGATCTTGCGCCTCTTCGGGCTGTCGGTCCGGCGGGCGATCCAGTCGTGATGCGCGCGGCGCTCCTGACCCGCCTGGTCTACGTCCTGTACATCGGGACGTTCCTGTCCTTTCTGTACGTGCCGCTCATGGTGGTCGCGCTGCTGGGGTTCAACGCCAACCCCAGCCCGGCGTTCCCCTGGAAGGGGTTCACGCTGAACTGGTTCAGCCAGGTGCTCCACGACCCGCTGATGATGGGTGCCATTGGGAACAGTGTCCTGGTTGGGCTCGGGGTCGTCCTGATCTCGGTCCCCGTCGCTGTCGCGGGCGCCTTCTTGCTCGTCCGGTATGATTTTGCGGGCAAGGGACTCCTGTACGCGCTGGTCCTCTCGCCCCTGATCACCCCCGGCGTCATCCTCGGTGTGTCCATGTTGATCTTCTTCAGCGACCTCGGTCTGCCGACCGGGCTCGGCACCGCCGTGCTCGGGCAGTCGTCGTTTATCATTTCGTTCGTCCTGTTGATCATCTCGGCGCGGTTGCAGAAGTTCGATCCCGCGCTCGAGGAAGCGGCTCAGGACCTCGGGGCCACGCCGCTGCGGGCCGTGTGGCGCATCACGCTGCCCTTTCTGCGGCCGGCGATCGTTGCGGGCTGTGCCGTCGCGTTTCTCCTGTCCTTCGACAACTTCAATACGACGCTGTTCCTCATCGGGAACTCTGCGACGCTGCCCATTCAGGTCTACAGCGCGGTACGCCTGGGCCTGTCTCCGAAGATCAACGCCATCTCCGTCGTGTTCATTACACTTTCCGTCGGTCTGGGGCTGCTCGTGGAGGTCTTGCGGCGGGAGGAGCAGCGGGAGGCCGGCCGGCCTGAGGAAGTCCTTCCCTGGGCATCGCCCGCACCGGCCGCGCGGCCGGCGTCCGGGGCCCCATGACCGTTGAGGACGTCATCGCCCGTATGGGATGGGCGAATGGCGCCGGACTGGCCGTCGAGCCACTCGGCGGCGGTATCACGAATCTGAACTACCGCGTGGATGTCGACGGCCAGGCCTTCTTCGTCCGCATCCCCGGCCAGGACAGCGAGCACCTGGGCATCAACCGGCGATGCGAGTACGCGTGCAACGCCGCCGCGCAACGCGTCGGCGTCGCGCCGGACGTCGTGGCGTACCTGGACGACGCGGGTGTGCTGGTGACCCGGTTTGTTCGCGGCCGTCCGCTGGCCGAGGCGGAGATGCACGAGCCCCAGACCCTCGCCCGGGTGGCGGCGGTCCTTCGCCGCTACCATGAAGGGCCCGAGTTCCCCGGCGCGTTCTCGCCCTTCCAGACGGTGCGCGACTACCTGGCGACCGCGGCTCCGCGCGGCGCCCCGCTGCCGGACCGGTTCGACTGGATGCTCGCCCAGGCGGGCCGCCTGGAAGCGGCACTCGGTCCTCCCGCGCAGCCGCGGTCCTGTCACAACGACCTGCTGCTGGCAAACTGGCTGGACGATGGGGAGCGGCTGTGGATCATCGACTGGGAGTACGCGGGGATGGGGGACCCCTTCTTCGACCTCGGCAACTTCGCCGTGCATTTGCAGCTGAGCGACGGGGAGGAGGAGACCCTGCTTCGGGCGTACCTTGGGCTGACGACGCCCAAAGCTGTGGCGCGCCTGAAACTCATGAAGATCATCTCGGACCTGCGCGAAGCCATGTGGGCCATGGTGCAGGTGACGATCTCGACGCTTGACTACGACTTTGTGGCCTACGGGCGCAAGCACTTCGATCGGTACGCGGTCCAACTGCACGATACGCGCCTGCCTGCCTGGCTCGCAGACGCAGGAACAGAGACGACCGGCTAGCGATTCTTCGGAACTTTCCGCGACCGGCCCCCGTCTAACCCGTTCAGAGAAATCGTTCTGAGGAGGCTCCCATGCGTCGACCGTTCCGCTCCATCGGCCTGGCGTTGTTGTTCCTCGCGGCTGGCGCATCCCCCGTCCTGGCCTGCGCGGGTCTGATCGGTCCCAACGGCACCGTCAATCTCGTGAGAACGACCACGCTTGCCGCGTATCACAACGGCGTCGAGCACTACGTCACCGCCTTTTCCTTCCAGGGCGGCGGTGGCAAGTTCGGTTCGATCGTCCCCCTTCCCGGCATTCCCACCAAGGTCGAGCGGGGTGGGGATTGGACGCTGCAGCGGTTGAGCCGCGAGACCCGGCGAGAGGAGTTTGGGTTCGCGCGCAACGCCCTGCCGGCTGCACAGGATGCCGTGCGCGTCATCCTCGAAACCAGGATCGACGCGCTTGATATCACCGTCCTTGAGGGCGGCGGGTTTGCGGTGGGCCAGTGGGCCCGTGAGCACGGGTTCATCCTGCCCCCGGACGCGCCCGAGGTTCTGGACTTCTACGCTCGCCGCAGCCCGATCTTCATGGCGGCTCGCTTCGACGCGGATGCGGCGAAGAAGCGCGGGCAACAGATTGGGGACGGCACGCCGATCCACCTGACGATCCCCGTGTCGAACCCCTGGGTGCCGCTCCGCATCCTCGCGCTCGGGAAGACCGGCACTGACCTGATCCAGGCTGACGTCTACCTGCTGACGGATATCAGGCCGGCCCTCCTGCCTGGGGCGCGCGACGGCCTATTTTTGGGGTACAGCGCCCCGGCGTCGCCTGCATTGATGCGCGACCTTCGTGCGGACAAGGGAATGAGCTGGATGCCGGCCAGCGGGATGTGGCTCACCCAGTTGACGATCAACAGCGCTGCGCGTGACCTGACCTATGACCTGGCCGTCGATGCGAGCGGCCGCGGTCGACCGTCCCGCGAGGCAGCCGGACTGGCGCCGGTCCGCAGCCCCTTCATCCCCTTCACGCCGCGCTCCATTCCGGATAGCCTCCCGCTCATCGGCCTGGGCGTGCTCCTCGGAGGAGCGGGACTCGCGCAGCTGACGCGGCCGAAGCTCACGCGATGAGACGCGTGGCGCTTCTTGTCGGTGCGGTCATCCTTGCTGCGGTCGTGCTCGGGACGGCCGGCGGCCCGACCGCCGGCGCCACGCCCCGGACCGTTCAGGTCACGATTCGGCACTCGAAGTTTGTGCCGGCGCGTTTCACCGCCCGGCGCGGAGAGACTGTGCGCTTCGTCCTCACGAATACCGATCCGATCGACCATGAGTTCATCCTGGGAGACGAGGCGGTCCAGCGCCGCCATGAGCTGGGGACCGAGGCCGCGCACGGGGCGGTGCCAGGCGAGGTATCGGTTCCACCCGGGCAGGTTGCCGAGACGACCTATACGTTCTCGCACGCGGGAGTCGCGCGCATTGGGTGTCACGCGCCGGGTCATTACGCCTACGGCATGCGGGGGTGGGTGCTAGTGTACTAGCCTAGGGCGTCAGTCCTGATTTCCTCGAAACGCGCCTCGAGTTCCTCACTCACCGCCTGAGCCACGTCCGGCGGCGCACCGTCACGAGCCGTCACGGGTCCTATCCGCCACGCCTCCAGATAGGCATCCGTTGCAATCAGCCCTTCGCGCATCGCTGCGGCGTCGATCAACTCCTGGAAGCGTCCGCTGAGCGGCTTCCGAACGCGCTCGGTGCCTTCGAACGCTTCGACCTGTGACGGGATGTCCTTCCAATAGGTGATGCGGTACTGCGCCACGATGCTCAGCCGCGCCCTGCTGCGCGCATCTGCTCCACAAACTTGATCGCCAGATCTACGCCGTCTTGTGCCGTCTCGCCGTACGCGTCGGCCGTGATCTTCCGAGCGTAGTTCTCCGTCACCGGCCCGCCGCCGATCATGATCGTGTGATGCTCGCGGATCCCCCGCGCCTCGAAGAACTCGATCACCTCGCGCATCGACGGCATCGTCGTGGTCATGAGGGCCGAGAGGCCCACGATCTGCGCCTTGGTCTCCTGGACTTTCTCAATGAATTTACCCGGGTGCACGTTCACGCCCAGGTTGTGCACCTCAAAGCCGGCGACCTTGAGGAGCGTCCCGAACAGGTCCTTGCCGATGGAGTGGACATCGCCCTTCACGGTGCCGATGACCGCTATGCCGCGCTTTTGCTTGCCACCCGTCGACGCCAGGATCACCGGCTCCAGGATCTTCATGGCTTCCAGGAAGACCTTGGCGGCCATCATCAGCTCGGGCAGGAAGATCTCCATCGCCTGGAACTTCTCGCCGATGACCGCGATGCCGCGCGACAGGCCGTCATCGATGAGTCGCAGCGGCGGCATGCCCTGATCGAGACCTTGCCGCACCAGGCGGGTACCACCCTCGACGTCGTAGTCGAGGACCGCCTGCCGCAAACCATCCAGAATCTCTGCTTCTTCCATGGCTAGCGCAGCGGCAGGCCAAGCCCGCGCAGTGCCTCCTTGGCGTTCGCGTAGACCTCGTAGTGCTCCGGTGTGGGCTCCAGGGTGTCGATGTTGAAGCAGTCCTGGAAGCGCTTTCCCTCGGGTGGGTTCGCCAAATGCTTTTCATATTTCGCCAGGAGCGCCTTGACGATCTCGTTGCCGTCGCGCCGGCTCATCCCCGCTGCCGCATGGGCGACCTCACAGTCGAAGCGCATCTCCATCGGGCTGTAGTTGTCCATGAGGATGCCCTTGGCCGGGTGGACGGTCTCGATGTTGGCACCGGAGACCACGTCGGTGATGATGCGGGCGGCCGACTCGTCGTAGAGCTGCGGGGTGGCGGTACCCGCCGCCGTGTAGCCCAGGTCGAAGTATGCGAAGGGCATGTTCCGGCTGACGGCCTGGCACCCCAGGGCCACGCTCGTCAGCACCTCGCGGGCGGTGGAGTTCGACTGCGTGATGTGCAGCGAGTACAGCAGGTGATAGGTCGCGCCCACGAGCAGCGGTCCCACCATGATGTAGGCGGCGTTGAGCACGGCCGAGCCCATGATCCCGCCGGCGAACCCGCCGTAGATCGCCCCCGCAGCAAACCCCACGTTGCCGCCAAAGGACAAGATGGCGGCGGTTTTGTTCATGACGTTGTAGTCCAGCTTCATCTCGGACAGCGAGACGATCAACCACCCGTCGGAGGGCCGCAGCCCGTACTCACGGTTGGTGACGGCGAGCACACCCATCGGCGAGGCCGAGGAGGACAGCAGGTTGATGATGGGCAACCCCGGCCGCCCGGCCCGCCGTATCGAATCGCGTCCCAGCCGCACGGACTGGATCGCCGCGTAGATCTCCGATGGCGCGCCCGCCTGTACGGGCATCCCGCGGATCTGCGTGAGCGCCGGGATGCTCATCGAGTCGGCGTGGGGGATTCGGGCATAGCCCTCCACCACGGCCGAGGCGATCTCGTCGGATGAGACGGGAATGCCGCCGCCCACGTGACACCACGGAATCTGCGGATCCTCAGGCCGGCGCGGCCGCATGAACCGGGCTTCCTTGCCCTCGCCCAGCGCGCATTGCCGGGGGGCCAAGTGGATGGATTCCTCCAGCTCTTCCCGTGTGAACATGATCACCCGGTTGGTATCCGGGCAGTAGGCACCCGCCTCGACCAGGAAGTCCTTGGCGGCCAGGAAGATTCGATCGGCCACGTCGTCATCCCAGGGCACCACGACGTCCTTGGGCGGGTCCTTGAGTTGATGTTTGGCGATGGCCTTCCGCAAGGCCGGAACGAACCGCTCCATGTCGTAGTCATCCGGCGCGATGATGGGTCCGGTGGCGGCGCGCCGGCAGATCTCCAGAAAGCTCACCATGGGGTTCTCCTCACCGACTCCGGCTCGCCCCTGCCCGCGCGCCGTGCACGGCGGCCGCGATGCGCCGCGTATGCTCCGGTGTGCTCCCACAGCACGAACCGACGATGTTGGCGCCGGCCTCAAGGATCCCCGGATAGCCCGCAGCCATCGGCTCGGGGGCCAGGTCATACACGGTCGTGTCGTCCACGATCTTGGGCATCCCGGCGTTCGGGTACGCCGCCAGGAACCCAGTGGACACCTGGCGCATCTCGCGGATGATCACCGCGGCCCTTTCCGGACCGCCTTCGCCGCAGTTGCAGCCGGCGATGTCGGCGCCGGCGTCGAACAGGAACCGCGCCACCTCAGCGGGCGTCGAGCCCCACAGCGTGCGGTCCATGTGCTTCTGTTTGTTGTATTGGAAGAACATCGTGGCCATCACCGGCAGGCCGGTCTCTTGAGCCGCCTGGATCGCGGCCTGCGCCTCATCAGGGACCATCATCGTCTCGATGGCGAAGAAGTCTACGCCGCCTTCGGCCAACGCGACAGCCTGCTCCCTGAAGTTGGCCCGCATCTCGTCCAGCGACTTGTCACCCATCGCCGCCAGCGTGTCCGGGAGATGGCCGGTCGGTCCGATCGAGCCGGCCACGTACTTTCCTGCTGGACAGACCGACCTCGCCAGGCGGGCGCCCGCCACGTTCAGCTCGCGGACGCGTGCCTCCAGCTCGTACGGGGCGAGCTTGAGGCGCGTGCCGCCGAACGTGTTGGTCTCGACGATGTCCGCCCCGGCGTCGTAGTAGGCTCGATGGATGCCGACGACCACATCGGCGTGGGTCTCGTTCCACGCTTCGGGGCAGGCGCCGTTCACCAGGCCGGCCTCGAACAGCATCGTGCCCATGGCGCCGTCGAGTAAGAGCACCTCAGACCGGAGCCGTTCGAGCAGTTCCTTCCCTCTCGATTCCATGGGTGCGCTCACCTCTCTAGCCAAACGTCAAGGCCTGCAAGAACACATCCTGAAACTCCGGGTGCGTCGCCAGCGACACGTGGCGGATCTGTCCGGCCAGGACGTCGGCCCGGCGACGCTCGGTCTCCGAGACCAGCGCCAGCTGCGCACCCAACCCGGCCGCGTTGCCCACATACGACACGCGCTCGGCACTCAGGGGCGGGATCAGGCCGATCCGGATGGCACTGTGGACATTGAGATAGTTCCCAAAACCGCCGGCCAGCATCAACTCCGCGAGCGAGGCATCGGGTGTCCGGGTTAAGCGTTGGAGCATATCGATCCCGCTGCGGATCGCGCCCTTGGCGAGCTGTACCTGGCGGATATCGCCCTGGGTGAGCACGATGTCCCTGCCCGTGGCGCTCTCCGACGCCCGTGCCAGGACGAACGCCGTCAGCCCGTCGGGTTGTGTGATGACGCGGCGGCGCAGCGCATCCGGTGTTGAGGCGAGGGGGTCAGGGTGAAGCCGGCCGGACGCGTCCATCGCGCCGGTCTCGAGCAAGCCGGCGATCGTATCGAGGATCCCCGACCCACACACGCCCTGCGGCGGCGTCGACCCGATCACGTGGTAGCGGATGTCGCCGTCGATGCGGACCTGATCGATCGCCCCGTGGGCCGCCCGCATGCCGCACTGCAGTTGCGCCCCCTCCAGAGCCGGTCCCGCGGGCGCCGAGCAGGCCAGGAGGCCGCCGGGCGAGGCGATCACCATCTCGCCGTTGGTCCCGATGTCCACGGCGATCCTGGCCTCGCGGGTCTCATAGAGGCGCGTGGACAGGACCATCGCCAGCGCATCCGCGCCCACAAAGCCCGCGACGATCGGGAGGAGGAACACTGGGGTCGGGGGGCTCAACCGCAGCCCGACCTCGGACGCCGCGACGCGTATGCTGCGCCTGACGCTCGGCGCGTACGGCGCCTGGCCGACGTGGGTGGGGTCGATGCCGAGGAAGAGATGGTGCATCACCGTGTTCCCGACGACGACGACCTTGTAGATCCGAGCGCGGCTGGCGCCGGCCCTCTCACACGCCTCATCAATTTGTCCGTTGAGCAATTGGATGATGCGTGTGTGCAACTGCCGGACGTTCGCCGGGCTCTCCTGCGCGAAGGCGATACGCGACATCAAGTCGCCGCCGAAAGCGGCTTGGGGATTGAGACCCGCGGTTGTGGCGGCCACGGTCCCGGTCGCAAGATCCACGAGATACCCGACGACCGTGGTTGTGCCGATGTCGAAGGCGAGTCCGAAAGCAGCGGGCCGGGTATCGCCGCCCTCGATCCCCAGAACGCTCTGGTCAAACAGGGTCAGGGTCAGGCCGCCGTCGTTGGACCGGAGCAGCGACGGGATACGGCGGAGCACATCAAGAGAGACATCGGTCACGCCTACTCCAAGCGGACGGATCACGGCCTCGAGGTCGGATTCTGGATGTGTTTCATCGGCCGGTGGCGAGGCTTTGATGAACACCTTGCGCACGCCGGAGTCGAGCGCAAATCCGGCGGCGGATCGGAGGCCCTGCGTATCGGCCAGGATCTGAAACGCAGCCTCCTCGTGGATGGGGGCGACCAGGATCGACAAATCGCTCCAGGCCTCGGTCTGGCAGGCAAGACGATACCGCTCCCGGACGTCCTCGTCGCCGAGCTGCACGCGGTCGGCGAGCGCGGCCGGCGGCGCCGCCCCGGCCGTGATCTGCACGCGGCACGAGCGGCACCGTCCGCGTGCGCCGCAGGTGGCGACGATCTCCTGCCCGGCCTGCTGCGCCGCTCGCAGGAGGGTCGTTCCGACGGGAACCGAGAGCACCCGGGCCCCGGGCGCAAACGTGAGGGTGACCGTCTCTTCGCTCACGCGGGGCGCACCGTCACGGCGACGCAGGGATCAAGCCGTAGGCTCCGGAGATGGACTTGCGCGGGAGCATGACGCAGGCTTCCGTCAGACGCACCGACAAATCGGCGCCGTCAAACGCCGCAAACAGCGGCCGCTGCTGCTCCAGGCCCCAGTCGTCGAATCCGGGCGCCATGCGGGCGGTCACCTTGAACCCACGGCCCTTTGCGTCGACCCGCATGCGCCCTCGGAGGTCTTTGGTCATGGCGTCGATCGCCGCCCACCCCGCGGTGTCGAGCAAGAGACCTTCCACCAGGTGCTCGTCGTTGACGAGCTCCTGGGCCCGGCGCTCGAGGGCCGGACCGATGGTGAGGACGACCAAGACCACTTCAGTCGCCCCCTGCATCAGCCGCGCCAGGCTCCGGCTCTGGAACTCGACGCCGCCTGCCACCTGCACGCGGCCGTCGGGTCCCACCGCTTCCACCGCTGTGGTGGACATCCACCCACGCGGGGTCAAGAGCGTCTCCGCGAGCGACGCCATCTTGCGGGCGATGTCCCGCACGACCGGGGCAACCGCCTCCAGCCTGCGGTACTTTTGCAGGCGCAGGATGAGATCCGGATCCACGCGGATCGGGCCGAACTCGATCGGTGTGACCATGGCACGCGCCCGACGGCTCGCTTCGCCACCCGATCTTGACATGACCGATCGCGGAGGCGTCTAATGGTATAGACCATTATGTCATTGACCACCCCCGTGCGCAACGCCCGCCGTGCGCCGCCTGCCGTGCGCGCGGTGCCCAGACTGCCCCGCCGCTTTGCCGCCGGGGTGCCGCGCTACCGGCAGATCGCCGACAGCCTGCTCCGCCAGATCGCGTCAGGCGACTTGAAGCCCGGCGAGCGGCTGCCGCCCGAGCGGGCGTTGAGCGAGGCGCTCGGCGTCACCCGTATGACGCTCCGCCAGGCGCTCAGCAGGCTCGAAGCGGAAGGATTCCTGGATCGCCGGCAGGGGTCGGGCACGTTCGTCGAGCGCCCGAAGATCGAGCGTCAGGCGGGCCGGCTCGTGCCGTTCTTTCGAGCCATGGCACGGCGTGGCTTCAAGCCCGGCGCTCGGATCGTGGTGATGGAGAAACAGCCGGCCAGCGTCACGATCGCGGCCAAGCTCCGCGTGCCCGTTGCCGCGCCGGTCTACTTTGTGCGCCGCGTGCGACTCATCAACCGTGAACCGGTCATGCTCGAGACGTTCTGGATGCCGGTGAAACGGTTTCCACGCTTCGAGCGCTTCGATATCACGCGGCGGTCCGTGTACGAGATCATGGAGACCGAGTACGGTGTGAAGGTCAGCCGGGCGCAGCAGAGCCTGGAGCCTGCCGTCGCCTCAGACTACGAGGCAGGTCTGCTCGGTATTGCGGCCGGCGAGCCGCTCATGCTCGAGGAGCGTCTGTCGTTCGATGCCCGGGGTCGGCCGATCGAGTATGGCAAGGACTTGTACCGTGGCGACCGGTTTCGGTTTATCACTGAACATGCGCCGGTGGAGTCGTGAAGTCGGACGCCCAGGCCGTCATCATCGGCGGCGGCATCTACGGGTGCAGCATCGCCTACCATCTCACGCTGATGGGCTGGCATGACGTCGTCCTGGTCGAGAAGGGTCAGCTGACCGGTGGCGCCACGTTTCACGCTGCCGGCCTTGTGGGACAGTTCCGCGAGTCGGTCAGCCAGACCCGGATGATTATGTACAGCGTTGCCCTCTACCAGCGGCTGCTGGAGGAGACCGATCAGGACCCTGGGTGGCGCGGTACCGGCAGCCTGCGCCTGGCCTCCAGCCGCGACCGCTGGGTCGAGCTCAAGCGAGCGGCCGCCACGGCCAAGACCTTTGGACTCCCCATGGAACTGCTCGACTCGCGTGAGACCATCGCGCTGTTTCCGGTGCTGGGCGACCGTGGCCTCCTCGGCGCCGCCTACCTTCCGACCGATGGCAGCGCCGACCCCAACGGGGTGACCTTTGCGCTGGTGCGTGGGGCGCGGAGCCGGGGGGCGGAGTTTTACACAGAAACCGAAGCAACCGGAATTCTTGTCCGTGACGGCACAGTCTCCGGCGTTGAGACAACGCGTGGCACGATTCGTACGCCGGTGGTCGTCAACGCCGGAGGCATATGGGCCCGCCAGATCGGTGCCATGGCCGGCGTCACGGTCCCGATCTTTCCCATCGAGCACCAGTATCTGCTCACCGCGCCCATCGAGGGGATGCACCAGACGATGCCGGTGGTGCGCGATCCCGATCTTCTCATCTACTTTCGCGAGGAAGTCCGCGGGCTCTGCGTGGGCGGCTACGAGCGCAATCCGATCCCGTGGGCCCTCGACGGCATCCCGGCAGATTTCAACCATCGTCTCCTGGCCCCGAACTGGGAGCAGTTCGAGCCGCTGGCGAGGGCCACCGCCTACCGCATCCCGACCTTTGAGGGCGCCGAGGTGCACAAAGTCATCAACGGTCCCGACGGGTTCACCGCGGACGGCGCCCCAATCTTTGGGGAGGCGCCCGGCCTGCGCGGGTTCTACGTGGCCTGCGCCGGCTCGGGCATCGCGATGGGCGGTGGCGTCGGGAAGGTGATGGCCGAGTGGATCGTAGACGGGCAGCCAGGATTTGACATGTGGCGGATGGATATCCGCCGTTTCCAGGCACACTACGCGGACGACGCGTACGCGCGCACCCGCGTCCTCGAGGTGTGCTCCAAGAACTACGTGTTGAAGTATCCCTTCGAGGAGATGGAGTCCGGGCGCGGTCTGAAGCTGAGCCCGGCCTACCCCCGGTTGATCGCGCTGGGCGCGGTGTTGGGTGAGAAGGGTGGGTGGGAGCGCCCGAACTGGTTCGTGAGCAATGAGGCCGCGGTCACCGCGAACCCGCACTCCTATGAGCCCGCGGGCTGGGCCCGGCACAACTGGTCGCCGGCGATCGCCGCCGAGCACCGCGCGACCCGGGAGGCGGCCGGCCTCTTCGACTTTGCCTCGTTCAGCAAGTTCGAGGTGGAAGGCCGTGGGGCGCTCGCGAGTCTGCAGTGGCTGACCGATAACGAGATGGACAAGCCGGTCGGCAGCGTGACCTACACGCAGATGCTCAACACGCGCGGCGGCATCGAGTGCGATCTGACCGTCACACGGCTGGGCCCAGAGCGGTTCATGGTCATCACGGGCAGCGCGTTTGGCGTGCACGACTTCGACTGGATTCGCCGCCACCTGCCCTCCGACGGCTCTGTGGCGATGCGCGACGTGACCGCGGAGCGGACCTGCATCGGGTTGTGGGGACCCAGGGCGCGTGACATTCTACAACAGGTTTGTCGGGACGACGTGTCCAACGCGGCGTTTCCCTATATGACCTGCCAGGAGATAACCGTGGACGGGGTGCCGGTGCGGGTCCAGCGGGTCACCTATGTGGGCGAGCTCGGTTGGGAGCTCTACGTGGCCATGGCGCAGGGCCTGCGCGTGTGGGACACACTGTGGGAGGCCGGGCGGCCGCTCGGCCTCCGGCCGGTGGGCTACCGCGCCGTCGATTCGCTGCGATTCGAGAAGGGCTACCGGTACTGGAGCGCCGACATCACGCCTGAGTACACGCCGTTCGAATCGGGTCAGGGGTTCTGCGTCAAAATGGACAAAGGCGACTTTCAGGGACGAGGTGCTCTGCTCCAGCAGCGCGCCCACGGCCTCACGCAGCGGCTGTGCTGTCTCGTGTTGCAGACCCCCCGTGCCATCGCGTTGGGCAACGAGCCCGTGCTCGACGGGGAACGTACAGTGACTCGCGTGACGAGCGGCGGCTACGGGTACACCGTCGGGGAGAGCATCGCGTTCGCGTACCTGCCGTTGAATCTGGCGGCAGCAGGCACCCCGCTGGCCGTCGAGGTCGACGGCGCTCGTGTGCCCGCGCGGGTGGAGCGCGAGCCGCGCTACGATCCCACGAACGGTCGCATCAAGAGCTAGGGGGCACCATGCCTTGAAATCCGAGGCCCAGGCGGTCATCATCGGCGGCGGCATCGTGGGCTGCAGCATCGCCTACCACCTCACCGCCATGGGTTGGACGGACGTCGTGGTGGTCGAGAAGGGCGAGGTCACCGGCGGCTCCACGTGGCACGCCGCCGGACTCGTGGGACAGCTCCGGGGGTCACTCAGCCTGACGCGCATCATGCAGCACAGCGCCGCGCTTTACGCCCGCCTGACCGAAGAGACGGGGCAAGAGACGGAGTGGCGCCAGTGCGGCAGCCTGCGCCTGGCCTCATCGGCGCTGCGTATGGAGGAAAATCTCCGACAGGCGGCTCTCTGCAAGACCTTCGGGCTGCCGGTGGAAGTCCTCAGTCCCCGCGAGGCAGTGGACCTGTTCCCGCTGATGAGCGACCGCGACCTGGTGGGCGCCGTCCTCATGCCCACCGACGGCCGCGTGGATCCCAGCGGTGTGACGCAGGCTCTGGTCCGGGGTGCGCGCAGCCGGGGTGCCGCCTTTGAGTCAAACACGCTGGTGACAGGGATCACGGTCAGGAACGGTCGTGTGGAGGCCGTTGTCACCGACCGCGGGGGCATCACGACCCCGGTCGTGATCAACGCCGCCGGCATGTGGGCCGACCAGGTCGCGCGGATGGTGGGCGTGACACTGCCGATCATTACGATGCAGCACCAGTACCTGATCACCGAGCCCGTCGAAGGCGTGCGCCGCGAGTTTCCGATTCTGCGTGATCCCGACCTGCGCGTGTACATCCGACAGGAAGTCCAGGGACTACTGGTGGGCGGCTTTGAGGCGAACCCCGAGCCGTGGGCGCTGGACGGTGTGCCGAACGACTTCATCCACCGCCTGCTGCCGTCGAACTGGGCGTTGTTTGAGCCGCTGGCACGCGGCGCCGCTCTTCGCGTGCCGGCGTTCGAGCACGCGGAGGTCAATCGTGTCATCAACGGCCCCGAGGCCTTCACCCCAGACGGAGAGTTCATGATCGGCGAGGTGCCCGGTTTGCGCGGCTTCTTTGTCGCCACCGGGTTCTGCGCATACGGCATCGCCGCGGCGGGTGGCGTCGGGAAGGTGCTCGCCGAGTGGATTGTGGAGGGCCAGCCGAGTCTGGACCTGTGGCGGATGGACGTCCGGCGGTTTGGGCCACAGTATCAGCAGCAGCCCTACACGCTGGCACGGTCGGTGGAGGCGCTGGCGCGCCGCTACGGCGCGGTGAGTCTTCCGTTTGAGGAGTGGGACACGGGCCGTGGTTTCCGGCTCAGTCCCTTCTACGATCGGCTGAAGTCTCTGGGCGCCTCGTTCGGGGAGAAGGGTGGTTGGGAGCGACCCAATTGGTTTGCCAGCAACGGCCAGGTTGGTGCCGCCGTTCCCGGCGACGAGGTCGAGCGCGCAGATGGCTGGCGGCCGGCCGGGTGGGCTCGGCACAACTGGTCGCCGGTCATTGCGGCCGAGCACCGGGCTGCGCGCGAGGCCGCGGGGTTGTTCGACTTCACGTCGTTCAGCAAGATTGAGGTCGAGGGCACAGGTGCGCTGCGGCTGCTGCAGTGGCTCACGGACAACGAGATGGACAAGCCAGTTGGGAGCGTCACCTACACGCAGATGCTCAATGCCCGCGGCGGCATCGAGGCCGACTTGACGGTGACACGGCTCGACCAAGAGCGCTTCTTTCTCATTACTGGCAGTGCGTTCGGCACGCACGACATGGACTGGATCCAGCAGCACGTGCCGGCTGACGGCTCGGTGGACGTGCGCGACGTGACGACCCGGCTGGCCTGTATTGGGCTGTGGGGACCCAAGGCCCGCGAGATCCTGCGCCCCCTGAGTGCCGACGGCGTGAGCCACGAGGAATTTCCCTACATGACCGCGCGGACGATCGGCGTCGCCGGGATCCGCGTGCGCGCGCTGCGCGTCACGTACGTGGGTGAGTTGGGCTGGGAGCTGTACATGCCGCCGGATCAGGCGCCGCTGGTCTGGGACGCCTTGTGGCAGACCGGGCGTCCGTTGGGCCTCCGGCCCGTCGGCTATCGGGCGGTGGAGTCGCTGCGGCTCGAGAAAGGCTACCGGTACTGGAGCGCCGACATCACCCCGGAGTACACGCCGTGGGAATCGGGTCAGGGGTTCTGCGTCCGCATGAACAAGGGCGACTTCCTGGGGCGTGAGGCGCTGCGCCGCCAGAGGGAAGAGGGGCTGAGGCGGAAGTTGTGCTGCCTGGTGCTGACCGATCCGGCGGCCGTGGCGTTGGGGAACGAACCGGTGTCCGCCGACGGCAAGGTCATCAGCCGCGTGACCAGCGGCGGCTACGGCTATGCGGTCGCCGAGAGCATCGCGTATGCGTATCTCCCGATCGCGCTCGGCGCGATCGGGACACCTCTCGCCATTGAAGTCGATGGCACCCTCGTTCCAGCCACCGTTCAGCGCGACCCGCGGCACGATCCCGACAGCAGCCGTATTAAGGCGTAGAAACACATCTCTTCACCGTCGTGACTAGTGGAAAAGAGAGCTACTGCCCGCGGGCCGGGTTGGAGCGATGCTGGGCCGCGGGCAGCCGTGCTGAGAGACGATTATAGGTCGACGCCGGGCTAGGCCTCGCCCTTAATGTGGCGAATCACGGCGGCGAACTCCTCGGTCGGCGAGAAGTCGACGTACTCGGAGTCTTCGAGAGCCATCGGAGCGTGGCCGGGAGACCAGTAGAATGGTTGGCCAGCCTCGTAGACCTGCTCGCCGTTTTTCGTCTTCATCATCACGCGCCCCTTGACCATGTAGCCCCAGTGTGGGCAGGGGCAGAGGTCACCGGGCAGGCCTTTCACCGCGGGGCTGAGATCGGTTCCTGCCCGTAGCTTGACGAAGGCGACTGTCATCTCACCCACTTCGGCCGTCCGGAGTTCTACACCATCGCCCTGAATAGTGATGGCGACGTTCTCTCGGTCGATAACTCCCATGGCGAATTCCCCCTTCTTGTTTCTTACGCGTCGCCCCTTGCCCCACGACTTGCCTCGTCCACGCATCACCTCCCCTTACAGAAGCTCGGCGATCATGGCCGCCGCTCTGGCGGCACCATCTGTCTCCACCGGGCGGTAGTGCGGAACCCAATGAATGCCATCGGCAAAGGCCTGAGCGACCGCGTCCGGCGTGACCTGATCGAAGGTCATGCACCGACCGGCTTCGTAGCGGTCGAGCCTGCGGCGGACGTGGAAGTTCTGCTCAAAGTGGTGGCGGAGCGGTACGTAGGCGAATGGCCTGCCAGCGGCGGTCAGTTCCATTGTCGTTGCCAATCCACCCTGGACCACCGCCATCTCACACGCTGCGAGGTAGCGGTGTAGCCCCGGCACGTACCCCTGGACCTCCAGTCCTTCCCGCGAGGGGAATGCCGCCGCATGGATCCGGGGACCGGCCACGACCACCATCCGGAGCTCCGGCACGCGCCGCTTGGCTTCCGGGAAGCTCTCGACCACCCGCCGGAGCAGAGAACCGCCCACACCCGAGCCACCGGCCGTCACGATACAGACGCGCTCGTCGGCTTGATAGCCAAGCGAGGCCCGGAGGACCGACCGGTCTTTGAATTCCGACGGGTCGAAGCCGGTAATGTAGCCTGAGAACTTGTAGTGCTCTACCGTCCAGTCTCGGATCAGCGGGAGCCCGGGACCGAACCGGTCCGACACGATGTCGTCAGCATTGCCCACGAAGATCGCGCGGTCTCGGATCCGCGGGAACCGTTCGACGTGCTCGATCATCTCCGCGTTCCAATCACTCGTGAGGAAGGCCTCGTATTCGCCACCGTCGGGCATGGGGAGAGCACCGACGAAATCGGTCAGCCAGACGTAGGGCGCACGCTTCAGTTCCGGGTTCTCGTGCAGGTAGTGGTCGATCTCCCACGCCTCATCGCCAATCCAGAGATCGTAGTGCTCGGTCTCCACCACATCATGGAAGATCATGAAGTTGGCCAGCATGATCTCGTCCATCCGTCGCAGCGCCTGGAAGCAATGGAGATCGTGCTCGCCCGATTCCGCGTCGACATGCGCGACCTCGCTCGCGAGGAAACGCGACGCGGGGTGGATGCGCTCTCCCCGGTCCCGCAGGACGTGAGTGACGGGATCCTGGGCGAGCCACACGATCTCAAGGCTGGGGTGCAGCTTCCTCAGTTCGTCAGCGACGGCGACGTCGCGCCGCGCATGTCCCAGGCCGATGGGGGAGGAAACGAACAGCGCGCGCCGGCGCCGATGGGTCCACCGCGTCCAGCTCCTCTCGGGCGTTCGCAGCCCGAGAAACTCCCGCACCACCAAGTTGACCTTGACGGGGGCGCGTGTATGCGGACTGTGACCGGTGCCCTCAAGCAGCAGGAGCTTCCCGTCGGTCGCCTCGGCCAGCGCGATGCCCGGGCCCGGGCCGGTGATGTCGTCGTGTGCACCCTGGACCACCAGGATCGGGCAGCGGACGCGCGCGCACAGCTCGAGCACCGTCTCGCGGCCGAATCCGATGCGGCCGCCGACAATGGTGTCGATAAGAACCTCGGGCGTCGTCTCGGACGCCCACTCCAGAGCGTCCTCGAACAGCTTTGTGGAGTGCGGCTCGTTGAAGTTCTGTGAGAAGAAGAACTCGAGAAAGCCGCGGTAGTCACGGCGCCAGTAGTGGGCGTTGAACTTCGCCCATCCCTCGTCGGTGTCCAGGGGCTCGTGGAAGTCGTAGGTGCGGCCGGGGAGGGGCTCACCGATTGCGAGCGCGGGGCAGTCGAAGACGATCGCCTCGACGCGGTCGGCATGCCCGGCGGCGAGAAGGAGCGCAGGCTTTGCACCGGACGAGAGCGCCACGATGCTCGCGCGCTCGACACCTACCGCGTCCATCACCGCGAGGGCATCGGCGGCGAACTCCGCCGGAGCGTATTGCTCAGGCCCTGTCGGCCGGTCAGAGCGCCCGTTCCCTCGGGGATCGAACGCCACGACGCGCGCGTATCGCGCGAAGTAGGGGACCTGCATCTTCCAGTAGCGGGAGTGGACGATGGACCACGTCGGCAGGAAGAGGACTGTCCGTTCGCCGCTTCCGAAGACCTCATAGAAGGTCTTGACGCCATTGACCTCGACATAGCCATCGCGGTCCGGGTAGTACGCCCTCATCTGGCCTTCCCTTCCTCTTTCACCTGCAGCCACCGATCGATGACTTCAAGGAGTTCGCGATGCCCGTCGACGATGCTGACGTGCCGCTCCAGGATCATTCCCTGGTTGAACGTCGCTACGAGGGCCACCATCGCCTCGACCGGGAAACGGGATGAGTCGATCCCGTACTCCTGCATGGCCTTGGTGAATGCTTCGGTGAGAACTTTCCGCCAGCGGTGGGTCACCCTCGCTACGCGCTTGCGCAGGTCGGGACGGTTCCAGGCAAGAGCCTGCAGTTCCAGCCACACCTTCTGGTAGCCGCTCTCCAGGTCAGTGTCCATGTGTCGCATCGCTGTTCGCCATTTCTCGATGAATGGAGTGTCGGCCGCGTACAGGGCACGCTGGCGCTCGATCAGCCGATCGGTGAAGCGCTCAAGCACCCGAACCATCAAGTCTTCCATGGACCCGAAGTAGTAGTGGACCAGCCCATGATTGGCCCCTGCCTCAGCGGCGAGCGCGCGCGTGGTGACGCCCGCATGGCCCACGCGGATCAACAGTTGCTCCGCGGCGTCGAGAAATGCCTCCATCGTGCTCGCCCGCGAGCTCATCGTGGCCGCCGCGGTGGACGTGCCAGGGTTGGGTGTCCTACGTCCCTTTCGGTCGTGCATTCTCTTAGTCATACGTCATAGTCAATTGACTCAGTCAATAGTCTAACCGTCGAATGCGCGGGTTGTCAAGCGCGTTTGATGTAGGGGCCGGAGGGGCGTCTATCAGATGCACTGCCAGGTCTGCCGCGACCCGCGGCACGATCCCGACAGCAGCCGCATCAAGACATAGCCGCGGCCGGCTCGTGACTCCAGAGTCGCTGCATCTCCGGCGAGGACTGAAGGACCTGCTCGAGCGTCCCTTCGGTTTCTACCCGCCCGTCCTTCATCACGATGATGTGATCGGCCCGCCGGAACGCGGCCCGGCGGTGGGAGACCACGAGGCACGTGGTGTCCGGCCGGCCAAAGAGCCGCTCCCAGAGAGTGTGCTCGGTATCGACGTCGAGGGCGCTCGAGAGATCGTCGATGACGAGCAGCTCGGGCGTCCGCGCGAACATGCGGGCGGCTGCGGTGCGCTGTACCTGGCCACCTGAGAGCTTGACCCCGCGGGGCCCGACCCGCGTATCCAGCCCATGTTCCAGGGCTTCCACGTCACGCTCGAGCACCGCCGACCAGACGGCGCCCGGCAGATCGGTCGCTTGCTCTGAAAGACCCAGCAGCACGTTGTCCCGGAGCGCCTCGCTGAAGAGGCGCGGCACCTGTGAGATGTAGGCCGCCCGCGGAGGGACAAAGAAGTCGGCCGGTTCCTCGACGAGTGCGCCGTTCCAGCGGATCTCGCCGCCGGTGCGGGGCAGCAGGCCCAACAATGTTCTCAGCAGCGTCGTCTTGCCCGAGCCAATGCGCCCGGTGACAACGGTGAACGATCCCCGCCTCAGGAGCAGGGTAATGTTCTCGATGCCGCGACCCGTGGTCGGATCCCGATACGTCAGGTCCCGCACGTCGAGGATCTGGAGGGGCTCGACCTCGGTCCGCGGCACCTGCGCGATGTCCGGGAGGGGACCGTGCAGGTACACCGGTGTATGCCGCACCAGCAGCTCGTGAGGGTCACCCGGCACGAGCTCCGCGAGCCGCTGCACCGAGACGCCTGCCTGCTTCATGCGGGCCGAGAAGTTGCCAATCGTCTCCATGGCGCCCGTCACCAGGCCGAGATAGTAGACGAAGAGGGCAAAGTCCCCGACGGTGAACGTGCCCAGCCGCATGGATTGTCCGGCGAGGATGAGCAC
>Ga0187893_10001416_pt1 | contig 57753 bp, 47 predicted proteins | sample MA1701074metaG_FD_139574 | JGI IMG/M metagenome (GOLD analysis project Ga0187893, IMG submission 139574) | White microbial mat communities from a basaltic lava cave in the Kipuka Kanohina Cave System on the Island of Hawaii, USA - MA170107-4 metaG ...
CATCAGTGGCGGTGAGTCCGAGCTTCGCCATCTTGTCGGGATTGATCCAAACGCGCATCCCGTAGTCCTGGCGGGCGACCAGGCGCGCCTCACCCACGCCGGGGATGCTGCCGATCTTGTCGACGAGGTTAATCGTGGCATAGTTGTTAAGAAATACCGAGTCGTACCGGCCATCCGTGGACCAGAGAGGGATAGCCATTAGGAACGCCGATGACACTTTCTTCACCGTGACACCCTCGCGCTGGACTTCTGCGGGGAGCAATGGGAGCGCCACATTAACCTTGTTCTGGGTCTTCACGGTAGCGAGGTCGATATCAGTGCCGAGCTCGAATGTGACATCGATCGAGAGCGAACCGTCGTTTGAGCTGCGCGAAAAGAAGTACAGCATTCCATCGAGGCCGACGAGCTGCTGCTCGATGGGCTGTGCGACGGTCCGCTCGAGGTCCTGGGAGTTGCCGCCACGATAGGTCGCGGTGATCTGCACGACCGGAGGGACGAGCTCAGGATAGGTTGCAACCGGAAGGTTCGGGATGGCCACCGCGCCAAGAATGATCGTTACGATCGCGATGACCATGGCGAAGACGGGACGGTCGATGAAGAATTTTGCCATATTGATTGAACCTCACTGGACTCACGTGGCGCACGCATGAGTGCGTACGCACATCAATTACTCATTGCTTCGGGCTCCGATACGGCTGCGGACTGACGACCGCGCCGGGCCGTGCTTTCTGAAGGCCCTCGACGATCACGCGGTCACCGGGTTTGAGCCCCTGATGGACCACCCACATCTCCGCGACGCGGTCTCCAGTGACGATGCTGCGAGCCAACACCTTGTTGTCCGGGCCGACCGTTAATACCGACTGCAGTCCCTGCAGCTCCTGCACGGCCTTTTGCGGCACGAGCATCGCGCTTTTCTGGTCATCGACCCGCACCCGCACGCGGCCGAACTGGCCGGGAAGGATCGTATGCCGCGGATTAGGGAATGTAGCCTGCATTTCGAGCGTGCCGGTCCTTGCATCCACCTGGTTGACGGAATTCTCGAAACGCCCCTCGAGAGGCTGCCCAGTGTTACCTCCCAAAATGAGTTGCAACGGCATGGAGTGGGCGTTTCCATTCGAAGCCCGTTGCTGGAAGGTGAGTTGTTCAGCCTCGCTCACCTTGAAGCGAACCCAAATGCGGTCGAGCGGAACGATGGTAGTGAGTGGTTGCGCAGAGTTCCTGGTGACGAGGCCGCCCACTTGTAGCAAGCTATCACCGATTCGTCCGTCGATCGGCGAGCGGATGGTCGCATATTCCAGATTGAGCTCCGCGGTGCGCAGCAGCGCCCGGTTCGCTTCCACCTGCGCCTGCGCGGTTTCGGCCTGGGTGCGGGTGGAAAGCCGCGTCTGCTCCACATTCGCCTTGCGCGCGTTGACGTTTGCCTGGTTAGCCTGGAGCGCCGCGAGGGCGTTGTCCAGATCCTGCTGCGCGGCGGCGTCCTGTTTCACTAATGGCCGTAAGCGCTCCACGTCCTGCCGCGCCTTGAGCAGATTGGCTTCCGCCTGTGCTAGGTCCGCTTCCGCCTGTAGCAATGCCACTTGCCGCTTGGCGAATTCGAGGCTCGCTTCGCTGTGAGCGAGATCTCCGCGGGCCTTTTGAACTTCCGCCTCGTAGGGGCGCAGATCCAATACGTAGAGAGGTTGGCCGGCCTTCACATTCGAGCCGGCCTGAAACAGCCGCTGCTCTATGTATCCGTCCACCCGGCCGCGGATTTCAACCATGTCGCGCGCGAAGGTTTGGGCGACATATTCGTGGTAGATCGGCACGCTCTGTTCGTTAATCTGAACGACGGCGACCGCCTGGGGAGAAAACGGCGCCGCCTGAACCGGGCCGCCCCGAGATCCGCAGGCCAGAGTGAACACTGACAGAGTGACAATCAAAAAGAGAGTAAGGTCGCGAAGACGAATCATATGTTTGTTGGGGCTTTCTATTCTCGAGGTCAAAGTTAGAACCGGAATCCAATTCCCGCTGACGGCTCGGCACGATGGGTGAGTCTGTCTGTGTTCACTCCGGTTACGTTGAAGGTCGGAGTGTTGTACATCAATCCTCGATATTGCAGGCGGAAGTAGATCCGGTTTGTGAGGTTAAAATCTGCGCCACCACCATAAATGAACCCAGGCCGGGCCTGTAGATCTGCTCCTGGTACACCTTTTGGATCGAACATCAAACCGCCGGCGCCGGCCAGCGCGAACGGCGTCCAGCGTCTCAGAGGGTAGCGAAGCACGTAAGCTGCTGACGCCTCATGGGAATTGGCCTTCACACCGAACGGGCTGCCGGTTAACCAGTAGCTTTGCGTGTTGCGGGCGTAGCCATAGTTCATTTCGACGCCATGATGCCGGTTGAAGAAGAACCGGTAGCTGCCGAGGACGCCTCCACTGTGCGTGGTGCGATGTCGCACTCCATCGTGAGTGGTGTCCTTCACGAAGCTTCCGAATGCCTGAACAGTGGCATCCGATCTATATTCAACGCTCTGCTGGGAAAAGGCTGGCAGAGATGTGAGTATCGTGCTCACCACTAGCATAGTTAGAGTTCTTGCCTGTAACATTTGTATAGTTCCTCTTTGTGATGCTGGAATCTGTTCCACAGCGAATTTCATCTGCTAGATAGGATGTCCGAAGGCATGGACGAGCACCAACTGAGAGTCCATACTTTTTGTCCGATCGTCCAGAAAGGGAGGCTCGGTGGATCCGATTACTGATGTGCTGATGGCTATGCGCGTGGAAAGCGTGGTGCACGGCCGGCTAGAGGCGACAGCGCCTTGGGCATTACGCGCAGAGACAGGCCCGCACGCAAAGTTTTGTATGGTTTCACGGGGGACCTGCTGGCTTACTTTGGAGGAATCTCCTGAGCCAATTCTGCTTGCAGGCGGCGATTTCTTCCTGCTGGCAAGCGGGAGTTCCTACACTTTAGGCGATAGTCCGTACACTCCCGCCCGCAACTTCGCTGAAATACTACAGGAGAACAAATGCGATTTGATCCACTACGGCGGTGGCGGCGCTCCTACCACGGTCATTGGCGGCAAGTTCATGTTCGACGAGACCAACGGGAAGCCGCTCACGGACTTATTACCGCCGCTCATTCATGTTAGGGCTGACATGGCCCGAACACTGTCGCTCGAAACCACCCTGAAACTTCTAACGTCGGAAACGGCGATGCCGACCCCCGGCTCGCAACTGGTGATCAACCGGCTCGCCGATATCCTCTTTATTCAGGCGATTCGCGCTCACCTCACTTCAGAGGCCGGCCCGAGAACGGGGTGGCTCCGGGCGCTCGCCGATCAACAGATCGGAATCGCTCTGAGATCGATGCACGAGGGTATCGAGCAACCGTGGACGGTGGCAACGCTGGCTTCCCAAGCGGGCATGTCCCGTTCGGCGTTTGCGTTACATTTCAAGAATCTGGTCGGCGAATCCCCACTCGAGTACTTGACCCGCTGGCGCATGTACAAAGCGAGCCGGTTGCTGCGCGAAAGCGACAAGAAACTCGTGGATGTCGCCAAGCAGGTGGGCTACGACTCCGACGGCGCATTCAACAAGGCTTTCAAGCGGGTTCTCAACGTGGCGCCAGGCGAGTATCGACGAAACGGCGCGGGAAGGTAGCTGTAGGCTCGACCCAGAGCTTGGAGCGTGCGCCACCGCACGTGGCGCGGACACTCTTGCCTGCCGCGACTGCCTACGCCACCTCTGGCTCACGCTAAATTCCACGAGATCAGGAGTTCGGAGACTCGTCTCAGCGCTCTCGACTTTGTACATCTTGTTGTGCAGCCGAAAACCCAGGTGGAGCATGCTTCAGCTTGCAACTGAGGCTTCAGACGGCTTGAGCCTCCGCAGTGGCGCCGGATGCATAAGTCCGGATGCATAAGTATAGTGGTTCTATGATCCGCCTCCTATTCCTGATCCTTTCCGCTCTGCCGCTTCTGGCGCAACAAACGAAGGCCACTCCACTCTTGAGTAAGGAGCTGACCGGGATAGCCGGCAAGGAAGCCGTAATGCTGACGGTAGAATATCCGCCGGGCGTAGCGTCGCGCCAACATCGGCACAATGCCCATACCTTCGTGTATGTTCTCGAAGGTTCCGTTGTCATGCAGGTCAAAGGCGGACCGGCCGTGACTCTTGGCCCCGGCCAGACCTTCTACGAGACGCCGGAGGACATCCACACCGTCTCGCGGAACGCCAGTGACTCCAAGCCGGCCAAGATTCTGGTGGTTTTTGTGAAAGAAAAGGGCGCCCCGGCATCCGTTCCCGTCGAGCCTTGATTTCCTCCGGCGAGTTCCTACGGGCCTCCCTGGTCTCGTGTGATGGCGACCGCCGGAAATCTTGTGTTCGGCGGCACCCTGGAGGGCAACGTTTTCGCTTTGGATGCGCGTACGGGAAAGCGCCTGTGGCGCTTCCCAGGCAACGACCGGATCTATTCCAGCCCGATCAGCTTTCTTAGCAATGGCAAGCAACATGTCTCGATGCCGGTTGGGGACGTGCTGATCACGTTTAGTTTGGACGGGCAGTAAAGTATTACATATGAAGCTGGATTGTGTGGGGCAAGCCTCCGGCTTGCCGGGCACGCACAAGTGCGTGCGCCACGTGGGCCGAGGGCCTACCCACCCTATTTTGCGGGCGCCTCGATATCCAGCCAATCGGGACGCCTCAACACCTCGCGAGGCCGGCTGCCGTCGGGCGGACCGATGATGCCATCGTGGTGCATCTTGTCGAGGATGCGGGCGGCGCGGCCGTAGCCAAGACGGAGGCGGCGCTGCAAAACCGAGGTTGACGCTTTTCCGACTTCGCAGATGACGCGCACGGCGTCCTGATAGGCGGCGTCGTTGAAGTCGCCGAAGTCGTCGCCCTCGGCGCCTTCGCCGACATCCTCGGGCGGCGCGATCAGGTAACTCTGATCGTAGTCAGGTTGTGCCTGTTCCTGCCAGACACGGGTGACGGATGCGATTTCCGATTCGGTGACATAGGCTGCATGAACGCGCACCAGCCGGGAGGAGCCTGGGGGGAGGAAAAGCATGTCACCGCGGCCCAGCAGGTGATCGGCGCCCATCACGTCGAGGATGGTGCGGGAGTCGACGCGAGTGGCAACGCGGAAGCTGATCCGCGCGGGGAAGTTGGCCTTGATCAAGCCGGTGATGACATCGACGCTGGGGCGCTGGGTGGCGACGACGAGGTGCATGCCGACGGCGCGGGCCATTTGGGCGAGCCGGGTGATGGACTCCTCGACGTTGGCGCGCTCGAGCATCATGAGGTCGGCTAGCTCATCGATGACGATCAGGATGAAGGAAAGCGGCTGCAATTCCTCGGGGTCGCTTTCCATCTCATCTTCGAACAAGTTCCGCGGCTCGTTGAGTTTCTGGCGGATTTTGCGGTTGTACTGGTCGATGTTGCGGACGCCTTGCGAGGCCAGAAGCTTGAGCCGGCGCTCCATCTCGAGTACGGCGTTGCGCAGAGCGTTGGTGGCTTTCCTCGGATCGGTGATGACGGGCGTCAGCAGGTGCGGAATATTTTCGTAAACGCCCATTTCGACGCGCTTGGGATCGATGAGGATCATGCGCACATCGTTGGGAGTCGCCTTGTAGAGCACCGACATGATCAGCGAGTTGAGCATGACGCTCTTGCCGGAGCCGGTGGAGCCGGCGATGAGCAGGTGCGGCATCGATTCGAGCGAAGCGACCTTGATGCGCCCGCTGATGTCCTTACCGAGCGACACGGTCATCTTCGAAGGAGATTTTTGGAACTCGTCCGATTCGAGGATCTGCCGCAGGCTGATCAGCTCGCGGCGTGAATTGGGGACTTCGATGCCAACGGTCGGCTTGCCGGGAATGCGCTCGATCAGAATCGATTCCGCCTGCAGACCGAGGCACAAGTCCTCGGTGAGAGTCGTGATGCGGCTGTACTTGATGCCGGCTTCGGGTTTGAATTCGAAGGTGGTAACCACAGGTCCCGGGTTGATCTGAGTGACGGAGCCGAGTACATTGAACTCTTCGAACTTGGACTTGATGCGGACGGCGGTGTCTTTGAGCTCCTGCGCATCGTAAGGGCTCTTGGCTTCGGGCTCGTTGAGGAGGTCGGTGGGCGGGAGGCGATAGTCGGAGCGGACGCGGGGGGCCGGGCGAGCCGGCGTACGAGTGACAGGAAGGGACTCGTCATCCTCGTCCCAGGGTGGGCTGCTGACGGGTGGCGGAGGCGTGTACTCAACCACGGAGGGCTCGGGGTCGGGTTCCCGTACGGGTTGCGTGGAGGTCGCAGCCGCCGCCGCAGCGTGCCGCTCCGGGGGCGTTGGGAAATCGTCGAGAGAACGGATTGGGATTTCGTCGTCTCCATCCATGGGAGACGTGAGGATTTCGGTGCGGCGGCGGGCGATGGCCGGTGTTTCCTCGGCCTCCTTCGCCTTCCGCTTTTCGGCTCGTTTGGCGAGCTTGCGCGCGAGACGATCCTGGCGGCGCTCGCGATGTTCCACCAGCCACCGCTCCCAGCGCTCGCGGGAACTGGCCCAAATCGACGAAGGTCTGCGCACCCAACCAGGCAAGTGATAGATGGAAAAACTCGTCAGCAGATAGAGCGAGAGCAGCAGACTGGTGGAAGTGACCAGGACGGCGCCGGTGAGGTTGAGACCATCGGTGAGCAGATCCCCGAGCAGAGTTCCCAGCAGGCCGCCTGGAGAAATCGCGTTTTGAAAGACGCGCCATTCCGGCGTCAGACCGAGAATCGAGGCTGAGGCCAGAAAGAGGAGTGTGCCGCCGGAGAGCTTGGCCCACTGCGATTCGATTGCCTTCGATCTGAGCCAATACCAGGCAAGAACGGCGAGGAACAACGGGAACAGGAACGCGGGGAGGCCGAAGGTTTGCAGGATCAGATCCGCGAGATGGGCGCCTACCGCGCCAACCAGGTTACGGACCTGGGTTTCTCCTGTTGCGGTATTCCAGGACGCGTCTTCCGGATAGTAGGAGATAAATGCGAGGGTCAGGAAGACCGACGCAGCCAGCAACACAATCCCGCCAGCTTCGTTGAGCCTCGTCAACGGTGTTGGTCCAAGGAATTTCATTCCGCCGGGTGACGGAGAACAGCCAGAGCGAGTACTATTATGCCAAAAATGATGCGGTAGTAGATAAACACCTTCAGACTGGCGCTGCGGAGGTAGTGCATTAGGAAGGCGATGGCGGCGAGCCCGCTGAGTGCGCTCAGTGCGATACCCAAAGTGAATGGGACCACCATGTCCGCGGGAATGCCGCCGGCCTGGCGCAAATCCAGGAAGTTTTTGGCTGCGGCGGCGGTTATGGCTGGAGTCGAAAGGAGGAAGGAGAAGCGGGCTGCGGCGGCACGGTCGAGGTTCTGGAACAGGGCCATAGTGATGGTGATTCCACTGCGCGATGTGCCCGGAATGATGGCGACAGCCTGCGCCACTCCGATGGCAATGGCCTCGAGAAAGCCGACGTGCTCGATACCCTTCTGGAACCGTCCGCGCACTTCGGCAAGCGCCATGAGGAGGCCGACCAAAATCAGCATCGTGCCGATCACATACGGGCTGCGGAGCGTGGTTTCGGCGTGTTCCTTGAAGAGGAAACCGAAGACGCCGATCGGGATCGAAGCGGCGGCCAGCAGCCACAGCAGACCGGGGTTTCGCTTGAGCTCGGGGTCGAACCCAAAGCGAAGGCCGAATCCTTGAGCCGCAATCTGGAGCCAGTCGCGGAAGAAGTAGAGGGCAACGGCGATCAGGGTGCCGAAGTGCAGAGCGATGTCAAAGGCAAGCCCCTGATCCTTCCATCCCAACAGCCAGGGGGCAAGCGCCAGGTGCGCGGAGCTGGAGATGGGAAGAAACTCGGTGAGGCCCTGCACGAGCGCCAGGACCACCACTTGGATTAAGGGCATAACAAGTCATGCTAGCAACCCGGAACCTTTCTCACGAAACGGTAGTGCCTGAAAAGGGGGAGGCCGATTGCAAATCGGCCTTGCAGGATGCAATCCTGCCCCACTAATGCGCGGTGTAAAATGTCCAAATGTGGAGCTAATGCATGAAACTATCGACTCTCGCATCGACCTTGATGATGTTGGCCGGGTCCATCGCCAACGGCCAGCCGCTCTCCCGCTGGACGCCGCCGCCCAACGACCCCGTCGTAAAACCCAAACAGGGTTGTCCGGACCTGCGTAGCCTCACGGGTTACGAATTCACACTGGCTACCGCAACGCTCCAACCCGCGACGCCGGAAGCGCCCGAGCATTGCCGGGTCAGCGGCCAGGTGCAGCCGGAGGTCCGCTTTGAGGTGAATCTACCCACTGCCTGGAACCGGCGCTTCTACCAGTTCGGCAACGGCGGTTACGCCGGGGAGTCCTTTGAGAGCGCTCCGAGAATCGGGCAGCGCAACTTGGCGTTGCGACATGGGTTCGCGGTGGCATCGCATAACACGGGTCACGATGCCGCCACCGAGCCCCTAGGCACCTTCGCTGTGAACCGCCAAAAGTTGTTCGATTACGCGTTCCGTTCGCTGCATGTCACCGCCACGACCGCCAAGAAGCTGATCCAGTCCTATTACGGAATGGCGCCAGCGCGGTCCTATCACATCGGCTGCTCGACTGGCGGCCGTCAAAGTCTGATCCTCGCGCAACGCTTTCCCGAAGATTTCGATGGCATTCTGGTGGGCGCCCCGGTCCTGGATTTTACTGGCACGATGACCTCGTACGCCCGGATGATAAAAGCGCTGGCGGTAGCGCCCATTCCATCGGCCAAGTTGAAAACTCTCGCCGCCAGCGTGTACCGGCAGTGCGATTCCAAGGATGGACTGGCCGACGGGCTGATCGACGACCCGCGCAGGTGCGGCTTTCGCCCTTCCGAGCACGTTCCGGTTTGCAAAGGAGACATCGACAACGCTGAGTGCTTCACACCCAAGCAGATCGAGACGCTCGAGGCGATCTACGGCGATGTGGTGAGTCAGGGAAAACGGATCTTTCCGGGATGGCCCGTTGGCGCTGAAATCGAAGCTTCGCCCACGGGCCGGAGCGGGTGGCTTCCCTGGCTGGTGCGGGATGACGGTCCGACGATCTCGTTCAACTTCGCGGAGACTTTTTTCCGGCACATGGCTTTCTCCGATCCGAAGTACGAAGTGCGTAATTTCGATCTGGAGCGCGACCCGCAGCGGCTGGAGTGGATCCACCAGGTCCTGGACGCGACCGATCCGGACCTTTCGCGATTCCGCGATCGATCCGGCAGGATGATCATGTATTACGGCTGGGCGGACCCGGCGCTGAACGCACGCATGGGTGTCGAATATTACGAGAAAGTGCTCGAGCGGATGGGCGGCACGACGACCGAGTTTTTCCGGCTGTTCATGGTTCCAGGCATGTTCCATTGCAGCGGAGGCGTGGGATGTGGAAACTTCGATCCGCTCACGCCGCTTGTCCGGTGGGTGGAGCAGGGAAGCGCACCTGCCACAATCGAGGCGGCGCAGATGCGGGAAGGAAAAACAGTCCGTACGAGGCCGCTTTGTGTCTATCCGGAAGTTGCGAAGTACAAGGGGTCCGGGAGCATCGACGATGCGGCCAACTTCGCATGCGGTAAGACCTGAGATCCAGCTCCCTTACGGTCGCGGCTCGGAACCGAGAATCACCTTGACGAGGCCGGCATTGTTGGCCGAGTCCGTAGCCCGGATCACCAGAAGATGCTCGCCGGCGGGAACCGGTTCCAGTTTGAGGGTGAAAGATTCCCGGGCGGAATCGAGGACGCCGTCGGAGGGGGCCAGCGGCACCCATGCACCGGCATCGAGCGAGTATTCGCAGCTCTTGAGAGGGGAGCCAGTGTCTTCGACTTCGATCCGCCATTCACTTCCCGCACGAGTGGAGCGGACCACCGGTGGCGTGCGGTCGACCAGAACCGGCGCGCTGATCAGATCTGTCGAGCGAGCATAGGGAGCAGGGTTAGCGGCGCGATCCGAGGCGGTGATCCGGAAGAAGTACCGGCCGTCGGCGAGAGCTTCGGCGTCGAGGGTGAACTGGGTTTCGGTGAAGTTAGCGCGGAGCTGCTTCCACTGCGTTTCGCCTTCCCCCCGGAATTCGAGCGTATAGGCGAGCTTGTCTCCGTCGGCATCTTCGGCTGCCCAGGTGATCAGGATTTGTTCCGCAGAGGCACGAGTGATCGGTTGCGTGGCAGTGCCACTCTGAGACGTTGCGCCCGTTTCACCGGTATCGGTGACCGTGATGCTATAAGCTGCTGCTGCCGGAGCAGCGGATATTTTTGCTCCAGCCGCGGAAGTCTGCGCGCTTACGGTGAGACTCTTGACGGCGGGCGGCGTGTTCTGCGGCAGGTACGCGATCCGAACGGAATCGAGAATCGGAGCGCCGCCGGAGGATCCCTGCAGCTCGGCCTTCCACTGCACAAATCGAGCGTTGGGGCTCGCGATCTGGCTGCCATCGGATTGCGCGAGGGGCTCCGACCAGTCGCTCCAGGTTTTGTCCGGACGGGAGGAGTTTCCCGTGCGCGTCCGGAATTGAAGCTTGCAACCAGTGCAGGAATCCGCATGCCAGGAGAACCTCCCCCAACGGGCCACGGTGGTAGCATCGTGAACCGGGGACTCAAAAGACCCCGAAGCTCCAACGGTCGAGCCAAGCCGGAAGACTTTGCCAAGATTGGCTGTGGCTACGAGCGTGCCGCCAGAACCGACCACGAGGCGCACGGCCTCGCTCTCCTGCGCCTCCGCGATGAGGGCTGCTTTGCGATCGCGATCGAGCCGGAAGAGGCGTCCGAGATTGTCCGTGGCGAGGAGAATCGAGTCGCCGGAAAGCGCGAGGTCGAATACGTTTTCGTCCCTGGAGGTCCACAATGTCTCGACGGAGTTGTCCGGGCGGATCACCAGAACATTGGACTTTTCAACGCCCGCGTACTCGACCACCGGAGACGGGGGTGTCGGAGGCGTCTGCGCCTGCGGCTGCGCGGGCGCGGCCGGCTGTGGCTTGATCTCAGCGCCGCCCTGCGTGGAGGCGTCGGTGACGGTGATCGAAGTGCCTGTCGTGGTGGTGACCGTGGAGGACACGGCCGGAGTAGCGCCGGCTGGCGCGGCGGTTTGGCGCACCACGGAGCCTCCCATCACAGCCGCGTATATCGACCCATCGCTGCCTACTGCGAGCGCACGAATTTCCGGTAAGGCGGCGTCGAGAAGGACAAACGCCTTGTCCTTGGCTGTGATGCGATAGAGGATGCCGTTGGGCTCGGTGCCTGCGAGCAGACGTCCCTGCCTGTCCAGGGCGAGACTCGTAACATGTGACTGGCCGGTTTCGAAGTAAAGTTCGCCCTTTCCGTCCGGCGAGACGCGAAAAACCTTGCCTTCGTCGCCAGTTCCAACGAAGAGCGATCCGTCGAGAGCCGGCGCAAGGGCCGAGATGTAACGCGCCTGCGGCGCGAAGAACTCCGAGGCCTTCCCGTTCTCGATGCGATAGACCTTTCCGTTGGGAGAAGTGGCAGCGTAGACTCTCCCGGCGCTATCCGCGGCGACGGCTAGAATCTCCGGCTCGGGCGCCGTGAAGACCAACTCGCTTTTACCCGCGCGATCGACGCGATACAAACGTCCCTGGTGACCTGTGCCAAGCCATAGATCATCATTCGCTGCTTGCGCGATGCTCCAGACCGCCGGCTGATCCGCGTTGAACACGGCCTCCAATTTGGGAGCCAGCGTCACCCGGCCGTCTCTGGTCAGCGCGACACCCGCGAACTTGCCCTTAAGGAAGTCCTGATAGGAGGTCATTTCCCAGGCAGCGGGGCTGGCGGCATCGAGAAGAACGGCCGAAAGAAGCCAGCAGACTGGTTTCATTCCTTCACGTCCAGGTTCATCGATTTTGAGCCGGAGATGGCGCCATCGGCGATGCGCAAATCGAAATCGGCGATCTTGGATTGAGTCGCGGGAGTGGCGGAGGCCGGTTGGCGCCGCAACACAAGCGCCAGCGAGGATGGTGGATCCGGCAGCGTCTGGCCGGCGACCAGGAAACTCGGATCGCTTCGCAACACACGCACGCTCGCAACGTTGTTCGGCCGGATCGAGTGGAGCAGGGAAGCGACCTGCACGACGCTCGTGGGCGGTTGCGTGATGGTGGCGGCGAAGTCGGCCAGGTTGGCGGTGAGTGCATCGGCGACTGTGACCTGGAGAGTACCGGTGGACATACCGGGCGGAATGCGATACGGGAACGTCCGCTTGATTTCGTCACCGCCCGGTCCAGTCAGGCGCACATGAAGCTCGACGGTCTCGCCGGGCTTGGCAGTCGTTCGCGAAGCCCATAGCTGTTCCACGGTGTACTGCTTGCGCTCATTGGTGACGGCGATGTTCAGCTCGATCTGGCGAGGGTCGAATTCGGGAAAGCCGGACTGCATGGCATAGCCGAGGGGAACGGCGGCGACTAGCGACGCAGGCAGCACGACCGCGGTCTCTCCCGTGTAGACGTTAGCAAGATCGATCGGCTTCGCCTTGGCGAATTCGATGCGGCCGCGCACTGTTATAGTTGCCGCGCCAGACACACGCTCAGTGGCATCGATCGCGGAGAAGGTTGCAACCTGGAGCAGGAACGGGGTGAGCAGACGGTCGCGCACCAATTGCATGCGGTACGTGGATTCACGCCCTCCGTGAACTTTTACGCTGAAAGGGACGGCGCGCGCGCTTCGCCCCAACTCGCCCGTGACAGCCGTGGAATGATCCGCGGTAATTGTACCGAGCAATTCGCGCGCCGAGGAGATCTTGAAGGAGGTATTCAGAGAGGGCAATACGGTGAGCACTTCCGCGCGTGCAAACGGGATCTCGGTGGCGCCGACAGATAGAAACCGATGGCCGAAAGCATAAACGCGATTCCCGTCGATGTGCGTCACAGTGCCGTCGGCGCCCATCATCAGGTCGCCGGTGATCAACTGGACAGAGATCATCGAGCCGGGCTGAAGCGGCCGGGGAGCCGCCGCGGCGCCCGAGTTGCCGCCCAATGTTCCCTGCATGGGCTCGAGACCAAGCGTGCGGAGGGATGGAGTAAAGTGATCGAGCGTTCGAGACGTGAATCCGGCCATCGCGAGCGGTGTGGCGATGTCGACCATGCGCGCGTTTTCCATACGGGCGGGCAACATCTCGGCGAGCGGCGCCGGAGCCAGCGGATGGTGCGCGCGCCGGATGGGCTGGGCTGGCGGGGATGCGGCTGCCAGCATCTCTTCGATCGGCCGTATCCCCGCGATCGGCTCCTTACTGAAAGCGAAGGCGGAGGCTACGGCGCCCACTAGTTTTCCATCGATGTAGACGGGACTGCCGCTCATCCCCTGCATCACGCCAGTCTGTGAAAGGGGTCCGCCGGAGAGACGGCACAGGATCAGGGATTGCTTCGGCCCCGGGTTTTCCAGCACGCCCAGGATTTCTACCTGGAATTCCTCGATCCGGTCGCCGGTGAAGATGGTCTTCCCGACTCCCTTCATACCGGCGCGGACGTCGCCCAGCGGCAGGATGACGGTTTGCGCGGCGAGCGGCAGAACACACAATGCGACGGCCCAGCGGGTCACATCTTCATTCTAAGCGCTTGTAAGGTGGAGTAAGCCTTAGCTTGCCAACGGAGGCTTGAACCTCCGAACGCCGATTAAAAATCGGCCTGCAGGATGCAATCCTGCCCCACAATCGCTATCCTAAAATTTCCCCCAATGTTTCGTTTTGAAACGGCCGGCGAATCCCACGGCCAATGCCTCATCGCGACGCTTGTGGGGCTTCCCGCGGGCGTACCGGTCTGTATCGACCGGATCAATCACGAACTCTGGCGCCGCCAGCAAGGCTACGGTCGCGGCGGCCGCATGAAGATTGAAAACGACACTGCTCAGATTGTCGCTGGAGTCCGCCATTCGCAGACCATCGGTGCGCCCATCGCTATCCTCATTGAAAACAAGGACTGGAAGAATTGGACCGACGTCCTCCCGGTGGAGGACTATGAAGGCAGTGAGGAGAAAAAGAAAACGGTAAAGCGTCCGCGTCCCGGACATGCGGACCTCGCGGGCTGTATCAAGTATAACTTTCATGACGCGCGCTACGTGCTCGAGCGCGCCAGTGCCCGTGAAACGACGGCGCGCGTAGCCGTCGGCGCCATCGCCAAACAGCTTCTCTCCGGTTTCGGAATCGAAGTTCTTAGCCACGTCATTGCCGTCGGATCGGAGCGTCTCGACCGTGCGGCGAGCTGGGACGAGATTGTCGTCCTCAGTCAAAAGCCGGAGGTCCTGATCGGCTGCGTTGATCCCGAAGCCGAACAGCGTATGAAAGCTCTGATCGATGAGGCCTATCGGACGGGCGATACCATCGGCGGAGTTTTTGAAGTAGTCGCACACGGCGTGCCGGTCGGCCTTGGATCGCACATAACCTGGGATTCCCGTCTCGATGGCCGTCTGGCACAAGCGATTGTTTCGATGCAGGCAGTGAAGGGAGTCGAAATCGGATTCGCTGCCGAAGGGGCCGCCAGCTTCGGCTCAAAAGTGCAGGACACAATTCACTATGACAAGCAGGAGCGTCACTTTACCCGCGGCGCCAATCGAGCCGGGGGCCTCGAGGGCGGCATGACCAACGGGCAGGACATCCTCGTCCGCGGATTTCTGAAGCCCATCTCCACCTTGCGCCGTCCCCTCGAATCCGTCGACCTCGATACTCGCGAATCCTCCGCCGCCGCCTACGAGCGCAGTGATGTCTGTGTCGTGCCCGCCGCGGGCGTGATCGGTGAGGCGATGGTGGCAATTGTCGTCGCTCAGGCGTTCCTTGAAAAATTCGGCGGCGACTCGCTCGGTGAGACTCGCCGCAATTTCGAAAATTACCAGCGGCAGGTAGAGGAGTTTTAACCGGCTGCCATGATTTATCGCATTCTTAAGTACCCAGAACCCATCCTCGAGCGAATGAGCGATCCGATCACCGAGTTCGATACGCCCGAGCTCCACCAACTGGTGGCCGACATGTTCGAGACCATGTATGCCCATAAGGGAGTGGGACTCGCCGCTCCCCAGGTCGGGCTCACCAAACGCCTGACGGTGATTGATTGCTCCGCCGGCGAGGATGAATCTCAGAAGGTGGTCTTGATCAATCCCGAAATCACCCATTTGGAGGGTAGCCAAGTCGGCGAAGAAGGCTGCCTTTCGATTCCCGGTTTCCGGGAAGATGTGAAACGCGCGAAACGGGCCATAGTCCGGGCGCGAACTGCAAAAGGGCAAACCATCGAGCTGACTGGAGAGGACCTTCTCGCCCGCGCCATCCAGCATGAAACCGACCACCTCAACGGCGTGCTCTTCCTGAGCCACCTCAGCATGCTCAAGCGCGACCTCATTCGCCGCAAAATTCGAAAGCTCATCAAGGCCGGGGAGTGGAATTGAACGGTATTTCTCACCAGCGGTTGAAATGCGGCACGCTGAAGCGTGCGCCATGTGGATTGACACAGCGCCGCTCACGGACATGGTGCAGACACTAGTGTCTGCCGCGCCGAGACTTAGCCTTGCGAGCTAGCCTCCCGTCCTTGGTGTGTAATCAAGATATGGGACGCGCGGGTCTCCTTGTCCTCCTCGTCACGTGCTCGGCCTGGCCCCAGCCCGTAGGCGGCGGTTTGAAAGCCGGTGTACCGTTTCAAAAACCATTCTCGTTGATGGGCGCAGGCTTTCAAGCCGATCGGGTGCCTTACATCATCGGTCCGTTCATCGAGCTCAGATTCCCAAAGGGCTTGGCGCTCGAAGTGGATTCACTCTACGAACGCCTGCGTTTCCAGTATGAATTCAGCCGGCCCGGGCTCGCTCTCGAGAAAGCCGAGACGACAGCCTCTTCCTGGCAGTTTCCCGTACTCGTCAAATACCGTTTCCGCGCCGGGGTTGCCGCTCCCTTTGTTTCGGGCGGGGTCACGGCGAACTACATCGGCAACATTAGACAGATCGGCGAAACGATTCCTCAGCTTCCTGGCGATGTACGGCGAGCCCTCGAACGGGCTGGTGAATCCTTCTGGAACGGAGGCGGAGTCGTGGGTGGCGGCGTCGAGTTTCGAGCCGCGTTCATCCGGATCGCTCCCGAGCTGCGGTATACACGCTGGGCGATCGGAAAGACGGTTGGAACCGACATCGTATCGCTCAAGATCAATGAGGGTCAGGTTCAATTCCTGCTTGGTGTTTCGTTCTAATTCACTTCTTGACCGCCAGCACGGAGCCGTCGGGATCGAGCGTGGCTTTTAGCGGCGCCGCGCGCAAGGGGAGCGTGAATATGACAGGTTCGGGTCCCGTGGTAACCCAATGCGTCTGCACACGGCCTCGTGCGATCTGCACTTCGACCGGCACTTGAATCGAGACGTCTTCCTGCACCCCCGCCTGTGTCACGGTGACCGTCAGCTTCAACGCGGGTGCCTTGCCGCGAATACTGCTGGTCATTGCCAGTGTGGGAATCCCGGTCCCGTCCACCCAATGCTCGAAGAAACCTTCGAGCCTCGGGTCCGCGGCGCCCTTGGGAAGATAGACAGCGGCCATCTCCTGGAATTGGCGGGCGGAGATCTGCTGGTAGCGGAATCGCCGGCAAACGTCGCCGAGCAGCTTGAGAAAAGCGGCCTCGCCCAAACGCCGGCGGAGCATGTGCATGGTCCAGGTGCCTTTGCCATAGATGATTTGCTGCCACGCGCCGCGGGATTGTGAACTCGAGAGTCGCGTACCCAATCGTAGAGGTCCGGTGGATTCCACGGTGCCGCCATCTTCCTTGGTTGCGAGCAGTTCCTTCTTGTATTGCTCGAGCACGGACAGAAGAGCCTTGGGGCCTTTCTTCTTTTCGAGCAGAAGAAGAGCAGAATAGTTGGCTAGCGATTCCATCAGCCAGTCGTCTTGCGGGGAAGCGGACGTTACGAGGTTGCCCCACCATTGGTGCGCCACCTCGTGCGCTTGCAGAATGTCGGAGAAGAAGAGATGATGCTGTGCGTCGCGCACCTGTGGCGGGCGGTCATTCGGGTTCAGATACGAAAGCGTAGAGAGGTAGACAAGTCCTGGAAAACCTTGGCCAAATGCTCCCGGAATTGGTGAAACCATCAGGTTAGGCAGCGCCGGAGGCCCGAGATGTGCCGCCAGGAATTCGTAAGAAGCTGCGATCTCCTGAGCCATTGCCTCCAGACGCGCCGTTGGATCCGGAGGAGGCGCCGGCATCGCCAGGACGGTGGCGCGCGGGCCGGAATTGCGCGGCGGGAACGGCATTGGCGGAGGTTGGACCAGGACGGGTGTAGGCGGGCGCGCAAGCGACGTCTCCACTTGCTTGTTGGCAAACACTTCCACAGATAGCGGCCCACGCGCACACTTGGCGCTCTCATACTGGCCTAGGTTGAAGCCGGCCAGGCGGATGGGCGCGGAGGTAACACGGCGGGTCACGCGTTGCTCGCCTTCCGTGCGGTCCTCCTTGAGCTCGCCAGGAAACACAATCTGAAGGTGAGAGGGATAAGTGAACCGCAGATCGAATTGAGCAAAATCTGTCCCGCTGCGCGGATACCAGTTCGAACGCGCGCCGACATAGTAGACGTTGCGGCCAGCGGGCCGGACGACGCTCCCTTCGTGGTGGAATTCGATTTCGTAAGCGCCGGACTGGAGCGGCTGTTCAGGAACGACAAGAAAAAGAACAGTATCGTTGCTACGGATTGCGTTGGCGCGCAGCGACTCCCTGGTGAATAGCTCCGCGATCTGGCCATTGACGCGAACTTCGGTCACTCGCATTCCGCCCGTGATTTCAAAGGGGAGCGCCTTCAGTGGACCGCGGTGGATCGCGGCAGTGACTTTAGTGGTGACCCTCAAGCGAAGCTCAGGATCGAGTGCGGCGTCGATGCGGAAGTTGGAGAGAGAGCAGTCGAAGGGATCGGGTTTGCGTGCACCGGTCCGATACGGCCTCGCCTGGAAGCTGGTCCACGTGTCGTAATAGGCGCGATTCTCCATCACCTTCAGTTGGCCGAGGTAGATCTGGTCGTGGAGCTCCGGGTCGAAGAAGGCATCGAAGTTGCCGAGTTTTTTCCCCTGAATTCCGGCGTAAAAGAGGCCACCGCTGGGAGGCTGTTGCGCCAACAAGTGATGGACGAGCCGGACGGAGAAGCTGGTGGAGAGATGGGATAGGACTGAGTTCCATTCGGCGGCGAGCAACACGCCACGCTCTGGTGATTTTCGCGGTTCGCCCCGGGATTGGATGGCTTGCAGTAGCGCGTCCGCGGAATCATCCGTGAATAAGAGCAGGGCGCTATGGAAATGTTCGCTGAGATTAGGAGACTGAGTGAAAGCTGCGAGCGAGACGCGTTCCCCCTTGGTTGGCGGCAGTACGAGAAGTTCGCCATCGCCGCCCTCGGTATCGGTAGCGAAGACGGCCGAGATCCGGCGACCGGCCACGGGCTTGCCGAAGATCAGGTACCCCTCGGTAAAGTAGAATCGCAGGTCGTCACCGCGGGTAAAGTGGAGGTCGCGGACACGGTAACACTCGGCGGGGTCGAGCTCGGCTTTCCGAAGCGACTCGGCAATCCGGGTGGGGAGTGAATCCGCCCACATCAGAGCCGCGAGCGCTAGAGGAAGTGAACCGAAACGCACGCTTTCAGCATAGCGTGCAGGAGGGTGGGCTTTAGCCCGCGCGGGGCTTCAGCCCTCTCGAATCATAGCAGTAGCTTGATACGAAACGTTTGCTTCAGGTTGCCCCTGAATTGAACCACGCCGCCGTTTCCGGCGTTAGTGGCGCCCTCGCGCTCCCGGGTCAGTTCGATCTCGCCGGCCTTGAGGACCCCACTGAAGCGGAGCTTGGCCGCATTGATCTGATTTCCAGCCTGCTCTTGCGCGATGACTACGAACGTCACCTCATCACCGGAAATCTTTCCCTCGGTAATCGATGTGCTCTTGTAGTCGCCGTATAGCTTGCCTCCAAGGGTGGTTCCGTCTTGCGTGAACTTGAACGCAATATCTTGCATCTCGCCATTCCGTGTGGGGATCTGGCCCACCCAGATTCCAGAGAAATCGGCCCCAACCAAAGTCGAAGCGATGGCAAGCATCAAGAATCCGCGCATCAGGCACTCCTCAAAAATCCCGGAAGAGGCCCAGTGCTGTCCGCGAAGCGCTCAACGGGCGCACCAAACGCATCCAGCATGGAGACGTAGAGATTCGCAAGCGGACTGTCCTCACCGAATACCAGGTGCTGCCCCGAATCGATCCGGCCGCCACCACGCCCTGCCAGGACCAGCGGCAGCCTGTGCGGATCGTGCCGGTCACCGTCGCTCAATGCCGAGCTGAAAAGAATCATCGAATTGTCGAGGACGGTCGAGTCCCCCTCTTTCATCCCGTCGAGCTTGCGGAGCAGATAGGCATACTGCTCGATGTGCCAGCGGTTGATGAGTTGATACTGCCGCAGCTTGTCGGGGTCCTTCTGATGATGCGACACATCGTGATGGCCGGCGCTGACGCCTTCCAGGAACCGGAAACTGACGTTGCTCACGGCATTGCCGAACATGAACGTGCCGACCCGAGTGGTGTCACTCTGGAAAGCGGTGGCGATCATCTCCAGCATCAGCCGGACATGTTCCGCGTGATCGTTCGGACGATCCGTGGGAGCTGCCTTGGGATCAATTGGGACACGCGGCTTCCAGGTCCTTTGTGCAGCGCTACTGGCTCGCTCGACCCGCTCTTCCAGCGACCGCATGACAGAAAGGTACTCATCCAGCCGCACGCGGTCTTCGGAGCCGACCTGCGCGCGCAGCCGCTTCGCATCCTCAAGAACCCGGTCCAGCAGGAGCATATCCATCTTGGCCTCATTTCCCTGCAGACCAGTCGAGGCGCGGAAAAGCCGCTCATACACCGACTTTGGATTGATCTCCCTCGCCAGCGGCGTTGTCGGACTGCTCCACGCAATGTGAGATCCGTAAACTCGCGTATATCCGACGACTGCATCGACACCGATCGCCACGGGCGTCACGCCTAGTTCCAACGACGGAAGTGGGGTCTGCGCGGCTACTCGCTGTGCCGCCACTTGATCCACCGACACGCCGTTGGCAAGGTCGGCGCCCTGCGTTTTCCTAATGGTCGTACAGGTCAGGATCGCGGCTTCCTTGACATAATGCCCATCGCCACCCTTCGATGCCGCGTTCCACAAATTGGTCAATACGACTAGCTTGTCCTTGAGGCCTTCGAGCGGTGCGAGTGTCGGCGACAGCGTGAAATCCCGGCCGTTGCCGTGCGGCGACCAAGCAGTCGTATTCACGCCGTTCGGCATATAGAGCACAGCCATGCGAACGGGACTCTTCGGGATCTTGGACGACGCCAGAGCCGAAGTGGGAACCATGGCTTCGAGCCACGGAAGGCCGAGGGTAACACCGGCCCCTCGAAGTAGTGTTCTGCGTGAAACGCGGAGTTTGCGGGTCGTCACGGCTTGCGCTGCTCCTTCCGAATGCGCGAAGCGGCCGCCTGGTAGCGAAAAGGCACACTCAGCACGATCGCCTCAATCAAGGTCTGCGACTTGTAATCATTATCCTTCAGTTTGGCCACAATGGCATCGACGGTGCAGGAATCTTTCAGGGTCAGCCCGCGCCCGAGCGCATAGCCGAGCATTTTGCTCGTGAGGTTTCTGACGAACAGATCTTTGTGCTGCAGCAGAACCGCTTTGAGCTCATCCGGACCCTGGAATTTCGCTCCGTCCGGCAGCTCCCCGGAGTTGTCGACGGGCTTGCCGCCGTCCTCATCCCTCCAGCGGCCAATCACATCGTAGTTCTCGAGCGCAAATCCGAGAGGATCGATCCGGCTGTGGCAGGTTGCGCACGCCGGGTTGGCCCGATGCTGCGTGAGCCGCTCCCGAACGGACTTCGGTGCTGCCCCTTCGTGTGGCTCTTCCAGGGCGGGCACGTCGGGTGGCGGGGGCGGTGGCGGCGTTCCCAGGATCGATTCGAGGATCCAGGTTCCTCGCAGAACTGGGCTGGTCCGATAGGGAAACGACGATACCGCCAGGACCGCCGGCATTCCAAGCAGGCCACCGCGGCGAGTACCCTCTGGAAGCTCCACCCATTGCGGCTGCTTCGAAGCATTCTGCCGGACCGGCAGCTTTACACCGAAGTGCTTCGAGAGATTGCTGGTTCCGACGGTATACTTCGAATCCAAAAGATTGAGCAGAGAGACGTCCCGCAGCAGCATCTCCCGGAAGAAGAGAACCGGCTGGAGGCGGATGTCGGATCTCAGTTCCTCATCCTTAGCATAGGTGGGGAATAGCTTTTCGTCCGGAGACTTATCCGTGGCCAGCTCTCTTGTGCGCAGCCACTGTTCGACAAAGCGCTGAACAAACGCGAGCGATTTGTCGTTGCGAAGCATGCGGCGAACGAGCTCCTTCAGAACTTCGGGTTCGTGCAGCTTGCCCTCGGACGCGACGTCGAAGAGCAGCTCGTCCGGCATACTGCCCCACAGGAAATACGAGAGCCTGGATGCCATTGCATAGTGGTCGAGCGGACGGGCTTCCAGCGTGGTATTCGGAGGCTCCACACGGAACAGAAAGAGCGGTGAAACGAGAGCGCTCCGGAGAGCGAAGAATATGGATGGCTCGAAGGGCTGTCCTTGTTTTCTTGCAGCCTGAAAGAGCGCTAGATAGGGCGCAATCTCGCTCTCGGTCACCGGACGCCGGAATGCTCGTGGGAGGAAAGCCTTCATAATCTCACGAGCTGCCTGGTCTGGGGAAACCCCTCCGCCCGGCTTGGCCACTAACATCTTTTCCCGCGATTTGAACTCTTTGGCTGCGAAGTCAATGACGAACTTGGCGAGATCGACGTACTTCTCGGAATGGAGTGGCGAGAGGAACAAGGTCTCAGCCGCGTTGTCAAAGCCCTCGCCCCCTGCGCCGTCGGCCGGAAGGGCGCGGCCGAAGTCCATGTGGATGTCGAATAGATCGCGAACGGTAGCGGTATATTCGTCACGATTGAGCCGCCGGATCAGTGCGGCGCCCGGAGTGATACCCGCGGCACAAGCCTCAGCCCGCAGAGTGGTGTCGACCCACTGGACGAACGGCTCGCGTTGATCGAGGGTCGGAGCTGGTGCGCCCATCGGTGGCATTTCTCCGTTCTTCACACGGGTGCTGAGGGAAAGCCATCTCTGCGCATCGCTCTGAAGGCTGGTCGCAGTGGCGACCCGCTGCACATGGAAGCCTCCGGCGGGAGACTTCCCCTCATGGCAGTTTTGACAGTAAGCTTTGAGGAATGCCTGGGCGTTCTCGAACGAATAATTATCCTGCTGCGCGCATAGAAGTGCCGGGAGCGCGGACAAGAATGCGAGGCGGAGGAACCATCGCTTGGCGTAAAGAACCATTCTGGAAACAGAGCCTACCCCAATCATACATGGCTGGTTGCGGACGCTTTTGCGGGTTATGGCGCGCAGTTCCGGCCAAAGTGGCAAGCCCAGTGAAGAGTGGTTGCCCGCCGCGTCGTATGGAGATCGCAGAGACCGTTCAAGACCACTCAAGCGAAGATCAGCGTACTGTACTCGAACTCCTGGTTGTGCTGGTAGCTGTAGTCGAAGGCCGCGAGCGAATCGAGCTTGCTGAACCGGTGAGCGATTCGTTCGATCGAGACATCGTCACTCTTCTCGGCCTTCTTAGTCGCCTTGCCGAGATCGGCTGCGAGTTTCCTGATATCGCGGATCTCTTCCCGGCTCAAGTCGCCTTCGACGGACACCTCCACGCTGGCTTGGATGCTGCCGCGACGGCCGTGGATCTCCGTGCTCAGATCCCGGTAGTCGAGTCCTTCCACCGTGCGGCTGCTCTCAAATGACAGTGTTACCTTATCGCCTTCGTCGGTAGTGATGGTCAGATCCGCCGATCGCGTCGAGCTTGCGAGGTAACTCGACGCACGCAATGGCTCCGGGGGCAGACAATTCGCGCAACTGGAAACACCCGATACAGACATGTTGGTTCTCTATCCTTCTGCATCGGCTCCTTTGACCGGATTCATAGGAAAATTCTTGAGCCCCGCAAGATGATAACCTTCTTCCATGCCCCTGGCCCTTCTGCTTGTTTTCGCGCTGCCTTTGGCCGCTCAAAATCCTCGCATCGCCGTCGGCGGCATCATTCACGAGACCAATACTTTCAACCCCAAGAAGACCACCCTCGCCGACTTCGAAACCGGGCTCGGCGGAGCCCACGGCATCCTCCGCGGCGGGGCCATCCTCCAAGAGCATGCCAACTCGAATAGCACTATTCATGGATTCATCGAGGGTGCGCGGAAACACGGCCTCGACCTCGTTCCGACGCTCCTCGCCGGTCCTCAAACTATCGGCACTGTCACCGAGTCCGCCTTCGAAACCCTTACCCGCGAGCTCATGCAGCGGATCGAAAGCTCAGGAAAAATCGACGGAATCCTTCTTGCTCTCCACGGCACCATGGTGTCGGAGAGTCACGCACATGCCGACGCGGAAGTCGTCCGCCGTCTCCGCCAGAAATTCGGCAACAAGATCCCGATCGTCGTCGTGCACGACTTCCACGCCAATGTCAGCGAGGAGATCGTCCGCTATACGGACGTTCTCATTACTTATAAAGAATGCCCGCATCTGGACGCCAAGGACCGCGGTTATCAGGCCGCGAAGATCATGTCGGATATCGTACGAGGGAAGGTGAAACCCACGCAGGCGATCGCGAAGCCGCCGATGCTCTACAACATCATTTTTCACAATACCTTCGCCCTTCCTCTGAAACCGATTGTGGACCAGAGCAAGAAGATCGAGTCGAACCCCAGAGTCCTAGCGGCCAGCGTACCTGGCGGCTACCAGTATGCGGATATCTCCGCCATGGGTCCGAGCGCGATCGTCGTCACCGACAACGATCCGGATCTGGCGCAGCGGGAGGCCAAACGCCTTGCGGATATGCTGTACGGCCTCCGGCCTCATCTCACATTCAACCTCCCCGATCCCGCCCAAGCGGTGCGGGCTGCCATGAATGCCTCAAAGTTTCCTATCACTCTAATGGACACCGGCGATAACATCGGAGGCGGCTCGGCCGGCGACAGCACGTTCGTTCTCGCCGAGTTGATCGGACAGAAGGCCGAGGGCTGGGTGGTCGTCATTGCTGACCCTGAGGCTGCGCAAACGGCCTTCCGAGCCGGAGTGGGCGGGAGCTTCCACGCCAAAGTTGGTGGCAAGACCGACACGATGCATGGCCAGCCCGTTACCATCCGCGGCCGCGTCAAGTCGCTCTTGGACGGCCGGTTCATCGAGCCCGCCATACGCCACGGCGGCGGCCGCTACTGGGATATGGGACCCACCGCCGTCATCGAAGTCGACGGCTCCACGCGCGATCTCCCCAATCTGTTGATGCTTACTCCCAAGCGGGTCATCCCGTTCAGTCTGCACCAGCTCACGAGCGCCGGGATTTATCCGGAGCGGCAGAAAATCTTGGTCGCCAAGGGAACGGTGGCCCCGCGCGCGGCTTATGAGCCGGTTTCCGCGCAGATCATCGAAGTGGACAGCGGTGGCGTCACAGCGGTGAATCCGGCGCGCTTCGAGTTCAAACGTGTCCGGCCGAACTTATTCGGAATGAAGTAACTCCCGGAAATCGACCAATGGCCATCGAGTCCGTCCAATCCGCACACTACCGCATCCCGCTGCCAGTTGTCCTCTCTGATGCCACTCATGGAGACATGCCCGACTTCGAGCTGATCACGGTCGTCGTCCGCGATACCTCCGGGGCGGAAGGTCTCGGTTACACCTACACCGTCGGCCGCGGCGGCGGCGCCGTGCACGCGCTGGTAAAGCAGGACCTTTCGCCTCTGCTCCAGGGGGCCGATCCGCGCCGCACCGAAGAGCTCTGGGACAAGATGTGGTGGCGTATTCATTGGGTCGGCCGCGGCGGCGTCGCATCTCTTGCCATTTCCGCGATCGACATCGCGCTCTGGGATCTCAAGGCGAAGATGGCCGGAGAGCCACTCTGGAGGCTTTTGGGCGGCGCCAGCCGCCGCGTCAAAGCCTACGCCGGCGGCGTCGATCTATCCTTCACCCAGGATCAGCTCCGCGCTCAAACGCAGAGCTTCCTCGCCAAGGGTTTCAAGGCGATCAAAATCAAAGTTGGCCGAGACCTGCTTTCGGAAGATGTCGCGCGCGTCCGCCTAGTCCGCGAAATCGCCGGCAAGGACTTCGTCCTGATGGCCGACGCCAACATGCGGTGGCGTGTAGACCAGGCTATCCGCGCATGCCGCGCCCTCGCTCCCTTCGATCTCTTCTGGATCGAGGAACCGACGATTCCCGATGATCTCGAAGGACACGCGCACATTGCCCGCGAAGGCGGGCTCCCGATTGCCACTGGTGAGAATCTCCATACGGTGTATGAATTCGAGCGCATGCTGAGCCATGGCTCCATAGCATTTCCAGAGCCCGACCTGTCGAACATGGGGGGCGTCACCGCCTGGATGAAGGTCGGGCGATTGGCCGAGGCCCGCAATCTCCCAGTCACCTCTCACGGTGTCCCCGATCTACACGTGCACCTTCTGGCCGCCGTTCCCAACGCTTCCTATCTCGAAATTCATGGCTTCGGCCTCGATCGCTTCACGCGCGAGCCGCTGAAGCTCGAAGATGGCGTCGCCATTGCTCCGAACCGTCCCGGCCACGGCGTCGAGCTGGACTGGCAGGGTATGGCACAATTCCGGATCCAGGCATGATGCGTCCAATGTACATTCGAATGAACCAGGACTACACTGAAGGTGATGGCGCAGACGGCTCCGGCTTGGATACTTCTGATCGGCCCGATCGCAACGTTGTTGGGAACGATGCTGGTCATGATGTTAGGTGTGTATCTTCAGAACCGCGCACTGGAGCGTTCGGTCGACTTGATCCGTGCAGAGTTGAAGCAGCAGCTCGGGGAGCTGGAGCTTCGGCTGACGAAGCAGATCCTAGATTTGACACATCGTGTCGAACGGCTCGAAGAAGGCCGTGGGCTCATTCGCACATCATAGTCCTGATGATCGCAATCGCGGACTCCGTGAGCGAGCACTCATGAGAGTCCTCTTCTTCTTCCAGGCCGACTGCCCAACGTGCGTGCTGGCGGCGCCTTACGTCAATCGCATTCGAGGCGCCGAAGTCACCGCGGTCGCGCAGGATCCCGAGCCTGCGACGCGCGCGTTCGTGGAACAGACACATCTCACCGTGCCGGTTCACTACGACACAGACCTCGTCCTGTCGCGCCGGCACGATCCCGAGTTCGTTCCCACAATTCTCTGGCTCGACGGGGAAGGCAAGGAGCTTCGCCGGGTCACTGGCTTCGACAAGGCCGAGTTGAACCTGCTGGCTTCTGATCTCGCAGGCAAACCGATCACGATCGCCGATGCTTACGACGGAAACCCTCCCAGCAAACCAGGATGTGGTTCGCGCCACCGCGAACCGGTAACCGAACCTGTGGTCCCTTCAAGAATCCAGTCCGCCGCAAGGCGTCACATCCTCACGGATGCAATCGACCCTTGGGATTTTTGCGTCGTGAATGGCCTTTCCGACGGCTTGCCAGTCGTTCCCCCGACTCTCGACAAGGTTGAGCGCATGATCTCCGCCATCGGGCTTCCGGCCCGCGAGGTGATCGCACGCGTCCCGCCCAACTACGGCGAAGCTACCGTCGAGAAGATCGCCGCTAACGCTGTCATGGCCGGTTGCGACCACTCGATCATGCGCGTCCTGCTCCCGCTTGTCCGCGCCGCTTGCGACGAGCGTTTCAACCTCCACGGCATCCAGGCCACCACCCACTTTGCGACGCCGCTCATCATTATCAACGGCCCTATCCGGAACGAACTCGGATTCGCGTGTGGGAGCAACGTGCTCTCCAACGTCGCTCGCGCCAACTCGACTCTCGGCCGAGCCTTCCAGCTCATCCTCTATCACATCGGCGGCGCGCGGCCAGGCGAGATCGACATGTCCACTCTTGGCAATCCCGGCAAGTTCTCCTATGTCATCGCCGAGAATGAAGAGGAGAACCCCTGGGCGCCTCTACATACTGGCAGCGCCATTACTCTCTTCGGCGCTGAACCTCCGCGCGGCGTGAGCGAGCACAACGCCCGCGACCCGCGCATTCTCCTTAGGGCGGTCTCGCGGGTCCTCGCGACCGTCTGGAGTTTCCGCGTCTGCAAGATGCCCGAGGCCATCGTCATCCTCTGCCCCGAGCATGTCCAGACACTTCATCGCGGCGGCTTCACCAAGGCCGATGTCCGCGATTTCCTTTATGACTGCACCGCCATCCCGGTCCGCGACTACGAAGACGGCGAAGGCGAGGGCGTCGCCCTCGCTCACAGCTACGAGCGGATCACTGTCGAGGGCGAGCCCTGCTATCGCAAGTTCGCGCGTCCTGAGGCGATCAGCATCGTTGTGGCTGGTGGACGCGCGGGTAAGTTCTCGGCCGTGATAGGAAGCTGGGCCACCGGACCCCGTGGTAGCCAGATGGTCACATATCCGATAGCCTAGGAAGCATCATGCCTGTCGTTCTGATTGATCCTCGTGCTTCTGATGTGGAAAGATCGCGGCCTGCGCCACGTGCCGATTCACTCCATGGCAAGACCGTGGTTCTTCTCGACATCAGCAAACCCGGCGGCAGCGTTTTTCTCGATCGCCTTGAAGCGCTTCTTCGCGATCAGCACGGTGTCGCCACGGTCCTCCGTGAGTCCAAGCCCACCTTCACCAAACCCGCTCCCGAAGCCGTGATCGAAAAGATTCTGGCCGCGCGACCGCACGCGGTGATCGAAGCGCTCGCCGATTGAGGGTCCTGCACCACGTGCAGTTTGCACGACACGATCCAGTTGGAAGCGAGAGGCATCCCCGCGGTCCCTGTCGCCACACACGAGTTCCTAACAGCGGCTCGTGCGCAGGCCGCGGCGCTCGGACGTCCCGACCTCGAGCCTGTACTTGTGGCACATCCAATCCAGGATCAAACCCGTGAGGAAATCGCCTCCCGTGCAGACGCGGCGATTATGGAAGTGGTCGCGCGTCTGGTAGGGTAAGTCACCAGCTTACAGGGTTCAGCGTGACAACTCCGAGGGTTATAGAGATTCTGTGGCCTCCTTTTCGGGGTTGAGAACGCCGGTAGCGCAATCGTATGAACGGCGCATGACAATGCCTTAAGTGGGCGGCCCAGGTGGCCATGCGCTGGCCGCGCAAGCCGGAGTCTCGCGCCACGGGCATACCGAATCCCCATTGATTCTTCGGTAGAATCTGACAAAATACGAAGGCTGGACTCCGCAACACGCCGGGTCCTCTCCAAGGAGATCTGCATGAACTGGTATTACGCCGTTGGCAGCGAACGCAAGGGGCCCGTGAACGACGAAGGGTTCGCCGAACTGATCCGTGCCGGAGCCATCCAGGATTCGACTCTCGTATGGAAGGAGGGGATGGCCGGATGGGAGCCCTACAGCGCGATTCGGATCAAGGCCGTTTCTCCTGTACCTCAACAGGCCTTTGCTGCTGCTCCCGCGGCGGCGTCTCCCATGCCCTTCTGTACCCAGTGCGGCCGCCAGTTTCCGTCCTCCGATCTAGTGGCCATCGGCGACCGGCTGGTTTGTGTCTCCTGTAAGCCCATCGTTCTGCAGCAAATGCGCGAAGGCACCGCGAGCATCGCCGGCCGCACCTACGCCGGTTTCTGGATACGCTTTGTCGCGGTACTGATCGATGGCGTCCTGCTTGGTGCTGTCAACATGGTGATCAGCATCGCCGTCATCGGCTCGGCGATGTTTACAGGTTCTGATTTCAATGAAACTGCGATGTTCGGGCGGATCATGCTCCAATACTTCATCAACTTCGGGATCGGTGTTGCCTATGAATCCTGGTTCCTCGTCAACAAGGGGGCCACGCTCGGCAAGATGGCGCTGGGCCTCAAAGTGGTCCGTGCCAACGGAGGCCCCATCACATGGGGTCTTGCCATCGGCCGCTACTTCGCCAAGATCGTCAGCGGCTTGATTCTCGCGATCGGCTACATCATGGCCGCCTTCGACGACCAGAAGCGCTCCTTGCATGACCGTATTTGCGACACTCGCGTAGTGAAAGGATAACCTCCCGGCTTGGCTCAAATCCTTTCGTGCGCCAACTGCGGGCACAGCATTCCGCCCGAGTATTGGAACCAGCCGGAGCAAACCACTTGCCGCGGCTGCGCGGAGCCCGTAGTGGCGCGGGTGTTTCCCGCCGCGAGCAGGAGTATCGCCCACAATGTCCCGCAAGCGATCGCCGACGCGGCTGAGGCCTCCTGCTTCTACCATCCCGCTAATCGCGCGGCGATCACGTGCGAGGTTTGCGGGAGGTTCCTCTGTGCACTCTGCGACCTCGATCTTGACGGCCGCCACCTCTGCCCTTCGTGCCTTGACCGTGGCGCGAAGATCGAGAAAGCTCCCACGCTCGAAGAGCGCCGTGTCCTCTACGACTCGATGGCCCTTCACCTCGCCACTTGGCCCATTCTCACTTTCTGGCTGCCCATCTTTACCGCGCCCGGCGCTCTTTATCTGGTAATGCGCCACTGGCGAACACCAACCAGCATTCTTCCCCGCACCCGTGTTCGTTATTGGCTCGCCATTCTGTTCGCGTTGGTTGAGATCGGGGTTGTGGTGTTCTTTATCGTTATTATCATCTGGTTCACGCCGCGGACCTCCACAGGAGCCAAGTGATGGCATCCGTTGTCTACCGCAAACTCACCCGCACGCGCCGCACACCGGCGGGCTCTTCGCAGTTGTGGATCGCCGAGGATCATTTGCTTGCCGTGAACCGCAACTGGTTCGTCGAATCCTACCAGCGATTCCGGCTGTCCGACATCCATTGCATTGTCGTCTCCCAACGGCCTAGCTGGCTTGGGTTGCAGGTCACACTGCTCGCTGTCACACTGTTGATCTTCAGTCTTATCGAGTGGCAGGCAGGCTCCGCCAACACCCGAATTGCCTGGTTGTTCCTATGGGTTCCGATTCTCGCCTGGCAGGCCGGCGACTTGGCCCGAGGGCCCTATTGCCGCTGTACAATCCAGACGGCCGTGAGCTCCGTCCGGCTCGGCGCGATCTCACGTGCGCGCGTCGCGCGTCAGTTTCTTGCGCGCATCGTTCCGCTGATCGAGGCCGCACAAGGATCACCCGAAGTCCCAGAGCTGCCCGTCCCGAAGGAGTCCACCGGCTTTATTTATGCGCCCGACGAAATTGCTCCTCCGATCCTACCAGCCCGCCGTATGCCACTCACTCCAGTCGTCACCTATTGGGTAGTGACGATTGCAGGGGGAGTGATTGGCTGGCTCTCTTTGATGAAGATTCTGGGAAATGAGGCTTTCTCGCTTTCGGTGATGGGGAGCATCCTGCAAATCTTTCTCGGAGGGTTTCTGGTCTTCCGGCTTTCGGCGGAGGGCTGGAGCATTCTACGTTTGCTTCTTTTGCTGAGCGCCTGTGCGGCTGCGCTCGATCTTGGCGTTTCCATAATAGCCATCCTGCAGACGTTCGGAAATCTGGTAAGCAAAGGGCCCAAAGCCGGCACTGATCCTTTGCAATATCTGCCCGCCTGGTTTGAGCTTTATGCCCGGGTTTCAAGTTCCACAATGATTTTCCTGGGTACAGCCGGACTCGTGTTTACAGGTCTTAGCCGGTCAATCCAGCCGCGAGGAACTACATGACTGCTCTTCTCCACCAGCGCTGCCATCATCATCCCAGCCGCGAAGCCGTCTCGCGCTGCCCCTCTTGCAAGCGCTATTACTGCCGCGAATGCGTGATTGAACATGAGGGACGCCTTCTGTGCACCCAGTGCCTTGCATCGCAGAAGAGCGCCCACCTCGACTCGTCCGGATTCCGAGAGGTTCGCTGGACCTTCCTCGCGATCATCGGCGTACTGGCCGCCTGGATGATCTTCTACTACATCGGGGCTTTGCTCGTGCGCATTCCCGCTGAATTCCATTCGCTTGGACGTGGCGCGGGCACTCGTGCCTGCCGCGCCGAGACTCGTCCCGGCGCTTGCTGTCCTTTCGCTCGCACCCGACCAAAACCGCAAGCACCGAGACGAGTCTCGGTGCGGCAGGCACGAGTGCCCGCGCCACATCGATGGGAGTCCACGTCATGAAACCCAAACGGGAGCGCCCGGAGCTCGACGGATTCGCCCTGCTCGATGAATCCGTTCAACTTCTGCGCGGCGCCTCCCCGGAAGTTTGGGCGATCTACCTCCTGGGCGTCCTGCCCTTCGGCGTGGGAGCCCTCTGGTTCTGGACCGACGGCGTGCGCAGCCTTTATGCTCGCGAGAGCCTCACCACCAATTCGCTCGTGATGGCGATCCTGTTCTGTTGGAAGCAGGTTTGCGAAAGTCTCTTCGTCGCCCGGCTCCATGCCAGTCTTACGGACCGGACCGTTTCCCTAACCGCGGGAGACATCGTACGCATTGCCCTCCGCCAGCTTGCGATACAACCTCTGGCCTGGTTGACATTGCCGCTGGCCGCAGTGGCAATCCTTCCCGTGCCGCAGGTGCTATTCTTCCATCGCAACCTGAGCCTCACCTCTGTGACCCACCCTTCCGAATCCGCCGTGCGCTCCTGGGCTTTGGCGCGACAGTTCACCCGCCAGGCCTGGGTGTTGCTCGGCGTGCTCAGCCTGGCGGGTTTGCTGCTGTATGGAAATTTTTTCGTGGCCGCGATTTTCGCCGCACAACTCGCAAAAAGCTTCTTCGGCATCGAGAGTCTGGTAACTGACCCGTTAGTGCTTTCCGGCAGCTTCACACTGCACTTCGTCTCGATTCTGGGTGCTTACATCTGCCTCGATGCCCTCCTCGGAGCCGCTACTGCCCTGCGCTGCTTCCACGGGGAATCCATCCGGACCGGCGAAGACATTCTGGCTCTTGCCCGTAGAACGGCCGTCACGGTGGCTGCCGTCGTTCTGCTCGTAGTCGCTGTCGTGCCGCCTGCCGAAGCGCAGACCGAATCCGGTGTCGATGCTCAAGCCCTCGACGAAGCGATCGAACAGACCCTCCGGCAACATGAGTTCTCCTGGCGCATGCCGGCGGAGGAAGCGAAACCGCCGGAAGCTGTGAGCTGGATTTACGCGGTCCTGAAATATACCGGCCGCTTCCTTACTTGGATTTTCGAATCGATCATCGATTGGCTCACTCCCGATTCCGGCTCGGAATCAGGCGGCGCCAAAGGGGGAGCGTTGGGAACGCTGGGCTATTGGATGATCGGGCTCGCGGTGATTGCGTTGGGCGCGCTAGTCACGGTGATTCTACGCGAACGGCGAAGGAACCAGCCGGCAACGGCGCCGGACTCGATCGAGGTCCAGCCTGTCGACGTCGGCGATGAAACTGTCCTCGCCGATCAACTGCCGGAGGATTCCTGGCTCTCGATGGCGGATGATCTGCTCGCACGCGGGGACTTACGTCTCGCCCTACGCGCCCTGCATCTCGCCGGGTTGCGGATGCTGGCGGGCCACGGCCTGGTGAGGGTCGCGCGCTGGAAGTCCGGTCTTGAATACTTCTACGAGCTTCGGCGTCGTTCGGGGCAGAAACCCGAGTTATCCGACGCCTTTGTCCGCAATCTGCGAATCTTCGAGTTGGGCTGGTATAGCCGCCACGACGTCCAGCACGCCATGATCGAGGAATTTCGCGAGCGCCTGCAGGAGATGCGTGTCCATGCCCGCTGAGCGCCGATACCACACGCTCGCTCTGTGGACGATCGCGTTCTTGGTCGTCGCGGCGGGCTGGATCTTCGCGCGGATCTATGTATATTCCACCGAGGCCGGCGATATTTTCCCTCCCTACTCCTCGCTTCGGGCGGATCCGCTTGGCGCTAAGGCCCTTCACGATGCGGTGGCTTCCTTAGGCCATCGCGTGGATCGCTGGTTCAAGCCGGGGGGCCTGTTCAAGGACAGTCGCGCCACGGTGCTGCTACTCAACGTTCCGGAACGAGTCCTCCGCGGCGCTCCCGGCTCCGAATGGGACGAATGGGAAGAACGCGCCCAAGCTGGCGCGCGCCTTGTGATTGCACTCCAGAGGCCAGCCGAATCGGACAAGGTGGTGGAAGCCCTCGAGGAAATGCAGCGACGCATGCGGGACAGGAAGGGCCTCAAGAAAGACGAGGACAAGCAGAAAGGGGCAGGCAAAAAATCCGCTCGTCCGCGGAAGCCCCCACTCACCGAGCGATGGAAGGTCCAGATCAAAGAATCGCAAAATCGTAAGCTGGCCTGGCGCTTCATCCCCGATGAGGAAGCCTGGAAGACCGTGAGATCCATCGAGAGTGAACCCCAAGTGATCGAACGCCAGATCGGCGAGGGTTCCATCGTCCTTATAGCCGAAAGCTACCGCTTCAGCAACGAAGGACTCCGCAAAAACCGCGACACGGAGCTGCTTACCCTGGCTCTCGGCGGCCGAGGACACATCGTGTTCGACGAGTATCATCTGGGAACTGCGCAAACCGGATCCGTCGGTGGACTGCTCCGGCGCTATAAGCTCACCTGGGCGGCTGGCGCGCTCATCGTGTTAGGCCTGCTATTTGTCTGGCGAAACTCGTCGAGTTTGCTGCCGCCGGCCTCCGAACCGGCAGGAGCTGCAGTCGAAGGGCGCGATTCTGTCGCCGCGCTCGGCAGCCTCCTTCGGCGTGGCGTTCCGCGGAGCGGCCTACCGGCTGCGGCACTCGAGATGCTGCACAAATCGGCAACGGTTTTGCGGCTCAGCGTGTCGCGCCGAGCGCAGGTGGAACGCGAGCTCGAACTTTCCACTTCGGAAGACCCAGTGGCGTTGTGGAAACGCCTCCATCACCTCACACACAAACGAACATGACCGAACGCCTTGAACGACTTCACGTAATTCTCGACACAGCCCGCGCCGAGGTGCACAAGGTCATCATCGGGCAGGAACGCGTCGTCGACGCCGCCCTCGCTACGATCCTTTCCCGCCAGCACGCGCTGGTCGAAGGGGTGCCCGGTGTCGCCAAGACACTGCTGGTGCGTACGCTTGCCGCGGTGCTCGGGTGCGAGTTCAACCGCATCCAGTTTACGCCGGACCTGATGCCCGCCGACATCACTGGCACAAGCGTCTTCAATCTCCAGCGCAACGAATTCTCACTCATGAAAGGACCGGTGTTCACCACGTTCCTGCTGGGCGACGAAATCAATCGCGCGCCCGCAAAGACGCAGTCGGCGCTGTTACAGGCAATGCAGGAACGCGCAGTTACGATTGACCGCGAGACACATGCGCTGCCGGAAAATTTCACCGTCTTTGCCACCCAGAACCCGATTGAGTATGAAGGCACCTATCCGCTGCCCGAAGCGCAAAAGGATCGCTTCATGCTCAAGATCTTCATGGGCATGCCGGAAGCCGGAGACGAGGCTGCGCTCGCTCGCCGCATGATATCTGGGGAGGCGCCCGAAGATTGCCTGGCCCGTGGCGATGTGCAACCTGTGCTCGGCCACGGCGAGCTCACCCAGGCACGCCAGGGGCTCGCCGACGTCACCCTGCGTGATGAGCTGATCGGCTACATCGTCGAAATCGTCCGCCAGACGCGGGCGCAGGAAAGCGTTCTGGTCGGCGCCGGTCCACGGGCAACGCAGGCGCTGCTCGCCTCCAGCCGCGCCCATGCCGCGCTCGCCTTGCGTGACTTCGTTACGCCCGACGATGTCAAGGCGATGGCCAGCGCTGTGCTCGAGCACCGCCTGATCATCCGGCCGGAGTTTGAAATCGAAGGCGTCACTCCGCGCGAGGCGGTGGCGAGAATCCTCGAATCGGTCACGGTGCCAACCTGATGGTTCCTTCGCGGCGCATGCTCTGGCTGGTGGCTGCGGGATTTCCAGCCGCCGTAGCTGGGGGGCTCGTGCCTGCTCTCGTTCCAGCCGCCGTCTTCATCTGGGTTGCCATCGCCTCCGTTACTGTCGTAGACGCGCTCATCAGCCGGCGGCTGCTCGACCGCGTGCGCATCAAGGGACCTGTCCAGACGCGTGCGCATAAGGATCGGCCATCGAAAGTTACCATTGAGCTCAATGCGGAAGGATTGGATCGGCTGCGTCTCGCGATCGATTGGCCTCGCTCTTTTCAATCGGAACCGGAGCAGCGCGTTGCATTGCCCTCGTCAACCGCAACCCTGGAGTGGACCTTCACACCGCGCCGCCGTGGTGATTATGCGATACAGGCGGTTCATCTCGAGCACGGATCGAGCCTCGGCCTCTGGGACGTTCGGCGTTCCGCTGCCCTCGATTCCCGCGTCCGCGTCTACCCTAATCTGCAAAACAAAGAGGATGCGCTCGGATTGCGCCGCGAAGTCGGCTTCCATTCCCGCAGGCAGGTTGGCAAGGGACGTGAGTTCGAAAAGCTCCGCGAGTACCTGCCCGGCGACGGGTTCGACGAGATCCACTGGAAAGCGACTGCCCGCCGTGGACGCCCGATCACCAAGGTGTTCCAAATCGAGCGGACCCGCGAGGTTTACGTCGCGATTGATGCGTCGCGGCTTACGTCGCGTCCGGCGGGGAATGAAACCCGGCTCGAGCGTTACATCACCGCCGCTTTGATTACAGGCGCAGCCGCGCAACGCAATGGCGACAAATTCGGACTGGTCACATTTCATGCCCGTATGGCCGGCTTTGTCCGCGCCGGCCGCGGCCCATCGCATCAGGCGGTGTGCCGCGAAGCCGTCTACCGGCTACAACCGCAGAAAGCCGTGCCGGACTTTGACGAGATCGCGACACAACTTCGCTTGCAGTTGCGGGGCCGCGCCCTAATAGTATTTCTTACTGACCTCGACGATCCCGCCACTGCCGAAGGCTTCCGCGCAGCGGCGCGTATGCTGAACGAGAAGCACCTGGTGGCTGCCGCCATGATGCGACCGCCACACGCGGAACCTCTCTTCACCCGCGAAGCCGGATCGCTCGACGATGTTTACGAACAATTGGGCGGCCACATGAGCTGGCGCGCGTTGAAGGAGACGGAAGCCCGTCTCCGGCAGGAAGGCGTCCGCATGGCGCTGCTCGAAGAGGCGTCGTTTACCCGCCAGCTCGTCGAGTTGTATGACGAGATCAAGCAGAGGCAGTTGCTGTGATCGTCGATCTCAATCGCTTTGTCGAGACTGGCCGCCCTCGATGGCAGCGCCTCGAGCAACTGCTCGACTGGCTGCAGAACGATCCCCTCGCGCGACCGTCGCTGGCCGAAGTCGAAGAGCTTCACGGGCTCTATCAGCGGGCCTGCTCCGATCTGGCCAAAGTCGCGCCGCTTGTTTCAGAGCCCGAGCTGAAGCTCTACCTCGAGCACCTGGTGGGGCGCGCCTACTGCGAGATCCACGAAACGCGGGGACGCCGGACCTTCGCTTTCCGGCGCTGGTTCTTCCAGACGTTCCCTCAAACCGTTCGCCGTCACTGGGGCGCCTTGCAGATGAGCACAGCGCTGTTCGTGCTGGGGTCTGTGTTCGGCACGATTGCGTTGTCGATCGATCCGGATGCGAAGTCGGTCCTGATGCCATTTTCCGGTTTGATGGAGTCTCCCGCTGAACGTGTGGCGCGCGAGATCGAGACCCGTGGCGAACATCTCGCCGGCAGCAAGACCCGATTCTCGGCGCAGTTGATGACCAACAACACTCGCGTCACGCTCTTCGCGCTGGCGCTCGGGATCACCTTCGGCATCGGAACGATTCTCATCCTCTTCTACAACGGTATAATTCTGGGCGCCGTAGCGTTTGACTACGTTACTGGAGGACAGGGCGTCTTTCTCCTCGGTTGGCTCTTGCCGCACGGGAGCGTCGAGATCCCGGCGATCCTGCTGGGCGGTCAAGCCGGCCTTGTGCTCGGTCACGCGATGGTTGGGTGGGGAGAACGCCGGCGTCGCTGGGAGCGCCTGCGCGCCGTGGGACCGGATCTGGTAACGCTGGTCGGCGGCGCAGCGGTGATGCTGGTGTGGGCCGGAATCGTGGAAGCGTTCTTCTCGCAGTATCACGAACCCGTTGTACCCTATGCTGTCAAAATTGCCTTCGGGACCGCTGAGCTTGGCCTGGTCATCGCCTTCTTCCGATTCGCGGGACGCAGGGATGTTCGTACATGATGACCCCAAGGCTCGCGATCGAAACTCCCGAAAGCGTCGAGTTCTCTTTGCCGCTGGCCGGTCCAGGCGCGCGAATGATCGCGATGGCGCTCGACTTGGCCATCATCTTCGCCGCCGGCTCAGCCATTGACAAGGTGCTGGGAGTGCTTGGCGCTTTTGGACGGGACGTTTATGAAGCGTTGAGGATTGTCGGCTTTTTTGCCGTTTTCATGAGTTACAACATTCTTACGGAATGGGTATGGCGCGGCCAGACCGTGGGCAAGCGCGTGATGAAGGTCCGCGTGATGGATGCACGCGGGGGTCGCCTTGAACCCAACCAGATCATTCTGCGGAACATCCTCCGCCTGATCGACATGCTGCCGATGCTGTACCTCTTAGGCGGGGCCGTCTGCATGCTCACGCGTCATTACCAGCGGCTGGGCGATCTCGCCGCGGGCACCGTTGTGGTGCGCATCCAGGAAATCGTTCCACCCGATCTGGACCAACTCCTGGGCGGCAAGTTCAACTCGATGCTGTCTTATCGTCACCTGGCTGCGCGCCTGCGCAACCGCACGTCGCCGGAACTGGCTGCGGCGGCGCTCGAAGCGGTAGTTCGGCGCGAGCAACTCGATCCGCAGGCTAGACTCCGGGTGTTCGCTGGTCTGGCCGTCAAGTTCCGCGAGTTGGTGACGTTCCCTCCCGAAGCTGTGGAAACGCTTGCCGACGAGCAATATGTACGGAACGCGGTGGAGATCGTGTTTCGCACCTCACGCCCCAGGTGAGGCCGCGAGCCAGTCCGGTAGCGCGCTTCCGTGCTGCTGCCTGTTTGAGCCGGCAGTCCATGGAGTTTCATTCCACTATCGCGGCGAACTGAAGTTCGCCGCTGCACGCTGAAGCGTGCGCCACCTCTATCATGAGAAGAGTAGTGCCTGACGTTCTTATCATCGGCGGCGGCATTTCAGGCCTGGCTGCCGCCTACTACCTCCGCAAACTTGGAGTCGAAGCGACACTCGTCGAACGCTGCCCGCGACTGGGCGGCGTGATCACAACAGAGTCCATCCAAGGCTGCACCGTCGAAGGCGGTCCCGACAGCTTCCTTTCCGCCAAACCCTGGGCTCTCGATCTCATCCGCGAGCTTGGGCTCGAAAGCGAGGTGATCTCGTCCAACGATCATCTTCGCGTCACCTATGTCGTCAAGGACGGAGCCCTCGTTCCACTCCCCGAGGGTTTAATGATGATGGTCCCGACCAAGCTGCGGCCCATTTACGATACGCCGCTCTTCTCCTGGACCACAAAGCTCCGCATGGGACTCGACTACTTCCGCTGGCCCACCAAAAACTCGGGACGCGAGCGCTCCGTAGCCGAGTTCGTTCGCGGTCACTACGGCCAGGAAGCAGTCGACTACCTCGCCGAGCCTCTGCTCTCCGGCGTCTACGGAGGGGACCCCGAACATCTCAGCGTCACCTCAACCCTGACTCGATTCGCGGAGCTTGAGAAGAAGCATGGCAGCCTCACTCGCGGCGTGCTCACCTCCGGAAACCACGCCTCTTCAGGCTCTCTGTTTAAGACTTTGAAAGGCGGCCTAGGCGCCCTTACCGACGCCCTGCAGGTTTATGTCATTCATCGGATACAAGGCGAGGCAGAAGCCTACGAGCACGGCCGTGTTCGCATCGACGGCGAATGGATCGAGGCCAATCACGTCATCCTCGCGACCCCTGCTTACGAGGCCGCGCGTTTGCTCGAACTACTTGACTCCGACCTCTCGCAGGACCTCGCCGCCATACCCTACACTTCTTCCATCACGATGGCGTTCTGCTTCCGGCGCTCCCAGCTTGATCATCCGCTCAACGGGTTCGGTTTCCTCGTCCCGAAAAAGGAGCGGCGCGTCCTTACCGCCTGCACCTGGGTCGGGGTTAAGTTTTCCCACCGCGTTCCTGATGATCTCGCTTTGTTCCGCTGTTTCCTCACGCAAGAAGCCACCGAACACGACGTTCTCAATGAGCTGAAACGGCTCATGGGGTTTACCGCAAATCCAGTCTTCACGCGAGCCTTCCGCTGGCCCCGGTCGATGCCGCAGTACGTCGTGGGCCACGCCGATCGCCTCGCCCGCATCGAACGGTTCCTACAGCGCCACCCGCGGCTCCACCTGACCGGCAACGCCTACTTCGGTATTGGCATCCCCGACTGTATTCGCGTCGCCCGGGAGACTGCCGAACACATCAAGGCGGAACAATAGATCCATGCGCTGCGGGTGGGTGCCCGGCTGCCCGGTTGCGATCGCCCAAAACGGACTCATTTTGCACACGCGCGGCTACGGGATGGCCAACCTCGAGCATTGCCCACTATATAGTTGCGGTATCATAGCCGCGAAATGAGACCGTCATCCCGCGCAACGGCGCAGGGCTTCTTGACTATACAGTCCGTTATACAGAAGTCGGGCGCCCACCGCCAGACCATCCATTACTACCGCCGCAAGGGCCTGCTTCCACCGGCGGTCATCACGAGCCGGACGTCCGCCCTCTATCTGCCTGAGACAGTCGAGCTCATCAAGTTAATCCGCCAGTTTCAGGAGCGCCGCCGCTTGTCGCTCGATGAGATCGCGGCCATCTATCAGCGCCTGTCATATGATGTAGCGGCGATCCGCGAGGAGCTGCATTCCTTGCCGGCCGCCTCCGGAGCAGGAGCTTACACAGTCGATCAGGTCATAGCGTCCTTGGAGCCGGAGCCTCCACGAAACTGGATCGAAGAACTGGTTACCAGTCAGATCCTGCTCACGGAACGCGCCAATGGCCAGCCAGTCTTCTCGATGGAGAGCCTCGAGGTCGCGAGAAGCCTCTGGAAGTGGCACCGGATGGGTTTCTCCATCGACCATTTCCGCGAATGGCAGAAGCAGTCCTGGTCGCGCGCCGATGAAGAGTTTCGCCGATTTCTCAACGGCCTCAGGGCAAGACCCTATGAAGGCAGCCGCCATCCCGAAACCGTCCAGTTGTTCGAAGTGTTTCGCCTGTTCACGGCCTATCATCGCGGACAGGCATTACGGAGTCAGATGCTCGGTGAAATCGAGCGGGCCCTTTTCCGCTTCGTCGATTCCAACTTCCGGCAGATTTTTCCCAGCGAAACGTTTCTGGCCCGCATGGGCTTGAATCGCGAAATCGACCGGCTCCGCATCCGTCTGGCCCGCCATCCGGGGGATTTGAACGCGTTGCGAAACCTTGCCCGTGCCTATCAGCTTCGCTCGGACTGGCCGCGCCTCCATGAAGTTGCGATGGAAATACTTCGCACCGATCCACGGGATGCGCTGGCCGCCGCCGATCTCGGACGGTCGTTGATGTATCTCGGCCGATTCGAAGAGTCGCGTGCCGTCCTTGAAACGGCCCTTCGCCGCGCTCCGCATCCTTTGGTAAAACTCCGCCTCGGGCAACTGCTCATCATACAGGCCAAGCGTTCCGGCGACCCCGGCCGGTTCCTTGAAGCCCTGGGGAAGAAGGCCGAATTGTGCAGCCAGGCGATGGAAGAAAGTCGCAATCAGCCGTCTCTCTATCGCAAAATCCGCCTGAACCTCGTGTTGGAAAAAATGAGCACCGACGACCCGCTAGGTTTGCAAGGCTCGCCGCTCGAAGAATTACGGCAGCTCTACAAGGAGTTCCATTCCGTCAGGGACCAAGGACTCTCGACGCTGGCACGCATCAGCCTCATCATGGGGCGCATGTTCATCGCCTTTGCTCTTTATCTTGTTCTGAAGGAGCAGGGCAGCTCAGGCGCTGAAAAGTTCCGCCGAGAGATTCTTCGCACGGACCCGGATGGCATCCTGTCGGCGCGGGGAGCCGCGGGCAGCGCGACGAAGGTCAATCAAAAGAAGGGAAGACCTTCCATCAGCGTTTAGTTTTAGCTTGGATTTCCCGCCGTGCTTCATCGATCTCCTTGCCGAGGCCGTCCGCCGACGCCAGCCGCGCCGCTCGCTCGAGCGCATCCTGGGCCGTGTCCCGATCTCCGGCAAGTTGTGCTGCCCAGAAGAGCGACAGGAGCACGCGAGGGTCGCTGCCCCGCGTGATTTCTACCGCCTTTCGAGCATAAGGGAGCGCCTTGCCTGGATTGCGCAGCTCCGCCAGCGGGATGCGAGTGAGGAGCCAGACATACTGCTGCAAATCATAGTCGGATGGGTCGGATCTGTCCACCAGCGGCTGTAGCACGATCAGAGCCTTGGCAGCCGCCGCTCGCGCACCATCGCGATCTTTCAACCTTGCCAAATGCTCCGATAACCCGGTGTACAGACGCGCTAGATCACGACCGTATTGACGGTTGCCTGGATCGTCACGGGCCAAGCCTTCCATGAAGGGCATTGCTTCCCGATAACGCACGAGCGCTTCTTCGATACGGCCTGCCTCGGCCAGAGTGTCCCCCATGATCATGGATCCCGAAATGAAATCGTGTCGCAACTCCGGGTTCCCAGGGTACTCCCGCAAGAGCCGCGTATATGTCGCCATGGCTAATTGGAGCCGCCGCAATCCTTCGTCCTTTTCTCCGCCAACCGCCAGTAACTCGCCCAACCTCTCCTCCGCGAGCGCCACCGCCACTTGCGCGTCCATCGATTTCGGCTCCCGGCTACGCCATTGTTCGGCGGTTTCGAGCGACTTGCGGACGCTGCCGGCTGCAGCAGCCGTATCCCCGAGCTGATATTGCAAATGGCCGATGCGCCGCCACAACCCGGGCAATCGGGACCGTCTATGCTCCTCCCCCATCGGCTCGATCAGCCGAATCGCTTTCTGATAATGCCGAAGCGCTTCCCCTCGATCCTCACTCAATCCTGCCAGTTCTCCAAATTTGGCCCAAGTCTCGGAAAGCTGGAGCGTGATTTCGGGGCTCGAATCCTCCTGCGCCACGGATTCGCCAAGCCGGCGGGCCTTTTCGTAACTGGATAGCGCTCCGGCACGGTCACCCACGTTCGCGCCGTACAGATTCCCTTGCATGTCCCCAAGCTTCAACCATGCCCGGATCAAGTCCGTCCGGAGAGAGCGATCGCCCACGGCGCTCAGAGATAATTTCTCGAGCGTGCCAAGCGCCTTTTCGATCAATGCTTTTCTGCCTTCCGTTGGACTGTGGCGCAAACGCTCGTCGAAGTCGAACAATACCAAGTTAGTGAACTCGCGCAAATCCTGAAATCGCTGCTCAGCCAACGCTTGCTCTTTCCGGGCGGTCCAGGTAGTGAATACGAGGGCAGCCGCCGCCACTGTAGTTGCCACACTCGCTGTCCGATAGCGCAGAAGAAACCGGCCGAACTGATAGAGCCATGAGTCACCCCGGGCCGCCACCGGCAGTTTATTGAGGTGCCGCCGCAAGTCATCCGCCAGGCGCTCCGCCGAGGCGTACCGCCGGCCTGGCTCCTTACGCAATGCATGCAGTATGATGACGTCCAGATCCCCGGCCAACGCCCGCCGCAACCGTTCGGGTGTCGTCGATCGCGCGGCGCTGATCAATTGCGGATCGAATTTACGAACCGTACCATCGGGTCGTGTCACTTCTTCCGCCTTGGCGCTCAGGCTGCTCGGTTTTGGCGGCTCGGCCGTTCCGATCACGCGCACCAGCTCTTCCGGTGCGTAACCCGACAAATGATACGGCGGACGCCCCGCCAACAGACGAAACAGAAGAATCCCAAGAACGTATACATCCACCGCCGTGGTCACAGGATCGCCCCGAATCTGCTCCGGACTCGCATATTCAGGTGTCATCGGACCGAGCTCGCTCATCGTCAGATCGAGCGGCCCGTGCCGAAGCTCGGGCCGCAGCAGCTTCGCAATCCCGAAATCGAGGAGCTTCACGGTTCCTTGCGGCGTAACCAGGATGTTCGAAGGCTTTAGATCACGATGCACGATCAGGTTTTGATGCGCATAGTGCACAGCGTCGCAAACGGTCAGAAACAGCCTTATCCGCTCGGGCAGATTCAGCTTGTGCACATCACAGTGCCTGTCTATCGGCAGACCCTCCACGTACTCCATCACCAAATAGGGCGAGCCGTCCGGGAGAGCCCCTCCGTCAATCAGGCGGGCTATGTTCGGATGATCGAGAGCTGCCAGCAACTGCCGTTCGTGGAGGAACCGCTGCAGCAGCGCCGGATGCTCGGCGGCGTGCCGGATCACTTTCACGGCCACCAGTTTCTGGTACGGCTGATCCGCCCGAGTCGCCGCATAGACTGTGCCCATCCCCCCTCCACCGAGGAAACGCTGGATCTGGTAGGGACCTACCTGCCGGGGATGCCGGTCCGCTGGATCGATTTCTGGGAGGGATCTAGCGGCCGGCTGGTCGAGGACGGAGCCCTCCTCTTCCACTGTAGCCAGCAGAGACTCGACCTCCTCCGCCAAGTCCGCGTCGAGGCCAGCGGAGCTTCGGACATACTCCCGGCGTTCCGCCACGGGCCGCTCGAGCGCTGCGTCAAACAGTTCCCGAACCTGTTGCCATCTCTCCGGTGTCACTGCCCCTCCGAATGCCGCGCAGCAAGAAGGCGCGTGCGGAACTCCAGTAACGCTTCACGGTGGGCGCTGAAATCCCCATTACTTCCGAGGTCTCTTCCACCGAAAGTCCTCCGAAGAACCGTAATTCCACCACGCGCGCCTGCTGCGCATCGAGTGCCGCCAGTTTCTCGAGGCACTCATCGATGGCGATCAACTCCACAACCTTGTTTCCCGTCACTGCGAGCGAATCGACTAGCTCCACTCGCTGCCGCTTCTCGCCGCCGCGCCTGTTGGCCTGTTTCGCCTTGGCGTAGTCTAGCAGGACCCGCCTCATCATCGTCGCCGCCACGCCCAGAAAATGTGCGCGATTCTGCCATTGCACATGTTGTCCCGCCATCCTTACGAATGCCTCATGAACCACAGCGGTCGGTTGGAGCGTATGGCCCACCGACTCGCGCTCGAAATATCCCGCGGCGATCCTGCGGAGCTCTTTATAAATGAGGGGGATCAATTGGTCGAGCGCCGCCTGATTTCCACGATTCAGTTCGCCCAACAGCCGCGTGACTTCCTGGTCCGCCATATGCCTCTGGTCTTTTATTCTAGTTTGGCATTCTAGTCTGGTCCTGGCGGCGGTCCAAAAAAAGTTGAATTTCTTGAGCTCTCCAGTCCACCTCTTGTCGCGTACCTAAATGACCAGGACAACCCAACAGGCAAGCGCGGGCCAACCGGTCATCTGGATACAGGCCGGCCGGAGCGCTGTTTCGGAGGCGCCGACGATCCGGAAACGGCTCCAAGGAGGATGGATTCACAGTGAATCCATGCCGGTTCCCGGCCGGTCCTGCATCCCTGTTTTCGTGCGTCCACGGCGGTCGTTTGGGCTCGGAGCCGGCGGCCGCCGCGAAAACCAGTACTTAAGTACTAAATCATTTCCTTACAAAAACAGACCTTTAGTCCGTTGATTGCTTCGCGGCTTCCAGCTACATTCGAAGGGTCAGTCCAGGAGAATCCTTTTCAAATGCGCCTTTCACACCTTTCGATTCTGACTCTGGCCGGGGGACTGTATGCTGCACCGATTCCATGCGGCGAGCTAGGGACATTCCAAGATCTGCTGAATGCCGCGGAGTGCAGTCTCGGAGAGTTTACGGTCAAGAACCCAAGCTTTTCGGCTTCAGAGGGAGGGGTCGGCGCCGATAGCATCCCGCTCAATGCTGGACAAGACGAGAACAACAACTTGTTCTTCAACATCGGGAGTGGGCTATTCGGAATCCCTGGCGAGACGCTGATCTACAGGTTTGGATACCTCATCGATCCGCCGCCCGAGATTCTGGAGGAGTTTAGCGCCGAAGCGTTCATCTCTGACTTTTCGTCGGATTTCGCGAGTTTCGCCTTGTTCGTGCTTCCGGCGCAGGCGCCGTCGGATTCCATGCTGACTTTCGATCTGTGCGCCGGTGCTGCGTTCACCGACACACCACCATCGCCCGCCACCTGTCTGGGGCAGTATAACCAGCTAGTCCTGACCGGGCTGGGCTTTCTATCCGGAGGCGTAGACTTCAAAAAGACCAACATCCTCGATATCCTGATGGAGATCAGGTTGGAGGATGGAGCGAATCTCGCTGGTGCGCTTTCAACGCGCGTCCACCTAACACCCGAACCGTCGACCCTCGTTCTGGGCCTCGCCGGCTTGGGTCTACTGGCTTGGTTTCGGCGGCGATAGACCTCTAAACAACCGAAGGTTCTCCTCGAACTCCTGGTGGAGAGCCGAAGGAGTTTCTCCTGGCTTGAGTGGTGGCAGCAGGGAGATCGCCTTCTTTTCCATCTCGATTGCGTTCGCCTGCTGGCCGGCGCCGAAATAGGCGCGGGCCAAGGCGTCGAGGATGCCCGGATGGGTATAACGAGTCATGTCAGCGGCCTTCTGTGCATAGGTAACAGCGCGCTTCGGATCGCGAAGATCTTCGAACGGCGTCGTGACCAACAGCCATGCGTACTGGAAGAGGTCGTAACTGGACGGTTGCTTCTCCTGCACCAACGGCCGCAGGATTTCCAGCGCGCTCCGGGTCGCGGTGCGAGCCTCTTGCCGCCGGTTCATCTGCGCCAACACATTCGCCAGGCGTCCCAAAGAGACATGAAGATCTCTCTGATACAGCCGATTCTGCGGGTCCGAGCGAGTCAACTCTTCCGACAGAGCGTGCGCCCGGCGGAAGGCAACCTCGGCGTCCGTAAACCTGTTTGCAGTGACCAGAGCATCGCCCAACCTCGTCGACGCAGCCACCACTCCGCGCCGGGCGGAGGCCTGCCCTGGACTGTCGGCGAGCAACGCCTCGTAAGCGGCCAATCCTTGCCGCTGAGAATCGAGCGCTTCTGAAGTTCTTCCAGCACGGGTCAGGGTTTCCCCGATGCGGTCCAGCGCTAGCGCGACCGCCTTACGCGCATCGGGGTTCGAAGGCTCGGACGCGTTCCACTCCCTGGCCGTCTCGAGCGACCGGCGATAGCTCGCCATTGCCGCATCCGTGTTGCCGGTCTGATAGTGCACAAACCCTATTCCCTGGTTAGCAGTGACAATCCAACGGTGTCGTTCGGAGCCAATGGTTTGTCTGGGGAGGCTATCCAGTAGGGTAAGAGCCCGCTGGTGGAGCCCCAGCGCCTCTTTGCGGTCTCCAGCCACGACGAGATTAGCCAGACTGATATTGGCCCGCGCCTCGAGGATCGTGTCAGCTTCATTGCCTCGATGGCTGCTGGTCAGCGACATTGCCATTTCGAGCGCTCGATGGCAGCTCTGTGCGGCGCTTTGTGCGTCCCCTATGTGCGGGCCGGTGAGGTTACCCTGGATTGCGCAAATTTTAAGATAGCCTTCCACTACCTCCCTCAGTAGCGAGGGATCGCCCTGCGTCTCCGCCGACAGTTTGTTCAGATAATTTAATGCCTTGGTCACAAGCATCTGACGAGCCGGAGTCTCTCCGGCGCGAATTGCATCGTCAAAATCAAACAGAACGAAACGCGCTAACTCCCGCACATCCTGGAATCGGCGCTCCGCGATCCCCTGTTCCTTCTTGGCCACTTCCGCATAGTAGATGCTTGTGATCGTCGCGACGATCAAGGCCAGCGTAAACGCAGTAGTTGCCGCGACCGCCGCCCGGTGCCGCGCCACGAACTTGCTAAACCGGTAGGCCAGGGTGTCCTGTTGCGCCGAAACCGGCAATCCGTTGAGATGGCGTTGGATGTCCTCGGCAAGCCGCTCGGCCGACGCATACCGGCGCGACGGGCTTTTTTCCAGCGCTTGGAGAATAATCGCGTCCAGATCCCCCAGCAACCGCCTGCGCAGCTTCTCTGGCATGCCCTCTCGCGTGAGCGCGAGTGCCCCGGAATCCGGTTCGCCGTCCCCGCGAACCACGGCATCGCTCGGGCGTTGAGAATCCGTGTCCGTGATGGCAAGGAAGAGCGCCGCGGCATTGCCCTTGTCCACACGATAAGGCGACCGTCCGGTCAGTAGCTTATAAAGAAGAACGCCCAAGGAATAGACGTCGCTGGCGGTTGTGATCGGATCGCCGCGCACCTGTTCCGGACTCGCATAATCGGGTGTCATGGGTGCCGCATCGATCGTGAGCCCGGTTTGCAGGTTCGCTGTAGCCGGACCCAGGAGCTTGGCGATCCCAAAGTCGAGCAGCTTCACGGTTCCTTCGGAAGTGACCAGGATGTTCGCCGGCTTGATGTCCCGGTGGACAATCAGATTGCGGTGGGCATACTGCACTGCCTCGCATACTGTGATGAACAGCCGCAGCCGCTCGGATGTGTTGAGCTTGTTCTGGTCGCAATACTCGTCGATGGGCGTTCCCTCGACGAACTCCATCACCAGATAGGGAAGACCGTCTTCCGTCGTACCCCCGTCGAGCAGTCCCGCGATGTTCTGGTGATCAAGACTTGCCAGCAACTGCCGCTCCATGAGGAACCGTTGCAGGATCCCTTCCGTATCCATGCCGGGGCGCACAACTTTGATGGCAACCTTTTTCTCGAACTCATGATCGTCACGGGCGGCGACATACACGGCTCCCATGCCACCGCTCGCAATCTTTTTCAGGAGGCGGTATGGTCCCACGCGCTGTCCCTCAAGCATCCCGGCGCCGCCGGAACGCGTTTTCGGAGTTGGCGGGATCAGCGTCTCGAGTCCAGCTACCGCGGGCATGGTGAGCATGCTCTCGGATTCTTCAAAAGAGGTGAGCAATTGCTCCACTTCCCGCTTGAGCTCTTCGTCTCCCTGCGTGTGCTCGGCGAGATAGGCGCCGCGCCGCTCGGCCGGCATATCGAGAACCGTGTCGAACAACTGCCGTACTTCTCTCCAGCGATTCGAGGTCACGCCTGGCCTCCTTGCGCAATCTCTCGCTGCAACCATGCCCGCGCGCTGTTGGAATGGCGCTTCACGGTTGCCTCCGAGAGATCCAGTGCGTGCGCGGTCTCCTCAACCGACATCCCGCCGAAAAAGCGCATCTCGACGATCCTGGCCTGCTGCTGGTCCATTTGTTCGAGTTTTTGCAGCGCCTGGTCGATAGCCAGAACCTCCATTACCCGCTCCTGTACCACAATGTTCACATCCTCGATCGAGACCTTCTGCTGATTCTGTCCGCCGCGCTTCTCCCGGTAGCGCGCTTTGGCATGATCGATTAGAATGCGGCGCATCATCGTGGCCGCGACGCTCATGAAATGAACGCGGTTCTGCCAGTGGCAGGAGTTCTGATCCACCATTCGAAGGAAAGCTTCATGAACCAGCGCCGTCGGCTGCAGAGTATGACCAGTGCGTTCCTTGTGCAGGTGACGGTCGGCGATCCGGCGCAATTCATCGTAGACCAGGGGCATCAGCGCGTCGAGCGCTTCCCGCTTGCCGCTGTTAAGTTGCCCGAGCAATCGGGTGACTTCTGAAGACTCCATTCAGTTTCCGTGACTATGAGTCAAAGATGGTTTCCTGTTGACTCGCGACAGTAGCGCGACGACACCCAAGGGCGATGACGGCGCGGGCAAGAACTCACTACAGCTTACCAGGATGCATACTTCTGCCCAATGATTCGGTGGCTCCAGCCGATGGATTCAACGAGGTATTGTCGAAGAGATACGGGCGGACCCCGCATTTCTCAAACCGAGCGCCGAGACGAGTCTCGGCGCGGCAGACACGAGTGTCCGCGCCACGTCTGCGAGTGAGCGTTGTACCCTAATCTACGTGATGCGTTTCATCCTGAATCTTGCCCTGGCCTTCGCCTGCTCGGCACAGCGCCCCGATCCTGGGCCTTCCCCTCGGCCTGATCCCGCCCGCGAAGCAGCTCTCGCGGAGATCCTTCCGGTCACTACCGGCGAACGCGAAGACGATCATCCCGCGGTCGCTTCACACCAGGGCGCCGTCTGGATCGCCTGGGTTTCCTACTCGGAAACCGAAGGCGCTTCCCACATCTTTGTGCGTTCCTTCCAGGACGGCAAGTGGACGGACGCCACACGCGTCACCGAAACTCCCGGTGATTATCACAAGCCCTCCGTCGCAGTCGACTCCGCGAGCGCGGTGTGGGTCGTTTGGCCCGCCCAGGTTCGCGGCAACTGGGATCTGTTCGGACGGCGCCGCGCGGCTTCCGGCGCATGGTCGCCTGTCGAACGTTACACCACTGATCCCGCCCCCGACCTCTCCCCACAACTAGCGTCCACGGGCGTCCGCGTCATGCTCGTCTGGCAAAGCCTGCGCCGAGACAATCTCGATCTCTACTGGAAACTCAACGACCGCGGAAACTGGAGTCGTGAAACTCTCCTCAGCGATAGCTTCGCCAACGATTGGGAGCCCGCGCTGGCCGCTACTCCCGACGGTGCTTTCCATATCGCCTGGGATAGTTTCCGCGGCGACTATGACGTCTTCCTGCGCTCGTGGCGCAACGGCGCCTGGGGTCCGGAAATCCCCATCGCTGCTTCGTCCAAACTGGAGAACCGGGCATCGCTCACCGCCGACTCACAGAATCGTGTGTGGATCGCCTGGGAAGTGGGTCCGGAGAACTGGGCCTCCGATTCGGCCAACGGCGGCCTACGCGCACGCCGGGACATTGCCCTGGCTTGTCTCGCCAATGGAAAGCTGTTTCGTGTGACGCCTCCGGACACACCGGAAAGGGGCGCGCAAGCGCCGGTACTGTTCGCAGTGAGCGACGGTACGCTCCGCCTCTTTTGGCGGGCTCCGATCAACATAAACTGGCTCACCGTTTTCGCTGCCTCCTGGCAGGGCTCTTCCTGGACCCAACCGGAGCCTCTTCTTTACAGCGAAGGCCGCGTCGATCAGCGAGTCGTGGCGGCCGATGCCGGCGCGAACAGAATCCTCACGGTATATCCCGCGGGCTCATCCCACAACATTGTGTACGCAAAAATCTATAAGCCCGCGTCGGCCTCCTCACTCCCGCTGGCGACCCTTGAATCGGCCGCGGCAAAGTCCTCCCCGCCACGTGCACCGCGTCACACTTTCCAGAACCACACTCTCGTCTGGGGTGATCTGCACCGCCATACCGATATCTCGGAAGACGGCGGCATCATCGACGGTTCTCTCATCGACGCCATGCGCTATTCCTTCGACGCCGCTCCTCTCGATTTCCTCGGCGTCACCGATCACACACGATACCTGCCCCGCCGCTACAATCTCTACCGGATCCAGCAAATCTCCGATCTCTACTACAAGCCCGCAGCGTTTGTTCCTTTGCATGCCTACGAGCGCAGCCAGTACACCCCATGGGGACATCGCAACGTGGTCTACATGGACCGCGGTCTCAACCCTGTCCCGGCTTCCTACGATCTTGGCGATCCGGGCGTCAGCCCCTGGGGGCTGTTCAATGCTCTGCGCGGCCGGCGCGCCATGTCGATTCCTCATACATCTGCGTGGGGCAACAAGCAGGTGAGTTGGGACTACTTCGATCCTCAGGTCGAACGGTTGGTGGAGATGTACCAGGGCCTTCGCAGCACCTATGAGTACGACGGTGCTCCGGACCCGGCCGGCCGCGCCATCTACGAAAAAGATTCCAAGAATTTCGTCTGGGACGCCCTCGCTCGCGGCCGCAAACTTGGCTTCATCGCTTCTTCTGACCATCGCTCCACCCACATGTCCTTCGCCGCTGTCTACACCAAGACAATCGACCGTGATGGCATCTTCGAGGGACTCAATGCCCGCCGCACTTACGCCGCCACTGACAAGATCCTCCTCGAATTCTCCATCGGCAATGCGCTCATGGGCGAGGAAGTGGCCATCACGGGAGTTCCTGAAATCAAAGTCGCGGTAACCGGTGTCAACGACATCGCCCGCGTTGACATCATCAAGAACGGCTCTTTCGCCTATACCTCCGAACCCAAGACCCGCCAGGCCCGCTTCGTCTTCCGGGATCAACAGTTCGACGGCAAGGAATCGTATTACTACGTTCGTGTCATCCAATCGGACAAGCAGATGGCGTGGTCCAGCCCCATCTGGATCCGGCGATAGGAAGTCATGTCGCCGGTGCGATCTATTCCTTGCGCAAGCACTCCAGCGGCTCATCCGTGATGGCTCGCCGCGCCGGGACGAGGCAAGCGAACAAAGCCACTCCGGCCAACGGCAGTACTGAAGCCAGGAACGTTGCCCGATCGTCCGCTTCGATGCCATACAGCAGACTGTCCAGCCACCGGACCGTTAGGATCGCTGCTGCCAATCCATTCGCGATTCCCGCCATTGTCCAGGCGATCATCCGATGCAATAAAGTATAGCGCTCCTCGCGCCATAACCATGTACAATAATCCATCCACGGCTCGCTCCATGAAATGGACTATCCTCTTCCTCTGCGCCACCGCGCTCGCGCAGGAATTCGACCTAATCCTCGCCAACGGCCGCCTCGTCGATGGCAGCGGCAACGCCTGGTATCGCGCCGACATCGGAATCCGCCAGGACCGCATTCAAGCCATCGGCTCCTTACAAACCAGAACCGCCCGCCGCAAGCTCGACGTCGCCGGAATGATCGTCGCCCCGGGTTTCATCGACATGATGGGAGCCTCCAGTGAGCCCCTCCTCGATGACCCGTCCGCCGCTGAGAGTAAGCTTCGCCAGGGCATCACGACCCTGCTCGCCGGTGAAGGCTCGAGCATCGCTCCCAGCGAAAAGTGGCCGACGTTCTCGGCCTATTTCCAGGCACTCGAGAACAAGGGGATCGCGCTGAACGTCGTACATAACGTCGGAGCTGCCCAAGTGCGCAGAATGGTAATCGGTGTCGAAAACCGCGCCCCCAGTTCAGCCGAGCTCGACCGGATGCGGGCCCTCGTCGACCAGGCAATGAAGGACGGAGCCGTCGGACTCTCCACAGCGCTGATCTATCCCCCCGGTACCTACGCCGCCACTTCCGAAATCGTTGAGCTCGCCAAGGTCGCTGCCAAGCATGGCGGCATCTACCTCACGCACATGCGCAATGAGAGCCATGCCGTGCTCGACGCGATCCGTGAGTCCATCGGCATTGGCGAAGCCGCTCGTCTTCCCGTCCACATCTTTCACCTCAAAGCAGCCGGCGAGGAAAACTGGCCACGCATGCGCGAGGCGATCGATGCCATCCAAGCCGCGCGCAGCCGCGGCCTCGACGTCACCGCCGACATCTACCCCTACATTCGCAATGGCATCGGGCTCGGCTCCTTCCTGCACCCCAGGCACTACGGCAGGGGTGCCGCGGCCTTCCTGCCCACTCTGCGCGATCCCCAGGTCCGAGGCGCCTTGCGCCAGGAAGTCGAGTCCACATCCGACTGGGAAAACTGGTACCGCCACGTCGGAAGGAACTGGGACAACGTGCTCGTCGCGCAGGTCGGAGCCACTGTTGAAAAGCGCTTCGAGGGCAAGTCCGTGGCCGCTATCGCGCGCCTCCGTGGTGTCGATGAATGGACCACCTTCTTTGATCTCGCCGCGACGGGAGAAATCAGCGTGAATCCCAAAAGCATGAACGAAGAGCAGAAACACCTCGCCCTCCGCACCGAGTGGGTAAGCGTCTGTACCGACGCGCCGCCGGTAGCGATCGCCAAAGCCAGCGGAGCGCATCCCAGAGCGTTCGGATCCTTCCCGCGAGTCCTCGCCAAATACGTTCGCGAAGAAAAGACCATCAGTCTCGAGAACGCCATTCGCAAGATGTCCTCGCTCGCCGCCAACCGCCTTGGATTGTTTGATCGCGGCCGCATTGCCATCGGTCTCGCCGCTGATCTTGTGATTTTCGATCCGGAGAAGATCCAGGACAGAGCGTCGTTCGAACAGCCGCTCCAGTTCCCCGAAGGCATGCCGTACGTCATCGTCAACGGAGCGCTGGCGATCGAAAACGGCCGCTTCGTTCAGGCTCGCAGCGGGAGGATCTTGAAGTGGCGCACGCTTCAGGATGCCGCTGTGGGCTTCAGCCCACGGCGAGTTGAAACTCGCGGCACGCTAAAGCTTGCGCCACTCCAAACTGCGCGAAGATGGAATCATGGCTCAGCCTCTGCCCCGTCTGCGGATGAATCTGGACTTCATGCCGAGTCCCGTCGCTGAACGGCCGGGGCTGCTGATCCGTGACCCGTATCATTACTCGGACGCCACCCTCATCGTCCCACCCGTTCTAATCGCGGCCCTTGAGCTATTCGACGGCTCCAACACCGAGCTCGACCTCCGGGAAACTCTCGTCAGACTCACCGGCGAGCTCGAAGTGGGTCCCGTGGTCGAGCATCTTCGCGATACGTTGAACACCGCCGGATTCCTCGAGAATGAAACCTACGAGCGTATGCGAGTCGATCGTCACCAGGAATTCGCGGAATCGCCGCTGCGCCCAGCCGCCCACGCAGGCCAAGCCTATCCGGACGAGCCCGAAGAATTTCGCACGACATTCAACCGCTATTTCAACGGATCGAATCCACACTCCGTCCCCAACCTCTGCGCAATCGCCGCGCCGCATGTCTCCCCCGAGGGCGGATGGGAAAGTTACCGGGATGCCTACGGGGCTCTTTCGTCCGATCACCGCGATCGCGTCTTCGTCATCCTCGGCACCTCACACTACGGCGAGCCGGACCACTTCGGACTTACGCGCAAGAATTTCGTCACTCCACTGGGAGAAACGCGAACAGAACAGGCGTGGGTCGAAGAGCTCGCCGAGAGTTCGCCGGAAGCCGTAAAGATGGAAGACTACTGCCACGCCACCGAGCATTCCATCGAGTTTCAAATCGCGTTCCTCCAGCATCTGTACGGGCCGCAAGTACGTACCCTTCCGATTCTCGTAGGTTCTTTCGCGCGCAGCGTCCTTCAACGAGGCCGCCCGGAAGAAGACCCATCCATCGCTCGGTTCCTCGACGCCCTCGGTGAGCTCCACGCGCGGCGGAGCAGCGAATTGATTTGGGTGCTCGGCGTCGACATGTCCCACATCGGCCGCCGCTACACCGACTCTTTCTCAGCTCTGGCGTACCAAGACGAAATGATCGAGGTCTCCGCTCGCGACAACCAACGAATCGCTCGCATCAGCGAGGGCGACTCGGCCGGGTTCTGGGAGCTGGTGTCAGGAAACCACGGCGATCTGCGCCACGACGATCTAAGATGGTGCGGCTCGGCGCCCCTCTATACCTTCCTCAAAGCCGTACCCAACGCTCGCTCCCGGTTACTGCGGTACCAGCACTGGCAGATCGATCCGCACAGCGTAGTGAGCTTCGCGGCGATGGCGTTTGCGACATGACCTCCCTCGCCACCCGTCAGGTCAACCCCGAGTATCTGGACGGCGCGCCGGACGAGGCCGCTTTCGGAGGATTGCGCGACCTTCGCCGCCTCAACCACTTCTTCGGGGGGCGCAGGATTTTGCGCAGCTTGCTGCGGCGGTTGCGGCCCGGTGCTCGCTTCTCTTGGCTCGACGTGGGAGCGGCGAGCGGCGATCTCGCGGACATTGTCCGCGCCGATTTTCCCGGAGCGCATGTCGTCTGTCTGGACGCGAGCGTCCGCAACATGTCTCAAGCTTCCGGCTCTCGGGTGGCCGCCCAGGCCCTGCAGCTTCCCTTCGGCGTCCGGAGTTTTGACTATGTCTTCTGCTCGCTGTTCCTCCATCACTTCGACGACATGGAAATCGTGAAGCTCCTGGCTTCTATGAATGAGATCGCGCGGCGCGGAGTCGTGGTAATGGACCTGATGAGAGCACAGTTCTCCTATCACTTTCTGCCCGTGACCCGGCCTGTATTTGGGTGGCATCCTCTCACCATTCAGGACGGACAGGCCTCCGTTGCGGCGGGCTTTCGCCTTCGGGAACTCGAGCAACTTGCTGCACTGGCGGGGCTCGAACAGGTGCGCATGCGCCGCCACTGGCCCTGGATGCGTCTGTCGCTCATCGCTAACCGCCTACAATAAATAAAAGTGCCTCGAAAACCCGTATACTTGCTCCTTGCGCTCGTGGCTGTCGCGGCAGCTCTGTACTCCTACACTCCCACCCGGATCTCTCTGCTGGTCCTCCTTGGCCTGGGCGCCGGATGTCCCCTTCGCAACGCGCTTCAGGCGCCCGACGACCTCAAGAAGCAGATCGAGTTCAAGGACAAGATCCTCGCCGCCAGCAAGAAGATCGAAACCGACCCCGCGGGATTCGAGCTGTGGGAAACGCCTAAAGGCGCATTCTGGATACCCAAAGGCAGCCACTATGTCCTGCCCTTCAACCTCGCCGAGCAGGAACGAGGTATCTACTGGGGCGCCAACACCGCGGTCAAAACCGGCGATGTCGTACTTGATTGTGGCGCAAACATCGGGGTGTTTGTGCGCGCTTCTCTCGATCATGGCGCATCCAAGGTGGTCGCCATCGAGCCAGCTCCCGAAAACCTCGAATGCCTTCGCCGCAACTTCAGGACCGAGATCGAACAAGGCACAGTCATCGTCTATCCGAAAGGCGTCTGGGACAAAGACGACCTCCTGACTCTTCACGTCGACCCGCACAACTCCGCCGCCGACTCCTTCCTGATTCATCGCGCCGGCGCACACAGCGACCAGAAGCTTCCCCTCACCACCATCGACAAACTCGTAACTGAACTCAAGCTCCAACGCGTCGACTTCATCAAGATGGATATCGAGGGCGCCGAAGTCAAGGCTTTGAACGGCGGGCGCGAAACCATTCGCAAGTTTCATCCGCGCATGGCGCTCTCCGCCTATCACGCCGTGGACCATCCGGTCGAGGTGCCCAAAGCGGTGCGGGCGGCTTGGAACGGTTATTCGACGGAGTGTGGATCGTGTGCTGAAATCCGATTTGGTCTCCGGCCCGATATCCTGTTTTTCTACTGATGCGCCTCGCGGTGGCTCTCATTCTGTTGACCGGATGTACACTGTTGACCGGCTGCGCCAGGCGCGTGCGCATCGAGGGTATGGTGTTACGCGTGGACAAATCGCAAGTCATCATCGCCCACAAATCCGTCCCCGGTGTCATGCCCGCCATGACCATGCCTATTCCCGTGACCAGCCCCGTGCTCCTAAACCAAATTCAGCCGGGCGCGCGCGTCGAGATGGACCTCGCGGGGGGCAAGGCCAGCCGCATCCGGAAACTGGTGTCCCGTTCGGAAGGCGTCGATGGAGTCACTCTTGTTGTCCCTACCGAGGCAGTCGCGGTCGGTCAACCCGTGCCGGCAATCACGTTGCTCGATCAGACTGGACGCAGCCTCCGGCTCTCGGAGGATCGCGGCAAATGGATCGCTCTGAACTTCATTTACACCCGCTGCCCCTTACCGGAAGTCTGCCCTCGGCTGACAGCCGGATTCGTGTCCGTGCAGCGGCGGTTCGCCAAGGAAATGGGCAATCGATTGATGCTGTGGTCCGTCACGCTCGATCCCCAGTTCGATACGCCCGCTGTACTGGCTGCCTACGCGAAACGCTCAGGGGCAAAGGACGGATGGCGTTTTCTCAGCGGCGACATAGCGCCTGTTGCCCGCGCGATGGGATTGCTACACTGGCCTGAAGAAGGTGTCATCGTGCATACTTCGGTCACGGGGTTGATTGACCCTGAGGGGCGTCTGGCCGCACTGGTCGAAGGATCGTCATTCCCGCTTGAGCAATTGGTCGAATTGATCCGATATCACCTCGACAAGGAGGATCGCCCGTGAAGAGACTCTTGTTGGCAATTCTTGGCTGCGCGTGCCTCGCATGGGGTCAGGCGGCCAGGAAAACTGATGCCTGCGCACCGCCGCCGGGGAGTGTCCCTCCGCCATTGCCCGCGAAGTTACTCGAGGGTCAGGGCCGCATCGATTTCAAAATCAGCACCAGGAATCCGCAGGCGCAGGCATTCTTCAATCAAGGCGTGGCGCAGATGCACTCCTTTTGGGCGCGGGAGGCGGAGCGTAGCTTTCTGCAAGCCGCCACCCTCGATCCCGAGTCGCCCATGCCGCATTGGGGAATCGCCATGGTCGCGGCCGGCGATTATCGGCCGGGCTTCCAGTTGGATCTCGTGAACGGCCTCAATCCGCGTCCCTCCAAGAGGAAGAATGATCAGCTACGGGGCGGAGCGTTGCGGTCGGTACAGGCGGCGAAGAAGGCCACTGAACTCGCGGCTACTGATGGTCGGGCGACGGATCTCGAAAAGATGTACATTGCGGCTGCTGCCGCGCGCCGCGACCTTTCGCAGAAGGATCCGAACGTGGGCTATTTGAAAGCGCTGCGAGATCTGATTGCGAAATATCCCAGGGAAGTCGAGGCGCGTTCGTATCTGGCGATCCATATCATGAGCGGTTTCGAGTTGCCGGCCAAGAAACCTCGTGCCGGCAGTATGGAAGCTGTCGAGATCCTGAAGACTTTGGTCAATGAGTCGCCGGATCATCCTGGAGCCCATCACTATGTGATTCACGGATGGGAAGGCTCGACGTTCGCCAAGGAAGCCTGGCCGAGCTGCAAGCGGTACAGTGATCTAGTCACCAATATTCCGCACGGTCTGCACATGCCCGGCCACATCTATGCGCAGACGGGTCGCTGGGATGACGCCGTGAAGTCTTTCTCTGATGCTGCGGCCAACGACGTTTATTGGATGAAGCAGGATTCGCTTGGTGGAAACGGCCATCATGGCCACAACGTGCATTTCCTGGCGTCGTCATACAGCTTCCGCGGCGACTTCGACAAGGCGGTCGAGACTGCTCGCGGTCTGCTCGAATATAAGGAGACGCCCCGCGAGCAGGGGCAAGTGGACAATTACCGAACGGCATACCGGCAGGGCTGGTTTGCTCTGATGCGGACCCTCGTCCAACACGAAAAGTGGGACTTGATCCTGGATGAGAAGTCGCTTCCAGCGCACGACAAGCCTCGCGAGCGAGCGTGGCGGCACTGGGCTAGATCGCTGGCGTTTTTGAACAAGGCGAATCGGGGAGCGGCCGAGGCGGAAGCAAAGCTGATGGATCGGGCCATGGCGGA
>Ga0187893_10001417_pt1 | contig 57701 bp, 62 predicted proteins | sample MA1701074metaG_FD_139574 | JGI IMG/M metagenome (GOLD analysis project Ga0187893, IMG submission 139574) | White microbial mat communities from a basaltic lava cave in the Kipuka Kanohina Cave System on the Island of Hawaii, USA - MA170107-4 metaG ...
CCCGTCGAGGATCGCCCGCTGGCCCGCCGGGCTCGCGAAGCGGCTGAGCACCCTCACGTTGACCGGGAATCCGGCGAAGCGCTCTGCGAACGTCTCCCCGTGCTGTTGCGCGAGCAGCGTGGTGGGCACGAGAACCGCGACCTGCTTGCCGTCGAACACCGCCTTCGCCGCGGCCCGGACCGCGATCTCGGTCTTGCCGAACCCGACGTCGCCGCAGATCAGCCGATCCATCGGCAGCGGCGCCTCCATGTCCTGCTTGACCTCGTCGATCGCGGCGACCTGGTCAGAGGTCTCGGTATGCGGGAACGCGTCCTCCAGCTCACCCTGCCACGCCGTGTCCGGGCTGAACGCGTGACCCACGGCGTGCATCCGAGCCGAGTAGAGGCAGATCAGCTCAGCCGCCATCTCGCGGACCGCCTTACGCACCCGGCCCTTGGCCCGCTCCCAGTCACTCCCACCGAGCCGCATCACCCGCGGCTGCTCGCCGCCCACATACTTCGCGATCGCGTCGACCTGGTCGCTGGGGACGAAGAGCCGGTCCTCGCCGGCGTACTCCAGCACGACGTAGTCCCTGGTCATCGTGCCCGTCGCCTGGCCGGTGACCGCGCTGGCGGGACCGCGCAGCTCACGCGTCACGATGCCCACATACCTGCCGACCCCATGGACACGGTGGACGACAGGGTCGCCAGGGGACAAGTCAAGGACGGTCTCGCCCGCCGCTCTCCTGCTCGGCAGCCGGCGAGCAGCCCGGTTACGCCGGGGCCCGAACAGGTCCCACTCGCCGAGCACCGCGAGGCGCAAGCGCGGCGCGTGAAAGCCCTCCCGCAGGCTGGACTCCACGATGACGATCGCGTCGCGCAGCGTCGCCTCGGTTCTCACCGGAGCGGCGACATCCTCCTGCCGCAGCACCTCCGCGAGCCGCAGGGCGGGCCCATGGCCCGCCGTGGTCAAGGTGACGGTGTGGCCCTCGCCCGCCAAGCGCCGGACGTGCATGCTCGCCGCCGCGACATCACCACGGAACGTGTCCCAGCCTAGGCCGGGAACGCTAGCCGCGCCCGGATCGCTCGCGAAGGCGTCGAGCCGCCAGACGCCACCCCGTGCCCGCTGCTCGACCGCGCCCCAGTCGGCGAAGCCGGCCTCTTGGCCAAGATCACTGCCCCACCCCGCGACGAGGAGCTCCTCCGCCTGCTTCTTGAGGTCGGCCGCCCGATCCGCGACGAGCACTGGGTCGACGACCGCCATGCCCGCGTCCGGCGGGAAGAAGTCCGGGAGGAACGCCGGCGTCGGGTGCAGGGTGGTGACCAGGGCCTCGGCGCCCTCGAACGCGACGCCGTCCGCCAGCAGCCGCAGCTGGTCGGCCAGGGCCGGAACGTGCCTCGCGAGCATGCGGGCGGTACCGGCGGTCTCGGCGTCGAGGACGAGCTCCCTGGCCGCGTCGACCACGACCGACTCGACCGACTCGAGGCTGCGCTGGTCGGCGGCCGCGAACGTGCGCAGCGAGTCGACGTCGTCGCCCCAGAACTCGACCCGCACGGGATGGTCGGCCGCCGACGGGAACACGTCGACCAGCCCCCCACGCACGGCGAACTCACCGCGGCGCTCGACGAGCGTGCCGCGCGTGTACCCCAGCGCGGCGAGCTCGGTGATAAGGCCGTCGAGCCCGCCCGTATATCCGGCGCCAAGGCGGACCGGCTCGCGCTCGGCCAAGCGGGGGTCCATCGGTTGCAGCAGCGCGCGCACCGGCGCGACCACCGCATTCAGCTCGCCCGCCCGCAGCCGGTCCAACGCCCGCAGCCGCTCGCCGACCGTCGCCGCCTGCGGCGACAACCGCTCGTGCGGCAGCGTCTCCCACGGCGGGAACACCACGGTCCGGCCGAGGAACGCGTCGAGGTCCGCGGCGAGTGCCTCGGCCGCCCGCTCCGTCGGCGTCACCACGAGCAGCGGCGACCGCACTTGCGCGATCAGCGCCAGCGTGTACGGCCGCATCGGCGGCGCCACGCGGACGGCGCCTGGGGAGGAGAGGTCCTCACGCAGTGCGTCCCCGCGTTGGAGCAGCGCGGCAAGCGGGCCACAGGGAACGGCAGACATGCGAGCCATCCTGTCGACAAAACCGGGGTGTGTCGACTCGGTCGTCAAATAGGCGACTGGATCGACACAGCTACCGCTTGAAGTGCCGTTCGGACCTGAGCGGTCACGAACTTGGGTCGCTCCACCACGTCCCACCAGGTGAACCGTAGCAACGTAAAACCCGCGAGCTGAGCCATGTTCGCCTGCTCGAGGTCGCGCCCGTGTTGGTCGGGCAAGCGGTGGAACTGGAGCCCGTCGAACTGCAGGATCACGCGCGCCCAGCCGTAGAACGCGTCGACGATCCCGAGGAACCTCCCGTCGTCGGCGAAGACCTTCACGTTCCATTGTGGCGCCGGCAACCCCGCACCGCGCAGCACCCGGTTACCTTGGCGCTCCAGCCATGACCAGAACTCTCCCTCCGCCTCCGGGCCCGTCAGCGTCATGATCAGCCCGACGCCTCGGCGCCCGGAACGAAGCGCGCATGCCCGTCGGTACAGCCACTGCCTCGACGTCGTCCGACGCAAGGTCGCCTCGCCCACGAGCGAGGTCAGCTCCGAACGCCCGAGGGTGCCCGCGAGGTCGATCACCGTCCGGGCACCGGTCGTGACGGGAACGCCGTCCACGATCGTGCGATCATGCGGCTCGAGCCTCCTTGCCCGGTGCACGGTCACGCCGTCGATGAGCGGCAGCGCCGAGCCCATCGCGCAGATCTCTGGCTGCACCGGTGCGGGGAGGCCCTTCAGCCCATGAAGCCGCACCGCGCTGAAATGCGAGGCAACGCTCTCGGGGCCAGTCGCGAGGACGGCCGCGAGCAGATCACCCCGCCACGACCGCTCTATGCCACGAATCCGGTACACGCCTTGATGAACCCGGACCACCTCGCCCGTCCTTTCCAAGTCGTAGAGGCCGTCGCGCGTCCATCCTGCGTCTCGCGCTTGGGCAACGGTGAGGAGGCCGTGCTGGGCCTGCCCGAGAAGGTGAAGATCTGCTTTCCGTCGCGCGCACATGGAGACGTTGTGCCACAGAAAACCGCAAAAGGAAACGAAGACCTGTGGACAACGAAGGTGTGTCGACTCGGTCGTCAAATAGGCGACTCAGTCGACACAGCCCGGTTGCGCCTCCCACCGGCGGCGGCGGGCCTGCGCCTCTTCGATCGAGGTGTTGCGGTAAACGCCGCGGGGCGCGGCCCAGGGGTGCAGCCACTGGCACAGCGCGGAGAGGTCCAGGGCTGCCCGAAAGCTGTCGCCGCCGGGGGGTCCCGCTTCCGCAGGCGGCACGTCCTCGATCGCGCGGAACTTCCGGACCGGCATCAGCGCTCGGCCTCCAGGCCGAAACGTCGGCGGAGGCGCTCGGCGTCGATGCGGTCCTGTGGTCGCACGGTGTCGCGTTTCATCTCATACAGCGTACGTGGCGTGGCGACCCGGACTCGGACGCCGTCGAGGAACACGTCCTCCGCGTCGACGTCCTCGTAGGTGAACGCGTCACCGAGCCGAGCCACGAAGTCGATGGTGAACTCGCCATGCGGCGGCCCGTACTGGATGACCGGATACGCACCAGCCAGGTCGCCGCTGTCGATCTCGTCGATGCTGTCATCCTCGAACACCGAACGCAGGGCACGCTTCAACCGCTCCACGTTGTCCGGATTCGCCGCGACGAAGAAGTCGATGTCACGCGTAGCCCGCACGAGCCCGTGCGCGGCCATCGCCATCGAGCCGATCAACACGCAGCGGACCTGCTCCCGCTCGAACGCCGCGAAGAGTGCGCGGGCCTGGTCAAGGCGCATCGCGGTCTCGCGCGTAGCGAGGGTCGAAGCCCGCGAGGGCGAGCTCGAGGGGGACGGCGCCCATCAGTGGTAGCGGTTCTGGGCGGCCTCGAGGCCGTCTGACACGATGAGGAGGATCGCGTCGGCGGTCTCTTCGGCGAGGACGTCGATCTTCTCGCGCTCGGATGCCGAGAAGCGGCGGAGCACGAAGTCGGCGGGGTCTTGGCGACCTGGGGGACGGCCGACGCCGATGCGAGCACGGTAAAAGTCAGGGGTCCCAAGGGCGCGTTGGATGTCCTTGAGGCCGTTGTGCCCTGCCGTGCCGCCACCGAACTTCAGTCGCAGCACCCCGAACGGCAGGTCGATCTCGTCATGGACGACGAGGACCCGGTCCGGTGGAACCTTGTAGAACGAGGCCAGCCGCTGCACCGGACCGCCCGAGGTGTTCACATAGCTGGCGGGGATCGCAAGCGACAGCGGGATGCCGCCCGGGCGATCGAACGTATCGGCGACGCTGGCGGAGGCCTTGTGCGTCTTGAAGGAGGCACCAAGCCGCCCGGCGAGTAACCGGACGACATCCACGCCGATGTTGTGGCGCGTGCCGCCGTACTCGGCCTCAGGATTTCCGAGGCCGACGATCAGCCAGCGGCCCGCGCCGGTCACCTCCGTCACGCGGCGCGGCGCGAGGCGTGAGAGCAGCCGCATCTAGTGCTCCCTGAGGGAAATACGGTCCGCATCGAGAGCGTCACCGCGCCGCGCTCGCAAGGCGCGTCGAGTGCGCATAGCCGCCAGGCTATGTAAGCGAGGCGCAACGCCGCGAGCGGGGATGCAGGGGCGATCGAATGCGACCGTAATTCCGGAAGGGTGCACTTAGGCCTCGCCCGCCTCCTCGGCGGTCGCTCCCTCAGCCTCGGCGGCTTCGAGCGCCTCGTCCTCCCCGGTCTCAACCGTCGTCGGGGAGACCACGCTCACCACGGCGCGCTCGGGGTCGTCCAGCAGCTCGACGCCAGCGGGCAGCTCCAGCTCCTCCAGGCGCCGGACGTCACCGATCTGCAGGTCGGAGACTAGGGCCTGTATCTGCTCGGGCACCTCCATCGGGAGGACCCTGACGCGCACGCTGTACAGCTCTTGGCTGACCACACCGCCCTCCTCGGCCCCGGGCGCCTCGCCCTGCAGCACGATCGGGACGTCGACCTCGACCTTGACATCGCGCTGCACCGCGACGAAGTCGACGTGAAGGATCTCGCGGCGCACGGGATGACGTTGGATCTCCCGGGCCAGGACGAGCTGCGATCCCCCGTCGATGCCCAGCGAGATCACGGCGTTGGTGCCCGCGCCGGTGTGAAGCACGTGGTACAGCTCCAGCGCGTCGACCGAAAGGGCGGTGGGCGAGACTCCCACTCCGTAGGCGATCGCGGGCACGCGGCCCGCACGCCGCAACCTGCGCGCCTCACCCTTGCCGCCTCCGGCACGGGGCTGCGCCGCCAGCGCGATCTGCTTGGCCATGCCAATTACTCCTACGTCTGCGAATGGGGAACGTGCGCAGGCGCTGACGCGCCATACGCGTGGAGTGCGAGTGTAACGCGGCCTGCCCAGCTTGACGAGCCAGGCACCTTAGGATCTGGACGGTCAGGGGATAGCCCGGTCCTTGCCGCGGTCAGGTACATGGCGCGCCGACACCCAGGGTGCGTAGCGCTGGCTTGCCAACGGCGCTTACGGACCTGGGAAGTCTGAGCAAGCTGCCACCGTAGCAACGACGTCTGTGCGGACCCGGGCGAATACGGGCCGCCGGGATCCCGCACACAACCAACCAACGTCTCGCAAGGCGCGTGTGCGCGATCACGGGCGCATGCGCCCGAGCAGGCACATCACACCAGCCACTCGCGCGAAGGAGCGCACGTGTGGCATCAGTGGCTCCCCCAACTTCGACTTGGGGGCGTATACGCCCCCAAGTCGAAGTTGGGGGCGTTATTTCCGCGCAAGGCCTTACGCTGCATCAGTCGGCCTCACCCCAGCCGCTGGCCAAGTCGGCCATCGCGCGGGTGACCAACGCTCTGGCTTCGGCTCCGTACACTGCTGGCTGCTGGAGCTGCTCGAACATTTTCGCGTAAAGCTCGACTTCGCGAGGCTGGGTGATCTCCAGAAAGGCCGTGGGTGTCTCGACGCCGACCATCACATCGTCATAGATCCAGAAACCAACGGACGCGAATGCCTTGTGGGGCGCCATCGCCGGAATGATGCCAAGGCTGACCCGTGGCAGTGACATGATGCCGAGTAAGCGGTCGAGCTGACCGGACATGGCGTCGAGATTCCCCACTCGTGCTCGTATCGCGTTCTCTTCGAGCACCACCACGAAGCGGCGATCGCCGGAGTAGATGATGCGCTGTCGTTCCATTCTGGCCTCGACGGCAGCGTCGAGGTCGTTTGGGGTATCCAGGAAATCAATGAAATACGACAACATCGCCGCTGAGTACTCGGCCGTCTGGAAGAGCCCGGGAATGATGTTGTGCTCATAGATTCGGAACAGCTTGGTGCGCTCGTAGAGCGGCACCGACGATAACATGAGGCGCTTCATGCCGGCGCGTGTCTGCCGCCGCCACTCCACATACATCGACTCGATGCTACGGGCGGTGACGATTACGTCAAGGGCCTGGTCTTCGGCGCCACAGGCTCGGCACCACTCTTTGATGGTCTTCTCGGACGGCGCTTGCCTGCCGTTTTCGATGCGGCTGATCTTTGTGTAATGGCATCCGATGCCGACCGCCAGCGCTCGTCCCGTGAGGTCCGCCTCCTTGCGGATCTCACGAAGACGGGCGCCAAGAGCCTCACGGGCCTGCTTGGCCGGGCTAGCTCGGCCGGTACTCACTGTGAGGGATGGCCAGCTTCCACACTTCCTCGAAAGATGCCCGGCACAACTCGATCGCGCTGCGGTTCGTCGTCGTGTGGCGGTCAACCACGAGTCCGTTGGCGGCAAAGATGAGGAAGACCGCGACCTCGTCATCGAACAACCAAAAGTCATTGCCAGGTAACGCCACCGTGGATACGCGGCTTCGCGGCACCCAGCGAATGTCCTCCCCTGCTTCAACGAACAAGGGAGTGTCCTTCAGCACCCACTTCTGGTAGCCGGAGATTGGCTCCGACACGATCCGCGCTCGCCGGAACACCTTACCGGCCCGTGTCCCGGCACTTACCAGGTCAAACCACGGTTGGAGCCAATCGGCGTCGTCCGGCTCACCAGCTTCCCACTTGTGAAGATGCGGTATCTCCTCAGCCGTGCCGTAGGAGTCTCGCATCTCCAGATGGAGCCCTTCTCGCTGGAACGAGGTGAAGAGCGCATCGAACTCTTCATACGTAATGCTGTCCATCTAGACTCCGACCAGCGTTGCGATCGCGGACCGCGAGACTTCGACACACGTCTCATGATCGGGGATGTTCATCTGCCCCAGCGCCTCGGGGTCGGTCACGCGTGATCCCTTGATGATGTAGTTGCCGGTCTCTGTGATATGCATGATGGGCGGGACAAGGTTCACCACATCGCCGCTGAGCCCATCCTTGGCGAGGTGGGCCATGAGCGCGGCCGGCACTTCCACGATCGCCTCGTCGTCGGACATCGCGATCATGACCAGGATATCCGGTCGGTGACGACCCACCCCTGTACCACGTATGAGCCGCGGTCAGTAGCGAACAAGGTCGGTGACTGGTTCGGGTGGGATTCGTTGCCTAGGAATGTCAGGTGCATCGCCGTCCTCCTGTTGAGAGTAGTGCTACTTGTTGCAGACTATAGTCTCGCCTCAAATACCGCGCTCTCAAGTGTGTCGGCACTCGGTGCATATATAGCTAAAGGGGTCATATACCCCAGCCAACTTAAAGAGGCAGCACCGGCGTACTCACTCAAGGTATGCAACTTTCTGCAACATTCTTGCTCGCGCCTTGATGAATTCCTAGCATCGCCCATCACCGAGAAGGACCGGTCACGTCGAGCAGGGGAACCGTAGCGTGAGCGCAAAGCTGCGCGTCCCGCCGGCCCGGCGACCGGTGAAGGGGTTGGTGAATGACGCTGACCGTCTGTGAGCCGGATGCTGGCGTGATGCGTGAGGGCTCCCAAAAAGGAGGGGTGGGCCGGTGAGCGGACATGGGATCGGGCATCCGCCGCGGCCCAACCCGCTGCGGGTGGTCGTCTCGCGGGAGAGCTTGCTGTTCCATCCGCCCTGTTGCGCCAGCTCGGTCGTCCTACCCCGACAGGGCTTCGACATCGACGTGACGCAACAGATGAAATGCCCCAAGTGCCGGCTGTGGTGGCGCATCGCTTTGCGCGCCACTCTCGATGGAGTGTCGGTGCGCTGGCTGCGGGGGCAGCGGCCGTGACCATCTTGCTGTCGTTGCCGACACCGCGGCGGCTGGTGTGCACCGGCTGCGGGATAGACAAGCCGGTGGAGGCGTTCTACCGCCTCTACCGCAGCTCGCGGGAGCGGGCGCAGCCGTGCAAGACCTGCGAGCCACACCCCACCGATACTCCTGAGGAGGCTGACCCGGAGACGCGAGCGGCCGCGGCTGCCGCCTTGACCCTGGCCGCCCGAACCCTGGCATTGTGCCGCCGCTACCCCGACCTCGAGGTCGCCGTCATGACGCTCATCGACGCGGTCGACTTCCTCACCGAATACTCGGGCGACGGGCAGTGACCGGTCGCCTGACAGGCGTGGCGGGAGGAAAAGCCATCGCATGGTCGGACGCCGTCAGCCCTTCCCCTGACGGCCCCGACGCCTCCCCTCCCGTCAGACCGCCGGGGACCCTTGGCCTGATGCCTTCCCCCGCTCACCGCTCGGGCTGCACCTGCATCTCCCCTCGCGGCGTTGCTGTTACAGAGCCTGACGGCTATGGGATCCTTTTCCTGGTTGGCGCGCACAAGCGACGCGAGCGCAGTCGCCCTCTCGGTGCGGACCGTACCTTAGGTTGGGAGCCCTTACTGGTTGTCGTCGTCGAACAGCTCGCTGACCGACTCTTCCTCGAAGATCGCGCGCATCGTGTTGGCGAGGATCCCGGCGATGGAGACGACCTCGAGCTTGCCGGGAAGCTCGCAGTCGTCGGGGATGGGAAGGGCGTTGGTCACCACGACCTGCTCGATGGCCGAGTCCATCAGCTTCTTGCAGGCGTCCGCGCTGAACACGGGGTGGGTGGCGCACGCGACGACGCGATGCGCGCCGTTCTCGACGAGCGCCGCAGAGGCGCCGCAGAGGGTGCCAGCCGTGTCGATCATGTCGTCGACCAGGACACACGTCTTGCCCGCGACCGGCCCGATGACCCCGAGGGTCTGTGCCACGTTGTGGGCGGTCCGCGTCTTGGCGAGCACGGCGAGGTTCGCGTGGGGCAGGCGATCCGCGAACTTCGAGGCCAGCCGCACGCCTCCCGCGTCGGGCGAGCAGACCACCAGCTCCTCGTCGCCGAACCGCTTGATCAACCAGTCGACGAGCAGGGGAAGCGCCGTGAGGTGGTCGAGCGGCTTGTTGAAGAACCCCTGGACCTGCCCGGTGTGGAGATCGACGGAGACCACCCGGTCAGCGCCAGCGGTCGTGAGCATGTCGGCCAGCAGCCGCGCGGTGATCGGCTCGCGGGAGCGGGCCTTGCGGTCCTGGCGGGCATAGCCATAGAAGGGGCAGACCGCGATGATCCGCTTCGCCGACGCGCGCTTGGCCGCGTCGATGAGGACGAGCTGCTCCCAGATCCGGTCGTTCACCGGCCGGGAGTGCGGCTGGAACACGAACACGTCACTGCCGCGGATGTTCTCGCGGTAGCGGCAGTACAGCTCACCGCTGGCGAACTCATGGATGTCGACGTCGCCGAGCTGCATGCCGAGGTGGTCCGCGACCTCTCGCGCGAGGGCGCGGTGTCCCCTGCCGCTGAAGATCTGCATCCGCTTCTTGGTGACGATCTCCATCATCGTTCCTCTGACGCTCGTGTTGCCTTCGCGCGCTTGCGGTCCGCGTACCCGTGCACGATTCGCTGCTCCCCACGCTCGACGGCAAGGGCGCCGTCTGGCACGTCTTCGGTGATCACGGAGCCCGCGCCGGTGTAGGCCCCGTCGCCGACGAGGATAGGGGCGATGAGCATCGTGTCGCTGCCGATCTTCACGCCATCGCCGATCACGGTGCGATGTTTGGAGAAGCCGTCGTAGTTCACGGTGACGGTGGCCGCGCCGATGTTCGACCCTTTGCCGATCGTCGTATCGCCGATGTACGACAGATGCGGGACCTTGCTGCCTTCGCCTACCCGGGAGTTCTTCATCTCGACGAAGGTTCCCGCCTTGCTCCTGGCCTCCAGTCGCGTCCCAGGGCGGAGGGACGCGAACGGCCCGACGTTGACCCCTTGCCCGATCCACGAGCCGATCACCACGCTGTAGGTCAAGATCGCGCCATCCTCGACGGTAGTGTCCACCAGCCGCGTGTCCGGGCCGACCTGAACGCCGCAGCCGATCGTCGTCGCCCCCTCCAGATGGGTTCCGGGCAGCAAGACCGTGTCGGCGCCGATGCGCACGTCCGCGCCGACATAGGTAGTGCCGGGGTCGATCACGGTCACTCCCGCACGCATGAGGCGGTCGAGTAGCCGCGCCCGGAGCAGCGCCCCCGCAGCGCTGAGCTCCACCCGATCGTTCACCCCGGCCACGATCCCGGCCGGCGCCTGGACCGCTGCCACCCCTTTGTGAGCGAGCGGCGCGACGACATCCGTCAGATACTCCTCGCCTTGGTCGTTACCCGATCCCAGCCGCGCAAGCTCGACCTCCACCAGCGCCCGGTCGAACACATACATCGAGGTATTTACCTCGTGGATAGCCCGCTTCGCCTCAGAGGCATCCCGATGCTCGACAATCCCGACCACCTCTCCAGAGGCATCCCGCACAACCCGCCCATACCCGCAAGGGTCCTCAAGCACCGTAGTAAGGACCGTCGCCGCCCCCCGATGCCCACCAACCAGCCCAAGAAGGACCTCCGAGGTCAACAAGGGAGTATCCCCAGGAACCACCAACACCGAATCAATCCCACCCAAAACCCCAGCCTCAACCACCTGCCGCAGAGCATGGCCAGTCCCCCGCTGCTCTGCCTGAGTAACACAAACCAGGCCCTCAAGCCCAGCGGCGAGAGCCTCTGCCCGCACCTCCTCCGCTTGGTATCCAACCACGACCACAACACGCTCGAGCGAAAGAGGCCGCAGAGCCTCCAAAACCCACCGCAGCAGAGAACGCCCGCAAACCTGATGCAACACCTTGGCAGTACCCGAAAAAAAGCGAGTCCCCCGACCGGCAGCAAGAACGACAGCCCCAACAGACATCGGCCTAAGCCCCGACGAGTAACCGCGAGGCCAGCGTGGTTAAGGGTTGGCCGTCGCTCGACTGAGAACCTTGGAGGGCGGGTGGGTCAGCGGTCCTCAGGCGAGCGACGGCCAACGCCACGAACAAAGACCCCACTCTCAGATACTCGCTCGGCTGGGAGGGGAGGTATCGAACCTCCAACTTCGACTCCAAAGGACGACGTGATGCCATTTCACCACCTCCCATTGACCCCACCACCCACAGCTGTTCAGCAGTGAGTCACCTCAGGGCCGCCAGCCGGTGAGCACGCCACCTTGACCGTACGGAAGTGGTCGGCGACGGAGCCGGCGAGCGTCCGTGCCGCCTGCTCCGAATCGCAGAGGGCGAGCATGGTAGGTCCGCTTCCGGACAATACCGCGCCGAGCGCGCCTCCGTCGACCAGCAGACGTTTCGCGTCGGCGAGCTCGGGGCGTAATGCGAAGGCGGCAGCCTCGAGGTCATTGTGCAGGGCGGCACCGAGCGCCTCGGGATCGTGCGCGCCGAGCGCGGCGAGGATCGCATGAGGCAACGCCCGGTTGGGCTCGCACCCGCGGTCCCACTCGCGATAGACGTCGGCGGTCGGCAGCGGGAACCCCGCGATGCAGACGACCCACCAGTACAGCCCCTTGCACATCACATGCGCGAGGGTGGTGCCCCGACCGGTCCCCAACTGGGTCCCGCCCATGCAGCAAAAGGGCACGTCGGTGCCGAGGGTCGATCCGATCGCCTTGAGGTTCGGGCGTGACAGGTGGCAACCCCACAGCTCGTTGAGGCCCACCAGCGCGGCCGCGGCATCGGCGGAACCGCCCGCCATACCACCGGCGACGGGGATGCGCTTCTGGAGCTGCATCACCGTCACGGGCGCCGAGCCGGGCTCGCGAGCCTTACGCGCCTCCTCCTCGTCGACGATGTCGAGGTCGAGCACCTTGGTCACATGGCCGAGCGCCCTGGCGGCCCGGATCGCCAGGTTGTCCTGATCGACGGGAACGTCCGGCCCGCCGTCGTGCGTGAGCAACATACGCATACGTCGCCGCGCCGCGGGATGATGCCCCTGCCCCGGCGGCCCGGCGATGGTGAAACGCATCCGGTCGAACAGTGACACAGTCTGCAAGACCGTCACGACCTCGTGGTACCCGTCCGGGCGGAGCCCACGGATCGCCAGGAACAGGTTGAGCTTGGCCGGGACACGAACCATGACGCAGAGCCGGCCGCGCGGCACCGCTCCTTGCACGGATTGCCCCTCTCTATATAGGTTTGCCGGCCCGAACCTTCACTTAGAGGGCGAATGAACCCCAAAGTCGAACGTTAGTACTCTGGGGGTTACCCGTAAAGCACGCGAGCGAACGCCGCCCACGCCCGCAGATCCAGCTCCTCAGCCCGCGCCGCTGGGTCGAGCCCGGCTCCCGCCAGGGCGGATTCTATCGCGTCCGTGCCGCGGGCAGGGGTCGCGAGTGCGTTGCGCAGGCGCTTCCGTCGCTGACCGAATCCGGCCTCTACCAGAGCGAAGAGCTGATCGCGAGCCACGGGTAGCCCCCAAGGGCGCGGCACCAGCGACACCGCGACCGACTCGACGTTCGGCATCGGATAGAAGGCCGCACGGCTCACGGTCCCCGAGATCCGAGCCGCCGCTTGCGCGTGGATCTTGACGCTGACCGCCCCATACAGCGAATCCCCGACACCCGCGACCCATCGCTGCCCGACCTCCCGTTGCACCACGACGAACAGTTCACGGAACGCGCGGCTCGCCAGCGCCTTCATCACGATGGGAGTCGCGACGTTGTAGGGAAGGTTCGAGACGAGCATCACCGGCTGCCCGCCGACCAGTGCCGCGAGGTCGACCTCGAGGGCGTCCGCGTGGATGATCCGCACTCCCGTGTCGTCGCCGACCACCTCGCGGAGGGCACGGACGAGCCCGGCGTCGACCTCTACGGCGACCACAGATGCGCCTACCTCGCGCAACGCCAAGGTCAAGCTGCCGAGCCCCGGCCCGATCTCACAGACCTGCGTCCCGGGGACGACGCCGGCCATGCGGACGAGCTTTCGTACCGTATTGGGGTCCACTACGAAGTTCTGGCCGCTCGCCTTCCGCGGCGCCAGCCCATGGACGTCGAGCAGCCGGCGGACATCGGCGCGAGTGAGCAGCGGGCGGCTGGCCCGGTGGTCTGGAAGGTGCGCGGGCACGGCTACCAGCTGATGCGGACGTTGATGACCCCTTGCGAGGGCGACGCGATCTCTTCGAAGGCCACCTTGTTCAGGTCGATGACACGACCGTCGATGAAGGGACCCCGGTCGTTGATCCGCACGACCACCGTCTTGCCGTTCTCCAGATTGGTCACCGTCACCATCGTGCCCTTCGGCAACGTCCGGTGCGCGGCGGTCATCTCACTACCGAATACGTACCAGGAGGCCCCACCAGTCTGACCGTTTCCCCCCGAGTCGGGGTCCTCGTCTTCGTCGTCCGACGTGATCCCGATATCGATGATGCGGGCCTCGGGCTCGGAGACGACGCGCTCGCCGGTGCGAACGCGGTTGGTGGGGACGCCGTCGACCCAGGTGACCTCCTCGACCACATGGGTCATCCCCTCTTGCCCCTCGCTGACCTCACGGCGCGATCCCTCAGGAAGGTCCGTGGTCTCGCGCTCTTCGACCGGCGGTGGCACCACGACCTGCCGGACCTCGACCGTCGTCGTGATGCGCTGGACGACGATCTCGGCGCCCTCGTCGATCGTTGAGGTCAACGGTGGCGACACACGGTCGTCCTCGTCCACCTGGAGGTTCAGGCGCCGGAGCACCGTCCCCACCGTCGCGCCCTCCGCAACAGCGACCTGAAGGTCCTCGCCGTCGGCGACGACGGTCACTGGGGTCGCGGGAGCCGAGCCCGCCGGTTTGCCGGGCGCTTGGTCGCTGGCGTCGACCAGCTCGACGACGGTCTCACCGGTAGGTGCGACCAGCGCCGCGGCCGCGCCTCGCTGCGTGACACGCGACGCGCTGCGCTCCACTTGATCGGCATTGAGCAACATGTACCCGGAGAGGGACGTCAGGATCGCGGGCAAGACGAGTAGCGCAGCGATGCCTGGGAGCCGAAGGACCTTCCGGCCGCGTCCGGAACAGGGCAAAAGCATGCCCCGGAACCTAGTCCGATGCCCGAAAGGGCATCAAATGCGCGCGTAGCTAGCGCTCGTTCGAGAACGTGAACAGGCGGCGAGCGTTCACACTTGTAATTTCAGCCATGTCCTCTAACGAACGTCCATGGAGCCGTGCGAGCTCGGCAACCGTAAGCGCCACCCTGCTCGGCTCGTTCGGCTGGCCCCGATGAGGATGTGGTGACAGGTACGGCGAGTCCGTCTCGGCGACGACGAGGTCGAGCGGCGCGTGCACGGCCGCCTCACGGAGCGCGGGAGCGTTCGTGAACGTCAGGTTGCCCGCGAAGGACATGTACCAGCCGTTGTTCGCGCAGACGTCGACGAAGCCCGCGTCACCTGAGAAGCAGTGGAAGACGGTGCGCTCAGGAGCCTTCTCGTCTTCCAGAACCCGGAGGACGTCTGCGTGCGACTCACGCACATGGATGACGAGCGCCTTATCCAGCTCCTTCGCGATCCTGATGTGCTCCCGGAACGATTCCTCTTGCCGTACGGGTGGGCAGCTGTCGCGGAACAGGTCGAGACCCGTCTCGCCGATCGCGACAACCTTCGGGTGCGCGGCGAGCGCGGCGATCATCGGCAGGACATGCTCGGTCGCCTCGATCGCGTTGTTCGGGTGGATGCCGACCACGGCCCAGACGCCGGGCGTGCTCACGGCGGTCTGGACGCACTCCGCCGACGAGGCGAGGTCGACCCCGACGGTGACGACGGTCGACACCCCGGCCGCTCGAGCCCGGGCAACGACCTCATCCGGGCGGCCGTCCATCAACCCTAGGTGGCAATGTGTGTCGGTGTACACGGTGGTGCACGTTCCTCGTGTCGCGTGTGTCGTGTAGAGCGCATGACCATCGAGGTCGGCGAGCTCTTTAGCTTACCTAATGTCTCGGCGCGGTCACGGCGGTGGCTCCGGGGTGGGGACGACGGCAGCCGAGACGGCGTCGCTCGAGACCAGCGCGATCGGGTCGCGATCGCCGACGACGTACAGCCGCTCCCCGTCTCCCACGATCCACGTCGGATCTTGCGCGGGCACCCAGCGACCCTGCTCGTCGAGTGTCATCTGACCGCCCGGCGACAGGAACAGCTCAGGCGCGCCCAGGTCAAATCCCCCAAGGCCGGCGAGGTCCGCCAGCCCGATCGTGCCTCGCTGGCTCTGGAGGATCAGGTGCGCGGAGGTTGGTCGGTCACCCTCGGTCGCCACGCAACAGCGGCTGATCGCCGCCACCGTTCCCACCTGAGCCGAGGCGGGCGCGGCGAGCCTGGCATCCGTCGTGGTCGCGTTTTGGAGCTGGATCGGCTCTAGCCCCTCCAAGGTCGCCGTCCACACGGTCGAGCCCTCGTAACCGGCTTCCCAGTACACCCGGTCTCCCGCGGGGTCGAACGCGAGGTGCCGTGCGGTGAACTCAGGGGCGCCCCGCCCGAAGACCGGGAAGCGGGTCGTCTCATCACCAAAGACCACCTCGATCTCCGGCTGGCGCCCGTCGCCGGGCTCGTCCACGATCGCCGCGATCTGCCCGTCCGGCCCGACGGCTGGCCACGCGCCGCGCCACAGCTCGTCGACCTGACCGGTCGCGAGGTCCAGCTCCACAAGAACAGGCGGCGCGCCCGGCGCCTGCCGCCGGTCGAACAGCACACGGCCGAATCCGATCACGGGATGAGCGTCGAAGCCGGGACCGCTGGTCAGGGACTCGGTGCCGCCCCCCCGGCAAGACGCCTCCAGACGCCCGAGCGTGGTGGCGATCACGGCGGCCAGGCCATCGCGTGTCGCGCACGGGCCAGCCGCCGCGGACCTGGCACTGGGCGCTGCCGACGCGTCAGCGTTGGTGTGAGCCTCGGATGCCGCTTCCGGGCCTACGGCTTGCAGCGTCGCCTCCGACCGGTCGATCGGGCGGAGATCGGGGCCGGTGAAAATCCGGGAGGCGGTGATCACGACGATCAAGACGACCGTCGCCGTACCGAGCGCCGGCGCGCCGAGCCGGAAGGCGCCGCCGCGTTGGGCGCGGGCCTCGACCTTGCGCCAGGTTGCGGGGTCAGGCGCCACCTTGGACGCCTGATCCTCCAAGGCCTGGCGAAGCCGCTCCTCGAAGTCACTCCTCAAGGTCAGCGCACCTCCTCACCCATGAGCCGGCGCATGCGCTCGAGCCCACGTGACACGGTGCTCTTGACGGTGCCGACGCTTACCCCCATCGCGTCGGCGGTGTCGCGCTCGGGCAGGTCCAGGTAGTAGCGCAGGACGATCGCCGACCGCTGGCGGGCGGGTAACCGGGACAGCGCGGCGATCATGAGCTCAGTGTCGGCGACGTGATCGTCCGGCGCGTGCGCGCCACGCTCGTCCCCACTTCGCTTCGCGGCCTCACGCCGCTCGAGCGCCAACCTTCGAAACTTTGAGTTGACCTCGTTGACGACGGCCCGCCGGATGTATGCGCGCGGCGTGTCGATCTTGTGGGTTTGCCACCGCCGGTAGACCTTCACAAACGCATCGGCCACGGCGTCCTCGGCCCGGTGCGGATCACCGCACAAGAGATAGGCCAGGCGCAACGCCTCCGCGTGATGCGCGGCATAGACATCCGCAAAGTCGTCGACGACGCCCGCGAGGGTCGGTGTCACCACAACCGCCGTCCTTACCATCCGCCTGGCCCCTCACCTGGATCCCTCATGCCTACTCGACGCGCAGGCATGTCCAGAGGTTGCGGGGCAATCCTCACCGCTGCCACCAACCGTACCTGACCCGGGTCAGTTTCGGACAGTGGCTAGAAGTTCAGGCGGCTTCGTCAGGGCCGGACGCGTCGACAGCGTCCAGCCCTAATCCCCAGCTGCTGCTGGGGCGCCGCCGAAGCGGTCGGTCCAGGCGGCGATGTCCTCGGCGGTGACCTTGCGGAAGAGCACCTCCGGGACCGTGAAGGGATGGCCCGGCGCCAACCGCTCCAGCTCGGAGCCGATGTCCCTGCACACCCATGTGTCGGAGGGCTCGAGGCCGAGCGTGGCGAGGATCCGCTCGCTGGTCGCCGGGATCACCGGTGCCGCCAGGACGGCGAAGATCGGGAGCAGGTTGATCGCGGTGCGCAGTGAGCACGCCGCCTGCTCGGGGTCCTCACGGATGGCGGTCCACGGAGCGGTGCGCTCGAGGTAGCCGTTGCCCAATGCCCAGATCTCACGAAGCTGGAGGGCCGCCTTGCGCAGCTGCAAGCGCCCGTAGTGCTCGGTGTACCGGGCGACCGCCTCACCGAGATCGGCGGCGAGCTGGTCTTCGGCGGGACCCGGCGTACCTCCAGCGGGTACCGCCTCGCCGAAGCGGCGTGCGGTGAAGGTCAAGGTCCGGTTGACGAAGTTCCCCAGGGTGTCGGCGAGGTCGGAGTTCACCGCTTGACCGAACAGCTCCCAGGTGAACGAGACGTCGGCCGACTCGGGAGCGTTCGCGATCAGGTACCAGCGCCAGTAGTCGGCCGGCAGGAGGTCGAGGGCGTCGTTCATGAAGACGCCGACTCCCCGGCTCGTCGAGAACTTGCCTCCGTAGTAGTTGAGCCAGTTGAAGCCCTTGAGGTAGTCGACCAGCTTCCAGGGCCGCCGCGACCCGAGGATCGTGGCGGGCCAGCTGACCGTGTGGAACGGGATGTTGTCCTTGGCCATGAACTGCGTGTAGGTCACGTCGTCGGCCTCGTACCACCACGACCGCCAGTCACGATGTTCGGGGTCGACATCGCCCCATTCGTGGGTCGCCCCGATGTACTCGATCGGCGCGTCGAACCACACGTAGTAGACCTTGTCCTCGAAGCCGGGCCGGTCGAGCGTCACCCCCCATCGCAGGTCGCGGGTGATGCCACGGTCCGCGATGCCCTCGTCGAGCCACTTGCGAGCGATCGACGTCACCAGGACCGGCCAGTCCTCCTTGCTGTCGATCCACGCGCGCAGCTCGCCGGCGAGCTTCGACTGCAGGATGAACAGATGCCGGCTCCGCCGGACCTCCAGCTCAGCGCTGCCGGACACCGCCGAGCGCGGCTCGATCAGGTCAGTGGGATCGAGCAGGCGGGTGCAGGACTCGCACTGGTCGCCCCGGGCGGCCGTGTAGCCACAGTAGGGGCAGGTCCCGATAACGTAGCGGTCGGGCAAGAAGCGCTGGTCGGCGATGGAGTAGACCTGCTTGGTCTCGCGCTCCTCGATGAACCCCTCCTCCTCAAGCCGGCGCGCGAAGTACCGCGTCAGCTCAGCGTTCTGCGGTGAGGAGCTGCGGCCGAAATGATCGAACGAGAGCGCGAAGCGGCGGTAGATGTCCGCCTGCACCGCATGTTGCTGCCGGCAGTACTCCTCCACGGGCAGCCCCGCCTGGAGTGCGGCGAGCTCTGCCGGCGTGCCGTGCTCGTCGGTCGCGCAGATAAACAGGACCTCGTGGCCTTGTTGACGCAGGTAGCGCGCGTACACGTCGGCGGGGAGCATTGACCCGACCAGGTTGCCGAGGTGCTTGATGCCGTTGATGTATGGCAGGGCGCTGGTGATGAGGTGTCGAGCCATGAGGGGACCCTGGTCCCTTTCCTAAAGAGTGCCGCGCGGCAATTGACGTGTTTTCATGATCGCTTTGAGAGCGCATAGTATCCGTCCACATGGTGACATCCGGCATCCGTCGAAAGGTCGATGACCTCGGGCGAGTCGTGATCCCCTCCAGCATCCGCAAGATGCTTGGGATCACCGAGGGCGACCTCGTCGAGATTCACCTAGACGGCCATCGCGTCATCCTCTCGCTCCCCGAGGAGGAGTGCACCTTTTGCGGCTCCTCGCTGAACCTCGAAACCTTCAGGGGCAAGGTCGTGTGCTGGTCCTGCACCGCCGCCCTCCGCGCCAAGGACCGCCAGCGCGCGACCGGCCCCTAATGGGGTCTTATGGCCAGGGTTCGGCACGCATGCGTGCCGAACCCTGGCCATTAGCTACTTACTCGCCGGTAAGGGCGTCGTAGACGCGGCGTCTCGGGACGCCCGCGGCCTCCGCGACCGCCCTTGTCGCCTCCTTGCGGTCCATCCCGGTCGCGACCAGCGAGCGGACGCGGTCGCGCAGCTGCTCGTCGGTGACCTCTGCGCGGGGCTCGGCGGGCGCGCCGCCGACCACCACCGTCACCTCGCCGCGGACACCCGCGGCGGCGCGGGCAGCGAGTGCGGGCAGCGCATCGCGCCAGACCTCCTCGTGCAGCTTGGTCAGCTCCCGGCACAGCGCGGCGGGGCGGTCCCCCAAGATCCTGGCCATCGCCTCCAGGTCCGCGGCGACCCGATGGGGAGCGACGAAGAAGACCAGCGTGCGGGGATCGCGCGCGAGATCGGTCAGGCGGCGATCCCGCGGACCAGGCTTGCGGGGGAGGAAGCCCTCGAACGCGAACCGGTCCACCGGTAGGCCAGACAGGACAAGCGCCTGCATGAGCGCGGTAGGCCCAGGCACCGACTCCACGCGCAGGCCACGCGCGATCGCCTCGTGGACCAGCACGAATCCCGGATCGGCGATACCAGGCGTTCCCGCGTCCGTGATCACCGCCACGGACTCGCCCGCCTCGACCCGATCGAGCAGCGGGCCCGTGCGGCGCTCCTCGTTGTGGTCGTGGTAGCTCACGAGGGGCACTCGGATGCCCGCGCGATCGAGCAGGACGCGGCTCCGCCGGGTGTCCTCCGCGGCGACGAGGTCCGCGTCCCGCAACGCGCGAACCGCGCGAGGGGAGAGGTCCTCAAGGTTGCCGATGGGGGTTGCGACGAGCGTGAGGCGCCCGCCGCCGGGCCGCCGATGCCCGCCTTCCCGGTTGGGATCCGTACACTGCCTTTCGATGATCGTCGACTCACCCGAGCGGGCGGACGCCACGATACCGGCCCCGTCGCGGTCCGGGACATCTGGCCAGCGCGGGCTCGCGCTGTCGATTCTTATCCCTCTCCTCTTGCTCGCCGTTGCGGGGACCCTGCGGTTCTACCGCCTGGCTGAACCCCAGCGTTGCTACTTCGACGAGACGTACTACTACTACCAGGCGAGAGACCTCCGCGAGTACGGCGTCGAACAACGCTTCGTCGTCCATCCCCCCGTGGGGAAGTGGCTGATCGCCGGCGGCCTGCAGCTGTTCGGAGTCGGGAACGGCTCTCCCCTGGATCAAGCGGTCGTCGACGAGCCGGGTGGGTGCCCAGTCCGCGAGCAGGACGAGAACCCACCCGCTCGGGCGCGCGAGGTGGCGGAGGCGTTCGCCCGCCGGTTCGCCCCCGCGTTGTTCGGGACGCTGTGGGTCGGCGTGGCGTATCTCGCGGGGTTACGGTTGTTCCGCAAGCGCGGCACGGCGGCGATGGCGGCGCTGCTGCTGTCGGTCGAGGGGCTCGCGTTCACGATGAGCCGCATCGCGATGCTCGACGTGTTTCTCGGCTTTTGGGTCACGGTCGGGTTCTGGCTCTTGCTCGTCGACCGCGATCGGCAGTGGGCACTCGTTCCGGACACTCCCCCGCCCACCGCCCTCCGAGAGCTCCCGGGCCAGCTGCGCTGGCCGCGATGGCTCGCGGGCGTCGCGTTTGGCCTCGCGCTCGCGACCAAGTGGTCGGCCGTTCTCGCGATCGCCGCGGCGGGGCTGTTCGTGCTGACCAGCGAGCTCGCGTGGCGCCGGCGCATGGTGGGGACGGTCACGGCGCGTCTCGGCCACGCCGTGGTCAGTGTCGCCGCCACGCTCGTCCTCGTGCCGCTCGTGATCTATGTCGCGAGCTACGGGTCGTGGTTCGCCAACTCCGAGAGTGCGAACCCCACCCAGCAGCCGAGGCAGGTGTCGCAGGTCGCGGGTGACTGGCTGGGCGAGCAGGCGCGGATCTATCGCTTCCACCGTGACCTCGCCCCGGATCATCCCTACCGGGCTTCGGCGGTGACCTGGCCGCTCATGCTGCGGCCGGTCGCCTACTACTGGGAGTCTTGCCCGCCGAGCGGGTCCGATCCCGGGCAGGACTGCGAGATCCCACCAGGGCATGTCGCCGAGATCGCCGGCCTCTCCAACCCGATGATCTGGTGGATGTCGCTGCCCGCCTATCTCTTCGTGCTCGTGCTCGCCGTTCGCCGCCGCGACTGGGTGGCATGGGCGATCCTCGCGTTCGCCGCATTCCAGTACTTCCCGTGGCTGCTCAGCCCGCGTCCCGTCTTCCTGTTCTATGCCACGCCGCTGGTGCCCTTCACCTGCTTCGCGCTGGCCTACGCGGCGGTCAAGGCAGGTGTCGGACCCCGCCTGCGCTGGGTCCCCGTCGTGGTCGTCGCGCTCGCGCTGATCGGCTTCCTGTTCTGGTACCCGGTCTACACCGGCATGGAGATCTCAAGGGCCGCCTGGCACCTGCGCATGTGGCTCCCCACCTGGATCTAGGGAGGCGAGTCGAAGGCATACCACGATGCCTCCCCGAACTCCGACTTTGGGGAGTCTGCTCCCCTAAGTCGGAGTTCGGGGGTCCGAGATTGCGGACAGCCTACGGCCCACCATGTGCGGAACGCCCGACCAGCTCGCGCCCGAAGAGGTAGAGGAACTGGGTGTTGGTGACGGCATACCGTTTGAACAGCCGATGGGGCTCTTGGGCCAGGCGATGCACCCACTGGAGCCCCGCCCGTTGCATCCAGCGCGGCGTGGGACGGAGGTTTCCCGCGTAGTAGTCGAAGGCCGCGCCGACGGCGAGCATCGCGGCGTCGATGGCTCCACGGTGCTCGGCGACCCAGCGCTCCTGCCGTGGACAGCCCCGCCCGACGAGCACGATGCCCGCTCCCGACGCGTTGATCCGCGCGATGTCGTCCTGGTCCTCGTCCGGGGTCGCCTCGCGGAACCGATCGGGCTGGACGCCGACGATGTCGATCGCGGGGTACGTCAGCTCCAGCCGCGCCGCCATCCGGGCGCACGTCTCGGCCGTGCTCCCATAGAGGTAGACGCCGACACCTTGGTCAGCGGCGGCCGCGCAGACACATTCGACGAGGTCGGGGCCGTAGACGCGCTCCGAAAGCGAGGTCCCGCAGAGGCGGTTCATGGCCCAACGGACTGGCTGGCCATCCGGGGTGACCAGGTCGATCGTGTTCACGAGCCGGCCGAACGAGGGGTCGCGGACGGCCTCCATCAGGCCATGGACGGCGAGGGCCGAAACCGCGAACGAGCGCCGGGCGCGGGCGGCCTCCAGGATGGCGTCGCAGGCCTGCTCGTAGTCGGTGACGCTCAGCCCAATGCCGAACAGCGGGACCTTAGGCGGCGCGGGCACTTCTTTCACCGCCAGCGCTCCTCTGCCTGCTCGCGGATGTCTTTGAGAATCGCTGGGACGTCGTAGGTCAGTGACCAGTCCGGGTAGTGTGCGCGGAACTTCCGGACATCGCTGATCCACCAGATGTGATCCCCCACCCGGTTCTGCTCCTGATAGGACCAGCGCAGCGGTCGCCCGGCGGTCTCCTCGCATAGCGTGATCGCCTCGAGCATCGAGCAGTTGCTGAAGCGACTGCCACCGATGTTGTAGATCTCGCCAGGCCGTGGATTGCGATAGTACGCGTCAAAAGCGGCAATGAGGTCTGCGCTGTGGATGTTGTCACGGACCTGCTTGCCCTCGTACCCGTAGACGGTGTAGGGGGCTCCGGTCAACGTGCATTGCATGAGGTAGGCAAGGAACCCGTGGAGCATGGCCCCCGAATGGCCCGGACCGGTGAGGCAGCCTCCGCGGAACGCGACCGTGTTCATGCCGAAGTACCGCCCGTACTCCTGGACCAGCACATCCGCCGCGACCTTCGACGCGCCGAACAGGCTGTGCGTGCTCTCGTCGATCGACATCGACTCGTCAATCCCGTACGCGAAATACGGATGGTCGTTGGCCGGCTCCCAACGAGTGGCAAGCTCCCTCAGAGGGATCCCGTTTGGTCGGTCTCCATACACCTTGTTCGTCGACGTGAAGATGAACGCCGCATCGGGGCAGTGCCGCCGGGTGGCCTCGAGGAGCGTCAACGTGCCGTTCGCGTTCACCGTGAAGTCGGTGAGCGGATCCCGCGCCGCCCAGTCATGGGAGGGTTGTGCCGCCGTGTGAATGAGAAGCGTGATCGCTCGGCCATAAGAGGCGAACACACGACCGATGCCCGTCTCGTCACGGATGTCAAGATCGTGATGCCGGTAGTTCCGAAACGAGGACGCGAGGTCCCGGACCGCCCACGCCGTCGAAGCGCCGGTACCAAAAAACTGCGCCCGCATGTCGTTGTCGATACCGACGACGACCTCGCTCTTGGGCGCGTAATACCGCACAGCCTCAGATCCGACCAATCCTCCCGAACCGGTCACAACTACAAGACTCATCGTGCACTCCCCCCGCCTCGCCACCCACCTCGGCTACGAAATAGTAACTCCTGAGAGCTTTGGGCGCCATGCCGGATGATCGCCCCGGCACGGCTGCTCTTTCCTGCACTGTGCAGAGTTAGTCCGGCATTCCGGATTAACTCTGCCCAGTATGGCGGGCCATACTGGGCGAATGGCTCTTAATTCGATATTCGTCACCGCCCTTAGTGCCCTGTTGCTGTCCTCTTCAAGCATGTCGGCCGCGGCCCGACCATGCACGGCCGGCGCCCCATGCGCCGAGAATCCCTGCCCACCTGGCTTTGCCTGCGTCTACTCACCCAAGCAGTGCTTCACCACACCGTGCCCGCAATACGACTGCGTACCCATCGAAGACCGCTAATCCTTACTTCCCGGCCGCCACCCCCGACCACTCGTGCTCCAGGATCGAGTGCACGATCGAGTCGCGCCACGCGCCACGCACGAACACGTGGTCACGGATACGGCCCTCCTCGACCATGCCGAGCTTGCTCATGAGCCGCTCCGACACGGTGTTGTGGGGAGCACGCGCACCCCAGATGCGATGCAGGCCCAGCTGACGAAAGCCGAGGTCAAGCAACAGCTGGACAGCCTCGAGACCCAACCCCTGCCCCCAGCGGTCCGCGCGCAGCGCGATGCCAAACTGGCCGCTGCGGTGCTCGCCCACGGCGAGACGCGCGGAGCCGATCGCCTCGTCGCTGCCGATCAGCGCGACCGCCAGCGCGTACTCCACACGCGGCTCCTCCCGCGCCTGGCGAGCCGAGTTGGCGAGAAACGTCGCGACCTGCTCACGGGTGCGCGGCTCGAAGCTCAGCTGCCGGGTCGCCACCGGGTCGCCATAGATCCGCAAGATGCCCTCGAGGTCGCGGTCTGCGAGCTCGCGCAGCCGGATCCGCTGCGTCTCCAGAAGGACGGGGTACATGGCGCGGCTCAGCGGGGCAGGGCCGAGACTGGAGTCTGGCAGAACGCCTCGATCTCCTCCTGCAGCTCCCGCGCACCCGGCGAGCCGGCGAACGTAGGGTCCCGGAGGACCTCGTGCACGCGGAGCGCGCTCGTCACGATCCCGTGGATCCGCTGCTCGGCCGGCAGGTCGAACACCGGTCGCAGCGCCTGGCCGGCGCCCTCCAGCTCGCCACGGCGCGCGCGAGCCAGCGCGAGGCCGGAACGCGCACCAGCCTCGTCACCGAACGCCCAATCGGACGGGCCTGCCTGCTCGAACGCGGCGACGGCATCGCTCGCCATGCGCTCGGCGCGCTCGGGCTCGTCGGTTACCAGCACCATTGCCTCAGCCGCGTAGTACAGCTGCCTGACCCGCACGAATGACAGCAACCCACCCAGCTGGTCGAGGTCGTCAAGCACGACCCGGTCCCGAGCCGCGTCCGCTCGTGCGACCGCGTCCCGCGCGCCCGGAGCGTCGCCCAGCGCCGCGCGGGCCCGGGCCTCGAGCGCCGGCAGCCAGGCAGCCGCAGTGCTCGAGACCGCGTCCGTGAGCTCAGCGCCGAGCTGGGCGTAGTGGACCGCCTCGTGGGGCCAGCCCGCCCAGTACGCGACCAGGGACTGAAGTCCTCGCACCCATGTGCAAAGGCCGTGATGACCCGCGTTGTCCGCGCAGACATACGCCGCGCGGGCTTGGGTCATCGCGGCGTGGGGGTTCCCGAGGTCGTGGCTGGCCTTGGCGAGCATCCCGGACGCGATGCCCGCGAGCAGGTAGAGGTCGCGGGTCAGGTTGGGCCGCTGCCGCCCCTCTAGCAGCCGGAACACGACTTTCTGCAGCGCGACCAGGTCACCGAGCAGCGCCGGCAACGGCTCGCGCGGGTAGGCGGTCGCGAGCCGCCGGACCTCGTCCGTGAGCTGGTCGACGGTCTCCTGACCGGTGTTCGTGCCCTCCGCGGCGAGCGCGAACCGTCGGGCTCGGCGAGCGGCCATCTCCACCTGTCCTCTCACGTCATGCACGTCGTGGTCGCTACCAACGACCATAGCCGCGCAGGGCTCAAGCCTCTCGGCCACCGGGGCCAGCAGCTCCGCCACCGGGCGGCCGAACAGGTGCTCGAGCACACGGCACTGGTCGGGGTACGGCTGTGTCTTCAGGCTTCCGTTCAGCCAGCGCTCGAACTGGCGCGGCGAGACCGACAGCGACCTCAGCCGCTCGTCCCGCTCGCGGTCGGCGAGGTTCTCGGCGGCGTGCCTGAACTGAAGCGCGAAGGTCGTGTGGGTGCGCCAGTGGCGCTGCGTCACGAGCGTCCACAGCAAGGTCGGTGCCTGCGACATCACATCCTCCCCGTTGAGGGTTGTGAGCATAACCCTCAACGGGGAGGCAGCTCGTGGGTCTCGGCGCGTGGCGCCGCAGGGGGCAGGAAGACGGCAGCCGGCGGTCAGGGTGGCGACGTTTCGGTGCCCGGCGGGTCCCTTCAACCTGGGCCGGCCGTGCTTCAATTCGACTTCCCGGAGGCCGCGCGAATGAGATCGATGCTTGCAGCCGTGCTGCTGGTGGTCGTTTCGGTGGTTGCTGGCGCGGGCCTGGCGATCACGGTCTCGCGGCGACGGGACGCCCGTGCGCGGCGCTGGCTGGACGAGCGCGCCGCCGAGCGGGTCGCCTCGCCTACAAGCCGTCGCGGGGACCGCCGGTGACCCCACCCGACCGGACGCGTGGCATCGCATACCGCGTCGTCGTCGCCTGCCCCCAGCCATCGCATGAGCTCGTCGTCCCAGTCGACGAGACGGAGAGCGACCCCGAGGCGGCTGCCCGCGACATCGTGCGCGCGCTCCTCAGCATCGGTCCCGCGGGGATCGCCGACCTCGAAGAGGTCGGGTACGCCGAACAGGTCGAGACGGTGCGTTCCTGGTACCGCTATCACCGCGACCTGACCGAAGACGCCCCTGTAGAGGTAACGAGCGCGACGCCCGATCGGGGTGCGAGCAAGTAGTCGACTTAGTTAACAACTTAGTCTAATCTGGCGCCATGGAGGTTGGTGTTCACGAGGCGAAGACTCACCTTTCGCGGTTGCTGAGACGGGTCGCGAGCGGCGAAGAGATCGTCATCGTGCGGGGCAGGGAACCGATTGCCAAGCTTGTGCCCGTCTCCTCCCGAGGTCAGAGGGAGTTCGGCGTCGACGAGGGTGTCTTTACCGTGCCCGAGGACTTCGACGAGCCTTTGCCATCCGACCTACTCGACGCCTTCGAGCGATGAGGCTGCTACTCGACACGCAGACGTGGTTGTGGTTACAAGCAGCTCGCCAGCGGGTGAATCCCGAGGTGATGAGGCTCCTTGTGGACCCCGGCAATGAGCTGCTGCTGTCTGCGGCGAGCTCTTGGGAAATCGCGATCAAGTACGCGCTGGGCAAGCTGCCCCTCCCGCTCCCTCCAGCCGAATACGTACCGGATCGGCTGCGCAGGAGTGGTGTGGCGCCGCTGCCGGTGCACCACAGCCACGCCCTGCATGTCGCCTCTCTCCCGCTTCACCACCGTGACCCGTTCGACCGCTTGCTCGTGGCCCAGGCCCAGCTGGACGGCCTTCAGGTTGTAACCTCTGACCGGGCCTTCTCCCACTACGAGGTCACCGTTCACTGGGCGAGCTGAGCCGGTCGCGAGCAATCGGCGCCGGGCGCCGGCTACTTCGGGATGTCCGCGAGGTGGGTCTTCGCGCGACCGCCGCCGCCCCGCAGCAGCTCGCCGGTCGGCGGGATGGCGAAGATCTGCACGCGGTTGTCGAGGAAGTCGGAGAACGCGAGCAGTCGGCCGTCGGGGGACACGTCGAGCCCGGTGGTCTGGTTACCGCCGACGATCGCATCGAGCACGGCCCCGGTCGCCGTGTCGATCGCGAGGACCGATCCCCACTCCGGGCCAGGGACGTAGTAGCTCGCACCGTTCTCGCCACGGTTCGACACGTACAGCACGCGCCCATCTGGCGTGAGGTCGATCGTGTTCGGCTTCTCGTTGGTCGGCGAGAGCTCGCGGACATCCTCCGTGGTCAGATCGACGACGTAGGCCTGATCGCCGGCCATGTCGTCGGCGTAGAGCAGGCCACGCTCGGCATCGCCGACGAGGTGGCGCAGCGCCCCGCCGGTGTCGAGGAGCGTCTCGGACTCGCCACTCGCGAGATCGATGCGGGCGAGCTGGCCTGAGTCGAACCCGGCGACGAACAGCCGTTTCCCGTCGGCGGTCGGGTACAGGCCGCGCGGGGTGCCGACCGTGTCGAGCAGCCGCCGCACCATGCCGGTCGCGAGGTCGATCTCGGACACGTCGTTGCTCGACCAGTTCGCGACGTAGAGCACGCGCTCGCCGGGTGACAGCGCCATGACCTTGCTCCACTCGCCGCCGGTGGCGAGCTGGCGGCGCACCGTGAGCGTGACACGGTCGATCTCGAAGACCGACGCGGTCTCCATCTGGCTGGCGTACGCGGTCGTGCCGTCGCGGGAGAAGATCACCTCGACCGCGCCGTGCTCGCCAAGGTCGATCGCAGCGAGCCGCTCGCCGGTCGCGGGATCGAATACCTCGACCCCGTCGCCGCCGAGCAGCGTGGCCCACAGCTGCTCGCCGTCGGGAGTGAACGCGACCTGCTTCGGCGCGGCGCTGGTCGGGAACTCACGGAGCTTGTGGTGCAACAGCCCCTGTGGGTCGAGCCAGAGGTCCAGCGTGCGGTCGGCGTCGAGCACGACCGGCTCCACGAGCGGGTTGAAGCCGTCCCGGGTCACGACGACCTCGCTCGGCCCGCCGCCCACGGTCGTGTCGAGCGGTGACGCGCCACTCGCGACGACCGTGCCTTCGTGCCGTACCTCGACCGTGGCGCCCGCCGGATGGGTGACCACCCGCAGCCGGTGAGGCACCGGTGTCGCCTGGACAATCGGCGGGGAAGGCGCCGGCACGGGGCGCTCCGCGCCGGTTTGGCACGCCACGCCAAGCAGCATCGCGACGGTCATCGTGACCGCCGTGGCCACTCGTCGTTCTCGGATTCGCTTCATCGCCTAGAGCGGGAACCGTACGACTCCCGAGGTCCCCGGCCCTCCTGTCCGGCCGGCACCTGCAACGGTCAGGGGAAGGTCCAGCGGGTGGCGTGCTGGTTGAAGGTCTCGTCGAGCGCCAGGATCTTGGCGGGGCGGACGGCAAAGACGGGTTCTTCCGGGTCCTGGGCCGACATGTCGTAGTCGTACTTGTCCTTCAACGTCTTGACAAGCGCGGCCCGCAGGTCGTCGTCGAGTGGCAGCTGGTGGGCTACGCCCTCAACGATGACTGCCTCGGCATCGTGCGCCAACTGTGGCGCGACGCTGCAGCGTGGGTTCTCGGCGAGGTTGCGCGCCTTGCGGGCATTCCTCGCGCAGCTGAACAGCACCTGGCCGTTCAGCCACGCGGCCCAGACGGGGGTGAGGTGTGGCTGCCCGCCGGGCCGGGTGGTTGCCAGCCAATAGACGCGGGCATCGGCCAACCGCTTCTCAACCCATGAGAAGGGCAGCAGCTCACCCTCCATCGGCACGCCGTAACCGGGCATGAACGGCCGATCTGCCACTGGTTCCTGTGTCATTGAGTTCATGGCGCGACCTTACGACGCGACTGTGACAAGGATCAGCGGAGAATGGCGTTGCGGGTGGCGCTGGCCACGCCCCGGGCGAGCACGGTGAGCAGTCCGGGCACGCCGTAGGCGGGGGAGATCACGAGTCGGCGGATCTCGTACGGCGGGGTCGTGGGCCGGTTCCACATCGACAGCGTCGTGGCGGCGTAGCGGTAGCCGGCGTCGACGGCCGCGGCGACGGTGGACGCGTTGAAGTCCGACCGCTGGCCGTACGGGTAGGCGAAGAGGTCGACGGGCACGTCCAGCCGCTCCCGCAACACGCGGCGCGACTCGATGAGATCTTCTCGCTGCTCACCCGCGCTCTTCGTCGGCAGGGGCTCGTGGTGCATCGAATGCGAGCCGATGTCCACCCCAGCCGCCGCGAGCTGGCGAGCGCCGTCCCAGTCGAGGTACAGCTCGTGGGCGCGGAAGCTGCCCTCCGGCGCCAGCAGCTCCTCCAGGTGCGTGACCGCGGTGGACCGCTGGTGACGGTCCCGTGGCGCGAGCTGGCGCGCGAGCGCGCTCACCGTTCTGCGGCGCGCCCGGTCGTCCGAAAGATCGAGCTCCCGCCCCTCGAAGCGCACCGCCGGGGACCGCGCACGGGATACCGCCCACCCGAGGCGCTCCGCCCAGGGGTCGACGTCACCGCTGAGGATGCCCGGCACGAGGAACATCGTCGCCGGCAGCCCGAGCTGGGACAGCAGCGGGGTAACCAACGTGAGATGGTCGCGGTAGCCGTCGTCGAACGTGAGTGCCACCGCCCGGGTGGGCAACCGCTTGCCCTCACCCAACGCCCGGAGCGCCCCGCCCAGCGGCACCACCGTAGCCGCCTGCCGGAGCGCCCGGAGCTGGCGCGCGAATCGCCGCAAGCCGGACCGGAGCGGGAAGCGCCACGTTCCCTCGATGTTGTGCCAGCAGAACACGAGCAGCCGGGGATCACCGGATCCTGCCCGCCCAAGCCTCACCGTGATGCTCCCTCGCCGGCAGCGCGCCATAGCGCCCAGGGAGGGCACTGGCTGTCGTGCAGTGACTGAAGCGTCTGAAGGTCCTTGAGGGTGTCCAATGCGGCCCAGAATCCCTTGTACCGGTAGCTTATGAGCTGGTCGGCCGCGATGAGCCGGGTGAAGGGTTGCTCGACGAGGTCCTCTCCCTCGTGGATGAAGTCGAAGATCTCGTTGCGGAAGATGAAGTAGCCTCCGTTGATCCACAGGTCCGCCTGATGGACGTCCTGGATGGCGGTCACTAGGCCGTCCGCGGCGTGTGAGACCACGTGGAACGAGTAGTGCGGCGGCACGGAGAGAAATGCCGCGACCTTGTTCGCGCGCTCAAAGTCGCTCACCAGCTCGAGCAGAGGAGCATCGGTCAGGAGGTCACCGTAGTTGACGCAGAAGACCTTCTCATCGCGCAGGTAGGGCTCGACCGCTTTGAGGCGCTCACCGACGTTGGAGTTCAGCCCCGTGTCGACGAACGTGATGTCCCAGTCGTGGATGTCGCTGCCAAGGAGCTCGATCTTCGCACCGCCTCTCGAGAGCACGAAGTCGTTCGACAGCGCCTCGTTGTACCTCAGGAAGTAATCCTTGACGACGTTGCCCTTGTAGCCGAGGCACAGCAGGAAGTCCTTCACGCCCCAGTGCGCGTAATAGCGCATCACATGCCAAAGGATGGGGCGGTAGCCAATCGTGGTCATGGGCTTGGGTACCGCCTCGGCCTGGTCAGGCAGCTGAAACCCTTCTCCCCCGCAAAAGAGCACCACCTTCATCCACGACCTCCCCCGACTCACCGCTTTGCCACCAGGTTGCCCCGACCGCGATCCCGCCGCTAGCGTAGGTCCCAACATGCTGTTCACAGAGACGGGCGTCGCGGGCGCGTTCCTCTTCGAGCCCCAGCGGATCACCGACGAGCGTGGGTTCTTCGCTCGTACGTGGTGCCGGGCCGAGCTGGAGGCCCACGGCCTGGACACTGCCCTCGCGCAGTGCAATATCTCGTTCAACCAGCACCAGGGCACGCTGCGGGGTGTGCACTACCAAGCGCCGCCGCACGGTGAGGTGAAGCTGGTGCGGTGTACCAGGGGCGCGATCTTCGACGTCGCCCTCGACCTCCGCCCGGGTTCGCCCACGTACGGCGCGCACACCACCGCCATCCTCACGGCCGAGAATCGCCACCTGCTCTACATCCCGGAAGGGTGCGCTCACGGCTTCCTCACGTTAGAGGACGAGACCGAGGTCGCGTACCAGATGTCGGCGCCCTACGTCCCGGGGGCTGCGAGAGGGGTGCGCTGGGACGACCCCGCGTTCGGCATCCGCTGGCCCGAACCGGTGCGCGTCATCGCGGAGCGTGACCGGACGTACCCTGACGTAGAGAAGAACGGAAAGGCGAGCCGTTGACGAAGGCCGGGCGGGCCATGCACGACCTCGTGTCGAGCTTGTACCCGATATGCCGCAGCATCACGGGAGAGGGGTTTCGCCAGACGCTCGACCTGCTCGGGCGCCACATCGACCTGGACGTGCATGAGGTGCCGAGCGGCACCCCCGTCTTCGACTGGACCGTGCCGCCGGAGTGGAACATCCGCGACGCCTACGTGAAGGATCCCTCGGGCGCACGCGTGATCGACTTCCAAGCCTGCAACCTTCACGTCGTGAGCTACAGCGTGCCCGTCCGGCGCATCATGCCGCTCTCCGAGCTCCGCCCGCACCTCCACACGTTGCCCGAACATCCCCGCTGGATCCCGTACCGCACCTCATACTACGCCGAGAGCTGGGGCTTCTGCCTCAGCCACGAGCAGCTCCAACGCCTGGAAGAGGGGGACTACGAGGTCTGCATCGACTCGACCTTGGCCGGCGGGCACCTCACCTACGCCGAGCACCGCGTACCAGGCCTGACGGACGACGAGGTGCTCATCTCATGCCACACCTGCCACCCGTCGCTGGCCAACGACAATCTCTCCGGCGTCGCGGTCGCGACCTTCCTCGCCAAGCGGCTGCGCACCATCTCGCCGCGCTGCTCCTACCGGTTCCTCTTCATCCCCGGGACGATCGGGTCGATCACCTGGCTCGCCTCGCACCAGTCGGAGGCACGCAAGATCACGCACGGACTGGTGCTCGCCTGCCTGGGTGATCCCGGCTCGCTCACCTATAAGAAGAGCCGCCGTGGGGACGCCGAGATCGACCGGGTCATGAGGCACGTGCTCCAGCGCTCGGGCAAGCCATATGAGATCACCGAGTTCTCGCCCTACGGCTACGACGAGCGCCAGTACTGCTCGCCTGGCTTCGACCTGCCCGTCGGCTGCCTGAACCGCACGCCGCACGCGCAGTTCGCCGAGTACCACACCTCCGCGGACAATCTCGACTTCGTGCGCCCAGAGTGCCTGGAGGACAGCTTGGCGACCTGCTGGCAGGCGATCACCCTGCTGGAGGCGAACCTCCGGTACCGCAACCTCAACCCGAACTGCGAGCCCCAATTGGGCAAGCGGGGCCTCTACGGTGCGCTCGGCGGGCGCAGCGACGCGCAAGAGCGCCAGATGGCGATGCTCTGGGTCCTGAACTTGTCCGATGGCTCCCACAGCCTGCTCGACATCGCGGACCGGTCCAAGCTGCCCTTCGATCTGGTCGCCGAGACGGCCCACACCCTGCGGGACGCGGGCTTGCTGACGCCCGTGTGACGCCCCGTCCCTACGAGCGAGCGCCGTACTCGGTCTTCGCGAAGACCTTCGCGCCGCTCGGGAAGGCGCCGGCTCCCAAGTTGACGGAAAGCGCCGCGCCGTCGGTGTCCTGGCCGAGCGCTTGCCACTCGCCGAACGTGTAGAACTCGTTCCCCCTGCCGATGAACTGGTCCTCGCCGTCGTGCAACCGGTAGGTGTTGTCGAAGAACGAGACATTGGTCTGGTCCCAGTACCGGACCCCGTCGCCGTTCTCGACCTCCATGCCCGTGACGCCCAGCCCCATCGCGATGTCGTTGTTGTAGATGTGAACGTTCTCGATGTGCGGCAGGCCCTCACGGTACGAGTCGGGCGCCCAGCGCGTCACCTCGCGGTCTTCCTTGACGTAGATGCCGTTGTCGTTGTTGTACACGACGTTCTCGTACACCTTGACATCGGCGCTGTTCGAGATTGCGATCCCCGCGCCGCCCAGGCGGCCGTCCTCGGGGCCTCGGCGGTTGTCGAACGCCTCGTTCCAGTAGATCTCCCCTTGCCGGGAGACCTCGTAGAACAACCCCCACCGATCGTTGGCCTCGAAACGGTTCGAGCGGATGATGACGTTGTAGTTGTCGATGTCGAACCACAACCCGGCCCCCCGATTGTGGTGGAACCAGGAGTTCTCCACGATCATGCCCTTGCCGAACACGCGGAAGAACTTGGCGCCGCCGGCCTCCCAGACTGGGTCGAACGAGAGCGTCTTGTTGTAGGCGATCTCGCTGTGGCGCAACACGGTGGGTCGGTTGAGGGCCTCGCCGCCACCGGTCAACCCCTCCTGGCCCATGTGGTGAACCAGGGAATGCTCCATCAACGTCCCAGGACCGAGGTCGATGCCCGCCCCGTGGCTGTAGCGAGCCGTCACGTAGCGAATGTCCCAGTCGACGGCGCGCTCACCCGACAGCGATGCCTCCTGAGCCGGCGACGCGTACTTCTCGACCACCAGGTTCTCGACCACCACACCGCGCGGCGGCGAGTCGTCCGGAGCGTCGAGCGACTTGGGGATCACCGAGGTCTCGATCAGCCCCAGGCCCGCGGGGTCCTCCGCGATGTAGATCCGGTCAGCGCGGTAGTCGAAGAACCACTTTCCGGGCTCGAGATCGCCCAGCTCCATGATCCGTTGGTACCGCTCCGGCGGGTCCGCGGGATCCCCAGAGGCCGTGACGAACAGCTCTTCGTTGAACCGGTCCCCGGGGTTCGGCGCCTCGCCACGAGCCCGGCCGACCAACTCACCCCAAGGCCTGCTCTGCTGGGTCTGACCCTCCCAGTAGAACCGGCCGGAGCGGTCACGATCCGCGTCCGCCGGTGACAGGACGCGCGCACCGGACAGGACGGTGCGCGTCCCCTCGCCGATGAACCGCTGATCGTTCTTCGGCACCGCGGTCGCCAGCCGGTGGACTCCGGCCCTCAGGCAGAACTCCGTGCCTTCGGGATGGGCGTCCACCGCCGCTTGCAGGTTGTCACTAGGCTGAACAGGGACACCGTCACACGGCTGAGGCGGCGGAGGCGTCACGGCCAAGGGAGTCCCGGACACGGCGGCCGGTCCCCTGGCGCCTGTTCTCTCGCCTGGGTCCGCCGGTCCTGGATCCGACCCCTGGAGTTGTTGGAACAGGCCGGCAACCAACACGGCCACCAGCATGACCGCCAGCAAGATCCCCACCGAGCGCCGCGCCCCGGTCTTGCCGACCTCTCCTGGTGGAGGTGAACCATTCACGTTCATGACTGCCCCGTGATCCCGGAATTCCGCCGGCTGCTAGCGTACAACCCTCACGCTATCCGGCACCCGAAATGGTTATACTTCAGCGCGAAGGTGGGATATGGGGGAGTATTAGATGGCTGGGCGAAGGAACGGATCTCCGCGTAACGGAGGAAAACAAACCCAACCTCTACGGGCTGTGCGGAGGCCACGGGTAGCGCTTATCTACTCGTGGATCACGCGGTACCGTGCGGCATTCAACGAAGCCCTGCGCAACGACCTTGACTCGCGCGGGATCGAGCTCAGCGTCATCTACGGCCAACCGCACCCCGAGGTCGCTCGCAGGCAGCTCGCCGTCACGCTCGACTGGGCGGAACGCATCGAGAACCGATTTCTCTCCGTGGGGCGTAAGCATCTCGTATGGCAGCCGGCATTGCGCCTCGTTCGCGACGCCGACCTCATGGTCGTCCAGCAGCAAACGCGTGATCTCCTTATCTACCCGCTCTTCGCCGAGCAGGTGCTCGGCCGGCAGAGGCTGGCGTTCTGGGGCCACGGCCGCAACATGGACTCGGCGACGAGCTCAGGGCTTGGCGAATCGATCAAGCGGCAGATGTCCCGCCACGTGCACTGGTGGTTCGCTTACAACGACTACTCGGCGGACCTCGTGCGCCAGCTCGGGTTCCCCCGCGGGCGGATCACCGTCGTCCGCAACGCGATCGACACCCGCACGTTGATCGAGCAGGCTGCTCTCGTCACTCCCGCCGATCTCGCCGGCATTCGCGACCTGCTCGGGCTGGACACCAACAACATCGCCATCTACTGCGGCGCGATGTACGACCTCAAGCGGCTGCCGTTCCTGGTCAACGCCTGCAAGCGCATCCGCGAGCTGGTGCACGACTTCCACGTCCTGTTCATCGGCACGGGACCCGACGCGCACGTCGTCGCGCAGGCGGCCGCTGAACATCCCTGGATCCACGAGCTGGGGCCGTTGTTCGGGGAGCAGACGCTGCCGTACTTCAAGCTCGCCAAGCTGCTGCTGATGCCTGGCGGGGTGGGGCTCGTCACGCTCGACTCTTTCGCGCTGCAGACGCCACTGGTCACCATCGACCACGACCGCCACGGCGTCGAGATCGACTACCTCACGCACGACAGGGATTCCGTGATCCTGCCCCGCGACACGGACGTACACGGCTACGCTTCCGCGGTCGCCGAGCTGCTCCAGGACGACGCACGACGTCAGCGCCTCGTCGACGGCTGCCAGGCCAGCGCGCGCGAGTACTCCATCGAGCAGATGGCCGCCCGTTTCGGCGCCGGCCTGCAACAGGCGCTCCAAGCCCCAAGCCGCGCCCTCGTACGACGGTGAAGCCGCTTCGGACCCTGCCGAAGGCTCATCTGCACCTCCATCTGACCGCGGCGATGCGGCCGCGCACATGCGCCGAGCTCGCCCGCCGCGACGGCATCGAGCTGCCACCGGCCGCACAAGCGTGGGCGTCGTTCGGCGCGTTCGCGGCGAGCTACCACGGGGCAGGGGCCGTGCTGCGGTATCCGCAGGATCTCCGCCGCCTGGTGCGGGAGATGGTCGAGGACGCCCGGGATGACGGCGCGGTATGGGTCGAGCCGCAGACCACACTCGTCAGCTACCGGGCGATTACCGGCAGTGACGAGGCGACGCTGGAGCTGCTCCTCGATGCCGCCGCCGATGCCGCCGCCCGGACGGGTGTAGGAGTGGGCCTGGTCATCTCCGCCACGCGCGAGCACGACCCGGCCGAGGCGGTACGTGTAGCCCGCCTGGCCAGCCGGTACGCCGAGCACGGGGTGGTCGGGTTCGGGTTGGGCGGCGACGAGCGTCACTCGCCGGAGCTGTTCGCTGGGTCGTTCGCGATCGCACGGGAAGCCGGCCTGCTGAAGGTCCCGCACGCGGGAGAGTTCTCCGGCCCCCTCTCCGTGCGCGGGGCACTCGATGCCCTGGGGGCGGACCGGATCCAGCACGGCATCCGCGCCGCCGAGGACGCCGACCTGCTCACCCAGCTTGCTCGCGACGGGACGTGCTTGGACGTCTGCCCGTCCTCCAACGTCGCGCTCGGGATCACCAGCTGGGACCGGCATCCCCTCCCCGAGCTGCTCGCCAAGGGCGTGGCCTGCAGCGTCAACGCCGACGGGCCCCTGCTGTTCCGCACCAGCCTGCTGGGTGAGTACGAGGCCTGCCGCGACCGCCTCCGCCTCAACGACCATCAGCTCGCCCAGATCGCGCTCACCTCCATCCTCGCCAGCACCGCACCACCAGCCACCAAAGCCCGCGCCCGTACGGCGATCGCCGGCTGGGAGGGGTGACTACTCCGGCTGCATCTAGCCCCGGCCTAACTTTGCACAGCAATTCATGCCGGCTGCAACTTTTGCCGGTGGCAGATTTCGACTGCAGCTCGACGGTAGTCGCGAAGATCCTGCTCAGTGCTGCTGATCATCACCCGCCATACCACGGCACCCATCCTTTCTGATGGTACTGCCACGACAATGCACCATCTTTCCAGGGAAATGCGGCCATCATCTAGCGGGCTGATGGCACAGAGAGATCCGAGAGGTTCACCGGCCTCTGGGGAGTGTCGCTCTACGCCGTGGGACCACCGAGGGCTGTCGCCTACCCACGCGTACGGCAGCTTACCCGCTGCGCGGTCCGGTGATCGGCGACCGGCGACCTGACGAACTCGCCGCGGTCCGCGCCTATCCGATTCTGTGAGGCGGCGCAGGCGCGGCTCAGCGTATGGCGAGGCTGGCGTGCCAGCCGCCTTGGGTCCGCGAGAGTACTGGCTGTAGCCGGTCGAGGTCGGGTCGGCCGGCGCGCCATTGGCTGATCCACTGTTGCAGCTCATGAGCGGCGTCGGCGGTGCCAACGGCACGAGCGGTGAGGCGGTTGAGGTCGAGGAGGGCAGCGCCTTTGGGGGTGGCGGCGCCGATCCAGTCGCTGGGGCCGTCGAGGTTGGCGGTGGCCAGCGTCGAGTGGTCGGCGGCAAGGAGGTAGGCGCGGAGCGCGGCGGGGTCCTCGTTTCCGCGAGCGGGCCGGGGCGGTCGGCGGCGCGGGTGAGGGCTTCCAGTAGCCACGACGCGGCTTCGGGATGACCGTTCAGTTCGGGGCTACTGATCCAGCGCGGCGGTTGGTCGCCGTCGGGGAAGCTGGCGGCTGCGAGGTTGCGGTGCAGCGCAATCAATGGAGGCGGTTGTGGGCCGTGCATCGGGATGAACGCGGCGGCGACTGCCTGCTGGGCGTGTGGTCGGCCGTCGTCGATGCGCACACGGATGGTGAGGGTGCTCCGCTCGACGGCGTGAGGAAGGAGTCCAACCCGCCGGACAAGTCCGAGGTCAGCCGCGCCGCGTGAGCGATCCGGGCGCCAACGCCCGCGGTCAGCGCATCACGGAGCGCTTCGCCGCCCTCGGCCAGCGTCGCCCTGCCCGGGCAAGGCGCCCACACGCGACGGGTTCTCGGCTCGGCTCGCGATACGCACAGGACATTGCCCGGGGCCACCGCCGCCACACCGGCGAACGGGGACCGGTCAGCGACCAGCTCGGGCGCGGAGGGGCACAACAGCGTGGTCGCGAGCCAAGCCTGGTCCATACCAGCATCCAGGGACGCGGACAGCGGTAGCGCCGCGGAGGCGAACCGCACACCCTCCGGCCCGCCGGCGTAAAAGACTGGACGGGCGCCAGCCAGGTCGCCGTAGATCGCGACACCGTCGGCGTCCTCCAGGACCACGTGGTAGCTGCCCGGCCACGACACCAACCGCAGGTCGCCTCTCGAGCTGCTCGACCGCCGTAACACAGCCTCCAGCTCGCCTGTCGAGACGTGGCAGCAACCGAGCAACGCCAGCCGCCGACCAGGCAACCCCCACCAGCCGTACCTCGTCGGAGGCCCAACGGCCGGCCAACCATAGCGAAACGGCGCCAGACCACAATAGCTCACCGTCTGGCGGCGCCGGAGGCGTCCAACCGGCTATGGGTGTGCGCTCGCAAAAGCCACCGAACCAACGCATCGTCGCCCCAAGCTTCGCAGGTGCTCCCACGCGGACGCTCACCAGTAGTGGGTCTTCAGTTCGGCCGTGTCAGAACCACTCCCCAACAGGAACTCCGCCATCGTCCCCAGCACCATCAACTCAGGGACCTCGTACTCCGAGTCCCGCTCGTCGCCGCCTGCCACCGTCATCCTGTCTCCTATCGTTGACCGCATGGCTATTACCAGTAATATTAGTAGATGCGACGATGTATATCAATGGTAGAAGTTGATCGCCGCCTCCTCGAGTGATCCGTGTCGGGAGCGGTTATAGGCCGCGGAGGTGGGCGGCGAGCTTCGACAGCAGGGACCGCGCGTCGGAGTCGAACACGGCGGTCTGCAGGAGCAGCTCGAACTCCTCAAGATAGGCGGCGACGTCGCGGGGGTCGCGGACCGTCAACTCGCTGGTGAACGTCTCAACGCTCACGAAGACCTGCTCGTCGATCGCGGGGTCCCCGAAGATGCAGAACCCGTGCATGTGCACCGCGTCGCCCTCGACGTCCAGCGGGATCACCCCGATCCGCACCGTCCGCAACGTCGACAGGCTCGCCACCCGGTCCAGCTGGTCAGCGACGACCAGCGCGCTGTCCCTGCCTGGGCGGAACCGCAACGCCGCCTCGGTGGTCAGCAGCACGATCCGCTTGGTCTCGTCGTAGAGGACGCTCTGCCGGTCGAGGCGTGCCGTGACCGCAGCGGCCACGTCCCGCGTCTGTCCCGGCGTCGTGTGCCCGCCGGACGCGATCAGCCGTCGGGCATACTCCGCCGTCTGCAGCAAGCCGGGCACACACGCGGGCTGGAATAACCGGATCGTGGACACCCGCTCTTCGACTTGGCCGATCCGCTGCTGCTTCGCCGCGATCCCCTGGCGGAGTACCTCCCGGAACGTGGCCGCCTCCGTCTGGACCGCCTCGGCGCGCTCGACCAGATCTTCCACCACCGCTGCAGCCGCTCCGCAGGCACGTGCCCACGCCTTCACGCTCGCGGCGGTGGGGACCTGCGAGCCTGTCTCGAGGTTGCTTACCGTCGACTGCGAGACCTCCATCCTTTGGCCGAGCGCCGTCTGCGACAGCCCGGCGGCAACGCGCAGCTCACGCAGCAGCGCCGCCAACCGGCGGCGCTGCGTGGTGGTCTCCAGGTGGTCGGTCATAGGCCCCTTATACGCTACTCCGCTGCTGGTACTCGTCGAGCGGCACCGCCCATCGCAAGGCGACGTCGCGGAGCCGGCGGTACTCGTCCAGGTCCTCGTCAGGGGCGCGGTCGGCATGGAGGAACCGGCCGTCGCCGTCGTAGTGCATCACCAGGACCACCCGGTCGTCGAGCAGCCAGAAGTCGGTCCGCAACTCGTCGAGCTCGGGATGGGTATCGCGATCGACGATGTAGACCTCCTCGCCGACGGCCACGTTGCCTGGGTAGGCGTAGAGCTCCCAGCGGAGGTAGTCGGTCAAGGGATAGTCGATGACATGAACGCGGTACCACCGCTTCCCCGCTGCCGTATCCGCCTGGATCCGCGCCATCCAGGGGCTCGTCTCCGGAGTGAACGGGGGGATGAGCTGGCCGGCCTTGAACGCCTCGAATTCCTTCATGTCCCCCGGAGAAAGGTACTGGGTCAGCGTCTCCAACCGGAACGCCGACTCGCGGAGCTCGTCGAACATTCGGACGGTCTCCTCGCGGTTCATGCCACACCGCCTACCTGGAGCCTCGCCGCCGCGGCGAGCAGCACCCCGGCGGGGATCTCGACGGCGGCCTCACCGGCGGGCACGTCCAGCGGGACGTAGGCGCCCTGCACCACGACCCGGCGAGGCTCGCCGACGACGTGGTACACGCTCGGGCAGTCAATCTCATTTGGGCAATCTTCGCCCAGCCGCACCAGCTCGTCCTTGGTCATGGCCTCTCCTGTTGAGCCCAACTATCAGATCCCACGTCACTAGTATTGGCTACTATCAACGATACCAGCAAGTGATTTCCTGGTATTGACCTCTACCAGTGCTGGCTTCGAGGGCCGGGCGAGCGACTGGGGCGGGTTCAGAGGCGTTCGATGTGGGGGCCGGTGAGCTTGCCGCGGGTGTCGAAGAGGAGGGGGGAGGCGGTGGTGAGGGTGTCGAGGTCGTAGGAGGAGTGGGGTTGGACGAGGACGACGAGGTCGGCGGCGCGGGCGGCGGCGATCGGGTCGGGGACACGGGGGAGGGTTGCGCCGTTGAGATGCCAGACGGGGACGTAGGGGTCGTGGTAGGACAGGTCGGCGCCGAGGTCGAGCAGCCGCTTGCCGAGCGGTTTGGCGGGTGACTCGCGCTCGTCCGAGCTGTCCGCCTTGTACGTGACCCCCACCAGCAAGATCTTGGACCCGTTCACCGGCTTGCGGTGGTCGTTGAGCAGGCGTTGGACCCGCGCGGCCACGTAGGCCGGCATCCGGTTGTTGACCTCTTGCGCCAGCTCGACGAACCGGAACGGGTAGCCCAGCGTCCGGACCTTGTACGACAGGTAGTTGGGATCGATCGGGATGCAGTGGCCACCGACTCCTGGGCCCGGATAGAAGGCCTCGAACCCGAACGGCTTGGTCGAGGCGACCGCGATGGAGTCCCACAGGTCCACGCCCAGCTCGTCACAGAACACCGCCATCTCGTTGACCAGCGCGATGTTCACGTGCCGGTACGTGTTCTCGAGCAGCTTCGCGATCTCGGCCTCGCGCACGCCTTTGGCTTGCACGACCGTATCGCAGACCTTGGCATAGAACGACACGGCCGCATCGGTGCAGGCAGGCGTCAGCCCGGCCACAACCTTGGGAATGCGGCGCAACGTGTAGCGGCGGTTGCCGGGATCTATCCGCTCAGGAGAGTAGGCGAGATGAAAGTCACGACCGGCGACCAGGCCCGACCCGCGCTCGAGGAGCGGGCGCACCACCTCCTCGGTCGTGCCCGGATAGGTCGTGGACTCAAGGACGACCAAGCCGCCAGGCCGCAACGCCCGACCGACCGAGGCCGTCGCGTTCCTCACCGCGTCAAGGTCTGGCCCCCCATCGGCGTCCAGTGGCGTCGGGACGCAGATGACCACCACGCCGCTGCTGGCCACCGGGCTCGGGTCGGTCGTCGCGAAGAACCCCCGACCAAGCAGTCCACGCACATCGCCGTCGGACAGATCGTCCACATGGGAGCGACCGGCGTTGAGCCCCTGGACACTGGCGGCGTCGGTGTCGACCCCCGCGACCCGTAGGCCGGTCCGTACCGCCTCGGCGACCAATGCCATCCCGACGTAGCCCAGCCCCACCACCACGACATCGGTGCCCTCTCCCATCCCGCATGCCCTCTCAGTCGTGGAGATGAACCGCTCTTGGCGCTCGAAGACCCCGGAGCTTGCTCCGCACGACCGCGGGCTCGACGGCCAGGCACACGGCGCTACGCCCGCTGGACCAAAGGTCTGGCAGGAGCCGCCGCGAGCCGTTCGGCAGGGCATCCAGCTCCTTGCGGAGGACCTCGCGGTCATACCCCATGACCGCCAACCGCTCATCGCCGACCCAATCGAGGTAGCGGCGGCACCACGCCTTGCGGACCGGTGCCGCCAGCGTCGTCTTCCAACAGTCGATCGACTCCCGCGAGACGGCCGAGTAGCGATGGACCCCGACCTGATCCCCCACCGGACCGTCAAGGCGAGCGGTCCGAAGATCAGACACAACCGCCTCATCCCAACCAAGGTCGAGGTATGCCAGGATCGACTGCAGGGCCGCTGTCGGCTGCGTCACCAGGTCCTCGTATCGAACCTCGACGGTCCGCCCCGCGTACCGCTGGCGGGCGGCGACCAGCCCCCCCAGACCGGCGTACAGGTCGACGTGGTGCTGGTAAGGAGCCCAACGCCCCTGGAACCACGTCTCGGCGATCGAGGCGACGACCGCGAGAGGGTTGCGCCACAAGAAGATGGCCCTCGCGTCGGGAAAGGTCTCGAACAGCTCGTCGAGCACCAAGCTGTACCGCGGCGTCTTATCCAAGAAATAGCGAGCCCCGGGCTCGCTCGCCTTCTCGTACAGCCGCAGCGCCATCTCCCTTACCTCACCAAGATAATCCTGACGCCCGCTCGGCAAAGCCGCCCAAAACGCCTCAAGGGCTACGGCGGAAGTCCCATGACCGTACTCTGCAAAAACCCCATCCCGCCGCATCGCATACAACGGAGATAACAAAATCCAAGGCTCTGCAACAGTAGAGATCTCCGAATGCCGAGAAAGCATCCGCTGTAACAGCGTCGACCCCGACCGAGGCAGGGACAGCAAGAACACCGGCTCCACCATCAGAGAACCGAGGCCTCGACCACTGCGAAGCGCGAAGCGCGAGCGCGGTTTGGGTGGCTCGATGCCACCCAAACCGCCGCAGCGTAAAAAAAACGCGGGAGCCAGCCACCGCAGGGGGTCGCGTTGCGTCGGGTGAAGCGACCGACCGAAGCCAACCTCCCTCCCCCACCCACCCTTAACGGAGCGGAACCCGACGAGGCGCGACGCTGGGCGCGCAACCACATCACAGGCCCCAGTCCAAAGAATCCTCGTACCCAAGCTCGATCAGAAGATCACCCAACAGCTCCTTGACCGCAATGACATGCGCTTCGGTGAATTCCCCTCTCCAAGAACCGATCTGCCCCTTCCGGAATGTGTGGGTACCACCGAACAGCTGCTGACCGATGTCACGAGCATGTTCCACATCCAGACCGATGCGAAGATGCCCGGCGATGCTCATGATCTCGGAGAGCTGAGCTTCGGGACATCCGCCTCCCGCCGGCCCGACGAGGCGCTCGAACCTCGTCACGTAGACCAGCGGCTTCGCGTGGAGCCACGGCATCACGCTGGTGACACGCTCACGGATGTCCAGCAATGCCGGGCGCCGCCCCGCGGCCGGCAGGCCTTGGATCGATGCGAGGACCTGCTCCTCACGGCTCAGCTTGCGAAAGGACGTCGAGAAACGATGTGGAGGGGATGCGAGGTACTTGGCGTTGGAAAGCACGACGTCTCGTGGGTCCCGGATGATCAAGAGCATCTTGATGCCCGAGTCGGTGAGCAACGTGAGGAAGCTCGGCGAATACGGCACATGCCCGCTGAACCATGTACCGGGGGGGAGCCGGCGGACTCTCCGCGCGACGCGGCGCAGGCTGACGTCAGCGGGAGTGTCGACGCCGATGCGAAGCCGGGGTTCACCGGCTCGCGGGCGGTACAGCCCGACCTCCTCGCGGTTCAGGTAGAGGCGGACGTGGTGGATCGAGGGTAACAACCGCATCAGCTTGAGGAGAAGATTCGTTCCGGCTTTCGGCAGCGAGTTCACAAAGACCGGTGGGCCCGGTGCACTGCTCTCCGGTATCTGCGCGGCCCTCGCTCGGACCACGTCCACCAGCACCCTCGCTTCGGTCCTGAGATTGTAGGCCATCCGTCCCTCTCGAAGTCGCATCTGCCCGATTAGGCCCGGACCGTCACGGGCAGGGATGAAGGTTCACGGCGCCCTTGTGTCGACGGGGCTGCGCGCGCAGCCGCCCAACTGGCCGCGAGACCAGTGATGATCCCCTGCTCGAGCCCAGGGGCCCAGGCCATGAACCAGATGAGCTGCGCCACGAACATCGCCATCAGGACTCCTGGCGAGAAAAACCCTGGCGAGAGGAGTCCCGAGCCGTCCAAGGGACGGCGGGAGAAGGTGAGCAGCGTCGCGCTGAGGACCCCGATCAAGAGCGCCGCGCCGAGAACCCCTGTTCTCAAGAGTGTCTCGAGGTAGAGATTGTGCGGCTGCGATTCGAAATCCGCCCCGCCGATCCGACGGGTGAAGCCCGTTCCGAAGGGCTCGCCGACGATCCACTCGCCAGGCGTGTCGGGCCCGTCGGCGAGGAGGATCCGCCACCCCTCGATGCGCCACGAGAGCGTGTCGGTGCTCGTCGCCGACTGCGCGACGGGTGTGTCGTAGGTCCCCTCGCCAGAGAACGCGAGGAACGCCCCTGAGGCGGCGATCGCTCCGGCGACGGCTAGCGCGACGGCGGGACGCCGGAGCCTTCGGTTGCGCATGACGATCAGCCCGACACCAACGATCAGGGTGAGCCAGACGGTACGGCGGTTGAGTAAGAGCACGAAGACGAGCAGGACGACGCTCAAGAGCTTCAGCGGGCGTGACTGCTTGCCCCGCATCTCCCACAGCGGGACGGTCAGGAGGAAGGCGTGGGCGAGGAAGAAGGTGTGGGTTCCGCTCAGCGAACGGATGGCCGCGTCGAACTCGGCGCCGAACACCCCGATCCGGATATCGGTGAGCGTGGCGAGCCACCGCAACGCCGCGACGAGCATCACCGGGACGGCCGCGAGCAACCAGAGCGTAGCGATCCGCTCGCGCAGCCACGCGGTCGGCGGGAATGAGACGAGGTAAAGCGCCGCCGCGCTGAAGCGCATGAACCCACGGAACTCCGCGGCGCTGGCTTCGGGACCGAACTCGCCGATCCCCCTGACCAGCGACATCAGCGTGAGGACGCCGAACAGGATAAGGCCCCACTGCGCCCAGTTCAGGCGCCGGACGCGCACCAGCCGGGCGACCGCCGCCCCCAGCACAAGGCCGAACGCGAGGTCGGTCACCTGGATCTGGGCAGGCCCAAGCGAGAGGGACGGGATGGTGCCCGGAACATTGTCGTTGAGCGCCACGCCGAGCAGCATGCAACCAAGCATCAACCCGACGCCGACCTCGGCTCGCTTGACCACCCACTCGGCGAGCACCACCGTGAGCACCGCCGCGATCACCAGGGCGATGATCAGCTCGAGGTTTCCGGCCATGGAACTCTTACTCCTTACACGACGGGCAGCGTGGGCGCCGCCTCGACGGGCCCGAGGACGAGTGAGATGAGGCGCCAGCGCAGCCCACCCGGCTCGCCGGCCGCCTTCGCCGCCGACAGCCGCGACCAGAACTGCCGGCGCAGTTCCGGCACGGGGCAGAACCGGATACAGACTGCGAGCGCACAGGCCGCGGCGACGATCTCAACGGCGAGCACGGCGAGCACGGGAAGCTGAGCCATCGTCATGGCGCGCGCAAGCGCCACCGCCAGTGCCACTCCGGCGCTGCAGAAGGCCGCTGGTGCATGCGCCAACCAGAGATCGGCCGCGGAGGCGTGCACCAGCCGCCGCACGACGCCGAGGTAGGCGAGATGCCTGAGGATCTCGCCGACCGCGAGGGCCGCTCCGAACACCCATACGCTCGTGCCTGGGCGGAAGCGGAGCGCGGCGATCAAGAGGGCCGCGAGGACGACGAGGTACGAGCCCTGCAGCAGCAATGCCTTGTTGAGCTCGGCTCGAGCCTCCGTGAGCAGCGAAGAGAACTTCGAGATCACGTTGAACCCACCGGCAAGGGCAATCCACGGGACGATGCCCGCGGCGACGCCCCACTGCGGTCCCAGCACCACGCGGACGAGCTCATGGGCGGCCACCGCCATGCCGGCGCAGATGGGGAACAGGACCACACCGCCGAGACCGAGCACGCTGAGGTAGGCACGGCGGAGGCGCGGCACGTCATCCTGAACCCGGCTGAGGCTGGGGAAGAACACCAGCGTCAAGGTTCCCGCCAGGTGCTGGGTGAGCGGTTGGGTGACCAGATAGAACGCACGGTTGTATTGGCCGACCAACGCCGTGGCCGCCACGCGGGCCACCGCGAGCGTGTCAAGGTTGCTCCCGACGTACTCGAGGAGCCGGATCCCCGACGATCGCACGCCGTAGCCGAAGAGCGCACGGTAGGGCTCGAGGGTCGCGGGGGGCCGCATCGGGTGCCGCAACCTGCCGTACTGCCAGACCGCTTGCGCCGCCGCCGACGCCACCACCGCCGCGACCAGGCTCCACACGCCCGCTCCCAGCAAGGCGAGGCCGATCCCCACGACGAGGAACCCCAGGACGTAGGTGCCCAGCCTGATGATCGCCAGCTCACGGAATCGAAGCTCCCGGCGCAGAAGTCCCTGCCCGGTCATCGAAACGCCTACGAACAGGAAAGAAGAGGACATCGCCCGTAAGACCGGCGGCAGCGCCGGTTCGCTGAACAACCCACCGAGCGCCGGAGCGGCAACCCACACGATCGCGAAACACCCCACTCCCGCGGCGATGCCGACGGTCGACGCAGCGCCGATCTCTTCGTGCGACAGATCCGGTGACTGGATGATCGCTTCCGCCAGACCCATCCGCGCGAAGAAGTTCGTGAAGAGCACGACCAGGTTCGCCATCGCGAGAAGACCGAACGCGAACGGGTCGATCAGCCGCGAGATCAGCGCGGTGTAGCCGAGGGTCGATCCCGCGAGGCCGATGGTCGCGAGCGTCGACCACCGCAATCCCGTGGCCGTCCGAGCCATCAGGTCCGCGTGCCGTTCCGCGTCTGCGGCTTGCTCTGGCGCGGTCCTATCCTTGGCGGGCCTCACCGTTCACCTCACGACCGCTCCGGCACGCGCGCCCGGGTGCGCTGAAGGGTGAGCCGGACGATGCCCTTGAGGTAGGGGCTGAGCCACACGAGCGGCCAGAGAATGCCCGCCCAGCGGCGCGTGTACACCGCCCAGGGTTTTCCAGGCAAGGTCTTCGTCGACCAGAGGCGGCGGTACTCGGCCCAGAGCGGCTGGTCACCGGTGCGCGGTGGAGGGTTGCCCGCACACGTCGCGACGGTGCCCGGGGCGATCCAGACGGTGCAGCCCGCGCGCCGAGCGCGGAGCCCGTAGTCGCCGTCACCTCCGACGTGGATGAACAACGGATCGATGTTCCCGATGCGCTTGACGACCTCCCTGGGAATGAGGACCGCGTTGCCGTGCATGGTGTCACACGGCTTTGGGTCCGTGCCCGGGGGGATCAGCTCAAACCTCACCGGCCTCCAGCGCGAGGGGGCGACCAGGCCCCCATACGTCAGCGTGCCCGTGTCGGGGTGGCGGGTCGAGCCTCCCACGATCGCGGGCGGGTGCCCGTCACGGCGCAGCTGACGCTCGGTCTCGAGCAAGAGCGCGAGCGCGCCGTCGTCGAGGTGCGTGTCGTCGTTCATCCAGAGGTAGTAGTCGTAGTCACCGGCGATCGCGGCACCAAAGGCGCAGTACATCCCTCCACCCCAGTACAGCTCCCCATCGCCGTGCAAGAGCGTGACGGTGGGAAACTCGCACGCGATCGCCTGAGCGGTCCCGTCGGTACTCGCGTCGTCGAGCAAGAACACGTCCAGCGCGACGCCGTCGACCTGCTGCCGGTGCAGGTTGCGCACGCAGCCCAACGTGAGCGCCTTGCGGTTATAGGCCGCGAGCACCGCGGCCACGCGCACCGGCTCGCCTAATGGCACGGTCACGCCCCTCCGTCGCGGACCTGCTTACAGATCCAACGGTAGGTCGGTTCGAGCCCTTCGGCCAGGCTGGTGCCGGGCTCCCATCCCAGCACCTGGCGCAGCTTCGTGTTGTCGGAGTTGCGTCCTCGTACGCCTTGGGGGCCAGCGATGTGGCGCAACCCGACGTCCTGTTTACCGGAGATCTCGATCACGAGGTGAGCGAGCTCGTTGATGCTGATCATCTCGTCGGTGCCGAGGTTCAAGGGCTCGGCCCAGTCCGAGCGCATCAGGCGGAAGATTCCCTCCACGCAGTCGTCGATGTAACAGAACGAGCGAGTCTGTTCGCCATCTCCCCAGATGTCGATCGTGCCCCCGGACTCGGCCTGGGCCACCTTGCGACAGATCGCCGCTGGCGCCTTCTCCCTCCCGCCGTCATAGGTTCCATACGGCCCATAGATGTTGTGGAACCGGACGATCCGGGTGTTCATACCGTACTGGTCACGGTAGTACTCGCACGCACGCTCTGAGATGAGCTTCTCCCAGCCGTAGGCGTCCTGTGGCTCCGCCGGATAGGCGTCCGACTCCTTCAGGGGCGTGACCTCGGTGGTCGTCTGCAGATGCTCGGGATAGATGCATGCCGACGAGCTGTACAGGTAGCGCTGCGCCCCGTTGACACGCGCCGCTTCTAGCGTGTGGAGATTGATCAACGCATTGTTGTGCAAGATGGTCGCATGGTTCGTCGAGATGTACCCCATCCCACCCATATCGGCGGCGAGCGCGTACACCTCGCCGACGCCTCTGGTGGCCTGGAGGCAATTCTCCCAGCGCCGCAGGTCGAGCAGCTCGAACTCGTCGGCGTCCGTGCGCGTGAACTCGGGAAGCTTGACGTCCACTCCCCTCACCCAATGGCCCTGCCCTTTCAGGTAGGTCACCAGGTGATGGCCGATGAACCCCCCAGCCCCGGTTACAAGGACCCACTCCATCGCTCCCCCTTTCGTGGTCCGCTCGCAGGTCACGCGTCGGCGTCAGCGCCGCTCGTCTCTCCTTTGTCACGGCTGGCCGCGCGCGACGTCGGTTCTACCCGCGTGGACACCGCGGTGAGGCGGCTGGGGCTCTGGTTGTTCCGGTTGCGCGCCGCCCTCGTCACGGTACGGCTGTACGAACGGGCATACGGGTCCAAGGACTCCGCGCTGCGGTTGAAGATATAGCCCAAGAGGGGCGTACCCACCAACGCCAACCGCTCATGTACCGCACGAAGGTCGGACACCAAGGTTCCCCGTTCGATCACGAGCACGACCCCGTCAGCTTGCGCCGCCACGGCGATCGTGTCTGACACCCCTAGGAGCGCGGGAGCGTCGATCAGCACGAGGTCTGCTTGCTCGTGCAGGTGGAGAAGCGCCTTACGGAACGCCACCGTGCGGAACACTCCCACCGGATGGTCAGAGGTCACGCCGCTCGGGAGTACCGGCACGATGTCGCCGCCCGTCACCTGCAGCGAATGAAGATGGTTGTCCACACCGGCCGCGTCCTCACCGAGATGGCAGAGCCCGAGCCCTTCTCGCTGCCCGCACAGCTCCGAGAGGCGGCGCATCCGCTCGTCGGCGTCGACCAACACGACGCGGCGCTGCTGCTCTTGCGCCGCCATCGCCATGCTCAGCAGGGTCAAGGTCTTCCCGTCGCCAGGGGTCGCGCTGGTCACCACCACCGACGTTCCGCCGACAGACGCCAGCGCATGGCTCAGCGACGTGACCGCGTAGTGGTAGGCCTCGTTGATGACCGGCCCGGAGTGCGCGAGTGGCGGTACCGGCTTGCCGGCCACCATCGACGGGGCGCGGAACTCAGGCACCTCCCCGAGTAACGGAGCCCCTAGCACGGCTCCGGGATCGTACCGGCGATCGACTCGGAGGTCGCGCCCGGAGACGCGCCATGCCCACGCTCCCGCGGCCAACAGGCCCAAAAGACCTCCCACGGCGGCGTTGCGGGCAGGCTTGGGTTGGGCTGGCGATACGGGCTCCTCGGCGCGAATGAACAGCTCGACCCCGGAGCCGTAGACGGCAGCCTCAGTCGAGATGTCCTGGGCGCGCTCACGCAGGGCCGACAGCTGCCCGACCAGCGCCGATTGCTGCGGTGTCAGCGGGTCCCCCGCCAGCGTCCCGGCGGCGGCCACGTTCGCGTCGAGCTCTGCCTGGAGCGCGCCTCGCATGCCCTCGAGGCTCGCCAGCGCGCGGCCGGCCTCGTCCGCTACCCGCTGCGCCCCCACCTGCTGGTACGCATCGCCCACGGCGTTCGCCATCGCGGCGGCCGATGCGGGATCCGGACCTTCCGCGCGGATGACCACAGCCGCGAGGTCCGCCGACGGGCCAACGGAGAGCGCCTCTCGCAGACCGGCGACCGACTGCCCATTCGCGAGTTGTTGGGCCGCCATCTCCAATACCGCGGGGGAGGTGACGAGATCCGTCTGGCGCGCCAAGTAGGGCTCCAGGTCGCCCGCTCGGCTGGTCCCTCCCAAGACCCCTCGATTGGCGGGGTCACGGAGAGTCAACTGCGATTCCGCTTGATAGCGCTCCGGAACGAACTGCGAGACACCGAAACCCAAGACCAACCCCAACACAGTCGCCGCGATCACCACCCCGCGGTAACGCCACAGCGACTCGACAATCCCCGGTCCTTCGAACTCGCGGTCGTCGGATCCTCGCTCGCCTACCCGACCTCCCCCCGTCACACCTGCCATCGTCATATCACCACCATAACGAGCAACTCGTGATCCTAACGACGCAACAAACGCCGCCGAGGCCACTTTCGATCCATTATCGGAACCCACGACACTCCCCCCCCAAGAAACCATCTTAAGTACACCGCCACAGAGCAGAGTACTACTACAACCGCACCGCAACCAGGGTATGCTTAAGAGCGGATGTGTCCGGTCCCAGTCTGAGCTGGGACTTGGGCAGGCGGGCGATCTTTGGGGGAAGGGGAGCACACGTGACTGCTGGCTATGCCGGGAGAGGATCTCGACCTCTTCTGTCGATCACGATGTACACGCGTAACCGATCGCACTTGTTCGAGCGAGCGCTGGGCTCCATCGTCAGCGCCTGTGACCCCGTGTCGACGCACGTGGAGATCACGGTGTCCGACGGGTCCGACGACGACCGGACGGGGCGCATCGTCACGAGACTTCTCGCTGGGTGGCCTGGTGGATACCGATATGTCTGGAACACACCGCCGCTCGACATGGTCGACAACATGAATAGGGCGATCGAGCTGGCGAGCGGAGCGTGGATCCAACAGCTCGGTGACGATGACTTCCTGCTCCCTACCGCCGGACAGGTGATGGTCGATGCCATCAGGAAGGCGGGGCAGGATCGGTCAATCATGCTCTTCGGTGTCCACATCGTCGACCTCGACGGTGCCGTCCGTCGTCAACAGACGTTTCGTGGGACCCGCCACCTCGCGCCCAGGGAGGCCTTGCGCCACCTGCTCCGCAACTCGTCCTTCGTCCGTGAGCCCGGCGTCCTCGTCCGCCACTCCGTCTACGAGCGGGAGGGCTTGTTCGACAGGCGCGTCGGAGACCCCGCCGACATCGACATGTGGGTCCGCCTGTTCTCCCGGTACGGGGTGACGTGCATGCCGTACTCGACGTGCGCGTACACGATTCACGAGGGCGCGTTGACGACCGGGATGTGGAACCCCGAGACGATCCACACCTTCGACGAGATCTTCGACCGGGCGGTCGCATCGGGAGTCGTGCCAGAACCCCAAGTCCGCCGCTGGCAGGCGGACTTCTTCCATCAGTTCATCCTCGCCGGTGCGTACCGCCACCTCGAGAAGGGTCGCTGGGCGGAGGCGCGGGAGGTCCTCAAGCTGTTCGACCTCCTCGCGGTGCGCAGGCGCGGCCTGTCACCGAGATGGTTACCCGTGCGCATAGCCTTCGTTGCAGCGACCACCGGAAATCGCCTATGGCCAGGGTTTCTCACGTATCCGTGAGAAACCCTGGCCATAAGGGGGCCAACACCAAAGGAGACTGCCGTGGCGGTGACATTACAGCGACCGCAATGGGCGTACTACCGTGGCGCGGTGCGTCCATACGATGACGCCGTGCTCCATATCTCCAGCGAGGCGGTGCACCGTGGCCTCAACGTGTTCGAGGGCATCAAGGGCTACTGGCAGCCCGACGGGACGTTCGCGCTCTTGAAGCTGCAACGGCACTACGACCGGCTCCTGCGTTCGGCACGCCTTCTGCACATCCCCGTGCCGGTGACCTTCCCCGCCTTCGAGCAGGCCTGTTTCGATCTCGTGCGGGCTCTCCTCGATCCGGCCAACGACCTATGGGTGCGGGCGACCTTGTACGTCACCGAGGGTCACTGGGGGGAGGACACGGCCGCCGACCTCGTGTTGACCTGCTTCCAGCAAGCCAAACGCGAGCCGCCTGCCATCGACGTCGGCATAAGCACGTGGCTTCGCGCGACGGATCTCTCCCTTCCCGCCCGGATCAAGACCAGCAGCAACTACCAGGTCGCACGGCTTGCCAGGATCGAAGGGCGTAACCGCGGCTGCGACGAGATGGTGCTGCTGAACCAATGGGGCCGCGTCGCCGAGTTCACCGGCTCGTGCCTGCTGATGGCCCGTGACGGCTGTGTCCTGACGCCACCGGCCTGGGAGGGAGCGCTCGAGAGCATCACGGTCGACCTCGTGCGGCAACTCTGCCCCAGCCTTGGCATCGACTTCGCCCAACGCCCGATCGAGCGCACGGAGCTCTGCATCGCCGACGGCCTCGCCCTCTGCGGCACCCTCTCGGAGGTGCAACGCGTCCTCGCCCTCGACGGCCACCCGCTCCCCCACGACCCCGCGCTCTACGCCATCGCCCGCCGCTACCAAGACGCGGTCCGCGGCCACGCCCCCCACCCCGCCGTGACCCTGACCCCGGTGCCCTCGGCTCAGGACGCAGAGGTCACGCACAAGGCCACCTATGTCACGAATTAGGCGCTCGCGGAGATCGACGCGCCGCTAGCTAACGATCAGCGGCTGCTTCCCGGCCGACCGGGTGTGAGCGTCAGGTCTCGTGTGCAGACGAAGCCCAGCGTCGTCAGTCCTTCGGACAGGTAAAGACGTTCGGCTGCACTGCCTACGGAGGCTTGAAGGACCTTGTATTCCGCTCCGTTGCTTCTTCCCCAGGCCATGGCCGCGCGCCAAAGGGCGCGCCCATGCCCTCGCTGCCTGTGGGCCGGGTGGACCGCGAAGTATTGTGGCGGCTGAATAATGGCGCCGCCTGCGTCGGTGAGGATGCTTAAAGGTCCTACAGCTCCGACGATACGCCGATCTTCTACCGTGACCAGGATCGGACCGTCTGCGTGGCCGGCCTTGATCCGCTGGTGGAGGAAGGAGAAACCGTCCACGCCGAATTGTTCGGCAAAGGCGGGGAAAGTGTCGGCTACATCGCAGTTGGAAAGCTTGCACACTCGGTCAGCGACCTGTAGGTCCCGATTGCTGAAGGTTTTGAGCATGAGCCGTCCGCGGGCTCTTTCGGGGGACTCCTGGAACCAGAGGAGCTTGCTGCTCGCCGCGCGGTACGTGGTGTGCCACTGGCGTGCCCACTGGGCGACCTCGTCGACTTCGGGCGGGCGGGGGCTGTAGTGATGGATCTTGATCAGACCGCTCCCAGCGCGGGACAGGGTGGGGACGACCGTGCGGTCCGGCGTGTGGATGATCTCGTCCACGAGGAGCCGCTCGTCCTTTCTGCGAAACCAACGCCCGTCCTTGTCGTAAGGCAAGAACCTGCGAGTGCCCGCAATGCCCGCGACCGCGTTGAACAGTTCGGCGGACAGGGCGCCAGGCTGGACAGGGCCGAGCGTGGGCACGTATGGGACCGAGATTACTGGGCGCAGCCAGTCCCATAAGAATCGCATGTCCCGCACGATAACAAACGTCACCGGCGACACCGGTCCCGACGCGGGAACGCGTCGGGACCGGTGTCCGTGTAGGTTTATCGGCTAGAAGGGGTTGTCGTCTCCGACCGCGCAAGAGCACACGTCTGCCTCGGACAGGGTGTCGAGGTTCGGGACGAACTCGATCTCCGTCGTTGGCTCCGGCGTGGGTTTCGGCCTGGGCTTGATCTGGACGTCGATGGTCATGCGGTCGCTTCCTTTCGTTCCTGGTGCTGGCAGTACCTCACCAAGGGGGCTTTGGCCTTGCGGTAGAGCGTGACCAGCGGCATGCACGTGCCGCAGGTGCCGCTGAGGGTGCAGCCTGTGCAGCCGCCCTGACGGAGCAGGAGCCCGTCAGCGACGGCGCCCAGGCGCTGTAGTCCCTCTACGCCTTCCTGGATGAGCGGGATCTGAGGGTCACGGCCGACCTTGCAGATGCTCGCCATACCGTGAGGATCGACGTGGAAGAAGGAGTGACCGGCATTGCAGCCAGTGAATGGCTTGCGCTTGCGCAGGTGCGCGACCGATTGGGAGAGCAGCGTCTCCGCGCCACCGTAGATGGTCGGGACCATGTTCACGTACTCGTCCATGGGGATGCCGAGCCGCTCGGCGAGCGCCCGCATTTGGTCGACCTCGTGCGCGTTGTGCTGAGTCACGATCATGCTCAACGCCAGGGGCAATCCCGCCTCGCGTGCGGCGAGCAGGCCCTTCTCGAACATCCGGAACGCGCCCTTGCGGCGAGTCAGCGCGTCATAGCTCTCAGCCGTCGCACCGTACACGCTGAGGGTGATCCGATGCGGCCTTCGCCTATTCAACAGATCGAGGACCTTTGGGCTGGACAGGCGAGAGCCGTTGGACAGGATCGTGCAGACCATGCCCAGCTCGTAGGCCCGCTCGTAGGTCTCCGCGAAGAGGCGGTCGATCATGGGCTCCCCACCCGTGAGCTGGAGCCACAACACGCCGGCATTCTTCAATACCTCCAGCAGGCGTTCGCGGTCCGGCCATGACAACCCCTCGAACCGCTTAAGACCCAGGTAGCAGTGCTCGCAGTCGTAGTTACAGCCCAGGTTCAGCTCGTAGGATGCCCGCCCATACCCGTGTCGGGACTCGGTCCTGACGAGGACGACCTCAGAGACCCGTCGGCGGGCGATGTCAAGGCCCCACGCCTGCTTAGCCGAGTCGGTCAGCCACGAAGGGCACTCGGTGTCACCCGTGACGAGGGTGAGCTCACGGTAGTGCGCGTAGGGGATCTTGATCCCGTTGGGAAGCCCTGGGCACAGCACAAGGTAGTTCCCCAGGAACGGGCTAGCGATCAACTGATGCATGAGCTTTCCTTCGCGAGGGTCAACACTCAGCCCGACTGGCCCGGAGAGGAGTCAGGGAACCGGTACGTCAGACGAGTCCGGGGATCACCCGGTTGTGGTCGTCTCTCATGCCCGAGCTTGAATCCCACAGGCGGGAAGCGGCCATGACGCGAGACGTATACGCGGCATGTATAGGACGTATGTGGATCAGGACCTACCGTGACCGTGAAAGCGAAGCTGCTGATAGCACGCTTGTAGTGCCGCGAGGGGTTGTCCAACCGATGAGTAGACGGAGCACATCGCGTTACTGCCGCTGTGGAACGCGTCTCGGTCTCGACAATTCCGGCGATCGGTGCAGCCCCTGTGAGAAGAAGCAGAGCGCCCTGCGCGCTGAGGCCCCAGAAGTGCCGGCCGACTTCTGGCACACAGCACAGTTCCGCGATGCCTTCTCCGAGCAGCACATCGGCCGAATCTCACGGGCCTACCGCAAGCACGAGCGACACCTCGCCCTCTATGGCCGTGACGGGATATCTCAGGAACTCCTTGGCGGCTGGCTCGGGCTCACCCAAGCCCAAGTCAGCCGCATCGAGAACGGCGCGCCAGTACGCAGCCTGGACAGCCTCGCTCACTGGGCACGGACACTTCGCATCCCCGACCACCTGCTGTGGTTCAAGCTGCTTGATGAACGCACGGGCCCGGCGACATCACGTCCGGCTGAGGAACATACGCTTGCGCGAGTAGACGTCACCCTCGCCCAACAGGAAGACGACGTGAATCGCCGCGAACTGCTTCGCATCATGAGCATGTCCGGTACGCTCATCGCCATGTCGCCTGTCGGGCAGCTGGACTGGGAGCAACTTCGAGCCAGCGGGGAGCGCGCGACGCAACGAGCCGGAGCCGGGCTTGTGCGTCAGTACGCTGGGCTCAATACCGAACTGTGGCAGGTCTACGCCCGATCACGCTCGAAGCGCGCCACGTTCCCGCTGGTCCGGGAGCAGCTGGATGTGCTGACCGCCAGCCTTCAACGGCCGAACGACCTGGCGACCCACCGGCGCCTGTGCGAGCTGACCAGCGAGCTCTATCAACTCGCAGGTGAGATCCTCTTCGACGGCAACCGCTACACCGACGCTGCCCAGTGCTACACCCTTGCGGTTCTGGCGAGCAAGGAGGCCGAGTCCTACGACTTGTGGGCCGCAGCCTTGATCCGGCACTCGTTCCTCAGCTTGTACGGTCACCAATTCGACAAGGCGGCATCCATACTCGAACTTGCCGGCAACCTTGCCTGGCGCGGAGACAGCGCGCTGTCCACCCGCCATTGGGCTTATGCCGTGCAAGCTCACGCGTTCGCCGGTCTCGCAAAGACCGATGCCTGCCAGCGAGCACTCGACGCGGCCGAACGCGTCCTCGACCTGACGGGCAAGGTCCACAACGGTGGGTGGCTACGGTTCCACGGTGACCGCCTGGCTGAGGAGCGTGGGTCTTGCTACGTCCGGCTTCACCTCCCCGACCTGGCCGAGATCGCCCTTACCGATGCCCTTGCCCACGAGATCTCTCCGCGGCGCCTCGCCAGCGTCCACGTTGATCTGGCGAGGTTGGGCTTGCAGCGCCGAGACCTCGCCCAGGCCGAGGCGCACACGCACGTGGCCATCGACGCCATGCGGGAAACTGGGTCTGGCTTCATCTGCCGGAACCTTCAGCGACTCCAGGCCCAGCTCGTCCCGCTGTTAGGCGATGGACGGGCACGCCAACTCCACGAGCAGATCACGAGCGTGACCAACCCGGTTACCCGGTAATCGACAGGAGAACCATGGTGCAGGCCGAACGTGCGAGAGTCTTTCGTGAGACCTGGCTCGCCGGAGTACGCAAGTACTACCCCGGCGAGCCGAAGGCCGGGTACGTCGCCCCCTGGGAGGAGACTCCGGACTGGGAACGCGAGAGCGCCGCTGCGGTCTACGACCAAGTGCTCGCCTTCCTCGACGCCACCCACGGAGCCGCCTGTAAGCTCACCCGGGCACAGAAGGGCAAGTTCATCGCGGTCTGCTGGGTCGGACAGATCTACAAACACATCCCCGACCCCAAGCCCTCCTACGTTGCCGACTGGGACGACCTCCCCACCTGGCAGCAGGAAACGGATGCCGACATCTTCGAGCGAATCGAGAAGGAACGCTGGAGCTGAACCGCCATATCGCCATGATCTTTAAAGGGTGCGGCTCTTCTGGAGTGACCTTGCATGGTCCGCTCACCGACCTCACCGAACTCACCGAACAGGGATTTCGGGGCGTATGTGACCCGAAATCCCTGTTCGGGAACGACACCCGGCGCGGTGACACGTCGCGCCCGTCCTCCGGCACCACGGCGTGTGCCCTTGCGGGCGCATCCGCACGCAACGGCACACCCGCCGAACAGGATGTGGACGCCCGCACGGCGTGTGCAGCATCCGCGACGCCTACGTCGTGAATGCTCCACACATGCCGGTGTGCCAGGCGCGCCCGGTCACGGGTCGCGGCGGCCGGCGGGGCTGGGCTGCCCGGACCTTGCCTTCGGGCACGCCGATCGACAACGCAGCGGGCATCCGCCCATGTCCGGTGACACACCGGTGTCAAGCTCCTGGTCACAGGAGCGCCGCCGTCCCTTCAGAAGAGCCGCACCCA